>Ga0209575_10000085_pt1 | contig 111286 bp, 98 predicted proteins | sample Medcelwee11metaG_FD_187172 | JGI IMG/M metagenome (GOLD analysis project Ga0209575, IMG submission 187172) | Freshwater pond sediment microbial communities from the University of Edinburgh, under environmental carbon perturbations - Medium... | ecosystem: Environmental > Aquatic > Freshwater >... | reverse complement strand
CTGGGCTGAGGCTGGAGAGCTGAGCGATCCATCGCGTGAACTGACTCGCTTTCATGATTCACCTCCCGCATGCGGAGACGTCATGATCAGCTTAGCCTGTTGCAACAGCCAACTCAGACATAGCCAAAAAGAAAACCCGGCCAAGCCGGGTTTTCTCGAAGCGTCGCCGGGATTACTTGGCTTGTGCTTCCACTTCCGCTTCCACGCGACGGTTGATCGCACGGCCGGATTCGGTAGCGTTGTCAGCCACCGGACGGGACTCGCCGTAGCCGACGGAATCGACACGGCTGCCGGACACGCCGTACTGGTTGACCAGAACGTCGCGCACAGCATTGGCACGGCGCTCGGACAGCTTCTTGTTGTAGGCGTCCGGACCGACAGAGTCGGTGTGACCTTCCACGGTGGTGGTGGTCTGCGGATACTGGTTCATGAAGTCAGCCAGGTTCTTGATGTCGGCGTAGCTTTCTTCCTTGACCTTCGACTTGTCGAAATCAAACTTGACGTCCAGTTCGACGCGAACCACCTCGGCGACGGCGGTGCAGCCCTCGGCATCGACGGTAGTGTTGGCCGGGGTATCCGGGCAGCGGTCGACGTTGTCGCAGACGCCATCGCTGTCGACGTCTGCACAGACTGCAGCCACCGGCTCCGGAGCCGGCTGCTTCTTGCCGGCACTGCCGCCGAAGTTCAGACCGACGCCCACGCCGCCCTGCCACTCGGTGTAGCCTTCGTCGATGTTGTACATGCCATCGACGCCGGCCCGCGCATAGAGCATATCGGTGAAGTAATACTTCAGACCGGTACCGACGTTGATGAAGGTGCTCTGATCACGACCCGGCTTGGCTTGACCGATGCTTTGATAGGCAACACCGCTGGATACGTAGGGGCGCAGACCCACACCCGGCGAGCCAAAGTGATAGATCGCATCGATGGAAGTCTGTTCGCCCTTGATATTCTTGTGCTGACCATTCACGCGGTCTTTAGTGGACACATCGTGATAAGTTCCGTACGACAGTGCCAACTCCACATCGTCGGTCAGAAAATAACCAATGGACGCGCCATAAAGTTCAGCATCATCATTCTCGATGTCACGGCTGCTGTCGTCAGTGTCGTAATGCTTGGCGAAGGCCTCCACCTCAACTGCGCCCTGCCCTTGGGCCAGCACGCTGAGCGAAGATGCGGCGACCACCGAGCCAATAATGACGCCTAAGGTGTTTTTCAGTTTCATCCGTTTTTCCCCATCGTGGTGTTTGACGGTCAAGACAATCTCGAAGTTTGTTTTCAGCTAGATAGATAGCCGAGATCGCTATTCCGCTAAGAGGCTAGCTGTCAAGCTAAGGTTCAGCAAGCCCCGAAAATTTTTCCCGCAACCGATCCAGAGCCCTTTTGTAGCGCATTTTAGTGGCACTCAAGCCCATGTGCATAATGTCGGCGATCTCCTGGAACTCCAGTTCTGCGACAAATCGAAGCACCAGTATCTCCCGATCGATAGAGTTGACATGTACCAACCAGCGATCAAGACCGCCGCGCTCCTCTAGTTTAGGCGCCTTTTCTTCCGACGCCTCTTCCAGTGGATCGAGACTCAATGCATCCATCAAACGCCGCTTTCTTCGCTCTTTCCGGTATTGGGTGATGCATTCGTTATAGGTGATGCTGTAGAGCCAAGTCTTGAATTTCGACTTGCCCTCGAAATTCCTCAAGCCATAGAGAACCTTGAGCATAACTTCCTGGCAAACATCGTCGGCGTCCCGCTCGTTACCCAGGTATCTTGCGCAGACATTGAATAGCGTACGCTGATAGCGTTGCATCAACTCCGCATAAGCTCGAGTAATGTGGAAAAGCTCGGCATGTGCACGCTCAACCAGCTCCTCGTCGGACAGCTCCTTAGGGTCGTATCGCGAAGCAATCGATTGGTCTGCGTTCAAGACAAGAAAGGCTGGCAGTCGGGTCGCGGCCGCCAAAGCCCAGACCTCAGGTTCAAATTGGCGGCATAGATTACCAGATCTTCGCGCTAACGGCTGCTAACTCGTTCATCCAACAGAGAACGGTTGGCCAGCGAAACCAGTTCGCCGTGGCTGGTCAACAGCGTCGTCTTGACCGTGCCGATCTCCTCGATCTGCCCCTCGAGATCACCGATCCTGACCGCCTGTCCCACGCGGTAGAGTTCGCGGACATAGATGCCGGCGATGATCTGGCCAGCAACCTCGCGACTGCCCAGGCCCAGTGCGAGGGCAACCGCTACCCCCACGGAGACCAGCAGGATGGCAACGACCGTATTGAGCAGGTCGGTCTTGACCTCCAGCTGTCCGATCGCCACGGAAATGCTGATGATGATGACCAAGCCCTGCACGATACGTCCCAAGCCGCCAGCATAGTCGAGTCCGACGCCTTCTGCCGCGCCACGCACCACGCCGTTGACCAGCTGTGCCAGCAGCAATCCGGCGAGCAAAATCAGTGCCGCGCCGAAGGCCTTGGGCAGATAGAGCGCCAGCACATCCAGGGTTGCGGAAACCCGCGCCAGGCCGAGCGACTCGGCGGCCGAGACCATGAACACGAGCAGCACGAACCAGTAGACAACCCTGCCGATCAGGGTCGAAACCGGCACCTGAATACCGATCCGAACCAGTAACCGGGTCAGGCCGGTACCCGACATCAGGCGATCCAGCCCCACCTTCGCCAGCAGCTTGGACAACAACGTATCGAGCAGCTTGGCCACGACGAAGCCGAGCAGCGCCACGATCAGGGCAACGAACAGATTGGGAATGAAGTTGGCTACCTTGGTCCAAAGCGTTTTCATGGCAGCAACCAGGCTTTGAGTCCAGGGGTCGAGTTCCATTTCAGTCAGCCTTGTCTGCAGAAGAATCGAGAGTGCTACGACGGGAGACAGGCGCAATATGGGGCGATCCATTGTTCAGCCCTATCATCAGCGCCTCGAACCAATGTCCAACGAGGGCGAACAGATCGCCGGCACCCGCTTGGCGACTGGCCATTTTCAGGACACGCCCCAGCGCCGCATCGTCGTCATGGGCAAGCGCAGAAGACTTGAGCAGATCGCGTAAGGACTCTTCGAATGGATCGTGCATACGCACCTCCCGGGATGTAACGCCTAGACGAGGCCGCCTGCCGGCAGGTCACATCCAAGTCCATCCAAGCGCAGAACAGTCCACCGGTGACGGACGCCAGCAATGGATCGCAGGCAGCGGAATGCCCACAGGGTTTCCGCTGCCCGGCAGCGCCCAAGCAGGCCGGCAAAACCGGCAGCACGGAAAGCGCGCGGCTTGCACTCTCACTCAGGGAGCAGTGCTCGGAAGGCGATTACTCCGGCATCTTCAAAGCCTGCGGAGAGACGATGATGCCGTTGTTGTCGGCATACAGGTACTCGCCCGGCCGGAAGGTGACGCCACCGAAGGTCACCGGAACATTCAGATCGCCGATGCCTCGCTTGTCGGTTTTCATGGGATGGGTAGCCAGCGCCTGGACGCCGAGGTCAGTCTGGGCAATCACGTCCACGTCGCGAATGCAACCGTAGACGACCAGCCCTTCCCAGCCGTTGCGGGCGGCCTTTTCGGCGAGCATGTCGCCCAGCAGGGCGCGGCGCAGCGACCCCCCCCCATCTACCACGAGTACCTTGCCCTTGCCATTCGTGTCGACCTGATCCTTGACCAGCGAGTTGTCCTCGAAGCACTTGATGGTGACGATTTCGCCGCCAAAGGAATCACGACCGCCGAAATTGTTGAACATCGGCTCGACCACCTGTACCAGCTCGGGATAGGCGTCGCACAGATCCGGGGTGACATATTGCATGGCAAAACTCCTCTGGAGAATTACAACAGGGTAGATGACCGCCGCCCGCCAGATCGAACTCGGCGCCGTGCCGGCAGCAACAGAGCAACGAGCATAGCGCCTCCGTCGACAGTGACTGATCGTGGGAAAACTTGGCGGCACATCTTAGCCGCGGGCCTGCCGGGGTGAAATGCCGGACCGGACGGAAACAGGTGCAAACGGGGAACGACATACGTCGAATATACAAATTCGCACGCGAAAAAAAGGGCGGGAACCAGCCCACCCTTTTTTGCTCACCGACGCAACGGGCAATCAGCTCGCCAGCTGGCCCTCGGCCAAGAAGAACCAAGTATCGAGCACCGAGTCCGGGTTCAGGGAAACGCTGTCGATCCCCTGCTCCATCAGCCACTTGGCCAGATCCGGGTGATCCGACGGCCCCTGGCCGCAAATGCCGATGTACTTGCCGGCCTTGTTACAGGCATGGATGGCGCTGGACAGCAGCTTCTTCACAGCGGCGTTTCGCTCGTCGAACAGGTGGGCGACGATGCCCGAGTCGCGGTCAAGCCCCAGGGTCAGTTGGGTCAGGTCGTTGGAGCCGATGGAGAAACCATCGAAGTACTCGAGGAACTCCTCGGCCAGCAGCGCGTTGGAAGGCAGCTCGCACATCATGATCACGCGCAGGCCATTCTCCCCACGCTTGAGGTCGTGACTGCCAAGCAGATCGATGACCTGGCTGGCCTCGCCCAGGGTGCGCACGAAGGGAATCATGATCTCGACATTGTCCAGCCCCATCTCGTTGCGTACTTTCTTGATCGCCCGGCACTCCAGCTCGAAGCAATCGCGGAAGGACTCGCTGATGTAGCGCGAGGCGCCGCGGAAACCGAGCATCGGATTCTCTTCTTCCGGCTCGTAGAGCTTGCCGCCGATCAGGTTGGCGTACTCGTTGGACTTGAAGTCGGACATGCGCACAATGACCTTCTTCGGCCAAAAGGCGGCAGCCAGGGTGCTGATGCCCTCGACCAGTTTCTCGACGTAGAAGCCGACCGGATCGTCATAGCCGGCGATGCGTTTCTCGACGCTGGCCTTGATTTCCGGCGGCAGGCCGGCGAAGTTCAGCAGCGCCTTGGGATGCACGCCGATCATCCGGTTGATGATGAACTCCAGACGGGCCAGGCCCACGCCCTCGTTCGGCAACTGGGCGAAATCGAAGGCCCGATCCGGGTTGCCGACGTTCATCATGATCTTGAACGGCAGCTGCGGCATGGCATCGACGGAGTTCTTGCGGATATCGAAACCCAGTTCGCCTTCGAAGATGTAGCCCGTATCGCCCTCGGCACAGGATACGGTCACGCCCTGGCCATCCCGCAGCGCGGTGGTGGCATTGCCGCAGCCGACGACGGCCGGGATACCCAGCTCGCGGGCAATGATCGCCGCATGGCAGGTACGCCCACCCCGGTTGGTGACGATCGCGCTGGCGCGCTTCATGATCGGCTCCCAGTCCGGGTCGGTCATGTCGGAGACCAGTACGTCGCCCGGCTGAACCTTGTCCATTTCGGCAATATCGTGGATCACCTTGACCGGGCCGGCGCCGATACGCTGGCCGATGGCACGCCCTTCGACCAGGATATTGCCCGTTTCCTTCAGCAGGTAGCGCTCCATCACGGTGGCACTGGCACGGCTTTTCACGGTTTCCGGACGGGCCTGGACGACATAGAGCTTACCGTCGTCGCCGTCCTTGGCCCATTCGATGTCCATCGGGCGACCATAGTGCTTCTCGATGATCAGCGCCTGCTTGGCCAGCTCGGTAACCTCGGCGTCGCTGATGCAGAATCGGGCACGCTCCTCGCGGCTCACGTCGACGGTCTTCACCGACTTGCCGGCCTTGGCCTCCTCGCCGTAAACCATCTTGATCGCCTTGCTACCCAGATTGCGGCGCAGGATGGCGGGACGACCGGCCTCGAGGGTCGGCTTGTGCACGTAGAATTCGTCGGGGTTCACGGCTCCCTGCACCACAGTCTCGCCGAGACCGTAGGCGCCGGTGATGAACACCACATCACGGAAACCGGATTCGGTATCCAGGGTGAACATCACCCCGGCGGTGCCGGTTTCCGAACGCACCATGCGCTGCACGCCAGCGGACAGGGCGACCAGCTTGTGATCAAAGCCCTGGTGCACGCGGTAGGCGATGGCCCGGTCGTTGAACAGGGAGGCGAAGACCTCCTTCGCCGCGCGGATCACGTTGTCCACGCCCCGGATGTTGAGGAAGGTTTCCTGCTGGCCGGCAAAGGACGCATCGGGCAGGTCTTCCGCGGTGGCGGAAGAGCGCACCGCCACCGCCAGGTTGTCATTGCCGCCCGCCATTTCGGCGAAGGCCTTGCGGATAGCGGCATCGAGCTGAGCAGGCAGTTCGGCCTCCATCACCCACTGGCGAATCTGCGCACCGGTCTTGGCCAACGCATTCACGTCATCCACGTCCAGTGCGTCGAGTGCGGCATGGATACGCTCGTTCAGGCCGCTTTGCTCGAGAAAGTCACGGTAGGCCTGGGCAGTGGTGGCGAAGCCGCCGGGAACCGACACGCCGGCACCGGACAGGTTGCTGATCATTTCGCCCAGGGATGCGTTTTTGCCCCCTACTCGCTCCACATCGTGGACGCCGAGCTTGTCAAGGGAAACTACGTACTCTACCAAGATGAATTCTCCACTAGGGGGTTGGGTAGCTCAGGCGGAAGCTTTCCGCGCAATTCTGGCTTGACCCATGGAAATAAGTGACAATGCCAGGCAAGGAAACCCCCAGCGATGTCGGGGCCTATCATAGCCTAACTACCGTCATATCCTTAAGGCCAAGGGCACAATGAAACGAACCGCTTTCTTCATCTCCGACGGTACCGGAATCACCGCGGAAACCCTTGGCCAGAGCCTGTTGGCACAGTTCGAGAACATATCCTTCACCAAGATCACGCGCCCCTACATCGACACGGCGGAAAAAGCGCGTGGCATGGTGCAGCAAATCAATGGCGCCGCCGAAAAGGATGGCGCCCGACCGATCATCTTCGACACCGTCGTCAACCAGGAAATCCGCGACATACTGGCCAAATCAAACGGTTTCATGATCGACATCTTTTCGACCTTTCTCGCTCCGCTGGAGCACGAGTTGATGTCTCACTCGTCCTACTCCGTGGGCAAATCGCACTCCATCAGCCACAACTCCCACTACATGGAGCGCATCGAGGCGGTGAACTTCGCCCTGGACAACGATGACGGCGCCCGCACCCACTACTACGATAAGGCCGACCTGATCCTGGTAGGCGTCTCCCGCTGCGGCAAGACGCCAACCTGCCTGTACATGGCCATGCAGTATGGCATCCGCGCCGCCAATTACCCACTCACGGAAGAAGACATGGAGCGCCTGCAGCTGCCGAGCGCCCTCAAGCTCTATCGGGACAAGCTGTTCGGCCTGACGATCGACACCGAGCGCCTTGCTGCCATCCGTAACGAGCGCAAGCCGAACAGCCGCTACTCCAGCTTTGCCCAGTGCGAGTTCGAGGTACGCGAGGTGGAACAACTGCTGCGCCGCGAGAACATCCCCTACATCAATTCCACCCACTTCTCGGTGGAAGAGATCTCGGCGAAGATCCTCGTCGAGAAAGGTGTGGAACGCCGCTTCAAGTAGCTACCTGTCGAAACGACAGGCCCAAGCCATACACCCTCGCCTCGTCAACCCCGGAAAAAGCCCGAGCCATCGGACCGGGGCTTCTTCGGGTCATTCTCTGCCGGCACGCTGAAGATTAGAACGCATCGCCGGGCACGCGGACCCAGCCCTCCATCAGCACACGGGCACTGCGACTCATGATCGCCTTGGTCACCGTCCACTCGCCGTCGACCTGCTTGGCCTCGGCGCCGACACGCAGGGTCCCCGACGGGTGCCCGAAGCGTACCGCGCTGCGCTCGCCACCGCCGGCGGCAAGGTTGACCAGCGTGCCGGGTATCGCGGCGGCGGTGCCGATGGCCACCGCGGCGGTGCCCATCATGGCGTGGTGCAGCTTGCCCATCGACAGTGCGCGCACCAGCAAGTCCACGTCGGCGGCGGCCACTGGTTTTCCGCTGGAGGCGACGTAATCCTTGGGCTTGGCGACAAAGGCCACTTTCGGCGTGTGCTGGCGCTTGGCAGCTTCGTCGACGTTCGCGATTAGGCCCATGCGCAGCGCACCGTAGGCACGGATGGTCTCGAACATCGTCAGGGCCTTGGCGTCGCCGTTGATGGCCTCCTGCAGCTCGGTGCCGGTGTAGCCGATGTCTTCGGCATTGACGAAGATGGTCGGGATGCCAGCGTTGATCATGGTGGCCCTGAAGGTACCGATACCCGGTACTTCCAGGTCGTCGACCAGATTGCCGGTGGGGAACATCGAGCCACCGCCCTCGCCTTCACCCTCGTCGGCCGGATCGAGGAACTCGAGCTGCACTTCGGCGGCCGGGAAGGTCACGCCATCCAGCTCGAAGTCGCCGGTTTCCTGCACTTCGCCGTTAGTGATCGGCACATGGGCGATGATGGTCTTGCCGATGTTGGCCTGCCAGATGCGCACGGTGCAGGTGCCGTTCTGCGGGATGTGGCGGGTATCGACCAGGCCGCCGCTGATGGCGAAGGCACCGACGGCCGCCGACAGGTTGCCGCAGTTGCCCGACCAGTCGACGAAGGCCTTGTCGATGGACACCTGGCCGAACAGGTAGTCGACATCGTGATCAGCCTTTTCGCTCTTGGCGAGGATGACGGTCTTGCTGGTGCTGGAGGTGGCACCGCCCATGCCGTCGATCTGCTTGCCGTACGGGTCGGGGCTGCCGATCACACGCAGCAGCAGCTTGTCGCGGGCCTCGCCGGGTACCTGGCAGGCTTGTGGCAGGTCCTGCAGGCGGAAGAACACACCCTTGCTGGTGCCGCCACGGATGTAGGTGGCCGGGACGCGGATCTGGGGTACATGCGCCATGGGAATCTTGTCCTCATGAGACTGTGCTGCCGGACGGCAGCACAGAGGTAGAGATGCGTGGCCCTGCCAGCACCCCGCTCACCACAACAGCGAACGGGAGGACTGGCAGGCGCCGGTCAGGCCTGGCCGAGGAAGTCCTTGGCGAAGCGCTGCAGCACGCCACCGGCTTCGTAGATCGACACTTCTTCGGCGGTGTCCAGACGGCAGGTCACCGGTACCTGGACGGTCTCGCCATTCTTGCGCTGGATGACCAGGGTCAGGTCGGCACGCGGCTTGCCCTCGCCGATCACGTCGAAAGTTTCGGTGCCGTCGATGTTCAGGGTCAGGCGGTTGACGCCGGCCTTGAACTCCAGCGGCAGCACGCCCATGCCAACCAGGTTGGTGCGGTGGATGCGCTCGAAGCCTTCGGCAACGATGGCCTCGACGCCAGCCAGACGCACACCCTTGGCCGCCCAGTCACGCGAGGAGCCCTGACCGTAGTCGGCACCGGCGATGATGATCAGCGGCTGCTTGCGCTCCATGTAGGTCTCGATGGCTTCCCACATGCGCACCACCTGGCCTTCCGGCTCGACACGCGCCAGCGAACCCTTCTTCACCTCGCCGTTCACCACGGCCATTTCGTTCACTAGCTGCGGGTTGGCGAAAGTAGCGCGCTGGGCAGTCAGGTGGTCGCCGCGGTGGGTCGCGTAGGAGTTGAAGTCCTCTTCCGGCAGGCCCATCTTGGCCAGGTACTCGCCAGCAGCGCTGTCGAGCAGGATGGCGTTGGACGGCGACAGGTGGTCGGTGGTGATGTTGTCCGGCAGCACGGCCAGCGGGCGCATGCCCTTGAGGGTGCGCTCACCGGCCAGCGCGCCCTCCCAGTACGGCGGACGGCGAATGTAGGTGGACATCGGACGCCAGTCGTACAGCGGGCTCTTGGCTTCTTCCACAGTGCCCAGATCGAACATCGGGATATAGACCTGCTTGAACTGCTCAGGCTTGACGCAGGAGGCGACGATAGCGTCGATTTCCTCGTCGCTCGGCCACAGGTCCTTCAGGGTGATCGGGTTGCCAGCCGCATCAACGCCCAGCACGTCCTTCTCGATGTCGAAGCGCACGGTACCGGCGATGGCGTAGGCGACCACCAGCGGCGGCGAGGCAAGGAAGGCCTGCTTGGCGTACGGGTGGATACGGCCGTCGAAGTTGCGGTTGCCGGACAGTACGGCGGTGGCGTACAGGTCGCGGTCGATGATTTCCTGCTGGATCTTCGGATCCAGAGCGCCGGACATGCCGTTGCAGGTGGTGCAGGCGTAGGCAACGATGCCGAAGCCGAGCTTCTCCAGCTCCGGCAACAGGCCGGCTTCTTCCAGATACAGCTTGGCGACCTTGGAGCCCGGCGCGAAGGACGTCTTCACCCACGGCTTGCGCACCAGGCCCAGTGCGTTGGCCTTCTTGGCCAGCAGGCCGGCGGCGACCACGTTACGCGGGTTGGAGGTGTTGGTGCAGCTGGTGATGGCAGCGATGATCACCGCGCCGTCCGGCAGCAGGCCTTCGGCCTCCTCGGCCCGGGCGGCGGCCAGCTTGGCTTCGTCGGCAATGCCGCGCTCGTGCAGGGCCGAGGTCGGCAGGCGCTTGTGCGGGTTGGACGGGCCGGCCATGTTGCGCACCACGCTGGACAGGTCGAACTCCAGCACGCGCTCGTAGTCAGCACCGACCAGCGCATCGGCCCACAGGCCGGTGGTCTTGGCGTAGTTCTCGACCAAGGCGACCTGCTCCGGCTCGCGGCCGGTCAGCTTGAGGTAATCGATGGTCTGCTGGTCGATGTAGAACATCGCCGCGGTGGCGCCGTATTCCGGGCACATGTTGGAAATGGTCGCGCGGTCGCCGATGCTCAGGCTGGCCGCGCCGTCGCCGAAGAACTCGACGTAGGCACCGACCACGCGCTCCTTGCGCAGGAACTCGGTCAGCGCCAGCACGATGTCGGTGCAGGTGATGCCGGGCTGATGCTTGCCGGTCAGCTTGACGCCGACGATGTCGGGCAGGCGCATCATCGAGGCGCGGCCGAGCATCACAGTTTCGGCTTCCAGACCGCCGACGCCGATGGCGATCACGCCGAGCGCGTCGACGTGTGGGGTGTGGCTGTCGGTACCCACGCAGGTGTCCGGGAAGGCCACGCCGCCACGGGCCTGGATCACCGGCGACATCTTCTCCAGGTTGATCTGGTGCATGATGCCGTTGCCGGCCGGGATCACGTCGACGTTCTTGAACGCGGTCTTGGTCCACTCGATGAAGTGGAAGCGGTCTTCGTTGCGACGGTCTTCGACGGCGCGGTTCTTCTCGAAGGCCTCCGGATCGAAACCCGCGTACTCAACCGCCAGCGAGTGATCGACGATCAGCTGGGTCGGCACCACCGGGTTGACCTTGGCCGGGTCGCCGCCCTGCTCGGCAATCGCGTCGCGCAGACCGGCCAGGTCGACCAGCGCGGTCTGACCGAGGATGTCATGGCAGACCACACGAGCCGGGTACCAGGGAAAGTCCAGGTCACGCTTGCGCTCGATGAGCTGCTTCAGCGAGTCGGTCAGCATGGCCGGATCGCAGCGGCGCACCAGTTGCTCGGCCAGCACGCGGGAGGTGTACGGCAGCTTGTCATAAGCGCCCGGCTGGATGGCTTCGACGGCCACACGGGTGTCGAAGTAGTCCAGTTGGGTACCGGGCAGGCTCTTGCGATATTGGGTGTTCATCTTACTTGCGCTCCTTGAGCGGCACGAACTTCAAGTCTTCCGGACCGACGTAGTTGGCGCTCGGACGAATGATCTTGCCGTCGATGCGCTGCTCGATGGCGTGGGCGGCCCAGCCGGAGGTACGGGCGATCACGAACACCGGGGTGAACATCGCGGTGGGGACGCCCATCATGTGGTAGCTGACGGCGCTGAACCAATCCAGGTTGGGGAACATCTTCTTGATTTCCCACATCACGCTCTCGAGGCGCTCGGCAATGTCGTACATCTTGGTGTTGCTCTGCTCGACACTGAGCTCGCGGGCAACTTCCTTGATCACCTTGTTGCGCGGGTCGGCAACGGTGTAGACCGGGTGACCGAAGCCGATCACGACCTCCTTGCGCTCGACGCGGGCACGGATGTCGGCCTCGGCCTCGTCCGGGTTGTCGTAGCGCTTCTGGATCTCGAAGGCCACCTCGTTGGCACCACCATGCTTCGGCCCGCGCAGCGCACCGATGGCGCCGGTGATGCAGGAGAACATGTCGGAGCCGGTGCCGGAAATCACCCGGGAGGTGAAGGTGGACGCGTTGAACTCGTGCTCGGCGTAGAGGATCAGCGAGGTGTGCATGGCGCTCACCCAGGAATCGCTCGGCTTCTTGCCGTGCAGCAGGTGCAGGAAGTGGCCGCCGATGGTGTCGTCATCGGTTTCCACCTCGATGCGCTTGCCGTTGTGGCTGAAGTGGTACCAGTACAGCAGCATGGAGCCCATGGAGGCCATCAGCTTGTCGGCGATGTCGCGGGCACCCGGGTGGTTGTGGTCGTCCTTCTCGGGCGACAAGCAGCCCAGCACGGACACGCCGGTACGCATCACATCCATCGGGTGGGCGGAAGGCGGCAGTTGCTCAAGGGCCGCCTTCAGGCTGGCCGGCAGGCCACGCAAAGACTTGAGCTTGGCCTTGTAGCCGACCAGCTCGGCGACGTTGGGCAGCTTGCCATGCACCAGCAGGTGGGCGATTTCCTCGAACTCGCAGATGGTGGCGAAGTCGAGAATGTCATAGCCGCGGTAATGCAGGTCATTGCCGGTGCGACCCACGGTGCACAGGGCAGTATTGCCGGCGGCGGTGCCACTCAGGGCCACTGACTTCTTCGGCTTGAAGCCCACAGCGGTGGTTTCTGCGGTAGCGCTCATCGCTCGTTTCTCCTAATCCGGTTGGATATTTCTCTTGTTTTCCCCAGAGCCGGCCTGCTCAGGCCGGCCCGGGTGCCGGGTCACTTCTTGGCTGCGAACAGCGCGTCGAGGTGCTGCTCGAAGGCGTGGTAATTGATGCGCTCGTAGAGCTCCATGCGGGTCTGCATGGTGTCGACCACGTTCTTCTGGGTACCGTCGCGGCGCAGCGCGGTGTAGACGTTCTCGGCCGCCTTGTTCATGGCGCGGAACGCCGACAGCGGGTAGAGCACCAGGGACACGTCGACGCTGGCCAGCTCCTCGGTGGTGTACAGCGGGGTGGCACCGAACTCGGTGATGTTGGCCAGGATCGGCGCCTTCACCCGGTCGGCGAAGGTCTTGTACATCGCCAGTTCGGTGATCGCCTCGGGGAAGATCATGTCGGCGCCGGCCTCGATGCAGGCCGCGGCACGGTCCAGCGCGGAGTTCAACCCCTCGACCGCCAGCGCGTCGGTGCGCGCCATGATCACGAAGCTGTCATCGGTACGGGCGTCGACGGCGGCCTTGATCCGGTCGACCATTTCCTGCTGGGAGACGATTTCCTTGTTCGGGCGGTGACCGCAGCGCTTGGCGCCGACCTGGTCCTCGATATGGATGGCGGCAGCGCCGAACTTGATCATCGACTTGACGGTACGGGCGACGTTGAAGGCCGAGGAACCGAAGCCGGTGTCGACATCGACCAACAGCGGCAGGTCGCACACGTCGGTGATGCGGCGCACATCGGTCAGCACGTCGTCCAGACCAGTGATGCCCAGATCCGGCAGGCCCAGGGAGCCGGCCGCCACGCCACCACCCGACAGATAGATGGCCTTGAAGCCGGCACGCTTGGCCAGCAACGCATGGTTGGCGTTGATGGCACCAACCACCTGTAGCGGATGCTCGCTGGCGACGGCATCGCGGAAACGTTGCCCGGCAGACGTCTGAGTCATGACTTACCCCTTTTGTTGGCTGGATTGACCGGAGCGCTCTCATAGTGACGCTCCATGTTGCGCCGGGACGCAGCGATGTGCCGGCGCATCAGCAGCTCGGCCAGTTCGCCGTCGTGGTCGGCGATGGCATCGAGAATGCGGTGGTGTTCGGTGAAGGCCTGGCGCGGCCGGTTGGGCGTGGAGGAGAACTGGATGCGGTACATGCGCACCAGCTGGTACATCTCCCCGCAGAGCATGCGCACCAGCGTCTGGTTGCCGCTGCCCTGGATGATCCGGTAGTGGAAGTCGAAATCGCCTTCCTGCTGGTAATAGCCGACACCGGCCTGGAAGGCCGCATCGCGCTCGTGGGTATCCAGCACCCGGCGCAGTTCGTCGACGCCGGCCTGGGTCATGCGTTCGGCGGCCAGCCGGCAGGCCATGCCTTCCAGGGATTCGCGAATCTCGTACAGCTCGACCAACTCCTGGTGACTGAGCGAAACCACCCTGGCCCCCACATGGGGTACCCGAACCAGCAGCTTCTGCCCTTCCAGGCGATGAATGGCCTCGCGCAGGGGACCCCGACTGATGCCGTAGGTACGTGCCAGCTCGGGCTCGGAGATCTTGCTGCCCGGCGCGATCTCACCCTTGACGATCGCCGCCTGAATGCGACGGAAGACATGCTCGGAGAGTGTCTCGGAGTCATCCGGGATAGCCTGGGATGAATAAGTGGCGTCCAGCATATTGTCGACACTTCATGCTTTTGTTGCGCAGAAACTAGGCTTAAGCGATCTATCTGTCAAACATATCTTTCAGATTGTCGACAATCGTCGAATAAGGCGAGCCCATCCGCAGCGCTCCCGAGAGCCGGGGCGACGATCCGCCGATATGAAAAACCCGTGCTAGAATGCGCGCCGCGCGCGGCCGGAGGCCTTGTCCGCACCCGCACGCCGCACCAGGCAGCGGGGGTCCGTCCGCCCGCCGATGCCTGAACCGTCGATCGCTTCTGCCCACAGGACCTATGAGATTCCAGTCCCTTGCCCTGCTGTCTTGTCTGCTGCTCGTCCCCAGCCTGCTCCCTGCCGCCGAGAAGACCATCTATGGTCTGAACGAATACGTGTCGCTGCCCGAGATCAAGCTGGAGGTGGCGGCCAAGCTGGACACGGGGGCCGAGACGGCATCGCTCAGTGCCCGCGACATCCGCCGGTTCAAGCGCAACGGCGAGGCCTGGGTACGCTTCTACCTGGCCATCGACGATAGCCACGCACATCCCATCGAGCGGCCGCTGGCGCGGATCAGCAAGATCAAGCGCCGCTCCGGCGATTACGATCCGGAAGAGAGCAAGACCTACACGGCTCGCCCGGTCATCGAGCTGGACGTCTGCATGGGCGGCACCCTGCGCACCATCGAAGTGAACCTGACCGACCGGAGCGCATTCCAATACCCGCTGCTGATCGGCTCCGAGGCGCTCGCACGCTTCGGCGCTCTGGTCGATCCGAGCCTTAAATACGCAGCCGGCAAGCCCGCCTGCGCCACCGTTGCAAACTCCGCCGAGTAATACGCATGCGCGCTCTCAACCTGCATCTGAAAATACTGATCGTCCTCTTGGTGTCGATCGGGGTTCTGGTCACGGCGTATCAGATCTTCGTCCTGGGCATCCCGGTGACCGAAGACGAGACCGAGGACCTGTGGAACATCGACGCGCGCGTCGAATTCCAGGCCAATCCCCACGAACCGGTGAAAGTGCAGATGTTCGCTCCGCCGCTCAACCAGGACTACGTCAGCCTCAACGAGAGCTTCATCTCCAACAACTACGGGGTGAGCGTCAACCAGGTCGGCAACAACCGCCGGGTGACCTGGTCGGCGCGGCGCGTTAGCGGCAAGCAGACCCTTTACTATCGCCTGGCCCTGACCAAGCGCTATACCGGCGACCAACCCAAGGCCAAGGGCCCGACCTTCCGCGACAGCATCCCGCTGGAAGGGGCCGAAAAGATCGCCGCCGAAGCCCTGCTGGCGCCCATCCGCGAGCATTCGGCCGACGTCGAGACCTTCATCGGCGAGACCATCAAGCGGGTCAACAACCTCAACGACGACAACGTCAAGCTGCTCACCGCCGGCAACACCTCGACCTCGAACCGGGTCAGAATCCTCGAACTCCTGCTCTCCTCCGCCCATGTGCCGGTGGAGCGCGTGCACACCCTGCGACTGATCGCCGACCAGAAGATCAGCCCCGAACTCTGGATTCGCAGCTTCAATGGCGAGAAGTGGCTGTACTTCAACCCGGACAACGGCGAACAGGGCCTGCCGGCCGACCGCCTGATCTGGTGGACCGGCGACGAACCCCTGCTCAGCGTGGATGGCGGCAAGCAGGCCCAGGTCACCTTCACCCTCAACAACAGCGAGCTGAACGCCATCGGCCTGGCCAAGATGACCGACCAGAACACCGATGCCGACTTCCTCGAATACACCCTGTACGGCCTGCCGCTGGAAACCCAGCAGACCTACCAGATCATGATCATGATTCCGATCGGCGTGCTGGTGATCCTGATCCTGCGCAACCTGATCGGCATCCAGACCCTCGGCACCTTCACGCCGGTGCTGATCGCCCTGGCCTTCCGCGAGACCCAGGTGGGCTTCGGTATCATCCTGTTCACCCTGATCACCGCCCTCGGCCTGACGCTGCGCTCCTACCTCGAGCACCTCAAGCTGCAGATGCTGCCACGCCTGTCGGTGGTGCTGACCTTCGTGGTGGTGCTGATCGCCGTCATCAGCCTGCTCAGCCACAAGCTCGGCCTCGAGCGCGGCCTGTCGGTGGCGCTGTTCCCGATGGTGATCCTGACCATGACCATCGAACGCCTGTCGATCACCTGGGAAGAGCGCGGCGGCGGCCACGCCTTCAAGGTTGCCCTCGGTACCCTGATCGCCGCCTCGCTGGCCCACCTGCTGATGAACATTCCGCAGCTGACCTATTTCATCTTCACCTTCCCGACGGTGCTGCTGATCCTGGTGGGCTTCATGCTGGCGATGGGTCGCTACCGCGGCTACCGCCTGACCGAGCTGCTTCGCTTCAAGGCCTTCCTGAAGGACTGAGCCATGATCAACCTGTGGAAGAGATGGAAGGCCCTGCAAGCCAAGGGCATCATGGGCATCAACCGACGCAATGCGGACTATGTGCTGAAGTACAACAAGCGCAGCCTGTATCCCATCGTCGACGACAAGATCATCACCAAGCATCGCGCCATCGCGGCCGGCATCCACGTGCCGGAACTGTACGGGATCATCGAGACCGAGAAGGAAATCGAGAAGCTCGACCAGATCATCGGCGCGCACAGCGACTTCGTGATCAAGCCGGCCCAGGGGGCCGGCGGCGACGGCATCATGGTCATCGCCGACCGCTTCGAGGGCTGCTACAAGACGGTCTCCGGCAAGATCGTCACCCATGACGAGCTCGAGCATCACATCTCCAGCATCCTCACCGGCCTCTACTCCCTCGGCGGGCACCGGGATCGGGCGCTGATCGAATACCGGGTCAAGCCCGACCCGATCTTCAAGAACATCAGCTACGAGGGCGTGCCGGACATCCGCATCATCGTGCTGATGGGCTATCCGGTGATGGCCATGCTGCGCCTGCCGACCCGCCAGTCCAGCGGCAAGGCCAACCTGCACCAGGGGGCCATCGGCGTCGGTGTCGATCTGGCCACCGGCATCACCCTGCGCGGCACCTGGCTGAACAACAAGATCGCCAAGCACCCGGACACCACCAACCCGGTGGACGGCGTGCAACTGCCCGACTGGGACGGCTTCATGAAGCTCGCGGCCGGCTGCTACGAGCTCTGCGGCCTCGGCTACATCGGCGTGGACATGGTGCTGGACGAGACCAAGGGGCCCTTGATCCTCGAACTCAACGCCCGCCCCGGACTGAACATCCAGATCGCCAACGACTGCGGCCTGGTCCTTCGCACCCATGCGATCGAGACCCGCCTGGCCGAGCTGGAGCAACGCGCCACTCAGGAGACGCCGGACGAGCGCGTACGCTTCTCCCAGGAGCTGTTCGGCCACGTTTCCATCGCTACCGTCTGACCCGAACGCCCGCCCCCAAGGGGCGGAGCGCGCCCACCACTGGCATCCGGCGCTACAATCAGGCCTCGCCACAACCGACTCTCCCGCATGCCCAGTTGCCGTACCCACGCCCTCCCCTATAGCGCCGATCCAGCCGTCTATTTCGAGAGGATCCGCCAGGCCCCCGGCGCCGTGCTGTTCGACAGCGGCCAGCCAGCGTCGCAGCGGGGACGCTACGATCTGCTCAGCGCCTGGCCACTGGCCCGATTCGGCCCGGAATCCGGCGAGAGCGGCCGCGACTTCTTCCGCCGCCTACGCCAGGCGACCGCCGGCCTGGGCTACGCACAGGCGCACGAGAGTCCCTTCGCCGGCGGTCTCATGGGCTACCTGTCCTACGACTTCGCCCGGCGCCTGGAGCGCCTGCCCGACACCGTCCACGACGATCTGGCGCTGCCCGACGCCCAGATCGGCCTGTATGCCTGGGCACTGGTCAGCGATCATCAGTCGAGAACCACCGGGCTGGTCTTCCACCCCAGCCTGGACAGCACCGAATGCGAACGCCTGAAGCAGTTGTTTTCCGCACCGGCCAAAATCCAGGCCGCGGAGTTCCACCTTGAGGCAGATTTCGCGCCAGACCTGCTCCCCGGCGACTACCGCCGGGCCATCGAGCGCATCCTCGCCTACATCCAGGCCGGGGACTGCTATCAAGTGAACTTCGCCCAGCGCTTTCAGGCGTCCTTCCAAGGCGACCCCTGGGCCGCCTACCAGGCCCTGCGCCGGGCCTGTCCGACGCCCTTCGCCGGATACCAGCCGCTGGCCGACGGCGGTGCCATTCTCAGCCTTTCACCGGAGCGCTTCCTGCGTGTCGCCCACAGCCAGGTGGAAAGTCGGCCGATCAAGGGCACCCGCCCGCGCGGCCGCAACGACGCGGAGGACCGGACGCTCGCCGACGAACTCCGGAACAGCCCCAAGGACCGCGCCGAGAACCTGATGATCGTCGACCTGCTGCGCAACGACCTGAGCCGCAGCTGCCGACCCGGCTCGGTGCGCGTCCCCGAGCTGTTCGCTCTGGAGAGTTACCCGAACGTGCACCATCTGGTCAGTTCCGTCACCGGCGAACTGGCTTCCGGAAAGGATGCCCTGGAGCTGATCGCCGGCAGCTTTCCGGGCGGCTCCATCACCGGCGCCCCGAAGATCCGCGCCATGCAGATCATCGACGAGCTGGAGGGTACGCGCCGCTCGATCTACTGCGGCGCGCTGTTCTACCTGGACGTGCGCGGGGAACTGGACAGCTCGATCGCCATCCGCACCCTGTTGGCCCGGCATGGGCGCATCAGTTGCTGGGGCGGCGGCGGCATCGTCTCCGACTCGGACTGGGAGGAGGAATACCGGGAGTCCATCACCAAGGTGCGGACGCTCCTGGAAACGCTGCGCGCCCTGTAACCGCTTATAACAAAAAAAGAATTTACCATTGGCGATCGCATATTTAGGGGAGAAACTACCCCTTTGCTAGCATTTGCGACACACCATCCCCAGCCGCTCATCGATATCTACTAGGAAAACCGCCTGATGAAGCAAGCCGTGAATACCGCCGAACTGGCCGCCGCCTGCGCCGGCAAATCGCCCCAGGAAATCCTGCAGATCGCCCTCGATCGCTTCGGCGAGGAACTGTGGATCTCCTTCAGTGGCGCCGAGGACGTCGTGCTGGTCGACATGGCCTGGAAGATCAACAAGAACGTCAGAGTCTTCAGCCTGGACACCGGCCGCCTGCACCCCGAGACCTACCGCTTCATCGAGCAGGTGCGCGAGCACTATGGCATCGCCATCGAGGTGCTCTCGCCCGATGCCCGCCTGCTCGAGCCCCTGGTCAGGGAAAAGGGGCTGTTCAGTTTCTACAAGGACGGCCATGGCGAATGCTGCGGCATCCGCAAGATCGAGCCGCTCCGGCGTAAACTGGCCACCGTCCGCGCCTGGGCCACCGGCCAGCGCCGCGACCAGAGCCCCGGGACTCGCAGCCAGGTGGCGGCGTTCGAGGTGGACGGCGCCTTTTCCTCGCCGGACCGGCCGCTGTACAAGTTCAACCCGCTGGCGCAGATGAGCAGCGAGGAGATCTGGGGCTACATCCGCATGCTGGAGATCCCCTACAACCCCCTGCATGAACGGGGCTACATCAGCATCGGCTGCGAACCCTGCACCCGCCCGGTCCTGCCCAACCAGCACGAGCGCGAGGGGCGCTGGTGGTGGGAGGAGGCCACGCACAAGGAATGCGGGTTGCACGCCGGAAACCTGGCCGACAAGGACTGATCCGCCCCGGCGGCTCGCCCCGTCAGTACACCGGTAGTTCGACCCCGTCGAACAGCGCGTCCAGCTCGGCCTTGTTGTGGCACTGCATGGCCTTGCTCAGGACGGTGCGGGTAAGGTGGGGGGCGAACCTCTCGATGAAGTCGCACATGAACCCGCGCAGGAAAGTGCCGCGGCGAAAACCGATCTTGGTCACGCTGGACTCGAAGAGCTCGCTGGCATCGAGAACGACCAGATCGTCGTCGAGCTTCTCGTCCAGCGCCATGCGAGCCACGATGCCCACGCCAAGACCGAGCCGCACATAGGTCTTGATGACGTCGGCATCGGCGGCAGTGAACACCACCTTGGGGGTCAGGCCGCGCTTGAGGAAGGCCTCGTCCAGCTTGGAGCGCCCGGTGAAGCCGAATACATAGGTGACGATCGGATACTCGGCCACCGCCTCCAGCGTCAGCTTGGGCAACTTGCTCAGTGGATGCCCTTGGGGTACCACCACGCAACGGTTCCAGCGGTAGCAGGGCATCATGATCAGGTCGCTGAACAGCTCCAGCCCTTCGGTGGCAATGGCGAAGTCGACGGTTCCGTCGGCCGCCATCTCTGCGATCTGTGTCGGCGTCCCCTGGTGCATGTGCAGGGAGACCTCCGGGTACTGCCGGATGAAGGCACTGATCACCGGCGGCAAGGCATAGCGCGCCTGCGTATGGGTCGTCGCGATGGACAGGGTGCCCTTCTTCTCGTTGGAGAACTCCTGGGCGATCTGCTTGATGCTTTCCACCTTGCGCAGGATTTCCCCGGCAGTGGTGATGATCCGTTCACCAGCCGGTGTCACCCGCGTCAGGTGCTTGCCGCTGCGCGCGAAAACCTCCACCCCCAACTCGTCCTCCAGGAGACGGATCTGCTTGCTGATGCCGGGCTGTGACGTATAGAGGCTCTGGGCGGTGGCCGATACGTTGAGATCGTGGTGCGCAACTTCCCAGATGTAACGCAGTTGCTGAAGCTTCATGGCTGTCCCTCAACCCAAGATAACGAACGCCCGCAAAATGACAGCATTCTTATAACCATTATTGATAGTTTACTGGATAAAGCCAGACGATTCGTCACCTTAATCGCATTCCTGCCCCCGACTGGCCAATCACCGCCAAGCACAGCATTCTCCGAAAGCCCATTGTCGACGCCGCGCATAACGCGTTAAGGTTCTACCTTCCCCCATTGCCTCACCAGCCGTGTCCCGTCGCGCGGGGATGCTGGCGGCTGGCACCGTGACCTGACGAGTAACCCGATGGCCGATTTACCGATCAATGACATCAACATTGTCTCCAACGACCCCCTGATCACCCCCGAGCAGCTCAAGACCGAGATTCCCCTGAGCGCCGCCGCCATGCACACCGTCTCCCACGGTCGCGAAGTCATCCGCAACATTCTCGACGGCAAGGATCATCGCCTGTTCGTGGTCGTCGGACCGTGCTCCATCCATGACGTCAAGGCGGCACAGGAATACGCGGAGCGCCTGAAAGGCCTCGCCGCGGAGGTCTCCGACACCCTGTTCCTGGTGATGCGCGTCTACTTCGAGAAACCCCGCACCACCGTCGGTTGGAAAGGCCTGATCAACGACCCTTACCTGGACGACACCTTCAAGATCCAGGAGGGGTTGCACATCGCTCGCCAGCTGCTGCTCGACATCGCCGAGACGGGACTGCCGACCGCCGGCGAAGCCCTGGACCCGATATCCCCGCAGTACCTGCAGGATCTGTTCAGTTGGTCGGCCATCGGTGCCCGCACTACGGAGTCCCAGACCCACCGCGAACTGGCCTCCGGCCTGTCGTCTGCCGTCGGATTCAAGAACGGCACGGATGGCAGCCTGACCGTGTCGATCAACGCGCTGCAGTCGGTGTCTAGGCCCCATCGCTTCCTCGGCATCAACCAACAGGGCAGCGTCTCAATCGTCGCCACCAAGGGCAACGCCTACGGGCACGTCGTTCTGCGCGGCGGCAATGGCAAGCCCAACTACGATTCGGTCAGCGTCGCCATCTGCGAGCAGGAGCTGAACAAGGCCGGCATCCTGCCGAACATCATGGTGGATTGCAGCCACGCCAACTCGAACAAGGATCCGGCCCTGCAGCCACTGGTCATGGCCAACGTCGCCAACCAGATCCTCGAAGGCAACTCGTCCATCATCGGCCTGATGGTGGAAAGCAATCTGGGCTGGGGCAGCCAGTCGATCCCCGGGAATCTGGACGATCTCAAGTACGGGATCTCCGTCACCGACGCTTGCATCGACTGGGACACCACGGTCAAGGCCGTTCGCGACATGCACACCAAACTCAAGGGCGTCCTGCCGAAACGGAAGCGCCACTGATCGCCAGAAATAGCGACGCCGGGGATCACCCGGCGTTTTTCGTTCGTGGCGACCCCTTTTAATCAGGACCGAACTGCTGACGCTCCATGTAGCGCTCGACGTACGAACAGGATGGAATCACCGTGTAACCCATCCGCCTGGCATAGTCGAGCGCTTCGGCTGCCAGGGCGGCCGCGATACCACGGCCGCGCAAGGAAGTGGGGACATAGGTGCGGTAGATATCCAAGGTATTCTTACCCAAATCCATATAGGCCAGATAGGCGCGATGCCCATCTACGATAGCCTCGAACTGATGCCCGGCCTGGTCATGGTGAATGGACAACGCCTCGCTCATTCCGTCTCCCCTTGAGTCTTGTCTTTTTTTGAACGCTTCGTACCTTATCGCTCTTTCCCCATCCAAGAAATACCCTCTCCTCCTGTTTCGCTCGAATAGCGCAACTGCTGTTTCGCTTTCGGTGTAGCACGCTTCGGGAAGAGCCGCCTGCCAATCGGATGAAACGCAAGGACTTTTCCGGGCGCTCGGCAATCGAGCACGGAGTCATGCACGAAGAAGATCAATAGAACGATCGTCCAAGACTAACTCTACAAGCTCCCCCAAATCCTGATAGGGCCTTCACGTGCACAATTTTGGATAAAATTTAGACAAATTCGTGAAACTTTCGAATCCGCATAAAAAAAACATAGCGGTCTTGCGCATGCTCAGTTTACTTACTAGAAGTTATAGGTAGTATGTTGCTCGGCGAATTTCCCTCGCATGGGAAATTGCTTTTTAAGATGAAAGCCACCTCAAAAGGGGAACACGATGAACAACGCTCTGAAAATTTCCGCCCTGACCCTGGCTGCCCTGCTGGCCGCAGGTTGCAGCAGCGCCTCCAAAGAAACCGAAGCCCGCATTACCGCCACCGAAGATGCCGCCGCTCGCGCCCAGGCTCGTGCCGACGAAGCCTACCGCAAAGCTGACGAAGCCCTGTCGGCCGCTCAGCGCGCTCAGCAAACCGCTGACGAAGCCAACGAGCGCGCCCTGCGCATGCTGGAAAAAGCCAGCCGCAAGTAACTGTTTCCCTGGAAACAAAAAAGCCGACCCACTTGTGGGGTCGGCTTTTTCATTTGAAGACATAGAGCAAGATCGACGAAACACTGACAACTTGCAGCGCCTGCGAACAGCTCTCACATATCCGCTGCGTCAGGACTACTGGCCGCCAGCCCGGAGTCCGGCCCGGATATTTCAACCGGCAAGCCATCTTCCGCCGCCACAACCTCTCGAACAACTTCCCAATCCAGTCGCCGCTGACCCAGCAAGTCGTTGCGCTTGAGCAACTCGTCGACCAGTGCCGCATGCTTGTCCACCACGGAAGTCTTCGCAGACTCGTCTTCCAGCGGAGCGTGGGCCTCGAGATAGACCTTGCCACCCGAGATACCGAACTTGTACGGCTCGTTGATGATGCGCACCTTGGTACCCACCGGCACCATGCTCGCCAGTTCCAGCACATTGTGGTTCAGCATGCGGAAACAGCCATGACTGACCCGCATGCCGATGCCGAACTTCTTGTTCGAGCCGTGGATCAGATAGCCGGACAAGCCCAAGGTGAACTTGAAGGGACCCAACGGGTTGTCCGGCCCGGCCGGAACCACGGTCGGCAGCGGATCGCCGTCAGCAGCATGCTCTTCGCGGATCGACTTCGGCGGATACCAAGCCGGATCCTTGACCTTGCCGGTGATGCGGGTTTCGGTGATGGGAGAACCCCAGCCCTCACGCCCGATCCCCAGAGGATAGGTATGCACCACATTCTGGTCCTTGGGAAAATAGTACATGCGGTACTCGGCCAGATTGATGACGATCCCTTCCCGAGGCCCCGGCGGCAATATGTAACGCGTCGGCAGGAGCACCTCGGTCCCGACGCCCGGCAACCAGGGGTCCACCCCCGGGTTGGCCGCAACCATTTCCAGGTAGCCGATGTCGTTGGCTTGGCCGATATCGGCAAAGGTATCCTCGTACTCCGCCTTGACGGCCTTGACCTGCCCGACCACATCCTCTCCCGGCGGAGGGAGCGGCAGCTCCAGGGCCGCCAGAGGAGCACTCAGCAGCGCCGAGAGGGACAGGGAAGCAGCAATACGCACAAACATCAGGACAGTCCTTGGCGTGGCTAGCCCAAGTGAGAATTCTTGATTGTACAGCATCGGCCCGTTTAGCCAAGAACCCAGGGAATCGACCAGCCCAGGCAATCGCCCCGGCGCTGCGCCTCCAGGGCGGCACGGCATGCCGGACATAACCGCTTATCGCGCAGCAGCGGCTTGGTAAGTCCGTGCCAACGCGGCTGTGCAGGCAGCAATCCGCCGCACAGGGTCCGATCGATCTGGCCGCCCAGCTCCAGCTGGCGGCCGACCAGATGCAGACGCACCTCGCGGCAGGCGAATAGATCGAGTTGCTCATCCGGTTCGATCAGGTAATAGGCATGCAAGGACCAGACGGGACGCGGCATGGGGGGCTCCAGAAGGGGGGCGCAACATTAGCCGAAAGGGCCTGCGCGGAAAAGCCCGAAAAGTCCCCGCGAGAGACTTTCACCGTTAAAGCAGCGGCTCCAGGGTCGGCCAGAGATTGTCCAGCATCCTCGGCTGGGCCTCCGCAGTCGGGTGAATGCCATCGGCCTGCATCATCCCCGGCACGCCGCCCACGCCGTCGAGGAAGAACGGCACCAGCGGTACCTGCTTTTCCTCGGCCAGGGTCGCATAGACCTGGCTGAAGGCCTGGTTGTAGCGGGGCCCGTAGTTCGGCGGCAGCTGCATGCCGAGCAGCACGACCCGCGCTCCGCCGGAATACGCCCGGTCGATCATCGCCGCAAGATTCTGTTGCAATTGCCGTGGCGGCTGCCCGCGCAGGCCATCGTTGCCACCCAGCTCGATGATCACCAGCTCCGGACTGTAGCTGGCGAGCAGCCCAGGGAGGCGCGCGAGCCCGCCGGCACTGGTGTCGCCGCTGATCGAGGCATTCACCACGCGATGCGCCAGACCGTGCTCGGCAAGACGCTTTTCCAGCAGGGCGACCCAGCCCCGGCTGGTTTCCACGCCCAAAGCGGCGCTGATACTATCACCGACGACCAGCACGGTCCCCGCCAGCGCCCCTTGTGCCCAGAGCAACGAAGCCAGCGCACCGCCCAGCAACCACCCACGCATTGGAATCTCCATGAGCCCGAGCATTCTCGTTGCGCAGAACCTTAGCAAAGTGGTTTCCAGTGCGGAAGGCGAGCTGACCATCCTCCACGGGCTCGACCTCGACCTCCCGCGCGGCGCCAGCCTGGCCATCGTCGGCAGCTCCGGCTCCGGCAAGTCGACCCTGCTCGGGCTCCTTGCCGGGCTCGACCTGCCCAGCGGCGGCGAGGTCGTGCTGGCCGGCCACAGTCTCGCCGGCCTGGACGAGGACCGCCGGGCGCGACTCCGTGCCGAGCACGTCGGCTTCGTCTTCCAGTCGTTCCAGCTGCTCGACACCCTCGATGCCCAGGCGAACGTCATGCTCCCCCTCGAGCTGGAAGGCCGTACCGATGCCCGCGAGCGGGCCCGCGAGCTGCTGGAGCGGGTGGGACTCGGCCGGCGCCTCACCCATTATCCGAAGCAGCTCTCCGGCGGCGAGCAACAGCGCGTCGCCATCGCCCGCGCCTTCGCCGCCGAGCCGGACATCCTCTTTGCCGACGAACCGACCGGCAACCTCGACAGCCAGACCGGCGAGCGGATCAGCGATCTCCTCTTCGCCCTCAACCAGGAACGCGGCACCACGCTGGTGCTGGTCAGCCACGACGAGCGCCTGGCCCGGCGCTGCCAGCGCTCGATACGCTTGGAAGCCGGCCGGCTGGCCGCGTCCTCGGAGGCCTGAGTGGAACTGCCCTTCCTCCGCCTGCTGGGTCTGGCCGTCCGCCAACTGCTGCGCGACGCCCGCGCCGGGGAACTGCGGGTGTTGTTCTTCGCCCTGCTGGTGGCGGTGACGGCGACCACCGCCATCGGCTATTTCAGCGCTCGCCTGAACGCCACCCTGCTGCTGCGCGCCACCGAGTTCCTCGGCGCCGACCTGCGCCTGAGCGGCAGCTCCCCGGCGTCTCCGGAGCAACTGGCAGCCGGCAAGGCTCTCGGGCTGGAGCATGCCGGCGTGGTCGAGTTCTCCAGCGTGATCGCCACCGATGAGGGCATCCAGCTGGCCAGCGTCAAAGCCGCCGACAGCGCCTATCCGCTGCGCGGAGAATTGAAGAGCGCACCGGCCCTCTACCAGCCGGACAGCCGCGGCCCGGGCCCTTCGCCCGGCGAAGCCTGGGCCGAGGCACGCCTGCTGGTCGCCTTGAACCTCAAGGTCGGCGACCGCATCGAGGTCGGCGAGAAGTCTCTGCGCCTGACCCGCATCCTCACCCAAGAGCCGGACCGGGCCGGCAGCTTCTACAGCCTGACGCCGCAAGTGCTGATCCATCTCGACGACCTGGCCGCCACCGGCGTGGTGCAGCCCGGCAGCCGGGTGCGCTACCGCGAGCTGTGGCGTGGCAGCCCCGAAGCGCTGCAGAGCTATCGCCAAGAGGTGGAGCCGCAGCTCGCTGCCGACCAGCGTCTGGAAGATGCCCGCGCCGGCAACCGGCAGATCGGCGCCGCCCTGAGCCGCGGCGAACGCTATCTGAATATCGCCAGCCTGGCCGCGGTGCTGCTGGCCGGCGTCGCCGTGGCCCTGTCGGCGGCACGCTTCGCCGCCCGGCGCCTCGACGCCAGCGCCCTGCTGCGTTGCCTCGGCCTGTCGCGGCACGCCACCCTCGCCCTGTATGGCCTGCAGCTCGGCCTGCTCGGCCTGCTCGCCTGCAGCCTCGGTGCCGCATTGGGCTGGCTGGCGCAACAGGTGCTGTTCTGGCTGCTCCAAGGGCTGCTGCCGACACAGATCCCGGCCGCCGGCCTGCTGCCGGCGCTGGCCGGCAGCGCGACCGGACTGGTCGCCCTGGCCGGCTTCGCCCTCCCGCCGCTCGCCGCACTCGGCCGGGTGCCGCCGCTGCGGGTGCTGCGCCGCGACCTGCTGCCGGTACCGCCCAGCGCCTGGCTGACCTACGGCGCCGCCCTGCTGGCGCTCGGCCTGATCATGTGGCGACTGAGCCTGGACCTGAAACTCACTCTGGCCCTGCTCGGCGGCGGCCTGCTCGCCGCATTCGCCCTCGGCGCCCTGCTCCTGCTCGGTCTGCGCACGCTACGCCGCCTGCTGGCCGCGGCACCGCTGGCCTGGCGACTGGGAATCGGCCAACTGCTGCGCCATCCCCTCGCCGCCGCCGGACAGGCCCTGGCCTTCGGCCTGATCCTGCTGGCCATGGCACTGGTCGCCCTGTTGCGCGGCGAACTGCTGGATACCTGGCAAAACCAGCTTCCGGAGCAGGCACCCAATCATTTCGCCCTGAACGTCCTGCCGGCGGAAAAGGAGCGCTTCATGGCGGAAGTGGCGCGCATCGCCCCGCAGAACGCGCCCCTCTACCCGGTGGTGGCAGGACGCCTGACCGCCATCAACGGCGAGCCGGTCAAGCAGATCGTCAGCAAGGACTCCCGCGGCGAGCGCGCCACCCAGCGCAACCTCAACCTGACCTGGGCCGAACAACTGCCCGCCGACAATCGCCTGAGTGCCGGCCAGTGGTGGGACGAGGTCGGCAGCGGCGACCTGCCCGGCGTATCGGTCGAGGCCGAACTGGCCAAGAGCCTCGGCCTCAAGCTCGGCGACCGCCTCACCTTCAGCGTCGGCGGCCTGACCCGCGATACGCGGGTCAGCAGTCTGCGCGAAGTGCACTGGGACAGCTTCCAGCCGAACTTCTACATGATCTTCCAGCCCGGCACCCTGCAGGACCTGCCGACCACCTACCTGACCAGCTTCTACCTGCCGCCTGGCCACGATGCCGACGTGGTCCGCCTCGCGCGCAGCTTCCCCGCAGTGACCCTGCTCCAGGTCGAGGCCCTGCTGGCCCAGCTGCGCGGCATCCTCGCCCAGGTCACCCTGGCGGTGGAATACGTGCTGCTGTTCGTCCTCGCCGCCGGCCTCTGCGTACTCTTCGCCGGGCTGCAGGCCACCCTCGACGAACGCCTCCGCCAAGGCGCCCTGCTGCGCGCCCTGGGCGCCGAGCGGCGCCTGCTGGTCCGGGCCAGACGCCTGGAGTTCGCCCTGCTGGGGGCGGTCAGCGGCCTGCTCGCTGCGCTGGGCTGCGAGCTGGTCAGCGCCCTGCTCTACCGCTTTGCCTTCGACCTGCCGTGGCATCTCCATCCCTGGCTCCTGCTGCTGCCGGTACTCGGCGCGCTACTGGTGAGCGGCGCCGGCCTGCTGGGTACCCGCCGCGCCCTCAACGCCAGCCCGCTGCAGGTACTGCGGGAAGGCTGAGCCCGCGAGCGGGTTTTGCTATCTTCAGCCCCTTTCGACATCGCGAAGACCATGAGCCGTTATCGACCGCCCCGATCTGCCGGAACGCCCCTGATCACCCCCGAAGGAGAAGCGCGCCTGCGCGCCGAACTGCACGAACTCTGGCATGTACGCCGCCCACAGGTGACCCAGGCGGTCAGCGAGGCCGCCGCCCAAGGCGACCGCTCGGAGAACGCCGAGTACACCTACGGCAAGAAGATGCTGCGGGAAATCGACAGCCGCGTGCGCTTTCTCACCAAGCGGCTGGAGAAACTCAAGGTGATCGGCGAGCGTCCCGCCGACCCGAACAAGGTCTACTTCGGCGCCTGGGTCACCCTGGAGGACGAGGACGGCGGACAGGCGCGCTACCGCATTGTCGGCCCCGACGAACTGGACCTGAAACAGAGCCTGATCAGCATCGATGCGCCCCTCGCCCGCGCGCTGGTCGGCAAGGCGCTGGATGCCGAAGTCCGGGTGCCGACGCCCACCGGGGAGAAGACCTGGTACCTGGTCGCGATCGACTACCCTTGAGCCGACGGCAATGAGGGAATGTCATGAGCATCAAGAGCCTGCGCCTGTTCTTCGGCCTGCCCCTGCCGCACCGGCAGGCGGCGGCGATCGACGTCTGGCGCAACGGGCTGGCGCTCGGCGGCCGCCCCGTCGACAAGCGCAACCTGCACCTGACCCTGGTGTTTCTCGGCAGCCAGCCCGTCGAGCGCCTGGACGAACTGCAACGGCTGGCCGGCCAGATACGGGGAAAGGGCTTCGAGCTGAAGCTCGACCGTCTGGAAGTCGGCCGACATGGCCTCGTCTCCCTGGGCTCCAGCCAGCCACCGGAAGCGCTGGTACAGCTGGCCGGTGAGCTGCACGACCGTCTGCGTACCGCCGGCTACACCCTTGAGGAGCGCGCTTTCTGGCCGCATCTCACCCTGGCTCGGCAGTGCCGGACGCATCCGGTCCTCGACGGCCTTCCGGACTTTGCCTGGACGGCCGAGCGCTTCGTGCTCTTCCATTCGACGAGCGACGAACAGGGCGGCGTCTATCGCCCCCTGTTCCACTGGCCGCTCCCCGTGCCGGACTGAGGGACAGACCGTCACTCGTCGTCGCGACTGGCGACCCGCGGTTGCGATTCCAGGGCATTGCGCTCGCGATGGAAGGCGAGGAAATACTTGTTCACGCTGTTCACGTAGTTGACCACGCCCATGCCCACCTGCTTGGCGGCGATGCGTTCGACCTGGAAGAACCACTGGTCGGGGTTCAGCCCGCGCCGTCTCGCCTCGGCCTGCAGCTGCTGTACCCGCTGCGGCCCGATGTTGTACGCCGCCAGGGTGAAGGCCATGCGTTCGCGCTCGTTGAAACGCGGACTGGAGAAGAAGTTCCGGCGCAGCGAAGCCAGGTAGCGGGCGCTGGCCTGGACGTTGTTGTCCAGCAGATGGATGTTGCCCACCCCGACGCTGCGGGCGGCGGCCGGAGTGACCTGCATCAGCCCGGTGGCGCTGCCGGCACCGCGCGCCGCCGGATTCAGGCTCGACTCCTTGAAGGCGACCGCTGCCAGGTTCAGCCAGTCGAGGTCGTTGCGCTCGGCATGCTGCTGCAGGACCGGGCGAACCCTCTCGAGGCGCCTGAGTTCGTTCCCGCCCAAGGGATTGTGCACCTTATAGAGACGCCGGTAGACGCGCTGGAAGACCGCATCCTGATCGGCCGGGCTGCGGTAGTCCTTGAGGAACTGGTCGACGCTGGCGCGCAGCATGCCGGCATCGCGGCGGACGAACCAGCTCAGATCGTCGTCGCGGGAGAAGACCACCTCGGACTCCACCTGCAGCTGGGGCAGCACCTTGGCCCAACGCTGGGCGATCGGCAGCTCCACCGCGGTCAGGGAATAGATGCCAGCCTGCACCATTTCCAGCACATCCTCCACCGCCAGGCTGGGATCGACCCACTCGATGACGATCGGCCGCAGGTTGCGCGCGGCCAGTTGCTCGTTGACCTTGTGCACGGCATCGCCGACGGCACTGCCGGCCGGTAACACCAGGGTCTTGCCGGCCAGTTGGTCGAGCCGCCGGTAGCGGCGCGCGCCCTGGCGGCCGACCAGGACCAGCGGTACCTGGCTCATGATCGGCGCGCTGGGGCTGACATCGCCGTGACCGCGCAGATGAAGCAACTCGCCGGGGGCGACCAGATCGCCCTCGCCACGCTGCAGGGCGGCGATCAACTGGTCCTTGGCCTTGGGAATGATCTCCAGGCGGAGGCTGCGGCCGTCCTTGGCGACGCGGTTGAGGTAGTGCTCGAAGGCACGCAGACGCAGGTATTCGACGCCGATGGGCTGTCCATTCACCTCGCCCGAGCTGTTCCGGCTCTGATTCACCAGCACCCGCAGCACACCGCTGCTGCGCACCTGTGGTAGGTCGCGGGCCTCTCCCGGTCGCTGCCAGGCCTCCGGCGGCCCGGCCAGACGCGCTGCCGCCGGAAGTGGCAACAGGCTCAGCAGGCAGACCAACAGGAGCAATCTTCTTCTTGTTGTTATTGGCATCCGGCCTCCAGAAAGCAGCATTTGGCGAACAAATGAACGCAGTAAGAACTCCCGTATCTGGAGCAAGTTCCCCAGGGCATGAACCGCCAAGACTCTCACAGCACGCCGCCCTGGGCCAGACCGGTTCGTCCGCTGGCCGTCAAGCTACTGATTTGCCAAACCTTTTAATTTCATCGAATAGGCTCTGCTATGCTCCGCGCGTTCATTTTCGAGGTATTGCCATGCAACTCGTCGACATCGGCGTCAACCTGACCCATTCCAGCTTCGACCACGACCGCGAAGCCCTGCTGGCCCGGGCCTACCAGGCCGGGGTCTGCCAGCTGGTGCTGACCGGCACCAGCGTGGCGGACAGCGAACAGGCCCTGGCGCTCTGCCGGCAACTGGACGAGGCTGGCGAGCGTCTGTTCGCCACCGCCGGCGTCCATCCCCACGATGCCGGCGAGTGGACGCCCGACAGCGCCCGCCAGTTGCGCGAGCTGCTGAAGGACGAGCGAATTCGCGCCGTCGGCGAGTGCGGCCTGGATTTCAACCGCGACCTGTGCCCGCGGCCACGACAGGAAAAGACCCTGGAAGAGCAGCTGGCGCTGGCCGTCGAACTCGGCAAGCCGGTGTTCCTCCATGAGCGCGATGCCAGCCAGCGTTTGGTCGAGATGCTGCGCCACTACCGTGACAGCCTGGCGGCGGCCGTGGTGCACTGCTTCACCGGCGACAAACAGGCTCTCTTCGCCTATCTCGACCTGGACCTGCACATCGGCATCACCGGCTGGATCTGCGACGAGCGCCGCGGCACCCACCTGCATCCGCTGGTGCGGGAAATTCCCGCCGGCCGGCTGATGCTGGAAAGCGACGCCCCCTACTTGCTGCCGCGGACCCTGCGCCCCAAACCCAAAAGCGGGCACAACGAACCGGCCTTCCTGCCCGAAGTGCTGCGCGAGGTCGCCCGCCACCGCAACGAATCCGAAGGGGCGCTGGCCGAACACAGCACGGCCTGTGCCCGGCGCTTCTTCGCGCTGCCGGAACTCGCCGACCACTGAACGGAAGGACGCTGCAGGCCTGCTCCGCTCGTCCAGTCCCGGGCGAAATGCCGGCCAGGAACCTAGACTTTCCCTCATCGCCTGGAGGATGAGGGACATGGGTAAGCGCACAACGGAATATTTCCACCACTACGAAGACTGCCACCACAACCGGACCAACCTGGCCCTGCACATGCTGGCCCTGCCGCTGTTCGTCGTGGCGTGCCTGGTGCTGGCAAGCGCGCTGCTGAGCCTGAACCTGCTGGCGCTGATACTCGGCGGACTCGGCCTGTCCGCCGCCCTCGCCCTGCTCGCCCAGGGCCACCGGTTCGAGGCGGGCTCCGACCCCCGCCATCCGGAGAACTCCCTGTCCCATCTGTTGGTCGAGCAGTTCCTGACCTTCCCCTGGTTCGTCCTGAGCGGCGCCTGGCGGCGGGCCTGGAAGGCCTGTCGGCGTAACTGAGCCGGGCAGCGAGCGCCCTCAGCCGAAATATTCGCCCAGGGTCAGCAACACCTGATCGGCCTGCTGCGCGGTCGAATCCAGCTCCTCGCGCCAGCGGTCGACCAAGGGCTGCAGGTCGACCTCCCGCTCCGCCCGCGACAGCCACTGCAGGCGGTCGTGCCAGTCGCCGAGTGCCGACTGCGCGGCCTTCAGCAGCTCCGGCTCGGCGCCGGAAAAATCGACCAGATCGGGATAGGCCTCGGCCCCGTAGCGCACCCGCTTGATCAGCAGCCGCAGCCGGTGGCGGTCGTGGGTCGGATCGCGCAGCGCCTCGCCCAGACGCCGGCCTTGGCGCGCCTGACGCCTGAGAATACGCCTGGCCAGCCCGCGCAGGGCCCCGTCGCGCCCGGCCTGGCGCCAGAGCGACGGCCAAAGGATCAGGGTGCCACACAACTGCCGCCACTCGGGACTGGCCAGCAAGCCATCGCGCCCAACCTCCAGCTGCTCCCGGCGCGAGCTAATCCGGTCGGGCCGGACGGACTCCAGCTCTTGCAGTAGCACCTCGTCGTCGCGCAGCGGCGTGCTCAGGCGCCCCACCGCTGCGGCCGCCTCATCCAGGGGATCGACGCCGGGCAGACCACGCAACGGGCGCAGCAGACTGCGCAGCCGGCGCAAGGCGACGCGCAGATCGTGCAACGCCTCGCCATCGCTGCGGGCGGCCAGGCGGGTGGCACAGGCCTGCAGCGCAACGTCCAGTCGCATAACCCGCTCCTGCAACCGATCGGCGATCATCCATCACCTCCCTCGAAACAGGCGCCCTGGGATGAACGGCGCGCCGGACATGCAGTTGCAGCGTAGTACGGATCAGCCCCTGTCGGCGCGCCAGGGCAACGTCCGGCGCAGACGCCGCAGGGCCCGCGCCAGCTCGCCCGGCGCCCCTTCCCGTCCGGCATAGCGCTGCGCCTCGAAGAGCACGACGAAGGCCCAAATCGCCCCGGCCTGCGCGGGCAACTGTCGCGCCGCCCGCTCGGCGAAGGCCCGCGGCCCCTCGCCCGGCTCGCGCTGCAGGCCGTGACGCGCCAGCAAGCGCTCGAAACGCCGGAACAGCCGCTGCTGCGCGTCGCCCTCGCGCCGCCAGGGCTTGAACAGCCAGAGTGCGACCACCGCCCACATCGCGGCGACGGAGGCGACGGCGGCCACCCCCAGCAGACGCAGGTCGGCGCTGCCGAACCAGTTGCGCAGGGTCTGCAGTTGCTGTTCGCCCTGATAGCCGAGCACCCAGCGCTGCCAGCCGTAATTCAGGTTGTCCCAGGACAGCCGCAGCCGATTGAACCAACCGATGTCGCGATAGCGTGCCAGGGACAACGGCGCCTCCTCAAGGAAGCCCTGCTCCTCGCCGAGCGCCTGCTGCAGCCCCCGCTCGATGCGTTCCGGCGCCACCTGGAAGGTCGGATCGACGGCGCTCCAGCCCTGCTGCGGCTGCCAGTACTCGACCCAGGCATGGGCGTCGAACTGGTGCACCAGCAGGTAGTTGCCGGCCGGATTGAACTCGCCGCCCTGGTAGCCGGTGACCACCCGCGCGGGAATCCCGGCGGCGCGCAGCACGAAAGTCATGGCGCTGGAGAAATGCTCGCAGAAGCCTTGGCGGCTGGCGAAGAGGAACTCGTCGATGCTGTCGCGCCCCAGCAGCGGCGGTTTCAGGGTGTAGTGGAAAGGCTCGCGGTTGAAGTGATCGAGCAGCGCCTGCACCAGCGCCTCCGACTGCGGATGGCGACGACGCAGCTCGGCGGCCCAGGCACGGCTCTGCGGATTGCCCCGCTCCGGCAGTTGCAGGGCACGCCGAAGCGCACTGGCGGAACCCTCCGGCTCGCGCAGGGAGTCCGGCCAGGAGACCACCCGGTAGAGCAGCGGCTGGGTCACCGGGCGGCGCTGCTGGAGACGGAAATCGTCCATCAGGCGGGCGTCGTCGGGAGCGCTGCCGGCGACATCCAGGCTGTACAGCCAGGGCTGGTTGCTCGGTTGCATGACGATGCTGTAGGCGAGCGGCTCGCCGCGCTTCTCCCAGGCCGGCGGCTCGAGTTGCTGCGCACCCGAGGCCTGCGACCAGCGCCGCCCGTCGAAATGCTCCAGGGTCAGCGCCCGCCAGTAGAGCCGGCTGCGCTCCGGCAGCGGGCCCTCGAAACCGACCCGGAAGGCCAGCTCGCCGGACTGGCCGAGTTCGGCGATGTCGCCGGGCGTCATGCTGTCGGACAGACCGGTCACGCCCCGCTCGCGGGGGCCGGGCAGGGTCCACAGCGGTTCGAAGCGCGGAAAGAACAGAAACAGCAACAGCATCAGCGGCGCCGCCTGCAACAGCAGGCCGCCGGCCAGGCGCAGGGTGGCCCAGGGGTTGGCCGCCAGGGCGCTCTGCTGCAGACCGATCAGCGCCGCCAGCAGGGCGGCGAGCGGCAGCAGGTAGTACAGCGCAGCGAGAATGCCGTCCTCGAACAGGCAGGCGGTGGCCAGGGCGAAGAAGCCGAGGAAGATCACCACCAGCGCATCGCGCCGGCTGCGCACCTCCACCAGCTTGAGGACGAAGGCGGCGATCAGCAGCACCACCCCGGCCTCCAGACCGACCGGCCCACCGCGGGAGAGATACACGCCAAGCCCGGTGCCGAGCATCAGCGCGGCCTTGATCCGGCCGTTGGGATAGGGCGCGCGCATGCGAAAGATCTGGACACGCCAGGCGGCGCAGCCGAGCCAGAGGCCGACGATCCACGCTGGCAGATGGCCCAGGTGCGGCAGGATCACCAGCAGTTGGGCGATCAGCAGCCAAGTCAGGCCGACGCGCGGGATCGGCTGCAGCGCCGCGCCGGACTGCGCCGCCGTCATGGCGCCTCCCCGTACAGCGCCAAGGCGCGCAGGCAGGCCTCGCGGTGCGCCTCGCCGCTGTCCGGGCCGAGCCGCCGGCCGGGCAGTTGCAAGACGAACGGCCGCTGGCGGACGGACAGCTCGAGCACCCAGTGACAGAGCAGCGACAGGCGGCTTTCGCCGTCGCCCGCCAGCGCGCTGAAATCCAGACACAGCTCGCTGCCCTCCAGCGCGGCGAAATCCTTGACCAACAGCCCCCGGCCGCGGGAATAGGCCTTCCAGTCCAGGCGCCGTTTCGAATCGCCGGGCCGGTAGGCGCGCAGCCCCTGGTAGTCGTCCACCCCCTCGCCCCGCGCTCGCCGCCCCTCCTCCTCGGCCTCCTCCAGCGCACCGGCGGAAAGCGGCAGATCGCCGGGCAGTGGCTGCGGATAGACCAGCGCCCGCTGCTCCGGGGCGATCCAGCTCCAGGCCACCATCAGCCCCAGCGGAAAGCGGCTCTCGACCCGCAGGCGCGGCGTCGGCAGCCAGCCACGCCGCGGGGCGGGCAGGCCCAGCTCCACGGTGACGGCCCCCCCGGCAGGCAGGTCGTGGAGCTGCGGCGCGCCGCTCGACCAGCCCAACGCCAGCGCCTGATGGGCGCGGCCGTCGCTGTCCAGGCGGATCGGAAAGCGCGCCTGCTCGCCGGCGAACACCGCCGCCGGCGCCCCGGCCTGGAGGCGCAATCCGGCCAGGTTGCGATAGGTGTGCAGGACGCCGACCAGAAATACCGCGCCGAGCAGGAAGGTCAGCACATAGGCCAGGTTGTTGCGATAGTTGATCGCCGCCAGCAGCATCAGCAGCAAGGCCACGCCGAAGGCCGCACCGACGCGGCTGGGAACGATGAAGATGCAGCCGCGGTCGAGCCGCGCGCCACCCGCGGCGCCGACGATCCGCCCCGGCCAGCGGGTGCGGACGCTTTTCAGGGATTCGGCCAGCATCAGACTGCCGCCACCTCGCGCAGCAGCCACTGCACCAGCGTGCTGCCGCCGTGCCCCGCCGGATCGGCCCGCTCGCGCAGACGGTGGCCGGCCACCGCCGGCAGCACCGCCTGCACGTCCTCCGGGATCACGTAGTCCCGCCCGGCGAGGAAAGCCCAGGCCCGGGACGCCGCCAGCAGCGCCTGGCTGCCCCGCGGCGACAGCCCCCAGGCGAACTGCGGCTGGCTGCGGGTAGCCTCGACCAGCCGCAGCACATAGTCGACCAGCGCGTCGCTGACCCGCACCCGCGGGATCTCCGCCTGGATCTCCGCCAGCAAGGCATGGTCGAGGATCGGCGCAAGCTCCGGCAGCCGCTGGCGCCCCGAGCCGCCCATCAGCAGCGCCCGCTCCGCGGCCCGTGTCGGATAACCCAGCGACAGGCGCATGAGGAAGCGGTCCAGTTGCGACTCCGGCAGGGCGAAGGTGCCGCCCTGGCTGACCGGGTTCTGGGTCGCGATCACGAAGAACGGCGCGGGCAGCGGCCGGGTCGCACCCTCGATGGTCACCTGGCCTTCCTCCATCGCCTCAAGCAGCGCGCTCTGGCTCTTCGGGGTGGCCCGGTTGATCTCGTCGGCCAGGATCAGCTCGGCAAAGATCGGTCCCGGATGAAAGACGAACTGCCCGCTTTCCCGGTCGAACACCGAAGTACCGAGGATGTCGCCGGGCAACAGGTCGGCGGTGAACTGGATGCGCTGGAACCCCAACCCCAGCACCCTGGCCAGCGCATGGCTGAGGGTCGTCTTGCCCATGCCGGGCAGGTCTTCGAGCAACAGATGGCCGCGCGCCAGCAGACAGGTCAAGGCCAGACGTACCTGCAACTCCTTGCCCAGCAACACCCGGTCGATACTCTGCAAACAGCTTTCCAGTCGCGTGCGCATGCCTGACTCCTCGATTGCGAAAGCCCGATGCTACCGGCCTCCCCACCGAGGGCAAGGCTGCCGGCACGCGCAACGGCAGAAATGTGACGCAGCCCCTGGACCGGCGCGAAAAGACCCAGATCGCCAGCGTCTGGCCATGAGCCGGCGGGCTTGCGCTTGATTGCCTCTGCCTGCCGCCAGGAGCCTTGGCAGCCAGGGTGACCGAGAAGTGAACGGGGTGAAACAGGCGCTAGACCGGCAAGGCCCCCAGCGCCCGGACCATCTGCCGCAACAGCGGAGCCTCGCCGGCCAGCCTCACGCGCAAGCCATCGATCTCCCGACGCGGCGGATAGTGCTTGCGCAGGGCATCGAAGGCGGCGCGCCGGGCCTGTTCGTCGCCCCCCAGGCTGCGGCGAAAATCGGCGTCGTCGCGGCGCGGGTCGTACACCGCCCGGCACAGCATCGCCAGCGCCCAGGCCGGATCGGCGCCGCCTTCCAGCCCCACCTCGCCGAGCCAGGGCGGCGGCAGCAGCTCGTCCAGCTGCACGCTCGGCGGCACGCCCAGGTGCTCGCAGAAGGCCCGGTAGACCTGCGCCGTGCCGCGCCACTTGCCGTCCAGGCTATGCCCGGCGATGTGCGGCGTGGCGATATGGCAGAGCCCGGCCAGGGCGACATCCACCTGTGGCTCGCCCTCCCAGACGTCCAGCACCGCCTGCAGGTCGCGACGTTCGCCGAGCGTCTCGCGCAGCGCCTGGTTGTCGACCACCGCGCCGCGGCTGGCATTGATCAGCCAGCTACCTGGCCGAAGCTGCGCCAGCCGCTCGCGGCCGAACAGGTGCCAGGTCGGATGAGTTCCCTCGCGGGTCAGCGGCGTGTGCAGGCTCACCACGTCGCACTCGCCCAGCAGGGTCGGCAGGTCGACGAAATCGCCGCCCTCGGCCGCCTGGCGCAGCGGATCGCACACCCGCACGCGCCAGCCCAACCCGCGCAGCACCTCGACCAGCCGCCCGCCGACCTGGCCGGCACCGACCACCCCGTAGCAGCGGGAAGCCAGCTCGACGCCCTGCCGCTCGGCCAGGCTGAGCAGACTACCCAGCACGTAATCGACCACCCCGCGGGCGTTGCAGCCCGGCGCACTGGCCCAGGCGATGCCGCGCTGGCGAAAATAATCCAGGTCCAGATGGTCCGTGCCGATGGTGCAGGTGCCGGCGAAACGCACCCGGCTGCCCTCCAGCAGGCCGGCATCGACCCGGGTGACCGAACGCACCAGCAGCACCTCGGCATCCTCCAGCGTGGCACGGTCGATGGCGCGCCCGGGCAGCCTTCGGATCTCGCCGAAGGCGGAAAAGAAGGCGTCGATCAGGGGAATGTTTTCGTCGGCGAGGATTCGCATGGCAGGCTCCTTTCAAGGAGGCCCATTCTAAAACGCATCGCCAAGCCGAGGGCCAGTCCGGAGCACCGCGCATTTCCCACCGCCGCCCCAGGACGTAGACTACCCACCCCTCCGCTTCCCCCACGACGACCGGACATGCCACTCGAACCGCGCCTGCAGCGGCTGCGCCGCGAACTGCGCGCCCTCGTCAGCCTCGCCCTGCCGATCATCGTCGCGCAACTGGCGCATATCGCCATGGGCTTCGTCGACACCCTGATGGCCGGCCGGGTCGGACCCGCCGACCTCGCCGCGGTTGCCCTCGGCAACTCGCTCTGGGTGCCCACCTATCTGCTGACCACCGGCATCCTGCTGGCCACCACGCCCAAGGTCGCCCACCTTCAGGGCGCCGGCCAGCAGCCGGAAATCGGCCCGCTGGTCCGCCAGGCGCTCTGGCTGGCTCTCGCCGCCGGCAGCGGCGGTGCCCTGCTGCTGTGGAACGCCGAACCCGCGCTGCACCTGATGCAGGTCGAGGCCGCCCTGATCGAGCCGACCATGGGCTACCTGCGCGCGGTCGCCTGCGGCATCCCGGCGGTGGCCCTGTACCACGTGCTGCGCTGCTTCAGCGACGGCCTCGGCCATACCCGGCCGAGCATGCTGATCGGCATCGCCGGCCTGCTGCTGAACATTCCGGCCAACTACGTCTTCATCCACGGCAAGTTCGGCCTGCCGGCCATGGGCGGGGTCGGCTGCGGCTGGGCGACCGCCCTGGTGATGATCTTCATGCTGCTGGCCATGCTCGTCTGGACACGGCGGGCGCCGTGCTACCAGCCGAGCCGGCTGTTCGACCGCTTCGACCACCCGCAGTGGCCGGTCATCCGCCGCCTGCTGGGGATCGGGCTGCCGATCGGCGTGGCGGTGTTCGCCGAGGCGAGCATCTTCTCGGTGATCGCCCTGCTGATCGGCGGCCTCGGTGCCCAGGTGGTCGCCGGTCACCAGATCGCCCTGAACTTCTCCGGCCTGGTCTTCATGATCCCCTACTCCCTGGGCATGGCGGTCACCGTCCGGGTCGGCCATGCCCTGGGCCGCGGCAGCCCCCGCGACGCCCGCTTCAGCGCCGGCGTCGGAATGGCCACCGCGCTGGGCTTCGCCGCCCTGGCGGCCGGCACCATGCTGCTGCTGCGCGAGGGCATCCCGCAGATCTACAGCACCGACCCGACGGTGGTCGCCATCGCCAGCGGCCTGCTCCTCTATTCCGCGCTCTTCCAGTTCTCCGACGCCATCCAGGTGACCGCCGCCGGGGCCCTGCGCGGCTACCAGGACACCCGCGCGATCATGCTGATCACCCTGTTCGCCTACTGGGGCATCGGCCTGCCGATCGGCTACGGCCTCGGCCTGACCGGCTGGCTCGGCGAACCCAGCGGTCCGCGCGGACTCTGGCAGGGCATGGTGATCGGCCTGAGCTGCGCGGCCCTCCTGCTCGGCGCACGCCTGACCCGCAGCGCGCGTCGGCGCATTCATGTTTCCGGTTCGAGTTGAACTTTTCTTCGCATCATCCTGCATTGTGTCGCGAAAATTTTCCGGGAACGACGGAGTTGCCTTTGCCTCCGATCGGTAAGTGACCGCTTATCGGTTAACGGCTTACCGGAAGAACACGGAAAAAGTCCCTGAACTAAACTCTGCCAGTTCCAACGAAATGTTCTGCCGTGATTTAGCGAAGTGACATTAAGCTGCCATTAATCGCCAAACAGGAGCAGCCACTGCAAGCCTTAACGCATAAATATAAATAAAGAATCCGCGAAGTACCCTGCCGATGTCTGCACGGTGGATTGAATGCCGAGCCAGTGTTCCGGCGATGACCCTATTCGGAGAACCGAACACAAGCCCGAAAGGACAGTGGGCAGATACCTGCGCGCCCCGGAATGGCTGCCCATTCGTCCTCGGGAGCCCGACGTGAAATCCTGGGGCGGTAGCGTGCTCGAAGATCGAAGACGACCGATCGGAAAGCCATATAAACGTCCGCAATATCTTTGCCAGACCATCTTCTTGAAATTCATGTTTCCGGAGAGCGGCAAGTTCACACCAGACATTGCTTAACGGCACCGCAATGGCTTGCGACTCACACTTCCGGCCTCTCGCCGACCAAACTCTCGGGCTCGATAAAAAGTGTTCGAACGGATATTGATCGTCTGCATTGGGAATATATGCCGCAGCCCCTGTGCCCAGACGCTGATGAGAGAAGCGGCTTCACGCGGCAATAGGAACCTGAAGATCGATTCCGCCGGTCTGGCGGCCCAAGTCGGCCTGCCCATGGAACCCACCGCCCGCGCCGTACTCCTCGAACACCGGCACCGGCCTCTCGAACACCGGGCCCGCCAGTTGGACATCGCCATGCTGCGACAGGCCGAGCTGGTGCTGGTCATGGAGCGCCGGCATGTCGACGGCATCTACCGGATCGCCCCCGAAGCGCGCGGCAAGATCTTCCTGCTCGGCAAGTGGCAGGACGAGCAGGAAATACGGGACCCGTTCCGCCGGGACCGGACGGCCTTCGAACAAGCCTATCGACAGATCCGCATAGCCGTCGAGGCATGGGCCATCCGCCTGAGCCATTGACGGACCGCCTCCTCCAGGGAAACAACCCCATGCAGCCCGTATCCATCCCCTCCCCGCAAGATCACGACGATGCCGGCATCGACCTGCGTAAGCTGCTCGGCACCCTGCTCGACCACAAATGGCCGATCATCGGCGTGACCGTCTTGTTCTGCCTGGGCGGCGCCCTCTACGGCATGTTCGCCACGCCCATCTATCGCACCACCGCCCTGGTCCAGATCGAGAAGAAGAGCGGCACCGTCCCCGGACTGGAGATGGGCGGCGACTTCAACGCCCAGGCCTCCAGCGCCAGAACGGAAATCGAACTGCTGCGCTCGCGCAGCGTGATCGGCCAGGCGGTCGACAACCTGCACCTCGATGTCCAGGCCACCCCCCAGCGCTTTCCGCTGATCGGCGACTACCTCGTCCGTCGCCATCGTGGCCCGGGCCTGGCGGAGCCCTTCCTCGGCCTGGAGGAATACGCCTGGGGCGGCGAGAAGATCGACGTCTTCCGCTTCGACGTCGACCCGCAGTGGGCGGGCAAGCGCCTGGTACTGACGGCCGCAGACAACGGCGCCTTCAGCCTGCAGGACGGCGAGGGCAAACCGCTACTCCGGGGCCGGGTCGGCGAAGCCCTCGATCAGCAGGGCATCCGCCTGCAGCTTCGTGAGCTGCAAGCGCGGCCGGGTACCCGCTTCACTCTGGCGAAGACGAACCGCCTGAGCACCATCCGCACCTACCGGGGCGCGCTGGAACTCACCGAGCTGGGTCAGGACACCGGCCTGATCACCGTGGCCATGAGCCATCCCGACTCCCAGCATGCCAGCCGGGTGGTGGATGAAATCAGCCGCCTGTTCGTCCACCAGAACGTCGAACGCATGTCCGCCGAGGCCGATGGCAGCCTGCAGTTCCTCCGCACCCAGCTGCCGGAGGTGCGCCGCGACCTGGAAAAGGCCGAAGACGCGCTGAACGACTACCGCAAGCGCCACGGCTCCGTCGACATCGGCATGGAAACCAGTACCGTGCTCAACCAGGCCGTGGGTCTGGAAACCCGCATCTCCGAGTTGAGGATGCAGCAGGCCGAGCTCGACCGCCGGTTCACCCGCGAGCATCCGGCCTACAAGGCCCTGTTGATGCAGATCCAGGGCCTGACCCAGCGCAAGAACGAGATCGCCAGGCGGATGCAGGGCCTGCCGGAAACCCAGCAGGAACTCCTGCGGCTGTCGCGGGATGTCCAGGTCGGTACCGCGATCTACACCCAACTGCTGAACAGGGCCCAGGAACTCGACCTGGTCCGCGCCGGCACCGTCGGCAATGTGCGCATCGTCGACCAGGCGGTTCTCGAAGGCGGCCAGGTCGCCCCGAACAGACCTCTCATCGTGCTGGTCGCCACGCTGGTCGGAGCGCTGCTGGCGATCAGTGTCGTGCTGCTGCGCAAGTTGCTCAACCCGAGTCTGGAGACCCCGGAGGACATCGAGCAGTTGGGCCTGCCGGTATACGCGGCAGTCCCCTTCAGCGAATGCCAGGCGCACTTCAAGCCTCGGCGCCGCCGGACGGCCGACAGCTCCGTCCAGGTCTCCCCGCTGCTCGCCCTTAGCCAGCCGCACGATCCGGCGGTGGAAGCCCTGCGCAGCCTGCGGACCAGCCTGCACTTCATCATGCTTGGCGCGCAGGACAACCGCCTGGCCATCTCCGGCCCCGGCCCGCAGGCGGGCAAGAGCTTCGTCTGTGCCAACCTGGCCGCCGTCGTCGCCCAGACCGGCAAGCGCGTGCTACTGGTCGACGTGGACATGCGCAAGGGCCACCTGCACGCGCTGCTGGGCATGCAGGCGGACACGGGCCTGTCCGACCTCCTGGCCGGGCGCTGCGACTTCGCCGACGTGGTCCGCCCGACCCCGATCGAGGGCCTGTTCCTGCTGCCGCGGGGACAGATCCCACCAAATCCCTCCGAGCTGCTGATGCACCCCAACTTCACCGCCGTCCTCGAACAGGCCAGTGCGAGCTACGATCTGGTCATTCTCGACACCCCGCCCCTGCTGGCCGTCACCGATGCCACCATCGTCGGCCGGCAAGCGGCCACCACCCTGATCGTGGCCCGCTTCGGCCTGAGCTCCGCCCGTGAGATCGAGCTGACCGTCAGGCGCTTCGCGCAGAACGGCATCGAGATCAAGGGTGCCATCCTCAACGGCCTGGAAAAACGTGCCTCCGCCTACGGCTATGGCCACGCCGCCTACCACCACTACGAGTACAAGTCGGACAACGCCTGAGCACAGCCCTCCGCTCGAGCCGGCATCGGATGCCTTTCTCCCACCGCCGCCGCTACGGATACCGCTATGCACAACCTGGAAGACCTGAAACTCGCCATCATCGGGCTCGGCTACGTCGGCCTGCCGCTCGCGGTCGAATTCGGCAAGCGCCGACCGGTCGTCGGCTTTGACATCGACCGCGCGCGCATCGCCGCCCTCGAGGCCGGGCACGACCGGACCCTGGAGGTCGGCGACAAGGAGCTGAAAGAGGCCGGTCAGCTCCGCTACAGCGCCGACATCGCCAGCCTGGCCGAGTGCAATTTCTACATCGTCACCGTGCCGACGCCGATCGACGCCAACAAGAAGCCCGACCTGACCCCCTTGATCCGCGCCTCGGAAACCATCGGCCAGGTCCTGAAGCCGGGCGACATCGTCGTCTACGAGTCCACCGTCTACCCCGGCGCCACCGAGGAAGGCTGCGTCCCCGTGCTGGAGCGGGTCTCCGGCCTGGCGTTCAACCGCGACTTCTACGCCGGCTACAGCCCGGAGCGGATCAACCCCGGCGACAAGGAACACCGCATCACCGGCATCCGCAAGATCACCTCGGGCTCCACCCCCGAGGTGGCCGAGCTGGTCGACGCGCTGTACCGGGAAATCATCGCCGCCGGCACCCACAAGGCCGGCAGCATCCGCATCGCCGAAGCGGCCAAGGTCATCGAGAACACCCAGCGCGACCTCAACATCGCCCTGATCAACGAACTGGCGGTGATCTTCAACCGCATGGGCATCGACACCGAGGCGGTGCTCCAGGCGGCCGGCACCAAATGGAACTTCCTGCCGTTCCGGCCCGGCCTGGTCGGCGGCCACTGCATCGGCGTCGACCCCTACTACCTGACCCACAAGGCCGAGGCCATCGGCTATCACCCGGAGATCATCCTCGCCGGCCGGCGCCTGAACGACGGCATGGGCAGCTACGTGGTGTCCCAGCTGATCAAGGCCATGCTCAAGCGGCGCATCCAGATCGACGGCGCCCGCACCCTGGTCATGGGCCTGACCTTCAAGGAAAACTGCCCGGACCTGCGCAACACGCGCGTCGTCGACATCGTCCGGGAGCTGCGCCAGTACAACATCTTGGTCGACGTCTACGACCCCTGGGCCAGCACCGAGGAAGCCGAGCAGGAATACGCCATCACGCCGCTGGCCGAACCCCTGGTCAACGCCTACGACAGCATCATCCTCGCCGTCGCCCACAACGAATTCCGCATCATGGGCGCGGCGAACATCCGCCGACTCGGCAAACCCGACCACGTCCTCTACGACCTGAAGTACCTGTTCAAGCCCGACGAAGCGGACCTGCGACTATGACACGCTACCAACGCCTGCTCCTCGACCTGCCACAAACGCCCGGCACCTGGCTGATCACCGGCGTCGCCGGCTTCATTGGCTCCAACCTGCTGGAAACCCTGCTCGAACTCGACCAGCGGGTGGTGGGCCTGGACAACTTCGCCACCGGCCAGCCACGCAACCTGGAAGAAGTCCGCCAGCAGGTTTCTCCCGAACGGTGGGCCAGGTTCCAGTTCATCCGCGGCGACATCCGCCACCTGCACGACTGCCGCCAGGCTCTGATCTTCGTGCCGGTCGCAACGGGAGGCCCGCCGCGCCCGGTCGAGCACGTCCTCCACCAGGCAGCCCTCGGCTCGGTGCCGCGCTCGCTGGAAGACCCCATCGCCACCAACGCCAGCAATGTCGACGGCTTCCTCAACATGCTGGTGGCCGCTCGCGACGCCGGGGTCAAGAGCTTCACCTACGCGGCCAGCAGCTCCACCTACGGCGACCATCCCGGCCTGCCCAAGATCGAGGAGCAGATCGGCAAACCGCTCTCCCCCTACGCCGTGACCAAGTACATCAACGAGCTGTACGCCGACACCTTCGCCCGCAGCTACGGCCTGCACAGCATCGGCCTGCGCTACTTCAACGTCTTCGGCAGGCACCAGGACCCGGAAGGCGCCTATGCCGCAGTGATCCCGAAATGGACCGCGGCGATGCTCCGCGGCGAAGAGGTGTTCATCAATGGCGACGGCAGCACCAGCCGTGACTTCTGCTACGTCGACAACGCCGTGCAGGCCAACCTGCTCGCCGCCTGCGCCAGTGCCGAGGCGCGCAACCAGGTCTACAACGTCGCCGTCGGCGAGCGCACCAGCCTCGACCGGCTGTTCCAGACGCTCAGGCAGAACCTGGCGAAAAACGGCGTGCGCTACAACCAGGCCCCGCGCTACCGCGACTTCCGCTCCGGCGACGTGCACCACTCGCAGGCGGACATCGGCAAGGCGCAGCGCCTGCTGGGCTACGCCCCGCAATACGATTTCCAGGCCGGCCTCGCCCGGGCCATGTCCTGGTACATCGCCCAGAACCTGGCTCCGGCCCCCACCTCATCCCGGCCACATACGCAACTTGCCGCGCGATGACGGATGGATGCCACCCACCCGCCACCGACCATCGGAGCGAGCCCTTGCCCATGCGCGATACCGCCCCCTCGCTGCGCCATATCCTCGAACGCCTCTATGCCCACCTGTCCAGGCGCCGGCGTCTCCAACTGCTCGGCCTGATCCTGCTCATGCTGGTCGGCATCCTGGCCGAACTGGCGACCTTCAGCGCCGTGCTTCCCTTCCTCGCGCTGCTGGCCGACCCGGAGAAGGCACAGAACTATCCGTTGCTGCAACAGTTGTTCAATCTGCTCGGCTGGCGCCACGAGAACATCCTGCTCCCCGCCAGCCTACTGTTCGGATCGATGGCGGTGGTCGCCGCACTCATCCGCATCACCCTGACCTGGGCCAGCAACAAGACCACCCACGGCATCGGTTACGACCTGGGCATCGAGGTCTACCGGCGCACCCTGATGCAGCCCTACCGCTACCATGTGGCGCGCAATACCAGCCAGATCATCGCCGGCATGGGCAAGGTCCAGAGCGTGGTCGGCGGCCTGCTCATGCCGCTGATCAACGCCATGATCGCCAGCCTCATGGCGCTGGCCATATTTACCGCCCTGACCCTGATCGACCCGGCGGTCGCCCTCGCCGCCGGCCTGCTGTTCGGCCTGCAGTACCTGCTGGTCAGCCTGGGTACCCGGCGCAAGCTGCGAAAAAACAGCCGGAGCATCGCCCAGGCGCACAATGTCCGCCTGCAAGCCATCCAGGAAGGCCTCGGCGGCATCCGCGACATCCTGATCGACGGCTCCCAGGCGCTCTATGTCAAACGCTTTCGCAAGGTCGACGCTGACCTGCGCAAGGCGCAGGTGGCCAACGCCTTTCTCGGTGGAGCGCCCCGCTACCTGATCGAAGCCGTCGGCATGCTCTCCCTCGCCATGCTGGCCTACGGGCTCAGCCAGCGCGCGGGCGGTCTGGCCGCCGCCCTGCCGGTACTGGGCGCCCTGGCGATCGGCGCGCAGCGCTTGCTGCCGCAGATGCAGCAGCTCTATCACTGCTGGGCGACCATCATGGGCAGCCGGGGCAATATCGAGGATGTGATGGACCTGCTCGCACAACCCATTCCGGCCGAGTACCTGAAACGGGAAGCGCCACGACCGATACCCTTCACACGGAGCATCGAGCTGCGGGACATCTGCTTTCGCTATGCCCCCGAAGGTCCCGACGTGCTCAGGCACCTAAACTTGGAAATCGCCAAGGGCAGCCGCGTCGGCTTCGTCGGCAAGACCGGCAGCGGCAAGAGCACCAGCCTGGACCTGCTCATGGGCTTGCTGGAACCCACCGGCGGCCAGATCCTCATCGACGGCGTTGCCCTGACCCCGGCCAACCGGCGCGACTGGCAGGCCCACATCGCCCATGTGCCGCAGAGCATCTACCTGGCCGACACCTCGATCGCCGAAAACATTGCTTTCGGCGTCGAGCGGCGCGACCTGGACTGGAACCGACTGCGCGAGGCAGCCCGCCAGGCGCATATCGCCGAGTTCGTCGAAGGCCTGGCGGAGCAATACGACACCCAGATCGGCGAGCGCGGCGTGCGCCTATCCGGCGGCCAGCGCCAGCGCATCGGCATCGCCCGCGCGCTCTACAAGCAGGCCGACGTGCTGATCTTCGACGAAGCCACCAGCGCCCTGGACCACGGCACCGAAAGTGCCGTGATGGAAGCCATCCGCAGCCTGGGGCCGGAGCTCACCGTACTCATCATCGCCCACCGCACCTCGACGCTGGGCGGTTGCGACTGCATTTACGAACTTGCCGGTGGCCTCCTGCTGCGCACGGAAAACCACGAGCAGGTTCTTTGCCGCCGGCCGATCGGCAGCTCCTGACATTGCAAGGCTTTTGAGACTCATCCTGCCCTCGAGAAAATCACCCCGTGCGAGGCAAGTATCCCTATGAACTTCATCTCCTATGCAAACCTCGCCGAAGACATCAGAAAGAACATTCACAAATTGCACGACAGGGAAATTGATCTGGTAGTCGGTATTCCCAGAAGCGGCATGATCCCCGCCTACATGATTTCCCTGTACTTGAATGTGAACTGCCTTGACCTTGCCTCGTTCTGCAGGAATGAAAAACCTGCCCATGGTCGAACGAGAAGAACCGCCAATATCCTGACCAATGCCTGGGATGCGAAGAAAATCCTGCTGGTGGACGACAGCATCATCTCGGGCATATCCATGCGGTCAGCCGTCAAGCAACTGCCAGGCACGTTCATGGGAAAACTCCTCAAAATGGCTGTTTACTCCGCCTCGGCAAACCCCACAGAGATTGACATTTACTTTGAACACGTAGCGTGCCCGCGGATTTTCGAGTGGAATATTTATCACCACCGCATACTGTCTCACGCATGCATTGATATAGATGGCGTCCTGTGTGCACCCCCAATAAAAGACCAGAATGAAGACGATGAAAAGTACACGGACCTTCTGACAAACGCCAAGCCGCTGAACCTGCCGTCGTACAAGATCCACTCACTGATCAGCAGTCGACCGGAAAAATACAGAAAAGAAACCGAGGTCTGGCTAAGAGCGCACAACATCAAATACGAACACTTGATCATGCGGGACTTGCCAGACAGCAAATATTGCCATCCCAGAACGCACGCTATGCACAAGGCCAAGTACTACAGCACCTCCAGACTGGACTTGTTTCTGGAAAGCGATCCAGGCCAGGCGCTCGAAATAGCAAAAGCAACAGGCAAGCCAGTATTTTGCGCCACCAACAACAGACTCTATCAGTCTGGCGCATTGCAATCTATCTATACGACCCCTTCCCTCTGGGTCTTTCGAAACATATACAAAAGATTGACGCAATCACTGTCCCTGCCGGCCAGAAGACACTGAAAAACTCTTGGCCATCTGAATGCGAATCGATCGATTCAGATCGCATGACTACAAGCTCCGCCCAAGATCAACATATGAAATATGTACGATAGAAAAATGCCAAGCATCAAAGGTTTGCTCAGGGAAGCTCTTCCTTTCAAGATTCTCGTCCTCCACAGAAAAGCCCAAAAACTTTTGGATCTGACCCTTTCCGAACCGATCTTCTATCAGCGGCGATATTTCATACTCCATGGAAAATTTTGCAACTTCAAAGAACCAAGGTGCTTTTCCGAGAAAATCTTCCACAGGATGCGCTATCCATCCCCCATATTTTCCGTCCTGGCCGACAAGGTTCGCGTCCGCGACTACATAGAAAAAAATGTAGGCAGCCAATACCTGATCCCCAACTATCTTGTTTGCGAACGAGTAACGACGAAAACCCTCGAAATGCTTCCTGATAGTTTTGTAATGAAAGCCAACCATAGCTCCGGACAAATCAAGATCGTCACCGAAAAGCACAAAGAAGACTTTGCGGCATTGGCCAGAACAGCCAATGACTGGCTAAAGAAGGATTTTTCCAGACTGGCCCGGGAAAAACACTACGCCAGCATCCGCCCCCAAATAATCTTCGAAAAGGCCTTGCTCTCCAATGGCGAACCGCCAGACGATTACAAGTTCAATGTATTCAATGGTGCCCCCGGCACTCCACCCTATATTTTCATACAAGTCATGCAAGGTCGCTTCAAAAAAATAACGCAAAACCTGTTTCTCGAAGACTGGTCCATTGCTCCCTTCAGTCGCGTTGAAAAAAAAATCAGCCAAGACCAGCGCCTGCTCACTCCTCCCAAAGAGCTGCCGGAAATGCTCAGCATCGCCAAACAACTTGCGGCTCCCTTTGGCTATCTGCGGGTTGACTTCTATTTGTACGATAGAAAAATATATATCGGCGAACTAACCATCACCCCAGGCGGAGGAGGTTATAGACTCAGCCCTCCCGAATGGGATCTGATATTGGGCCGGAAATTCGGCTGGCCCGAGAAACCGCCGCCAGCCTGAGCTGGTTGAGCCTCTAAAACTGCCGCAACTGAATATCCGCACAACCTTGGATATTCACTGTCTGACCCAGCAAAAAACAGAGCGATTCTTCGTGAAAATTTCAATTGCCATCGCCACCTACAATGGTGCTCGATACCTGCCGGAACAACTGGACAGCTTTCTTCGGCAGAAAAAACCACCTCACGAAGTCGTAATATGTGACGACGACTCCAGCGATTCGACCATGGCGATTCTCCAGAGCTTTCAAAAAGACGCCCCGTTCGAGGTAAGAATCGAGCAAAACCCGATCCGACTCGGATACAAGAAAAACTTTGAAAAGGCAATTTCACTTTGCACGGGCGACATCATCTTTCTAAGCGACCAGGACGACTACTGGTTCGATACGAAAATCCTGGAAATGACCAGAGTACTCCTGGCCCGGCCGAATACTTTCGTTATCCATACAGACATGATCATCACCGACGAAAACCTTGTTCCCTCCCGACAGACACAGCTGGGCAATATCCTCGCCCTTGGCTCCACGGTCGAAACCTATGTCTCCGGATGTGCCACGGCTTTACGGAGGGAGTGGGTCTCGATCGTGCTCCCCATCCCCACGGAGGTCGCCGCCCATGACACCTGGATCCACAAACTAGCATTAGCCATGGATGTTCGAACTATTTGCCTACCGCCTCAGCAGTATTATCGTCGCCATGACAAAAATGTATCCCAGTGGCGTGCCAGCAAACCCGAACAAATGAATGTTCTCGACTCCATCAGGGTCTATGGGCTAGCCGACAAAACCGGAGCCTGGCGCCGGGAACTCGATAGAACACGCTGGACCAGAAAGCGCCTGCTGGAAAGAACGGAAAACCTGAAAGAGCTGGGACTGCTGTCACGACAAGAGACAGCCATACGGAAACTGGATAGAAGAATAAGCGCACTGGAATCCAGAATCCATAACAACTCCCAAAATCGACTGAAACGCCTTCCAAAAATAATAAGGCTCTGGCTAAGCGGCGACTACAATAACTTCTCCGGCTGGAAGAGTGCTCTGAAAGACATTCTCCGCCAACAATCCAACTACTCGTAAGCAGAGCTCGTCTGGTAAGCACCCGACAAGAAGTCGGGTTTCAATCCTTGCCGAACCCGGTCACGGGCAACCTCAAAGGCTTGAGGGGCATGTGTAAATGGTATGTGCTCGCAAATGACAACCTGACTTTTGCTAGAGCATTACTTGCCGGAGTACCAGGCATGCGCCCGAATCCGCTGGTCAGCATTTATATTCCAACTCACAATCGGGTCGAGAGGCTCGAACGCGCCTTGCGGTCGGTACTGAACCAGACTTACGAGAACTACGAAATACTGATTTGCGACGACGGCTCCACGGACAGGACCTCTGCATGGGTCTCGGAACTGGCCGAAGATAATCCGAAGATCCGCTATCTCAGAAATCCGGCTCCACGCGGCGCCTGCAGCGCACGCAACCTAGGAATATTCGCCGCCCGTGGTGAGTTTATTACCGGACTGGATGACGACGACGAATTTCTCCCCGAACGGCTCGAGCGCCTGCTGCATGTCTGGGATGACAAATACGCCTTTGTCTGCAGCAATTTCTGGAGCAAGAGGCCCGGCCAGGAACCTCAGCTCTATTATCCTCCGGAGGATTGTCTACTTACCCTCCAGCAGTTGCTTATCAAAAATGTGGCCTCCAATCAGGTACTGACCCAAACGAGTCGACTGCAAAGCATCGGCGGCTTCAAAGAGGACGTCAGGCGCCTGCAGGACTGGGATACCTGGCTGCGCCTTTGCAGCCGTTACGGTGGATACTTTTATCGGCAGCGAACACCACTTTATGTCCTGCATCACGACCATGAAATCGGTGCACTGCGAGTCTCCCGAAGCATCCCTCTGGACGTTGCTCTCGAAGAACTGCACGAAAGAAACAAGGATATGTACGATGAGAAATCCAGCTACATCCTGACATCTTATGCACGGCTGGTCAGACAGGAATTCTCTCTGAAGGACATGTGGAAAAACACGCTATACAAGAAAGACACCACGCCCCTGCGCGCCTATGTGCGACAGCATATGAACAAGTGTCAAAACAGAGTAAGACCCATTCTGCACCAGACATTGAAAAACCTTGGATTGAAGGTTGACTAGGCCCCCTCCATACGGATGCCGACCCAAGCTCGATGGGTAATCATGCTGGCGTGTAGCGCACCCAACCCATCGGCTCTCCTCGTCCAGCCTGCCCCGTGCGTCCGCATGCAAGAGATTACCCCCGGCAAGCGACCTGAACCGCCTGCAGCCGGGTCGTCGAATCCTGCGCCGCCTATAACGCCAGAAATTCCTCATCGACGGAGCAAGTCGACAGCAACTCCACAAGACACATCCGGACCGGCAAGGCAATATCGCTGAGCGACAATATACCACTCAAGAACCCATCGACATGGATCAGACCAGCGCAGCCACACGCAAGAGAATAGCCATATATACGGCCATAACGGCAGGCTATGACAATCTGGAAGAGCTGACCTACAAGTCTACAGAAGGAAACATCGACTACCTGGCGTTCACCGACTGCGATATCCACTCCAAGTTCTGGAAAATAATTCCTCTCGACGAAAAGTACGCGCACCTGGACAGCGTCAGAAAATCGAGAAAACCCAAAATCGTCGGACATCCCGTCCTCGAAAATTACGACTATACCATATGGATCGATGGCAACATTGACATAATAGGCGATGTGAACGAACTGATTGGACTGCTTGACGAACATGATCTGGTTACCTTCAAGCACCCATCCAGAAACTGCGTCTACGAAGAAGCCATGGCCTGCCTGTCACGCAAGAAGGACTCTATCGAGGTGATCAAGGAACACGTCGAATTCCTGAAAAGGCAGGGCTACCCGGAAAAAAATGGACTGAATGAATGCAATGTCCTGCTCAGAAAGAAAACCGTAGCACTGGAACAAGCCATGAACGCCTGGTGGGAAATAGTGCTCAATCGAAGCAGACGAGACCAGCTTTCCTTCAACTATATAGCACTCAAGTACAACCTAAAATTTACCGTCATGGGCGACGACAACGCACACGGAAAAAGCAAATATTTTTCCTTGCGAGAAAAGCATCTACGCCACCCACCAGCCGAGCACTATTCCTGCCACTACCGCTACTCAACTTATCTGATGACATTTTATATGCGAAAGGCATACAGAAAGATAATCAGAAACCTGACCGGCCTGACCTATATCAGGCCTGATGGCGCACAATCGAAATAAGTGGATATCACAACTAATCACGGGACTTTCAAGTACGCCATGAAAATTTCCATTGCCATGGCCACCTACAATGGATCGCGCTATCTGCCGGAGCAGCTGGACAGTTTTCTCCGCCAGACCCGGCAGCCCGATGAGCTGGTGGTATGCGACGACTGCTCCCAGGACGGGACCCTCGCCATCCTGACGGACTTCCAGAAGCGGGCTCCGTTTCCCGTGTTCATTTCTCGGAACGAAAAGAACCTGGGCTTCATAAAGAACTTCGAGCGGGCGCTCTCGCTGTGCACGGGAGACATCATCTTCCTGAGCGATCAGGATGATGTCTGGCTGGAAAACAAGCTGGAAACCATAGAAAAGACCTTTCTTGCCCACCCCGAAAAAATGATCGTCACCAACGATCAGAGAATTGCCAGTCAAGACCTGCAATCCTCCACCGGCACCACCCTGGAAAACATCCGCGCCCTTGGCCTTGAAAAGTCCTACATGAAAGCCGGCTGCTGCACGGCGCTCAGAAAATCCTGGCTCGAAGTCGTGCTGCCCATTCCGGTCGAGATCGGAACGCACGATGCCTGGATCAATCGCATCGGTGACTTCTGCAAACTCCGGCTGATCGTGGAGCAGCCGCTGCAGATTTACCGAAGACATGAAGAAAACACCTCGCACAGCCTCACCAGCAGCGCCGGAAAGCTCTCCCGGCTGAGCAAGCTCACCCACTACGGCGTCCGGGATGCCAGCGGCGGCTGGAAGCACCAGATAATCGCCACGAACCTGTACATAGGCAGACTCGAAAAGAGGGCCCGCCAATTGAAGGCCCTGGGCGCCGGCGAGCTCGTCGAGCAAACGATTGCCGCCCTGCAAGGCAAGCTCCCGGCACTCGAAAAACGCCTCGAGATCGCCTCGCGCCCGCGCTGGCGCCGCCCTCCGGAACTGCTGCGCTTCTGGCTGTCGGGCGGCTACCGGAATTTCGCCGGCTGGAAAAGCGCCCTCAAGGACATGGTCCGGCCATGACGCTCGCCACCCAGCGCCCATCGGTCCTCCACCTGCTCACCTCGCTGAATTTCGGTGGCGTCGAAAAACGCATGGAGCTTCTGGCCGAACAGCCCACGGGGGACATGCAGCACCTGTTCTGCGCCATCGGCGGCGGCGGCGCTGCGGAGCGGCGCCTGAAAGCCCTGGGAGCCCCGGTCCAGTGCCTGCAGCAGCCGGTGAGGATTCCCTGCCCGGCCGCCATCCTCGCCCTGTTCCGGCTGTTCCAGCAGCTGCGCCCGACGGTGGTGCACAGCCATGGCGCCGAGGCCAATTTCCACGGTCTGATCGCCGCCCGGCTGGCCGGCGTGCCGGTGCGGGTCGGCGAGGAGATCGGCATCCCGGCGCACAGCGGGCGGGCTCGCCGGGTGTTCCGCCAGCTCTACCGCTGCGCCCACTGCGTCATCGGCATCTCCGATGCGGTGACCGGCTGGCTGGTCGAGAGCGGCGAGGTGCCGCCGGCCAAGGCGGTGCGGGTCTACAACCCGGTCAAGCTGCCGGTCGAACGCAGCGGGCAGGCCGCGACGCCGGGAGCGCTGCGCGTCGGCTTCGTCGGCCGCCTGGAAGCCGTCAAGAACCCCCTGGCGCTGGTCGAGGCCACCGACCTGCTGCTGGCCCGCGGCATTCCCGTGGAGCTCTGGCTGATCGGCGAAGGGCGCGAGCGCGCACGCCTCGAAGCCGCCATCCGCACGCAGGAACTGGACGAGTGCGTACACCTGCCGGGCTACCAGCCGCATCCCGACGAGTACGTGCGCCAGTGCCATGTCTACGTCCAGCCCTCGCGCTCCGAAGGCTTCGGCCTGGCGCTGGTCGAGGCCATGGGTTGCGGCGTTCCGGTCATCGCCACCGCGGTAGGTGGCGCGCCGGAGATCGTCGAGCCCGGCGTCACCGGCTGGCTGCTGCCGGAAGCGACACCAGGCGCCCTCGCCAGCGTCCTCGAAGAAGCCTGGCGGCTCGGCCCGGAGCAGCTGAGGGCCATGGGCCTGCGGGCCCGGAGCGCGGTCGCGGGGCGCTTCGAGCCCGCCGAGTACAAGAGCCGGCTGGAAGCCCTGTACCGGCAATTCGCTCCTCGCAAGGCCAACGGCGAACATGGACAAGATACGGATTCTGCACTGTCTTGAGACGGTCGGCTCCGGCGGCGTCGAACAGCGGCGCCTGACCCTGGCCCGCCAGCTGGACAGCGCGCGCTACAAGCAGGCGCTGGTCTGCACCAAGGCCGTGGGCGCCCTGCCGGCGCGCTTCGCCGAGGCGGGCTGCCCGCTGCATGCCGTCGGGGTGTTCCGCGGCGTGCTGGACCGCGAGCCCTACCGGCAGGCCCTGCGCGTGGTGCGCGAGTTCCGCCCGCACATCATCCACGGTGCGGTGTTCGAGGGCGTCTCCCTGGCCACCATCCTCGGCCGGCTCGCCCGGGTGCCGGTGATCATCGGCGAGGAGACTTCCGACCCGATCAACCGCCGCTGGCGCGGTCACCTGCTGCTGCGTCTGCTCGGCGCCCTGAGCCACCAGATGGTGGCGGTGTCCCCCGCCGTCGAGCAGTACCTGCTCGGGCGCCTGCATCTTCCGCGCAGCAAGGTCACCCTGATCAACAACGGCGTGGCCGAGATGGCGCCGCCCGACGAGAACCAGATCCGCGCGCTGCGCGAGCAGTTCGAGCTAGCGCCGGAACACTTCGTGATCGGCACCGTCGGCCGGCTGCTCGATCGCCACAAGCGCGTCAGCGACCTGATCCGCGCGTTGGCCGTGCTGCTTCCGGCCTGTCCCGAGGCCCGCCTGCTGATCGTCGGCCGCGGGCCGGACGAAGGCATGCTGCGCGAACTGGCCGGCCAGCTCGGAGTCGCCGCCCAGGTGCGCTTCGCCGGCTACCAGGCCGATCCGCAGCCCTGCTACGCGCTCATGGACGTCTTCGCCCTGGCCTCGGCCATGGAGGCCTTCGGCCTGGTACTGGTCGAGGCGATGCAGGCCGCTCTGCCGGTGGTGGCGACCCGGGTCGGCGGCATCCCCGGCGTGGTCGACGAAGGCGCCAGCGGCCTGCTGGTGCCGCCCGGCCTGCCGTCGGCGCTCGCCGAGGCCATCCTGGCGCTGCGGCGCGACCCGGCCCGGCGCCAGGCCATGGGCCGGGCCGGCCAGCGCCTGGCCGCGGCCAACTTCGGCGCGGAACGCTACGTCCGCGACGTCGACCACCTCTACCAGCGGCTCGCCGCTCAGCGCATCGGCCCATGAACATTCTCTTCGTCACCTGGGACGGCCCGCAGGTCACCTATCTGGAAAGCCTGTTCCTGCCGATCTTCCAACGCCTGGCCGGCATGGGGCTGCACGTCCATATCCTGCAGTTCACCTGGGGCGACAAGCCGCTCATCGAGCAGCGCCGCGAGGCCTGCCGACAGGCCGGGCTAGCCTACCGGGCGCAGCGGATCTGGCGCCGCCCCCGCGCCCTCGGCGGCCTGCTGACCGCGCTCGAGGGCGCCCGGCTGATCCGCCGGGCGATCGGCGAGCAGCGCATCGACGCGGTGATGCCGCGCAGCACGCTGCCGGCCCTGGCCACCCTGCTGGCGCTGCGCGGCCGCGCCGTGCCGATGGTCTTCGATGCCGACGGCCTGCCGCTGGACGAACGGGTCGAGTTCGCCGGCCAGTCGCCGTCCGGCCTGATCCAGCGCCTGCTGCGCGACGTCGAGGCCCAGGCGGTGCGCCGGGCTGACCGCGTGCTGACCCGCTCGCAGCAGGCGGTAGAGATCCTCCTGGCGCGGGCCGGCGCCGGCACCACCCCCGGCAAGTTCCAGGTGGTCGGCAACGGCCGAGACACCGAACGCTTCAGCCCGGGGGACCTAGCCTCGCGCCGGCGGATGCGCGAACAGCTGGGGCTGGCCGCCGAGGCGCCGCTGCTGGTCTACGCCGGCTCGCTCGGCCCGCAGTACTGCCTGGAGGAAATGTTCCGCCTGTTCGAGCAGGTCCGGCAGATCCGCAGCGATGCCCACCTGCTCGTGCTGAGTGGCTCGCCGGAGCTGCTGCGGCCCCTGCTGGAGCGCTTCGCCGCGCTGACGCCGGCGGTGTCCTGCCTGAGCCTGCCGGCAGAGGCGGTACCCGGCTACCTGGCCTGCGCCGACCTGGGCCTGGCGCTGCGTCGGAGCAGCTTTTCCATGCGCGCCGTGGCGCCCATCAAGCTCGGCGAGTACCTGCTCTGCGGCCTGCCGGTGCTGGCCAGCCCCGGCATCGGCGACACCGATGCCATCGTTGCCAGCGCCGGACGGCTGCTGGCCGGGCTGGACGACGCCGAGCTGGCGCGGGCGGCCCGCTGGTTCTGCGACGAGGTCCTGCCGCAGCGGGAGGGCTTGCGTGAGCACTGCAGGAACACGGGCCTGCGCCACTTTTCCCTGGAAGCCTGCGCCAATGCCTATGCGGCGGCCCTGCTGCCTCTACGGACGCCCGTGCCGGCGCCGCTGCCCGACGGCCGTCCCTGCGGAGAACCGAAATGAAGATCCTCCTGCTCACCCGCTACCCGCGCACCGGCGCCAGCAGCCGGCTGCGCACCCTGCAGTACCTGCCCCACCTCGAGGCCGCCGGCCACGAAGTCCGGGTGCAGACCCTGTTCGACGAGGCCTACCTGGAAAGCCTCTACCAGAGCGGCCGGCGTTCGCCGCTGCGGACCGCGGCGCTCTACCTGCGCCGCCTGGCGGCGCTCGCCAAGGCCGGCGAGCACGACCTGCTGTGGATCGAGAAGGAGCTCTTCCCCTACCTGCCCGCCTGGATCGAATCCCGGCTCGGCACCCCCTGGGTGGTCGACTACGACGATGCGCTGTTCCACAACTACGACCTGGCGCAGAACCCCCTGGTGCGCCGGCTGCTGGGCGGCAAGATCGATACGGTCATGCGCAGCGCCGACGCGGTGATCGTCGGCAACCGCTACCTGGCCGAGCGTGCCCGCGCCGCCGGCGCGACGCGGGTGACGGTGATTCCCACGGTGGTCGAGCACGGCCGCTACCAGCCGCGGAGCGTGGCGCCGACCGCACACCCGGTGATCGGCTGGATCGGCTCGCCGTCCACCCAGAAATACCTGTTGGACATCCGCGCGCCCCTGCAGCAGGCCTGTCGCCGGTATGGCGCACGCCTGCTGCTGGTGGGCGCCACGCCGGAGATCCTGCCCGGCCTGCCCGGCATCGAGGTGCAGCTCGAGCCCTGGAGCGAGGACCGCGAGGCGGCGCTGATCCGCCAGATGGACGTCGGCATCATGCCCCTGCGCGACGGCCCCTGGGAGCACGGCAAATGCGGCTACAAGCTGATCCAGTACATGGCCTGCGGCGTGCCGCTGGTGGCCTCGCCGACCGGCGCCAACCGGGAAATCGTCGAAGACAGCGGAGCCGGCCTGCTTGCCAACTCCGGCGAGGACTGGAGCGACGCCCTGTCCCAGCTGCTGACCTCGGCGTCCGAACGGGAGCGGATGGGCCGAGCCGGGCGCCAGGCCGTGGAAAACCGCTACTCCCTCCAGCGCCAGCTGCCGGTGCTGCTGGAAACCCTGGCCGCGGCGCTCTCCGCCGCCGGCAAGGCCCTCGCCCATTAACCCCGAGAGGGATGCCCATGGCACTGGTTTCTTCCGCCTGGCACGTCGCCATCGCCCTCCTGGTGTTTCTCGCCGGCATATTCCTCGTCACCTGGGCCGGTCGCCAGTTCGGCACTGGCTCCCGCCGCAGCCTGGCCCTTTACGTCTGGCACACGCTGTTCTGCCTGGTCTATTGCTGGTACGTCCTGGAATATGGGGGCGATGCCATCGGCTACTACCGCACGGCCAGCGGTGGCGCGCGCGCCTTCGATGTCGGCACCTACGGCGTCGTCTACCTGACCCGCCTGCTGATCGAGGGTCTTGGCGTTTCCCTGCTCGGCGCCTTCCTGGTCTACAACCTCTTCGGCAGCCTCGGCCTGCTGGCCTTCGACGCCAGCCTGCGCATCGTCACCCGGGACAAGTCGCGCACGCTCCGCCGGCTGGCCACCCTGATCGTGTTCCTGCCCTCGGTGAGCTTCTGGTCGTCGGGCATCGGCAAGGATGCCCTGTCCTTCCTCGCCACCGGTCTGGCACTGTGGGCGGCGCTGGACCTGCAGCGGCGCATCCCCCTGATCGGCATCGCCGTCGCCGTCATGCTGCTGGTCCGCCCACACATGGCCGGCATGCTGGTCATGGGGGTGAGCCTGGCCTTGCTGCTGCATCCCGGGACCTCCCTGGCCAGACGGGTGCTGCTGGGCAGCGTCGCGCTCGCCGGGGCGGCGGCCCTGGTGCCCTTCGGGCTGGAGTACGCTGGGGTGAGCAGCCCCGACACCGAAGCGTTGATGAGCTATGTGGAGGGCCGCCAAGGCTACAACATGCAGGGCAGCGGCGCGGTGGACATCTCCTCGATGAGCCTACCCATGCAGCTGTTCACCTACCTGTTCCGCCCACTGCCGTTCGAGGCGCACAGCCTCTTCGCCCTGGCCGCCTCCGTCGACAACGTGATCCTGCTCTACCTGTTCGTCATGGGCGGGCGCGCCATGCTGCGCCATCCCGGCCGGCGCTACCAGGAAAACCGCCTCTTTCTCTGGAGCTATGCCCTGATCGCCTGGCTGATGCTGGCCATGACCACGGCCAACCTGGGCATCTCCCTGCGCCAGAAGTGGATGTTCGCGCCCATGCTGATCCTCCTGCTCCTCTCCGCGCTCGGCACGCCGCGCACGCAGCAGGTGCGCCCGACCGGTCCGCCGCTGACGCCGGTCATGCGAATCTACCAGCGCTACGGCATCCGTCCCGGCCAGCAGAGGCGCGAGCCATGATCTTCCTGCTCGTCGCCGGCTTCGCCGACTCGCTCTTGGCCTTTCGCGGCCCGCTGCTGGAAGCCCTGCTCGCCCGCGGTCTGGAGGTGCACGTGGCGGCGCCGCAGCTGGCGCCCGGCTGTCCCCTGCGCCTTCGCCTGGAGGCGCGCGGCCTGCGCGTGCACGACCTGCCGCTGCGGCGCACCGGCATGAACCCGCTGCAGGACTGCGCCACCCTGCTGCACCTCTGGCGGCTCAAGCGGCGCATCCGCCCGACCCATGTCCTCGGCTACACCGCCAAGCCGGTGATCTACGGCTCGCTGGCCGCCGCGCTGGCCGGGGTGCCGCAGCGCTTCGCGCTGATCACCGGGCTGGGCTACGCCTTCACCGGCGAGGATGGGGAGCGCGGCGCCCGCGGCCTGCTGCACGCCCTGCTGCCGCGCCTCTACGCCCTGGCGCTGCGGCGGACCCACAAGGTGTTCTTCCAGAACTCCGACGACCAGGCCCTGTTCCGCGTCCAGGGCATCCTCGGTCCGGCAACCCCCTCCTGCGTGGTCAACGGCTCCGGCGTGGACCTGGCCGAATACCCCGTCGCCCCCGTGCCGGCGCAGCCGCACTTCCTGCTGATCGCCCGACTGCTGGGCGACAAGGGCGTGCGCGAATACGCCGCGGCGGCGCGCCAGGTGAAGAACCGTTGTCCCTCGGCGCTCTTCACGCTGGTTGGCTGGATCGACGACAACCCCGACGCCATCGGCCAGGAAGAACTCGATGGCTGGGTGGCCGACGGCACGCTGCGCTATCTCGGCCGTCTGGACGACGTGCGCCCGGCGATCGCCGCCTGCAGCGTGTACGTCCTGCCCTCCTACCGCGAAGGCACGCCACGCACCGTGCTGGAAGCCATGGCCATGGGCCGCGCGGTGATCACCACCGACGCCCCCGGCTGCCGCGAGACGGTGGTGGACGGCGACAACGGCTTTCGCGTGCCGGTGAAGGCGGTGGACGAGTTGGCCCGCGCCATGCGGCGCTTCATCGAGGAGCCGGCGCTGGCCGCACGCATGGGCGCCCGCTCGCGCCGGCTGGCCGAGGCGAAATACGACGTGCAGCGGGTCAATGCCCAGCTGCTGCGGGAGATGGGGCTGTGATGCTCAAGCGCCTGTTCGACCTCCTCGCCGCCGCCCTCGGCCTGCTGCTGCTCGCCCCGCTGCTGCTGGCACTGGCCTGGCTGGTCCGCCGGCGGATCGGTGCGCCGGTGTTGTTCCGCCAGATACGTCCCGGCCTGCACGGCCGGCCGTTCGCGCTGCTCAAGTTCCGCAGCATGCGCGAGGCGCTGGACGGCGACAGCCATCCGCTGCCCGACGCCGAGCGGCTGACGCCGTTCGGCCGCTTTCTGCGCGCCAGCAGCCTGGACGAGTTGCCGGAGCTATGGAACGTGCTCAGGGGCGACATGAGCCTGGTCGGCCCGCGCCCGCTCTTGATGGAGTACCTGCCGCTCTACAGCCCGGAACAGGCCCGCCGCCACGCGGTCCGCCCCGGCATCACCGGGTGGGCGCAGGTCAACGGCCGCAACGCCCTGAGCTGGGAGGAGAAGTTCCGCCTGGATGTCTGGTACGTGGACCACCGCTCGCTGCGTCTTGACCTGCACATCCTCCTGCTGACCCTGAAGCGGGTACTGGCCCGCGAAGGCATCAACGCCGCGGGCGAGGCGACCGTGGCCCGCTTCACCGGGAGCAAATCATGAAAAGACTGGCCATTCTCGGCGCCAGCGGCCACGGCAAGGTGGTGGCGGACGCCGCCGAACGCTGCGGCTGGCGCTCGCTGGTGTTCTTCGACGACGCCTGGCCGAAACGCCAACACAACGGCCCCTGGGTGGTGATTGGCAACGGCGCAATGCTGTTCGACGCCCTGGCCGGCTTCGACGGGGTGCTGGTGGCGATCGGCGACAACCGCATCCGCCAAGACCGGCTGCGCCGCCTGCGCGACGCCGGGGCGCCGCTGGTCACGCTGATCCACCCGGCGGCGACGGTCAGCCCCCACGCACGGCTCGGCGAAGGCTCGGTGGTCTTCGCCGGCGCGGTGCTCAACGTCGATGCCCAGACGGGCGCGGGCGCCATTCTCAACACCGGCTGCAGCGTCGATCACGACTGCCGCCTCGGCGAGGCGGTGCACGTCAGCCCCGGCGCACACCTGGCCGGCGGCGTGCAGGTCGGCGATTTGAGCTGGATCGGCATCGGCGCCAGCGTGCGCCAGTCGCTGCGCCTCGGCCGGCGGGTGATGGTCGGCGCCGGCGCGGCGGTGGTGGCCGACGTGGCGGACGGCGCCACGGTGGTCGGCGTTCCGGCGCGGCCGCTCTGAACCGATGAGGACGACGGCGCCAGGGCAATCACATGCCGCTGCGGGGGGTTGAAAGTGGACGGGAAAGATTGTGTGGGCGTTGGCATGGCTGCTTGCCGAGTGGGCCGACACTCCCGGTTTCGGCCCCCCCCCCCGGCCGAGTCACTTTCTCTTTGCTCGCGCGAAATAGAAAGTAACCAAAGAGAAAGCGCGCCCGATCATTCGGCCTTCCGAACGGGAATCGGGCTCCGAGCCGCCTGAAAGCGCTTTTGCTCTTGTGGCACGGCCTGTCAGTCAGCGCCGGATGCCCCCTTCAGGAGGCCGAACGGAGTCGTCGCGCAAGGGGATGAGCCGCATGGATGCGGCGAAAGGCCCGTGGGCCATGGATGGCCCTTCGGGCCGTGCCCCTGGAGCGGCGACGCAGAGAGGGAACCCGAAGCGAAGCACAGGGCCGGATGAGGGGGTGGCCTTCTTTTTGGTTACTTTTTCTTGGCCAGACAAGAAAAAGTGACTCGGCCGGGGCCGAAACAAGGAGCGCCGGCCCACTCGGCAAGCAGCCAATACAGCGGGGCCGAAGGCGACACCGCCCACCCACGCGACACGCCAGCGTGTCCATCGAACCACCGTCGCCCATATCCTGGAGGTTTTTCCAAGATGCCGGACAGCCCCTTCTCCCCCTGGCCCTGCTTCACCGAGGAAGAGGCCGACGCCGTGCGCGCGGTGCTGCTCTCCAACCGGGTCAACTACTGGACCGGCGAGCAATGCCGCGCCTTCGAGGAGGAATTCGCCGCCTGGAGCGACTGCGCCCACGCCATCGCCCTGGCCAACGGCACCGTGGCCCTGGACGTGGCGCTCAAGGCCCTGGGCATCGGCCCGGGCGACGAGGTGGTGGTGACGCCGCGCAGCTTCTTCGCCTCGGCCGCCAGCATCGTCAACGCCGGGGCCGCGCCGGTGTTCGCCGACATCGACCGCGACTCGCAGAACCTCACCGCCGACACCATCCGCGCGGTGCTGACGCCGCGCACCCGGGCGCTGCTTTGCGTACACCTGGCCGGCTGGCCGTGCGACATGGAGCCGATCATCGCGCTGGCCGAAGCCCACGGCCTCAAGGTCATCGAGGACTGCGCCCAGGCCCACGGCGCGCGCTACCGGGGCCGCCCGGTGGGCAGCCTCGGGCATGTCGGCGCCTGGTCGTTCTGCCAGGACAAGATCATCAGCACCGGCGGCGAGGGCGGCATGGTCACCACCAACGACCGGGCCCTGTGGTCGCGGATGTGGTCGCTCAAGGACCACGGCAAGAGCTGGGAGGCGGTCCACGCCCGCCGGCATCCGCCGGGCTTTCGCTGGCTGCACGAGAGCTTCGGCGGCAACGGGCGGATGACCGAGATGCAGGCGGTGCTCGGCCGCCTCCAGCTGCGCCGGCTGCCCGACTGGCATGCAAGGCGGCGGGCCAACGCCGAACGCCTCTGGCAGTGCGCACGACGCCTGCTGGGGCTACGCGTGCCGGAGCTGCCGGCGGGCATCGAGCATGCCGCCTACAAGTGCTACCTGTTCGTCGAGCCTCGGCAGCTGAAAAGCGGCTGGGACCGCGAGCGCATCCTCGGCGAGATCGTCGCCCGCGGGGTGCCCTGCTTCTCCGGCAGCTGTCCCGAGCTGTACCGGGAGAAGGCCTTCGACGGCACCCCCTGGCGCCCGGCCGAACGCCTGCCGGTGGCCCGCGAACTGGGCGAGACCAGCCTGATGTTCCTCGTCCATCCCACCCTGAGCGCGGCAGAGATCGAGCGAACCTGCGCGGCGCTGACCGACGTGCTGGACGAGGCGGCCCGCTGAGCCTGCCGGCCGGTTTCGACTCTCCACCCACAAGGGCAATTTCCATCCCCGTCACTCCTTACAGGAGCGCGTCACGCCTTCGGCAACCGAACACCGCCTTCGCATTCCAGCCCTTATCGGCAGAAGCCGTATCGCACGGGGGAGCATCACCCGATGAAATCGCCGCTCAAGGAACCTTCCCAGCCCTTTCGACAGCGCCTGCTGGACCTGTCCCACGGCCAAAAGCGGCTCATCCAGGTCGGCGTGGACCTCTTGCTCGTCTGGCTGGCGCTCTGGCTGGCGTTCTACGTCCGCCTGGAGGACATGAGCGTCATCCAGCCCTTCGGCGACCACGCCTGGCTGTTCCTTTCCGCGCCCATCGTCGCCCTGCCGATCTTCGTGCGCCTGGGCATGTACCGCGCGGTCATGCGCTACCTGGGCAACGAGGCGCTGCTGACCATCGCCAAGGCGGTCAGCCTGTCGGCGCTGCTGCTGGGGCTGGTGGTCATCCTCCATACCCATACAACGCTGCTGATTCCCCGCTCGATGATCTTCAATTACTGGGGCCTCAGCCTGCTGCTGATCGGCGGCCTGCGCCTCGCCATGCGCCAGTATTTCACCGGTGACTGGTTCAACCTGCGCGATCTGCCCTTCCGGCGCCAGGGCGGCCTGCCCCGGGTGGCCATCTACGGCGCGGGGTCGGCCGGCAACCAGCTCGCCCATGCGCTGCTCATGGGGCATGCGCTGCGCCCGGTGGCCTTCGTCGACGACGATCCGCACCTCGCCGGGCGGACGATCGCCGGCCTGCCGGTCTACGGCCCCGGGGATTTGCCGCGCCTGCTCAAGGAAACCGGCGCCGCACAGATCGTCCTGGCGATCCCCTCCGCCAGCCGCAGCCGCCGCCGCGAGATCCTCGAGATGCTGCAGGTCCATCCGCTGCCGGTGCGCTCGATGCCCAGCATCGCCAAGCTGGCCTGCGGCCGCTTCACGGTGAACGACCTGCAGGAAGTCGACATCGCCGACCTGCTCGGCCGCGATGCGGTGCCTGCCCAGCCCGAACTGCAGGAGCGCTGCATCCGCGACCAGGTGGTGATGGTGACCGGCGCCGGCGGCTCGATCGGCGCGGAGCTGTGCCGGCAGATCCTCGCCAACGGGCCGGCCACACTGATCCTCTTCGAGCACTCGGAATACAACCTGTACAGCATTCACGGCGAACTCGAGCAGCGGGTCCGCCAGGACGGCCTGGCGCTGAGCCTGGTGCCCGTGCTCGGTTCGGTCCGCCACAGCCCCCGCCTGCTCGAGACGCTGCGCCACTGGGGGGTCGACACCCTCTACCACGCCGCGGCCTACAAGCATGTGCCGCTGGTCGAACTCAACGTCAGCGAGGGCGTGCTCAACAACACCTTCGGCACCCTGCGCACCGCCCAGGCGGCGCTGCGCGCCGGGGTGCGCAACTTCGTGCTGATCTCCACCGACAAGGCGGTGCGCCCCACCAACGCGATGGGCGGCAGCAAGCGCCTGGCCGAGATGGTGCTGCAGGCCTTCTCCCGCGAGCGCGAGGTGGAGCTGTTCGACGAACCCGGCCTGCCGCCGCAGCCCAACCGCACCCGCTTCACCATGGTCCGCTTCGGCAACGTGCTGGGCTCGTCCGGCTCGGTGATCCCGCTGTTCCGCGAGCAGATCCGCCGCGGCGGGCCGATCACCGTCACCCACCCGGAGATCACCCGCTACTTCATGACCATCCCCGAGGCGGCGCAGCTGGTGATCCAGGCCGGCGCCATGGGCGAAGGCGGCGACGTCTTCGTGCTGGACATGGGCGAGCCGGTGAGGATTCGCGACCTGGCGCAGAAAATGGTCCATCTGTCCGGCCTGTCGCTGCGCACGGAAAGCGCCCCGGACGGCGACATCGAGATCCGCTTCGTCGGTCTGCGCCCGGGCGAGAAGCTCTACGAGGAGCTGCTGATCGGCGACGGCGCGACGCCGACCAGCCACAGCCGGATCCTGCGTGCCCACGAGGAACACCTGCCCTGGCGAGAACTGAAGCCGCGGCTGGAAGCCCTGCTCGCCGCACTGGAAACCGACGACTTCCCGCGCATCCGCGAGCTGCTGCAGGGCACCGTCAGCGGCTACCGGCCGAGCCCGGAAATCCTCGAACGGACCCCGCAGGAATACCCGGACGGCGGCCACACAGTACCCGCCTGGATACACCTCGTCGTGCCGCAGGACGCCCGGCCGAACAGCAAGAAGTCCTGATCGATACCGGCTGGAGATGAAGTAGCCGCTACCGATGCCGGGCAAGATCCGACACGCATGAGCGTACTCCAAAGACCTTCCATTGCTTGAGCGAGCACACCGCGACCAATGAGCAGAATCACCATAAACATTACTACCACATACAACAGGTTAGAGTTGTGTTCTCAAACCCTATGGTCACTTCTGAATCAGTCGGCCCCTCCCGAAAAAATAGTGGTCTGGGTTTCGAAAGAGGCCTACCTGATAGATCAAGGAATAGATAGAGAACCATACTGGGTTAGCGACCTGAATAAAATAAAAAACCTGATAGAGTTCAAATGGACAACCAATACCGGCCCTTATAGAAAGCTGTTCCCTGCCCTTGCCGCAGCAAGCGAGGATCAGACTATTGTCTACGCCGATGATGACACGATATACAAGGAAAACTGGCTCAACCTGCTGATCAGCAAATTCCAAGAGCACAACGAAGAAAAAATCGTGGCCTCGCGCGTCCGAATCAGCAAGCGAAACCTATTCGGCCGCCACAAGTCCTATATGCTCTGGCCCATATCGAAAAAGGAAGTCGAACTCGACAGCGATTATCTGATCACTGGCGTAGGCGGGGTAATCCTCAAAAAAAAGCATATAAAAGAAGACTTCCTGACGAACCAGGATTATTTGAAAATCTGCCCGAAAAGCGACGATTTCTGGATAAGCGAAATAATCGCCCGCTCCAGAACCCCTGTCCTGTCGTGCCCGGAGGCCATGCGTGAACTTCTCTTCATCAAACATGAGCACGGCCTGGAAAAACAAAACACCCTGACCTCGAGCAGCTTGGCAGGCAAGCTTTTGGACAACATCAAGATAAACACTCTCGGCCGACTGGGAATTTCAGTATGCCACAACGATGTGTCTTTCAAAAAAATCAAGAGCTACTTCGAAGCGGTCGACAGGGCTTTTCTGTGACTTGTACAGATTGCCAAACGGCATGCCGGGTCGGCATGCGATGACCGACAGGTACCCGCTACTTTCTTGTAGCCCTACTCAGACAACGAAGACGTCATGAACTCAGAAAAAGTCAGTATTATCATACCGGTCTATAACGTTGAACCGTATCTTGCAGAATGCCTGAACTCGGCCATCGCCCAGGACCATGACAACATAGAAATAATCGCCGTTGACGACGGCTCCACCGATGCGAGCCGATCGATACTTGAAGCATTCCGCACCAAGCACGACAACATTACAATCAAGAGCATAAAAAACCAGGGGCTATCAGTCGCTAGAAACACGGGGCTGGAAATCGCAACCGGCGAATATATTTTATTCCTGGACAGTGACGATTTCATAGAAAAGCATACCGTTTCCACCTGCCTGAAAGCCTTTAGGGAGCATCAGTCAGATATAGTGTTTTTCTCGGCAAAAATATTTTTCGATGGAATTGACGAAAGCACGGGAAAACGATTCAGAGGCGAAAGAGCCTTGCCCCTGCAAAACAAGTCCTTTTCCGCCCAGTCTTTTTTCAACCAATCGATAAAACTTGGAAGCTACTTGGTATCAGCGTGCCTCTACATCTACAAACGACACGAGCTCGGCGACATAAAGTTTTATCCAGGCATTCTGCATGAAGACAACCTGTTTACAACCCGGCTTCTCCTTGAAAACCAGCATGCAAAGATGGTCTGCATTTCAGACAAGCTCTACAACAGACGTGTCCGGCCCGACTCGATCATGACGCAAAAAAAGCAGGAAAAGCACATAAACGGACTCTTCGTCGTTGCAGAAGAACTCCTGAAGCTTGACTTGGCCAAAGAAAACAGCGAAGCAGGATCAGCCTTGAATCAGTTCATCCAGACTACCCTGACCATTGCATTAGACGCATGCAGGCAGGCTTATGGGAACAATTTCCCCTATCACGCAAGAAAGAGACTGATAGCTCTATTTGCACAAACCAGGTTCAAACATAAAAAAGTAAAATCTATCGTTCTCAGTGCCTTTCCGGAGTTGTGCACGATAAAGCAGTCCATGAAAAAAATCCTTCTACTCGAAAGGCCATACCCATGACCAAGTGCTCGAATAAAAATAATTCAGCACTTTTCGTACGCATGCCTATGCCGGCCCTTCACAGCCTTAGAGAACACCATGAACTCAGAAAAGGTCAGCATAATCATACCTGTCTATAACGTTGAACAATATCTTGCCGAATGCCTGAATTCGGCTATCCGCCAGGACCATGACAACATAGAGATCATCGCCATCAATGATGGCTCCACCGACACAAGTCTATCAATACTTGAGGAGTTCCGCACCAAGCACGAAAACATGATCATCAAAAGCATTCCAAACCAGGGATTGTCAGTTGCCAGAAACACCGGACTTGAAATCGCAACCGGCGAATATATTTTATTCCTAGATAGCGATGACTTTATAGAGCAGCATACCGTATCCACCTGCATGGAACATTTCAGACGACATCGGACAGACATTGTCTTTTTTTCAACGAATGTATTTTTCGACGGCGCCAGCGAAAATTCATGCAACATAACCAAAACCGAAAGAGCCACAGCTCTACAAAACGAATCTTGTTCGGCACGATACTTTTTCACCCAATCGATAAAACTTGGAAGATACCAGGCCTCAGCATGCTTCTATATCTACAAAAAACACAAGATGGGCAATATAACGTTCTACCCAAAAATAATATACGAAGACAACCTATTCACCACCAGGCTACTGCTCGAGAACGACGATATAAAAGTCACCTGCATCACTGACAAGCTTTACAACAGGCGTATCCGACCAGAGTCGATCATGACCCAAGAAAAACAGGAAAAGCATGTAAATGGCTTCCTTGTCGTTGCCGAAGAACTGCTGAAGCTCGATCTGGCCAAAGAAAAAAGCGAAACAGGGGCAGCATTGAACCAGTTCATCCAAGCCATGCTGAGAAAGGCATCGCTCACCCACAGGCTGGTTTATGATGGAAAACTCTCCTATCGCATAAGACAAAGACTGATAATCCTATATACCAAAACAAGACCGACACCCACAAGAATAAAAAAAATCTTACCCAACATTTTTCCAGAACTATTAGCCATAAAAAAATCCATTAAAATTTTCAATACCCAATAAATTCGCTCACCCTGAAAGCCAAGCCAACCCCTGTGAAACGGTGACCCTGCCAAAAGAATATCGGGAAAGACGAGACGGGCTCATCCAGCCAGTCAAATAGGCAACTTCTGATCGCCCCATTATTCTCTTGGCAACAAAGGAATACACCATGAGTTCAGAAAAAGTCAGCATCATCATACCTGTCTATAATGTTGAAAAATATCTTGCCGAATGCCTAAACTCTGCCCTCCATCAAGACTATGAGAACGTAGAAATTATCGCAATCAACGACGGCTCGACAGATGCGAGCCTGTCAGTACTTGAGGAATTCCACGCCAAGCACCAAAACATAATAGTAAAAAGCATCCCAAATCAGGGGTTATCAGTCGCCAGAAACACGGGACTCGAAATCGCAACCGGCGAATACATCCTATTCCTTGATAGCGACGACTTTATAGAGAAACACACCCTATCAACCTGCCTCGGGCATTTAAAACAGCACCAGACAGATATAGTCTTTTTTTCAGCAAACGTATTTCTCGATGGAATCAGCGAGGAGATAGGCCGCAAATTCAGAACCGAAAGGACTCCAGCCCTGCAAAACAAATCCTGCCCGGCACGTTCCTTTTTCGTCCAATCGATAAACATTAACAACTACCAGGTTTCAGCATGCTTCTATGTCTACAAAAAAAACAGGCTGGACAGCATAAAATTCCACCCTGGAATACTATACGAAGACAACCTGTTCACTACCAGGCTACTGCTCGAAAACGAGAAAATAAAAGTCACTTGCATTACTGACAAGCTCTACAACAGGCGAGTCAGGCCAGAATCGATCATGACCCAGAAAAAACATGAAAAGCATGTAGATGGATTTTTCGTCATTGCCGAAGAGCTCTTGAAGCTCAACCTAGCCAGGGAAAAGAGCGAAACAGGAGCAGCATTGAATTACTTCATCCAAAGCCTGCTGAGCAATGCGTCGACCACCTACAGATTGATTTATGGCGACAGACTTCCCTACCGCACGAGAAAAAAACTAATAACTCTGTTCTCAAAAATAAAACCAATAAGGATAAAAATCATTGCACTTTATGCCTTTCCAGAATTGCTAACAATAAGAAATCTATTAAGAAAACCCTCCATCATCAAAAAATCCGAGCCCCCTAAAGCAGTGCAAAACAGCGCGCCCAAAGACCACCAAAAGATGCAATAAGCCATACAAAATTAATTCGATATTTTCACCGTAACCTGACGGCATCCGATGCACATGACGGGTGAGTGACGGGAAGCTCTGGCAAGCCGTTACAGGCTGCCATTCGTACATCATCATGAAACTTATCGCTTTCAACAGCACAGCTGACCAGCTGCCCCCTCCGCCCTCCCCGCCAGAAAGGACCTCGGCGCCCCGCACGAGGCCCGACCCAACGGTGAGCGTTCCAGACTCCCCTCGCACCGGCCAGACCACAGGCAAGTGCCTTTCCGACTGTCAGGGGAACGCCCAGCCGATTTGCAGCCCTCTGCAACACAGCCTAGCCTTTGATAGCCCACGTGGTGTGAAGGGCCCTCCTCTTCCTGCGATGGAGCCTGAAGCATGAAAACACTCCCATCCAGCCTGTTGCCGAGTCTTCCCGGCCAGGCCATTGCCGGCGAGGCAGCCGCTGCAACCTTCGGCCGCCAGGGCACCACGGATACCAGGAGCCCCCATTAGCGACCACAGGCCGATCGGTTGCGGCATCTACGCCCCCGGTCACCCGGGCTCCGCATTTCCTCATCGATCGTCTGAATCAGGTTCTCACCCCCGCGAACCACGGCCCATGGAGGGATTTGCCTTGTCCGTCCTGCATACCGGCAGCTCGCCGGTGCACCGCACGCTCGCTGTCATCCTGGCCGCTGCCCTCAGCCTCGCCGGCTGCATGTTCTCCCCCGGGCAGCACCTCGACACTTCCGACCTTGCGCACCAAGGCCCGCCGGACAGCCCTCGCTTCGAGCTGGTGCCCATCACCCCGAGGCTGGTGGCGACCCAGAACGCGGCCCGCGTCGTCGAGACACTGCCTCCCGAACTGACCAGCTACGCTCCCGGCCCCTACGTGATCGGGGTCGGCGACGTACTCAACATCACCGTCTGGGATCACCCGGAACTGACTTCCCCGGCCGGCGTGCAGCAGGCGCCCGACGCCAACGGACGCCTGGTACGCCCCGACGGCCGGCTGTTCTATCCCTACATCGGCGAGACCGAGGCTGCCGGCCTGACCATCGAGGAACTGCGCAATAGCATCGCCGAGCGGCTGGCCCGCTATATCGAAAGCCCGCAGGTGGACGTCGCCGTAACCCGCTTCGGCGGCCGCCGGGTGATTCTCACCGGCGCCTTCGGCCATACCGGCCCGATGCCCCTGACCACCCTCCCCATGACACTGCCGGCGGCCGTCGGCCAGGCCGGCGTAGGTGGGGGAGCCGACATTGCCAGACTGATCCTCAAACGTGACGGCCGGGAGTACCGCCTCGACCTCGACGCCCTCAACCGCGGCGGCGCGGAGCTGGACCGCATCTACCTCAAGGACGGCGACCAGTTGCACCTCCCCACCAACGACAGCCGACGGATCTTCGTCCTCGGCGAGGTCGTCTCGCCCGGACCGCTATCTTTCAGGAGCCGCAGTATGAACCTGACCGAAGTGATCGGCTCGGTCAGGGGGCTGCGCCAGGAAACCTCCAACCCGCAAGCCGTCTACGTGATCCGCGGCGTGCGGGATCTCGAACGGGAAACGGCCCAGGTCTTCCAGCTGGATGCAAAGTCGCCGGCCTCCATGGTGCTGGCCGCGCATTTCCAGGTCGAACCGCAGGACGTGGTCTACGTCGGCGCCGCCGGCATCACCCGCTGGAACCGCTTCATCAGCCAGCTATTCCCCTCGGCCTCCTTCCTAAACATGGGAATAGGCGTAGAAGACGATATCAATACGATAACCAAATGATTTTGCCCGGCAAGCATGGATGCAAGCCGGGTACGGGACCGCGCCTCAGGAGTCGCTGGGCTCGTACGTGAGCCAGCCAGGATCGAGGCTGTCCCCCTGCTGTCCGTATAGCTGCCCGCCTGAACGGCATCCATCCCCCCTCCCGTCCTCTCCTCCTCAATCCTCGCCCTCCAAGCGCATGGTCGTCCGCACCAGGCGCTGCTCTTCCTGCTCGATCTCCCGAAGGCTGTCGCGGATTCCGTGGATGTGGTCGCGGGCGGCGCGCCGGGCCTGTTCCGGCAGGCGCTCGATCACCGCGTGGTAGAGGCGCGCGTGCTGGCGGTCGAGCTGCTTCTTGCACGGCGGGCGGTGGTAGAGGTTGTTCACCGAGGCGAACACCGTGGTCAGCATGAGGTCGGTGAGCGACTGCAGGGTGTGCAGCAGCACCGGGTTGTGTGCGGCCTCGCAGATCGCCAGGTGGAAGGCGTGGTCCAGCCGGGCGTGCTCGCGCGGGTCGAGGCTCTCGGGCGGGGCGGCCTGGGCGGCGACCATTTCCGCGTAGCGCCGGCCGAGCCGGATGAAATCCGCCTCGCTGCCGCGCAGGGCGGCCAGCCGCGCCGACTCGCCCTCCAGCAGCACGCGCACTTCCAGCAGGTCGTAGAGGGTGCGCTGCTGCGAGGCGAACAGGTGCAGCAGCGGACTGGTGTCGCCGCCGTCGGACAACGGCGCGACGAAGGAGCCGCGCCCCTGCGCCGTCTCGATGATGCCGCGCCCGCGCAGCACGCGCAGGCCTTCGCGCAATGCCGAGCGGGAGATGCCCAGCCGCTCGCACAGGCGTCGCTCCGAGGGCAGCGCCTGGCCGACCTTGAGCACGCCGTCGACGATCAGTCGCTCGATGCGCTGGGCCACCACGTCGGCGACCTGGCGGCGTTCGACGGCGGGTTCGGGAGGCATGCGGGAATCTGTCATGGCTGGTCTGACCAGTGCGAGAGGACGGGAAGCCTATCCGCCCGCGGCCTAGTCTGAACAGGGGTTTGCCGGACGAACGGGACAACTGCCCGCACGAACTGGTAGGACCAGTGTGCCTGGCGCTGGACGGCCGGCACCGCCGCGCCGATGCTGCACGGGCTGCAGACGCAGACTGCGGGCCGCGCGAACAACAACAATATTCCGTCTGATCGAGTCCATCATGAACATCCTCTACGACGAGCGCGTCGATGGCGCGCTGCCCCGGGTCGACAAGGCCGCCCTGCTCGCCGAGCTGCGCGAGCGGCTGCCGGGCCTGGACATCCTCCACCGCGAGGAAGACCTCAAGCCCTACGAATGCGACGGCCTCTCGGCCTACCGGACCACGCCGATGCTGGTGGTGCTGCCCGAGCGCATCGAGCAGGTCGAGGTCCTGCTCAAGCTCTGCCACCGCCGCCAGGTGCCGGTCGTGGCGCGCGGCGCCGGCACCGGCCTGTCCGGCGGCGCACTGCCCCTGGAACAGGGCATCCTGCTGGTGATGGCGCGCTTCAACAAGATCCTCGAAGTCAATCCCGAAGGGCGCTTCGCCCGCGTCCAGCCCGGCGTGCGCAACCTGGCGATCTCCCAGGCGGCGGCGCCCTTCGGCCTCTACTACGCGCCCGATCCGTCCTCGCAGATCGCCTGCTCGATCGGCGGCAACGTGGCGGAGAACGCCGGCGGCGTGCACTGCCTGAAATACGGCCTGACCGTGCACAACCTGCTCAAGGTCGAGATCCTCAGCGTCGAGGGCGAGCGCCTGACCCTGGGCTCCGACGCCCTGGACAGCCCCGGCTTCGACCTGCTCGCCCTGTTCAGCGGCTCGGAAGGCATGCTCGGCATCGTCACCGAGGTGACGGTGAAGCTACTGCCCAAGCCGCAGATGGCCAAGGTGCTGCTGGCCAGCTTCGACTCGGTGGAGAAAGCCGGCCGCGCGGTGGGCGAGATCATCGCCGCCGGCGTGATCCCTGGCGGCCTGGAGATGATGGACAACCTGGCGATCCGCGCCGCCGAGGACTTCATCCACGCCGGTTACCCAGTGGAGGCCGAGGCCATCCTGCTCTGCGAGCTGGACGGCGTGGAAGCCGACGTGCACGACGACTGCGAACGGGTGCGCCGGGTGCTCGAGCAGGCCGGCGCGACCGAGGTGCGCCAGGCCCGCGACGAGGCCGAGCGGGCGAGGTTCTGGGCCGGGCGCAAGAACGCTTTCCCGGCGGTCGGGCGCCTGTCGCCGGACTACTACTGCATGGACGGCACCATCCCGCGCCGCGAGCTGCCCGGCGTGCTCCGGGGCATCGCCGAGCTTTCCGCCGAATACGGCCTGCGCGTGGCCAACGTGTTCCATGCCGGCGACGGCAACATGCACCCTTTGATCCTCTTCGACGCCAACCGGCCCGGCGAGCTGGAGCGCGCCGAGGCCCTCGGCGGCAAGATCCTCGAACTGTGCGTGGCGGTGGGCGGCAGCATCACCGGCGAGCACGGCGTCGGTCGCGAGAAGATCAACCAGATGTGCGCCCAGTTCAACGCCGACGAGCTGACCCTGTTCCATGCGGTGAAGGCGGCCTTCGACCCCGGACGCCTGCTCAACCCCGGCAAGAACATCCCGACCCTGCACCGCTGCGCCGAGTTCGGCGCCATGCACGTGCACCACGGCCGGCTGCCCTTCCCCGAACTGGAGCGCTTCTGATGAGCCCGTCCTCCTTCGACGCCAGCGCCGAGCTGCTGGAACAGGTCAACCGGGCCATCGCCCAGCGCACGCCCCTGCGTATCCAGGGCGGTGGCAGCAAGGCCTTCCTCGGCCGCCCGGTGGAAGGCGAAGCGCTCGACACCCGCCGCCACCGCGGCATCGTCAGCTACGACCCCACCGAGCTGGTGGTCACCGTGCGTGCCGGCACGCCGCTGGCCGAACTGGAGCAGGCGCTGGCCGAGCAGGGCCAGCTGCTCGCCTGCGAGGCACCGCACCTCGGCGCGGCCACGGTGGGCGGCATGGTCGCGGCCGGGCTGTCCGGCCCGCGCCGGCCCTGGGCCGGGGCGGTGCGCGACTTCGTCCTCGGCACGCGGCTGATCACCGGCCACGGCAAGCACCTGCACTTCGGCGGCGAGGTGATGAAGAACGTCGCCGGCTACGACCTCTCGCGCCTTCTGGCCGGCAGCTTCGGCTGCCTCGGGGTGATCACCGAGGTCTCGCTCAAGGTGCTGCCGCGACCGCGCGCCAGCACCAGCCTGCGCCTGGCGATGAATGCCGAGCGCGCACTGAGCAAACTCGCCGAGTGGGGCCAGCAGCCGATCCCGCTCAGCGCCGCCTGCCACGACGGCGAGGCCCTCTACCTGCGCCTGGAGGGCGGCGAAGGCTCGCTGGCCGCGGCCCGCCAGTGCCTCGGCGGAGAGGCGCTGGCCGACGGCTTCTGGGACGACCTGCGCGAGCGGCGCCTGGCCTTCTTCGCCGACCCGCGGCCCTTGTGGCGCCTGTCGCTGCCCAACGCCGTGCCGCCGCTGGCGCTGCCCGGCAGCCAGCTGATCGACTGGGGCGGCGCGCAACGCTGGCTGAAGTCGGAGGCCGGCGCCGAGGCGATCCGCGCCATCGCCGCCGAGGTCGGCGGCCACGCCAGCTGCCACGACGCCGGCGTCTGCGACAGCCCCTTCCAGCCGCTGCCCGCGCCGCTGATGCGCTACCACCGCCAGCTCAAGGCGCAACTGGACCCGCAGGGGATCTTCAATCCCGGGCGGATGTACGCGGACTTCTGAGGGCGGACCATGCAAACCCATCTGAACGAAGACAGCCTGGCCCTGCCACGCGGCGCCGAGGCCGAACGCATTCTGCGCAGCTGCGTGCACTGCGGCTTCTGCAACGCCACCTGCCCGACCTACCAGCTGCTGGGCGACGAGCTGGACGGCCCGCGCGGGCGCATCTACCTGATCAAGCAGGTGCTCGAGGGCGCCACGCCCGGCGCCAGCACCCGCGAGCATCTGGACCGCTGCCTGACCTGCCGCAACTGCGAAACCACCTGCCCGTCCGGCGTGCAATATCACCACCTGCTGGACATCGGCCGGGCGGTGCTGGAACGGCAGGTGCCGCGCTCCCTGGAGCAGCGCGCCCTGACGACCGGGCTGCGCGCGCTGCTGCCCCATCCGGCGGCCTTCAAGGTCCTGGTGCGCAGCGGCGAGCGTTTCCGCCCGCTGCTGCCGGAAAGGCTCAAGGCCAAGCTGCCGCGCCAGATCCGCCCGGCCAAGGCGCGCCCGCAGCCGCACCATGCGCGCCGCGTGCTGCTGCTCGAAGGCTGCGTGCAGCCGGGGCTGTCGCCGAACACCAACGCCGCCGCCGCCCGCGTGCTCGACCGCCTCGGCATCAGCGTGACGGCGGTCCGCCAAGCCGGCTGCTGCGGCGCCGTGGATTACCACCTGAACGCCCAGGAGGCCGGCCTCGAACGCGCCCGGCACAATATCGACGCCTGGTGGCCGGCCATCGAGGCCGGCGCCGAGGCCATCGTGCAGACCGCCAGCGGCTGCGGCGCCTTCGTCAAGGACTACGGCCACCTGCTGGCCGCCGACCCGCGCTACGCCGCCAAGGCCCGCCGGGTCAGCGAACTGGCCCGCGACCTGGTCGAGGTGCTGCGCGGCGAGTCCCTGGAAAGCCTCGGCATCCGGGCCGACCTGCGCCTGGCCTTCCACTGCCCCTGCACCCTGCAGCACGCGCAGAAGCTCGGCGGCGCCGTCGAGGAGCTGCTGACGCGCCTCGGCTTCCAGCTCACCGCGGTGCCGGACGCGCACCTCTGCTGCGGCTCGGCCGGCACCTACTCGATCACCCAGCCGGCGCTGTCGCGCCGGCTGCGCGACAACAAGCTCGACGCCCTGGAAAGCGGCCGGCCGACGCTGATCGCCACCGCCAATATCGGCTGCCAGATCCATCTGGACGGTGCCGGCCGCACCCCGGTGCGGCACTGGATCGAACTGCTCGAAGAAGCCCTGACTCAACCGGAGAACCCCCCATGCACAGCAAAGCAGTCCTGACCCAGACCGAAGTCGCGCGGATGCTCGCCGCCGCCCGCACCGAAGCGCAGCACAACCAGTGGGCCGTGAGCATCGCGGTGGTCGACGACGGCGGCCACCCGCTGGCCCTGGAGCGCCTCGACGGCTGCAGCCCGGCAAGCGCCTACATCGCCCTGGAGAAGGCCCGCACCTCGGCCCTCGGCCGCCGCGAGTCCAAGGTCTACGAGGAAATGATCAACGGCGGGCGCACCGCCTTCCTCTCCGTGCCGCTGCTCAGCGCCACCCTGGAGGGCGGCGTGCCAGTGCTGGTCGACGGTCAAGTGGTCGGCGCCGTCGGCGTGTCCGGCGTGCGTTCCGATCAGGATGCCCAGGTGGCCAGAGCCGGCGTGCAAGCCATCGCCGAGTGACCTCAACGAGCCGAACAGGAACAGGAGAACACCCCCCATGGGCAAGCGCATCACCCGTCACCGCCTGCAAGTCGCCGAGAACCTGGCCCGTTTCATCGAGGATGAAGCGTTGCCGGGCACCGGCCTGGATAGCGCCCGGTTCTGGCAGGGCTTCGACGCCCTGGTCCATGAGCTGGCGCCGAAGAACCGCGCCCTGCTCGCCGAGCGCGACCGCCTGCAGGCCGAGCTGGATGCCTGGCACCGCGCCCATCCCGGCCCGGTGCGCGACCGGGCGGCCTACCGCACCTTCCTCGAAGGCATCGGCTACCTGCTGCCAAGACCGCCGCGGGTGACCGTCGGCACCGCCAACGTCGACCGCGAGATCGCCGTCCAGGCCGGCCCGCAGCTGGTGGTGCCGATGTCCAACGCGCGCTATGCGCTGAACGCCGCCAATGCCCGCTGGGGCAGCCTGTACGACGCGCTCTACGGCACCGACGCGCTCGGCGGGGCGCACGGCCCCGAGCCGGGCTCGCCCTACGACCCGCGGCACGGCGCCCGGGTCATCGCCCGCGCCCGCGCCTTCCTCGACCAGGCCGCGCCGCTGGCCCAAGGCTCCCACGCCGAAGCCACGGCGTATCGCGTGGTCGACGGCCGGCTGCAGGTCGGCCTGGGCCAGACCTGGACCGGCCTCAAGCACCCCGAGCGTTTCGTCGGCTACCAGGGGAATCTCGACAACCCCGGCGCGATCCTGCTGCGCAACCATGGCCTGCACGTCGAGATCCTGATCGACCGCACCCACCCCATCGGCAAAACCGACGGCGCCGGGGTCAAGGACGTCCTGCTGGAGGCGGCACTGAGCGCCATCATGGACTGCGAGGACTCAGTCGCCGCGGTCGATGCCGAGGACAAGGTGCTGGTCTACCGCAACTGGCTGGGCCTGATGAAGGGCGACCTGGTCGAGAACGTCAGCAAGGGCGGCAAGACCTTCAGCCGCCGCCTGAGCCTCGATCGCCAGTACCTCGCCGCCGACGGCTCGACGCTGACCCTGCCCGGCCGCGCGCTGATGTTCGTGCGCAACGTCGGCCACCTGATGACCAACCCGGCGATCCTCGACGGCGAGGGCCGCGAGATCCCCGAGGGCATCCTCGACTGCGTGGTCACCAGCCTCGCCGCCCTGCACGATCTGGAGCGCCGACGCAACTCGCGCGCCGGCTCGGTCTACATCGTCAAGCCGAAGATGCACGGCCCGCACGAGGTGGCCTTCGCCGACGAACTGTTCGGCCGCGTCGAGGACCTGCTCGGCCTGCCGCGCCACACCCTGAAGATGGGCATCATGGACGAGGAACGGCGCACCAGCGTCAACCTCGAGGCCTGCATCGGCGCCGCCGCGGCGCGGGTGGCCTTCATCAACACCGGCTTTCTCGACCGCACCGGCGACGAGATCCACAGCGCCATGGAAGCCGGCCCCGTGCTGCGCAAGGGCGACATGAAGTCCTCGGCGTGGATCGCCGCCTACGAGCGCAGCAACGTGCTGACCGGCCTGGCCTGCGGCCTGCGTGGCCGCGCGCAGATCGGCAAGGGCATGTGGGCGATGCCCGACCGCATGGCCGACATGCTCGAACAGAAGATCGTCCAGCCCAGGGCCGGCGCCAACACCGCCTGGGTGCCCTCGCCGACCGCCGCGACCCTGCACGCCCTGCACTATCACCTGGTCGACGTCGCCGCCGTGCAGGCGGAGCTGGAGGGGGTTGACCTGGGCAGCGTGCGCGACGAACTGCTCGACGGCCTGCTCAGCGTTCCGGTGGTCGCCGCGCCGCAGTGGAGCGCCGCCCAGATCCGCGAGGAGCTGGAGAACAACGCCCAGGGTCTGCTCGGCTACGTGGTGCGCTGGGTCGAACAGGGCGTCGGCTGCTCCAAGGTGCCGGACATCCACGACGTCGGCCTGATGGAAGACCGTGCCACCCTGCGCATCTCCAGCCAGCACATGGCCAACTGGCTGCGCCACGGCGTGGCCGGCCCGGAAGAGGTCATGGAAGTCCTCCGGCGCATGGCCCGCATCGTCGACCAGCAGAACGCCGGCGATCCCCTCTACCAGCCGATGGCCGCCGACTTCGAGCGCTCGGTAGCCTTCCAGGCGGCCTGTGCCCTGGTGTTCCAGGGCTGCGCCCAGCCCAGCGGCTACACCGAGCCGCTGCTGCACCGGTTCCGCCTCGCCTTCAAGCAGGGCTGCAGCTGACCCCCTAGACCCGCGAGGCGGTTTTCCGCTTCGCGGGCCTCGCGGCTAGGCGCCGACCGGCTTGCCCCGGGCCTCGTCGCGCAGCTCGCGACGCAGGATCTTGCCGACGTTGGTGGTCGGCAAACGGTCGCGGAACTCGATGTATTTCGGGCGCTTGTAGCCGGTGAGGTTGTCGTGCATGTGGCGCATGACCTGCTCCGTGGTCAGGGTCGCGCCGGGCTTGACCACCACGAAGAGCTTGATGGCCTCGCCGGTGCGCTCGTCGGGCACGCCGACGGCGGCGCATTGCAGCACGCCCGGCAGGCTGGCGAGAACCTCCTCCAGCTCGTTCGGATAGACGTTGAAGCCGGACACCAGAATCATGTCCTTCTTGCGGTCGACGATGCGCAGGTAGCCATCCGCCTCGATCACCGCGACGTCGCCGGTGCGCAGCCAGCCCTCGGCATCGAGCACGGCGTCAGTGGCCTCGGGGTTCTGCCAGTAGCCCTTCATCACCTGCGGTCCCTTCACCCAGAGTTCGCCGCTGTTGCCGGGCGGCAGTTCGTGTCCCTCTTCGTCGAGCACCTTGCAGAGGGTCGAGGGCAACGGCATGCCGATGGTGCCGGGGCGGATGTGCCCCCAGGGGTTGCCGGAAACCACCGGGCTGGCCTCGGTGAGGCCGTAGCCTTCGAGGATCTCGCAGCCGGTGACGGCCTTCCAGCACTCGGCGGTGGCCTGCTGCAGGGCCATGCCGCCGGACAGGGTCAGCTTCAGCGCGGAGAAGTCCAGGCCCCGGAACCCCTCGTCGTGACACAACGCGGCGAACAGGGTATTGAGGCCGACGAAGCCGGTGAACCGCCACTTCGACAGCTCCCGAACCATGGCCGGCAGGTCGCGCGGATCGCTGATCAGCAGGTTGTGGTTGCCGGTGAGCATCATCGCCATGCAGTGCAGGGTGAAGGCGTAGACGTGGTAGAGCGGCAGCGGCGCGACCAGGGTCTCGCAGCCCTCGTCCATCGCGGCGCCGACCAGCGCCCGGCACTGCAGCATGTTGGCCACCAGGTTGCGGTGGGTGAGCATCGCCCCCTTGGGCGTGCCGGTGGTGCCGCCGGTGTACTGCAGTACGGCGACGTCGCCGGGGTCGGCCTCGATGTCCCGCAGCGGCCGGTCGCGCCCTTCGGCCAGGGCGGCGCTGAACGTCACCGCCTGCGGCAGGTGGTAGGCCGGGACCATCCGCTTGACGTAGCGCACCACGCCGTTGACCAGCAGGCGCCTGAGCGGCGGCAGCAGGTCGCCGACCTCGGTGACCACGACGTGGCGGATGCCGGTCTGCGGCAGCACCTCCTCGACCAGATGGGCCTTGTTGGCCAGGCAGACCAAGGCCTTGGCTCCGGCGTCGGCGAACTGCTGCTGCATCTCCCGGGCGGTGTACAGCGGATTGGTGTTGACCACGATCAGCCCGGCGCGCAGGGCGCCGAACACCGCCACGGGGTATTGCAGGAGGTTGGGCAGCTGGATGGCGATGCGGTCGCCCGGCTGCAGCCCTTCGAGTCCCTGCAGGAAGGCGGCGAAGGCGCCGGACAGCGCGTACAGCTCGCCGTAGCTCAAGGTCCGGCCGAGGTTGCTGAAGGCGGGCCGCTCGGCGAAGCGCTGACAGGAGGCCTTCAGCACGGCAGGGATGTTGGGGTATCGGTCGGGATCGATTTCGCGGACGGCGCCGGCCGGATACTTGTCCTTCCAGAAAGTCTCGATCATGCAATGCCACTCCACTTCACGCATCGGCGCGGGTTGAATTCTTATTGTCCACGGGCAGACGGGCGGCTCGAGAGTAACAGGCACGCCCGGTGCCCGGAAGGCCCGTAAGCCGAGGGCTCCGCCCCGCCGCGCGGCGGTTGCCGGCAGGGGGGCGTTCGGCGGCGTACGAATCGGCTTTCCTTTCCGTGAAAACCCCGGCGCCCGGCACTACAATGCGGGGTTCTGCAACGGGCCCGAGTCCGCCCTCTCCCATCGCCCCGATGGGGATTCTTCTCCCCTATAGATAGAACACCAAGGAAACTGCATGAGCCAGGTTACCAACGTCCCCTATGGCGATCTCGAAGTCGGCCAGCAAGCGAGCTACAGCAAGACCGTGGAGGAGAAGGACATCCAGTTGTTCGCCGCCCTCTCCGGCGACCACAACCCGGTACACCTGGACGCCGAGTTCGCCGCCCGCAGCCCGTACAAGGAGCGCATCGCCCACGGCATGTTCAGCGGCGCGCTGATCAGCGCCGCGGTGGCCTGCACCATGCCCGGCCCGGGCACCATCTACCTCGGCCAGACCATGCAGTTCACCCGCGCGGTAAAGCTCGGCGACACCCTCACCGTGCGCCTGGAAATCCTCGAGAAGCTGCCGAAGTTCCGCGTGCGCATCGCCACCCGCGTCTACAACCAGCACGACGAACTGGTGGTCGACGGCGAGGCCGAAATCCTCGCCCCGCGCCGCCAGCAGAGCGTCGAACTGACCCAGCTGCCGCCGATCAGCATCGGCTGACCCGCATCGCCGGCCCGCCTGCCGGACGGGCCTCTCGCAAGCGCCGAGGCGAACTGCTTGAATGGTCCGGCCCGCCGGATCGGCGGCCATCTCCGTACAGCAGAAGGAAGGTTCGCCATGAAGATCGTCAACGCCCGCCTGCGCGGCCGCGAAGGCCTCCACCGCATCGAACTGGACGGTGCGCGCATCGCCGCCCTCGTCGCCCAGCCGGCCCTCGCCGACGCTGGCGACGGCCTGGACGCCGCCGGCAACCTGGTGGTGCCGCCCTTCGTCGAGCCGCACATCCACCTGGACGCCACCCTCACCGCCGGCGAGCCGGCCTGGAACATGAGCGGCACCCTGTTCGAGGGCATCGAGCGCTGGGCCGAGCGCAAGGCGCTGGTCACCCACGAGGACATCAAGACGCGGGCGAAGAAGGCCATCGACATGCTGGTCGAGCACGGCATCCAGCATGTACGCACCCACGTCGACGTCACCGACCCGACGCTCGCCGCGCTCAAGGCGATGCTCGAGGTGCGCGAGGAAACCCGCCACTTGATCGACCTGCAGATCGTCGCCTTCCCGCAGGAGGGCATCGAGTCCTACCAGGGCGGCCGCGAGCTGATGGCCGAGGCGATCGCCCTGGGCGCCGACGTGGTCGGCGGCATCCCGCACTTCGAGAACACCCGCGAACAGGGGGTCAGCTCGATCAAATTCCTCATGGACCTCGCCGAACGCAGCGGCTGCCTGGTCGACGTGCACTGCGACGAGACCGACGACCCGCAGTCGCGCTTTCTCGAGGTGCTCGCCGAGGAGGCGCGGGTGCGCGGGATGGGCGAGCGGGTCACCGCCAGCCACACCACGGCCATGGGCTCTTGGGACAACGCTTACTGCTCCAAGCTGTTCCGTCTGCTGAAGCTGTCGCGGATCAACTTCGTCTCCTGCCCCACCGAGAGCATCCACCTGCAGGGGCGCTTCGACACCTTTCCCAAGCGCCGCGGCCTGACCCGGGTCGCCGAACTCGACCGCGCCGGGCTGAACGTCTGCTTCGGCCAGGACTCCATCGTCGATCCCTGGTATCCGCTGGGCAACGGCAACATCCTGCGCATCCTCGAAGCCGGCCTGCACATCTGCCACATGCTCGGCTACGCCGACCTGCAGCGCGCCCTCGACCTGGTCACCGAGCACAGCGCCAGGACCCTGCAGCTCGGCGAGCGCTACGGCCTGGAGGTCGGGCGGCCGGCCAACCTCTTGATCCTCTCGGCGGCCAGCGACTACGAGCTGCTGCGCAGCCAGGGCCACGCGCTGGTGTCGATCCGCCACGGGGAAGTCCTGATGCGCCGCACCCCGGTGCGGATCGAGCGCTACTCCTGAACCGTCAGGCGGCGCATCTCCCCCGCCGACCGGGGCTTGCAGGCGACGCTTGTCCAGCACGCATGCCCCACCGACGGCTGGCTGCAACTCAGTAGTACTTCAGCTTGCCGAACAGGGCGCATGCCATAATCGTGGTTTTTGCTGTTCACAGTCGGGAGTTCACGTCGATGGGTTTCTTGAAAAGAATCGGACTGGCCGCCGCGTTGCTCGCGTGCCTGACTCCGGCCGCACGGGCGGAAAGCATCACGCTGGCGGTTACCGATGTGGGGGGCATGAAGAAGCTGCAGGAGTCCTTCGGCCCATTCAAGGATGCGTTATCGAAGGCGACCGGACAGGAGATCACGTTACTGCCGGTGGAAACCCATACGGCGGCGCTGGAGGCCCTGCGCGCCAAGAAGGTCGACTTCCTGCTCACCGGACCGGCCGAATATGTGGTGATCCACAAGCAAACGAAGGCCCGTATCGTCGTGGGACTTTTGCGCCCCGACTATTTCGCGACCATCGTAACGCTCGCCGACAGCCCTTATCGTAGCGTCCAGGACCTGAAGGGCACCAAGATCGGCCTCGGCGACGCCGGTTCCACCTCCAGGCACCTGGGGCCGCTCCAGGCCCTGGCCGATGCCGGTCTGAATCCGCTGAAGGACGCCAAGGTCGTCAACTTCGATACGCGGACGCTCTGGGATGCGCTGAAGCGAAAGGAAGTCTCCGCCATCGGCATGAACAACGCTAATTTCATCGCTGCGCGCAAGCTGGAAAAGAAAATGGGCGGTTTGCAGCCCGACGCCTTCCGCGTGATCGCCCACGGGCCCGCTTTGCCGAGCGACGTGCTGGTGGCGGGTGCGCACGTGGACGAGCAGGCGGTCGAGAAGGTCCGCAATGCCGTCTCGACGCACTCCGATGAACTCATCTCCGCCATTGTCAATGGTCGCGGCAATAAGAAATACCGTGGCATGCGCTTCGTCACCCACGTCGACGACAGCGACTATGACTACGTGCGATCCATGTATGCCACGGCGGGTTACCCCGAATACGACAAGTTCATCGGCGAGTGAGGATCAGCGGGCAATCGGCCGATTGCTGGCGTCATAGGCCGGCCAGCGCGCCCGCAGGCCGAGCCGGTCGATGGCGGTGTCGACGTACTTCGGCTCGATCCATTGGGCCACGTCGACGTCGCCGCGGATCAGGCCGAGTTCCCTGGATTCCTGCACCGTGGTGCGGTAGCGCTCGACGAAGAACGCATCCAGCAGCGGCGAATAGCGGCGCTGGAACGACTGTCCCTCCTGCTCGGCACGCAATGCTTCGATCGGCGTGCCGGAGTTGGCCCAGAGCGCGAGCACCGCGTCCCGGTTGGCCGGCTCCGAGGTCCAGGCCGCGGTCTTGACCAGCGCATTCACCACCTTCTGCACCAGCTCGGGATGTTCGCGCTCGAACTCGCCGCGTACCAGCACATGGCCCTGGCGGGTCAGCCGCGGATCGACGGCACGGGTGTCGTAGAAGATCCGGCCGACGCCGGAGGCCTGCAGGTCGAAGGCCCGCGCGTCGAACCAGGCGCCGTCGATGTCCTTCGAGGTCAGCGCGGCGGCCATGGTGGCGAAATCCATGTTGAGGGTGCGGAAGTCGCGCTCGCCGAGGCCCTGGTGCTTCAGGGCACGCAGGATCGCCAGGTGCAGGTTGGTGCCCTTGAAGAGCGCCACGCGCTTGCCCTTGAGGTCGTTCAAGGTTCTGGCCGGGGAATCGGCCGGCACCACCAGGTAGGTGGAGCTGAGCAGGTTGTCGGCGGCGATCAGCCGGGTATCCAGGCCGCCGGCCTTGGCGACCACCGCCGGCAGGTCGCCCTGCACGGCAAAATCCAGCTGCCGGTTGGCCAGCGCCTCGTTGACCGCGGGGCCGGCGCCCTTGAAGTAGAACCACTCGACCTGGACGCCGCTGCCCTCCAGTTCCTGCTGGAGGGCCTTGCGCTGGTCGGCGAGGCCGGCCACCCCGCCGTTGGAAAAGGGCACGCCGCCCTTGCCGACCTGGGCGACGCCGAAGCGGATCTTCAGCGGCTCGGCGGCGCTGAGCGGGGACGCGGCCAACAGCAGGGCCGCACTCAGCAGTCCGGGCAGCAGGGAAGCCAGCAGGTTATTCTTCTTCATCGGATGTCCTTATTCGGCTTGGGGGACTTGGCGGTGTGCAGGACAACCGCCCGATAGCCATGGAGCAAGCGCTGTGCCGAAGGGGACGAAGCTCCGGCTGCCTCATGGCCGCGCGCGGAGCGCTTCCCGCCGATGGCGCGGCGCCGCCGGCCGAATGCCCCGGCGAAATGTCCCAATTCGCGGCGTCCTCGATCGCGGCAACTGTTGCAAACGGCGCAGCCGCCGCGGCCAAGTGTCGAAAATCCCCCAGCACCGCTTCGCCGCTTTCGCCAAGGCGCCCGCCCAAAATGCCAGCGCTCTCCTGCAGCCCCGAGCCGGCGCGGCCTCCAGCGACAAGGCGAAACGCTGGCATGCATTCTGCTCTGGAAGTCTTCACCGACTTTCCGGCGTTGTCCGGAAGCGCTCTTCAAGACCCGTTGCCAAGGAAACGCGCCATGAGCAAACGCCAGCTTGCGCTGAATGCCTTCATCCTGCCGACCGGCCATCACATCGCCGCCTGGCGGCGTGCGGACGTGCCGGAGCACGCCAACCACGACTTCGACGAATACCTGCGCGTGGCCCGCGCGGCCGAGGCGGCCAAATTCGATGCGGTGTTCGTCTCCGACTCGGTGGCGGTGAACGCGGCCAATAGCGGCAGCGGCCTGGAGGAACTGGCACTGACCGCCCGCGGCACCCGCCTCGAACCCTTCACCCTGCTCGCGGCGCTGGCCGCGGTGACCGAGCGCATCGGCCTGATCGCCACCGTCAGCACCACCTACAACGAGCCCTACCACCTGGCGCGCAAGTTCGCCTCGCTGGACTGGATCTCCAGGGGACGCGCCGGCTGGAACCTGGTGACCTCCTCGGCGCCGGCCGAGGCGCTGAATTTCAACCAGAGCGAGCTGCCCGACCACGGCGAGCGCTACCGGCGCGCCGAGGAGTTCCTCGAGGTGGCGCAGGGCCTGTGGGACAGCTGGGAGGACGACGCCTTCGTCCGCGACAAGGCCAGCGGCCAGTTCTTCGATCCGGCCAAACTGCACGTGCTGGACCATCAGGGCGAGCACTACCAGGTGCGCGGCCCGCTGAACGTGGCACGCTCGCCGCAGGGCTACCCGGTGCTGGTGCAGGCCGGCTCCTCCGAGCCGGGCCGGGAAATCGCCGCGCGCAGCGCAGAGGCGATCTTCACCGCCCACCAGACCCTGGAAAGCGCCCAAGCCTTCTACGCCGACGTGAAAGGACGTCTCGCCAAGTATGGCCGCGCGCCCGAGGCGCTGAAGATCCTGCCGGGGATCTTCCCGGTGGTCGGCCGCAGCGAGGCCGAAGCCCAGGCCAAGTACCGCGAGCTGCAGGAACTGATCGACCCAAGGGTCGGCGTCAACCTGCTCAGCGCGCTGATCGGCAGCGACCTGTCCGGCTTCGACCTTGACGGCCCGCTGCCCGAGCTGGCGGCCACCAACCAGAACAAGAGCCGCCAGGCCCTGCTGCTCGAACTGGCGCACCGCGAGAACCTGACCATCCGCGAACTCTACCTGCGCATCGCCGGCGCCCGCGGCCACTGGACGGTGGTGGGCACCCCGGTGCAGATCGCCGACCAGATCCAGAGCTGGTTCGAGCAGGGCGCGGCCGACGGCTTCAACGTGCTGGCGCCCTGGCTGCCGGGCGGGCTGGAGGAGTTCATCGAGCTGGTGGTGCCGGAGCTGCGCCGCCGCGAGCTGTTCCGCGAGGAGTACAGCGGCGCCACCCTGCGCGAGCACCTGGGCTTGGCCCGTCCGGAAAACCGCCATGCTGCCGGACGCGACCGGCGCGCGGCAAGCTGACCCCCCGTCCCGGCGGGCCGCCACGGCCCGCCTCAGCGTTTCATCCGCACAAGGAGTTGCCATGCCGTCTTCCGCCCGCCTGCAGCAGGCCGTGCCTCGAGCCGAGGCGCTCGTCATCACCCCGCTGTCCCTGCACATCGGCGCCCAGATCGACGGGGTCGACCTGTCGCGCCCGCTGCCCTCCGCCCAGCGCGAAGCCATCCGCGCCGCCCTGCTGCGCTGGAAGGTGCTGTTCTTCCACGACCAGCACCTCGGCCACGCCCAGCAGGTGGCGCTCGGCCGGCAGTTCGGCGAGCTGACCGTCGGCCACCCGGTGTTCGGCCATGTCGAGGGCCACCCGGAGATCTATTCGGTCGGCCGCGACCGCTTCAAGGCGCGCTTCACCGACGAGCGTCTGGTGCGCCCGTGGAGCGGCTGGCACACCGACGTGAGCGCGGCGGTCAACCCGCCGGCGGCGGCAATTCTGCGCGGCGTGGACATCCCGCCCTATGGCGGCGACACCCAGTGGACCGACCTGGTGGCCGCCTACAACGGCCTGTCGCCGACCTTGCGGGCCTTCGTCGACGGCCTGCGCGGCGAGCACCGCTTCACCCCGCCGGAGGGCGCCGAGGCGCGGCCGGGCTTCAGCGAACCGCTGGCGGCCCGCCCGCTGGTCAGCGAACACCCGCTGGTGCGGGTGCACCCGGAGACCGGCGAGAAGGCGCTGTTCGTCAGCCCGAGCTTCCTCAAGCGCATCGTCGGCCTCAGCCCGCGCGAGAGCGAGCAGCTGCTGGAACTGCTCTTCGAGCAGGCGATCCGCCCCGAATACACCGTGCGCTTCAAATGGAGGCCCGGCTCGCTGGCCTTCTGGGACAACCGAGTCACCGCCCACCAGCCGCCGACGGACATCCACGCCACCGATCTGCCCCGCCAGCTGTACCGCATCACCCTGGTCGGCGAGATCCCCGTCGGCCCGGACGGCCGCCCCTCCCGCCCCATCGCCGGCGAGCCGGTGCTGGCCCATCCGGCCGCCTGATCCCTTCCATCCATCCAACGGGGGCGTGAACCCGCTGTCGCCCCCGCCACGAGGTATCGCATGACCGTCCTGTACATCGCCCCCGGCGCCTGCTCCCTGGCCGCCCACAGCCTGGTCCACGAACTCGACCTGCCGATCCGGATCGAGTTGGTGGCCCTGCGCACCCCCGACTCGCCGATCCATGCCGTCAACCCACTGGGCCGGGTGCCGGCGCTGCAGCTCGACGACGGCACGGTGCTCACCGAGAACAGCGCACTGCTGCCCTACCTGGCCGACCTCAAGCCGGAGGCTGGGCTGTTCGCCCCGGTCGGCAGTCTCGAACGTGCGCAGATCCAGAGCTGGATCGGCTACCTGACCTCGGAGGTGCATGTCGGCGGCTTCCGCCCGCTGAACCGTCCGGAGCGCTACTCGGCCGACGAAGGCGCGCATCCGGGCATCCGCGCCCAGGCCGCCGAACAGCTGCACCAGGCGCTGGCGCACATCGAGCGTCACCTGAACGGGCGGCAGTGGCTGGTGGACGAGCACTACAGCATCGCCGACGCCTATCTCGGGGTATTCGCCGGCTGGCTGCCGCGCCTCGGCGAGCGTTTCGCCGACCTCGCACAGATCGCCCGCGTCGGCGCGGCCTTCCGCGCCCGCCCGGCGGTCCGCAAGGCGCTGGCCACCGAGGGGCTGCTGTAGGTCCGGCGCCCGCCGATCCGCGGCGGGCCGCCACATGGGGTACTCTGCCCCTCCACCCACCTCAGCAAAGGAAATGTCCAATGATTTACCGCCCACTCGGCAAGACCGATCTCCAGGTCAGCGCGCTGGCGCTCGGCAGCATGACCTGGGGCGAACAGAACAGCGAAGCCGAGGGCTTCGAGCAGATCCGCCGCGCCCAGGCAGCCGGGATCAACTTCATCGACACCGCCGAGATGTACCCGGTGCCGCCGAAGGCGGAAACCGCCGGCGCCACCGAGACCATCATCGGTAACTATTTCAAACGCCACGGCGGGCGCGGCGACTGGATCGTCGCCACCAAGGCGGCCCCGCCGGGCAACGGCATCACCCACATCCGCGGCGGCCGCAACCATTTCGACCGCGCCAACCTGACCGCCGCGGTGGACGCCAGCCTCAAGCGCCTGCAGACCGAGTACATCGACCTCTACCAGCTGCACTGGCCGGACCGGCAGACCAACTTCTTCGGCCAACTCGGCTACCGGCACGACCCGGACGCCCATATCACGCCGATCGAGGAGACCCTGGAAGCACTCGACGGCCTGGTGAAGAGCGGCAAGATCCGCCATATCGGCCTCTCCAACGAAACGCCGTGGGGCGTGCACCGCTTCCTGCACCTGGCGGAAACCCGCGGCTGGCCGCGGGCGGTGTCGATCCAGAACCCCTACAACCTGCTCAACCGCAGCTTCGAGGTGGGCCTGGCGGAAATCGCCATCCGCGAACAGGTCGGCCTGCTCGCCTACTCGCCGCTGGCCTTCGGCCTGCTCTCCGGCAAGTATGAGAACGGCGCCCAGCCGCCCAAGGCGCGGCTGACCCTGTTCGAGCGCTTCCAGCGCTACAACAGCCCGCAGGCGCGCCGCGCCGCCAGCGCCTACATCGCCCTGGCCCGCGAGCACGGCGTCGATCCGGCGCAACTGGCCCTGGCCTACGTCACCAGCCGGCCGTTCGTCACCAGCAACATCATCGGCGCCACCAGCCTGGAACAGCTGGACAGCAATATCGCCAGCCTCGACCTGAAACTGGGCGACGAGCTGCTCGCCGGCATCGAGCGCATCCATACCGAGCAGCCCAACCCGGCGCCCTGATGCCTGCTCAGGCCCTTGGCGCGCGCGTCTCGGGCAGCAGGTCGTAGCGTTTCAGCAGGGTGCGCAGGGCGTGGCGGCTGATCCCCAGACGGTCGGCGCTGTGCACCTGGTTGTAGCGGTGGCGCTGCAGGGTGGTTTCCAGCAGCAGCGACTCCCAGCGCGCCAGCAGGCCGTCGTCGCCGCGCTCGAGCAGCTCGCCGAGCTGCTTCTGGATGCCCTGCCAGAGCGGATCGACCGGGGCCTCGGCCGGCGCCGTCAGCGGCCGGGCGCTGACCGGCGGCGCGCTGCGCGGGCGCAGCTGCAGGTGGCGGCCCTCGATCGGTTGGCCGCCGGCGAGCAGCGCGGCGGACAACAACACGTTCTCCAGTTCGCGGATATTCCCCGGCCAACTGTGCCCGAGCAGGCGCTCGAGGGCGTCCGGCGCCAGCGCCGGCTCCTCGCGGGCGTGCTCGCGGGCGAACTGGCCGAGGAAGTGGCGGGCCAGCGGCAGGATATCGCCGGGCCGGTCGCGCAGCGGCGGAATGGCCAGGGTGACGATGTTCAGGCGGTAGAACAGGTCCTCGCGAAAACGCCCGGCGGCGATCGCCGACTGCAGGTCGACGTGGGTGGCGGTGACCAGCCGCACGTCGATGGGGATCGGCTTGCGCCCGCCGACCCGCACCACCTCGCGCTCCTGCAGCACGCGCAGCAGCTTGACCTGCAGCGCCAGCGGCAGGTCGCCGATCTCGTCGAGGAACAGGGTGCCGCCGTTGGCGGCCTCGAACCAGCCCTCGCGGCGCCCGGCGGCGCCGGTGAAAGAGCCGGCCTCGTGGCCGAAGAACTCGCTCTCGGCCAGGGTCTCGCTGATCGCCGCGCCGTTCACCGCGACGAACGGCCCCTTGCGCCCGCTGCGCTGGTGCAGGTGGCGGGCCAGCAGTTCCTTGCCGGTGCCGGTCTCGCCCTGGATCAACACCGGGACCGGGCTGCCGGCGACCAGCTCGGCCTGGGCCAGCAGTTGCTGCGAACGCGCGTCGGCAAACAGCAGGGCCTTGGCGCGAATCTCCATACGACTGTTTTCATGGGAAGCCAGGGTCAGGACGGGAGCGCTCATGGACGGCCTCGCGGACAGATATTCGGTGCGGCAGGACTCTAGCGGCCAATGCTTATGTTTAAAAATAATCAAATCGGATTTGTATATTCCATTTAATCGATAAATGCCCTTGCCAGAGCACCGCCGGCAACTGCGGGATAATCGCCAGCGGGTTGCGCAAGCTGCGCGAAATCCAACAGTTCCGCAGCCATGAGGCGGCCAAAAGCCGCGAAATCACTGACTCACCGGCAATGGCATGCTTTCTGCTCCTGCCTGAAAGAGGAACGCGCGGCTCCCTGCCCGCCGAATAGCCGGCCGCAGCGCCACGCAAGCCCCCTATCGCCTGCGGCAAGGAGTCGCAGCAGCCCCACAGGAGAAACGACATGCCCCTGGATATCCGCCCCGTCACCGGCCGCATCGGCGCCATCGTCAGCGGCGTGCGCCTGACCGATCTGAACGACGCGCAATTCGCCGAGCTGCAGCAGGCCGTGCTCAAGCACAAGGTAGTGTTCCTGCGCGACCAGCACCTGACCGACGACGAGCAGGAAGCCTTCGGCCGCCGCTTCGGCGACCTGGTGGTCCACCCGACCGTGCACAGCGCGGAAAACACCGCCGGCATCCTCGATGTGGACTCCGAGCGCTCGCGGGCCAACTCCTGGCACAGCGACATCACGTTCGTCGTCGACTATCCGAAGATCACCATCCTGCGCGGCGAGGTGATCCCCGAGGCCGGTGGCGACACCGTGTTCGCCAACACCGTCAGCGCCTACCAGGACCTGCCCGAGCCGCTGCAGCGGCTGGCCGACAGCCTGTGGGTACGCCACACCAACGACTACGACTACGCCGCGCCCAAGCAGATCGAGGTGGCGGCCAACAAGCGCTTCCGCGAGCAGTTCACCTCCACCGTCTACGAGAGCGAGCACCCGCTGGTGCGCGTGCATCCGGAAACCGGCGAGAAGGCGCTGGTGCTCGGCCACTTCGCGGAGAAGATCGTCGGCTTCAACTCGCGCGATTCGCGGGCGCTGCTGGACCTGTTCCAGGCGCATGCCGTCAAGCTGGAGAACATCGTGCGCTGGCGCTGGAGCGAGGGCGACGTGGCGCTGTGGGACAACCGCGCCACCCAGCACATCGCCGTCGACGACTACGGCAGCGCCCGGCGCATCGTGCGCCGTACCACGGTACTCGGCGAGATCCCGGTGTCGGTCGGCGGCGAAAGCAGCCGGGCGATCAAGCCCAACGCGGAGACCCGCATCCCGCGCAGCGAAGAAGACCGGCTGGAGCTGAAGAAAGCCGGCTGAACAGCGGCCCGTCGAGGATTCCGCACGTTTCCATAGCCACAGGAGAAAAACCGGAAAAAACCCATAGGTCAGGTTGGCGTTTTCGGCAGGGGGGATGCGAAGCGACGCTTTCGCGGCTCTACCGTCGGTCGCGGATGACTCCGCTCCTGCCGTTTTTTCCCGGCACGCCGCCGCTGCCGTTCGGCAGATGCCCGCCAGCAGTCCGCCGGAGCACGCCCGTCGGATCGTCTCCCCCATGTCCGCCGCTCTCGCGGCAGTGGCAGGGCATCGCGACAAGAGGCAAGCTAGTCACCACGCGCAGGGCCATTCCCAGTCCCCTGCCCGCCTGCCCCCGACGACAAGAGGCCGCCCCATGTACGCCTGGCTCAATACCCTCCCCAAAGCCGAACTGCACCTGCACCTCGAAGGCTCGCTGGAGCCGGAACTGCTGTTCGCCCTCGCCGAACGCAACAAGGTCGCCCTGCCCTGGGCCGACGTGGACAGCCTGCGCAAGGCCTATGCCTTCCGCAACCTGCAGGAATTCCTCGACCTCTACTACCAGGGCGCCGGGGTGCTGCGCACCGAACAGGACTTCTACGACCTGACCTGGGCCTACCTGCAAAAGTGCAAGGCGCAGAACGTCGTCCATACCGAACCCTTCTTCGATCCGCAGACCCACACCGAGCGCGGCATCCCCTTCGAGGTGGCGCTCGGCGGCATCGCCCGGGCGCTGGAGGACGGCCGCCGGCAGCTCGGCATCAGCAGCGGGCTGATCCTCAGCTTCCTCCGTCACCTCTCCGAGGAGGAGGCCTTCAGAACCCTGGAGCAGGCCCTGCCCTTCCGCGACGCCTTCTTCGCCGTGGGCCTGGACAGCTCCGAGGTCGGCCATCCGCCGCGCAAGTTCCAGCGGGTGTTCGAGCGCGCCCGCGGCGAGGGCCTGCTGGCCGTCGCCCACGCCGGCGAGGAAGGCCCGCCGGAGTACATCTGGGAAGCCCTCGACCTGCTCAAGGTCAAGCGCATCGACCACGGCGTGCGCGCCGCGGAAGACCCGAAACTGCTCGAACGGCTGATCGACGAGCAGATCCCGCTGACCGTCTGCCCGCTGTCCAACGTCAAACTCTGCGTGTTCCAGGACATGGCCGAGCACAATATCCTCAGCCTGCTGGAGATGGGCGTGAAGGTGACGGTCAACTCCGACGACCCGGCGTACTTCGGCGGTTATGTCACGGAGAACTTCGCGGCCCTGCAGGAAAGCCTCGGCATGACCTGCGAGCAGGCCGAGCGCCTGGCGCAGAACAGCCTGGATGCCCGCCTGGTCTGAACGGGAATGCCCGTGGCCCTCGCGGTGGGTCAGGCCAAGGGCCGTATAACCCACCGACCGGCCCGACGGGCCGGCCATGGGGATGCCTGCCGGCGTCCCCGGCGGGTTACGCCGCCTTGCGGCCAACCCGCCCTACGCGTTTCTTACCGCCATACTTTCCAGGCTCCGCCGAACCTCTGGAGGATGCAGTGATCCAGTTTCTCCTCAACCGCGAACTGCGCAGCGAGCGCGCCCTCGACCCGAACCTCACGGTGCTCCGCTACCTGCGCGAGCACCGGCACAAGACCGGCACCAAGGAAGGCTGCGCCTCCGGCGACTGCGGCGCCTGCACCGTGGTGGTCGGCGAGCTGGTCGGCGAGGCGGGACGGGAGCGCCTGCGCTACCGCAGTCTCAACGCCTGCCTGACCTTCGTCGCCGCCCTGCACGGCAAGCAGTTGCTCACGGTGGAAGACCTCAGGCACGACGGGCAGTTGCACGCCGTGCAGCAGGCGATGGTCGACCAGCACGCCTCGCAGTGCGGTTTCTGCACGCCCGGCGTGGTCATGTCGCTGTTCGCCCTGCAGAAGAACGCCGACGCCCCCGACCGGGAACAGGCCTGCGCGGCCCTCGCCGGCAACCTCTGCCGCTGCACCGGCTACCGGCCGATCCTCGCCGCCGCCGAGCAGGCCTGCAGCGCTCCGGAGCCAGACCAGTTCGACGCCGCCGAGGCCGAGATCGTCGCCGCGCTCAGGGCCATCGCCCAAGGCAGCACCGAACTCGCCGACGGCGACAAGCGCTGCCTGCTGCCGGCCAGCGTCGCCGAGCTGGCCACGCTCTACGCGGCCCACCCCGAGGCGCGGCTGTTCGCCGGCGGCACCGATCTCGCCCTGGAAGTGACCCAGCAGCACCGCGCCCTGCCGCTGACCATCCACCTCGGCCGCATCGAGGAACTCAAACGGGTGGCCATCGGCGCCGACACCCTAGAGATCGGCGCCGCCACGCCGCTCACCGACTGCTACGCCGCGCTGGCCGCCGAGTACCCGGACTTCGGCGCCCTGCTCGCGCGCTTCGCCTCCCTGCAGATCCGCAACCAGGGCACCCTGGGCGGCAACATCGGCAACGCCTCGCCGATCGGCGACGCGCCGCCGCTGTTGATCGCCCTCGGCGCGCGCCTGCGGCTGCGCCAGGGCGAAGCCAGCCGCACGCTCGCGCTGGAGGACTTCTTCCTCGACTACAAGGTCACCGCCCTGCAGCCGGGCGAGTTCATCGAGACGATCCTCGTGCCGCGCGCCCGTCCCGGCCAGGCGTTTCGCGCCTACAAGCTGTCCAAGCGCTTGGACGACGACATCTCGGCGGTCTGCGCCGCCTTCAACCTCACACTCGAGAACGGCCGGGTGCGCGAGGCGCGCATCGCCTTCGGCGGCATGGCGGCGATCCCCCGGCGTGCCACGGCCTGCGAGCAGGCGCTGCGTGGCCAACCGCTCGACGCCGCCGCCATCGAGCGCGCCTGCGCGGCGCTGGCCGGCGACTTCGACCCGCTCAGCGATTTCCGCGCCAGCCGCGAATACCGCCTGCTCGCCGCGCAGAACCTGCTGCGCAAGGCCTTCCTCGAACTGCACACGCCGGCGCTGCCGACCCGGGTGACCGATCATGTCTGAGCTCATCTCCCACAGCCAGGAAGCACTCGCCGCACTGTTCCGCGCCGAGCTGGTCGGCGGCGTCGGCCGCAGCGTCAAGCACGAGAGCGCGGCCAAGCACGTGACCGGCGAGGCGCTCTACGTCGACGACCGCCTGGAGTTTCCCAACCAGCTGCACGTCTACGCACGCCTCTCCGAACGCGCCCACGCGCGCCTCCTGAGGATCGACACCGCGCCCTGCTACGCCATCCCCGGCGTGGCCATCGCCATCACCAGCGCCGACGTGCCCGGCAAGCTGGACATCGGCCCGGTGTTTCCCGGCGACCCGCTGCTCGCCGACGGCACCGTGCAGTACCTCGGCCAGCCGGTGCTGGCGGTGGCCGCCGACAGCCTGGAGAACGCCCGCCGCGCGGCGCTGGCGGCGGTGATCGAGTACGAGGACCTGGAGCCGGTGCTGACGGTGGACGAGGCCCTGCGCCGCCGGCAGTTCGTCCTCGACAGCCACAGCCACAAGCGCGGTGACGCCGCCGCGGCGCTGGCCGGCGCGCCCCATCGCCTCGCCGGCAGCCTGCGGATCGGCGGCCAGGAGCATTTCTACCTAGAGACGCAGATCGCCGCGGTGCTGCCCACCGAGGACGGCGGCATGCTGGTCCACAGCTCGACCCAGCATCCCACCGAGGTGCAGAAGCTGGTCGCCGAGGTGCTCGGCGTGCCGATGAACAAGGTGGAGGTGGACATGCGCCGCATGGGCGGCGGCTTCGGCGGCAAGGAAACCCAGGCCGCGGCGCCGGCCTGCCTGTGCGCGGTGATCGCCCGCCTGACCGGACGGCCGACCAAGATGCGCCTGCCGCGCAACGAGGACATGCGGATCACCGGCAAGCGCCATCCCTTCCAGCTGGAGTACGAGGTCGGCTTCGACGACGACGGCCGCCTGCATGGCGTGCACATCCAGCTGGCGGCCAACTGCGGCTATTCGCCGGACCTCTCCGGGGCCATCGTCGACCGCGCGATGTTCCACGCCGACAACGCCTACTACCTGGGCGAGGCGCTGATCGACGGCCACCGCTGCCGAACCAACCTGGCCTCCAACACCGCCTTTCGCGGCTTCGGCGGCCCGCAGGGGATGCTCGCCATCGAGGAGATCATGGACGCCATCGCCCGCCACCTCGGCAAGGACCCGCTGGCGGTGCGCAAGCTCAACTACTACGGCAAGACCGAGCGCAACGTCACCCACTACCACCAGACGGTGGAGCACAACCTGCTCGAGGAGATGACCGCCGAGCTGGAAGCAAGCTGCGGCTACGCCGCGCGCCGCGAGGAAATCCGCGCCTTCAACGCGCAGAGCCCGGTGCTGAAGAAGGGCCTGGCGCTGACCCCGGTGAAGTTCGGCATCAGCTTCACCTCCAGCTTCCTCAACCAGGCCGGCGCGCTGGTGCACGTCTACACCGACGGCAGCATCCACCTCAACCACGGCGGCACCGAGATGGGCCAGGGCCTCAACACCAAGGTCGCCCAGGTGGTCGCCGAGGTGTTCCAGGTGGACATCGCGCGCATCCAGATCAGCCCGGCGAACACCGGCAAGGTGCCCAACACCTCGCCCACCGCCGCCTCCAGCGGCGCCGACCTGAACGGCAAGGCGGCCAAGGAAGCCGCGCAGACCATCAAGCAGCGCCTGGTCGAATTCGCCGCCCGGCACTGGCAGGTCGGCGAGGAAGACGTGCAGTTCAGGAACGGCCAGGTGCGCATCCGCGACCGCTACCTGAGCTTCGAGGAGCTGATCCAGGCGGCCTACGTCGGCCAGGTGTCGCTCTCCAGCACCGGCTTCTACCGCACGCCGAAGATCTACTACGACCGCAGCCAGGCGCGCGGCCGGCCGTTCTACTACTACGCCTTCAGCATGGCCTGCGCGGAGGTGCTGGTCGACACCCTGACCGGCGAGTACCGCCTGCTGCGCGCCGACATCCTCCACGACGTCGGCGCCTCGCTGAACCCGGCCATCGACATCGGCCAGGTCGAGGGCGGCTTCGTCCAGGGCATGGGCTGGCTGACCAGCGAGGAGCTGGTCTGGGACGACCAGGGCCGGCTGCTCACCGCCGGGCCGGCCAGCTACAAGATCCCCACGGTCGCCGACGTGCCGGCCGACCTGCGGGTCAAGCTGGTGGAGCACCGCCGCAACCCGGAGGACACGGTGTTCCATTCCAAGGCCGTCGGCGAGCCGCCATTCATGCTCGGCATCTCGGTGTGGTGCGCGATCAAGGACGCCGTGGCCAGCCTCGCCGATTACCGCCTGCAGCCGGCCATCGACGCCCCGGCGACCCCGGAGCAGGTGCTCTGGGGGGTGGAACAGATGAAAAAGCTGCGCCAGGACGTAGGGCGGGTGCAACCCGCCGGACAGGGTCAAGGCGCAACTCCCAATGGCGGGTTGCACCCGCCCTACGAATCGGGGAGCCACGCATGAGCAACACGACCTGGATCGACGCCCTGGCCGAGCTCAAGCAACGCGGCGAACCCTGCGTGCTGGTGACCATCGTCGAGGAACAGGGCTCCACGCCGCGCAACGCCGGGGCGAAGATGGTGGTCGAACGCGAGCGGCTGCACGACACCATCGGCGGCGGGCATCTGGAATTCAAGGCCATGCAGATCGCCCGCGAGATGCTGGAAAGCCGCAGCCAGGCCGCACGCCTGGAGCGCTTCGCCCTCGGCGCCAGCCTCGGCCAGTGCTGCGGCGGCGCCACCGTGCTGCTGTTCGAGCCGCTGGGCCAGCCGCAGGCACGCATCGCCCTGTTCGGCGCCGGCCACGTCGGCCGCGCCCTGGCGCCGCTGCTCGCCGGCCTGCCGTGCCGGCTGCGCTGGATCGATTCGCGCGAGGAGGAATTCCCCGACCCGCTGCCCACCGGGGTGGAACGGGTGGTCGACGACGAAGTGCTCGAGGAGGTCGGGCGAATGCCCGCCGGCAGCTACTTCATCGTCATGACCCACGATCACCAGCTCGACCTGCAGCTCGCCGAGGCCATCCTCAAACGCAACGACTTCGCCTACTTCGGACTGATCGGCTCGAAGAGCAAGCGCGCCCGCTTCGAGCACCGCCTGCACGAACACGGCCTGCCCGCCGAGACGGTGCAGCGCATGCGCTGCCCGCTGGGCCTGCCCGAGGTGAAGGGCAAGCTGCCACTGGAGATCGCCATCTCCATCGCCGGCGAGGTGATCGCCACCTACAACGCCCGCTCAAACGAGGAAAGCCAGGGCAGCGAGCGCATCGCCAAACTGCTGCCGGCCTCGCGGCGTACTCCGGCCTGAAAGTATGTAGGGTGGACAAGCCTGCGGCGTTGTCCACCCTACAAACTGATCGCCAGCAAGCTGGCTCCTGCCTTGCCGGGACCGACTCAACACATGAAGGACCGCCCGATGCACGCCCACCGCGCCGCCCTGCTCCACTGCCTCGCCGATCCCCGCAAGGTCGGCATCGAGCACTCCTACCAGTACTTCGAGGACGGTCTGCTGCTGATCGAGGACGGCAAGGTGGCGCAGATCGGCGATGCCGCCAGCCTGCTGCCGACCCTGCCCGCCGGAGTCAAGGTGACCGAGCACCGCGACGCGCTGATCGTCCCCGGCTTCGTCGATACCCATATCCACTACCCGCAGGTGGACGTGATCGCCTCCTACGGCACCCAGCTGCTGGAGTGGCTGGAGACCTACACCTTCCCCGCCGAGGCGTGCTTCGCCGACCCGGAGCATGCCCGCGCCCAGGCGCGCTTCTTCCTCGCCGAACTCCTGCGCAACGGCACCACCACCGCGCTGGTATTCGCCACCGTGCACCCGCAGTCGGTGGACGCCTTCTTCGCGGAGGCGAGCCGGCTCGACCTGCGGATGATCGCCGGCAAAGTGCTGATGGACCGCAACGCCCCGGACGACCTGCGCGACGACGCCGCCTCCGGCTACGACGAGAGCAAGACGCTGATCGAGCGCTGGCACGGCAAGGGCCGCCTGCACTACGCCGTCACCCCGCGCTTCGCGCCGACCAGCACGCCCGAGCAGCTCGAGCTGGCCGGCCGGCTGCTGGGCGAATACCCCGGCCTCTACCTGCACACCCACCTCTCCGAGAACCGTGCGGAGATCGAGTGGGTCAAGGAACTGTTCCCCGAGCGCCAGCACTACCTGGACGTCTACGACCATTACCGCCTGCTCGGCGCCCGCTCGGTGTTCGCCCACGGCATCCACCTCTGCGACGACGAGTGCCGGCGCCTCGGCGCGAGCGGCTCGGCGGTGGCCTTCTGCCCGACCTCGAACCTGTTCCTCGGCAGCGGCCTGTTCGACCTGGCCCGGCTGGAGGGCCACGGCGTGCGCGTCGGCCTGGGCACGGACGTCGGCGGCGGCACCAGCTTCTCCCAGCTGCAGAGTCTCAACGAGGCCTACAAGGTGCTGCAGCTGCAGGGGCAGAAACTCGACCCCATCAAGGCGCTGTACCTGGCCACCCTCGGCGGCGCCCGGGCGCTCTACCTGGACGCGCACATCGGCAACCTGCAGCCGGGCAAGGACGCCGACTTCGTGGTGCTGGACTGCAAGGCCACACCGCTGCTCGCCCGCCGCCTGGAACAGGCGCGCAGCCTTAAGGAAAAACTCTTCGCCCTGACGATCCTCGGCGACGACCGGGCGGTGCGGGAAACCTTCGCCGCCGGGCGTTCGCTACACCGGCGCGACCGGCCCCAGCCGTAGGGTGGAAAACCGCGCAGCGCTTTCCACGGGCAGTACCGGCTCCCCTCAACTCCCCCGGTAGGTCGAATACCCGTAGGGCGATACCAAGAGCGGCACGTGGTAATGCCCCTCGCCGCCCAGCCCGACGCGCAGCACCACCACGTCGAGAAAGGCCGGCTCGGCCAGGCTCGACCCGCGGCGGCGGTAGTAGTCGCCGGCATGGAAGTGCAGTTCGTAGACGCCGGCGCGAAACGCCTCGCCCTCCAGCAGCGGCGCGTCGCAGCGCCCGTCGGCGTTGGTCACGGCCTGCGCCAGCAGCTGCCGCTGTTCGCCGTCGAGACGGTAGAGGTCGATGGCGATGCCTGTGCCGGGGCAGCCGTGGGTGGTGTCGAGCACGTGGGTGGTCAGTCTGGCCATGGGTACTGCGGAGCCGGGCGGCCCCTTCCTCCTGCGTCCGGATGAGCGGTAGATTTGCAGGAAATACCCTTGTCCCGATAGTTTCAAGCCCAGACACCCGCCGACAGGAGAGTCCCGTGACCAGCCCCTACCCCCGCGACCTGATCGGTTACGCCGGCCAGCCGCCCCATCCGCACTGGCCGGGCGAGGCGCGCATCGCCCTGTCCTTCGTGCTCAACTACGAGGAAGGCGGCGAGCGCTGCATCCTCCACGGCGACCAGGAATCCGAGGCCTTCCTCTCCGAGATGGTCGCCGCCCAGCCGCTGCCGGGCGTGCGCAACCTGTGCATGGAGTCGCTCTACGAATACGGCAGCCGCGCCGGGGTCTGGCGCCTGCTCGAGCTGTTCCGCCGCGAGGGCGTTCCGCTGACCGTGTTCGCCGTAGCCATGGCCGCCGAGCGCCACCCCGAGATCATCAGGACGATGGTCGCCGACGGCCACGAGATCTGCAGCCACGGCTACCGCTGGATCGACTACCAATACATGGACGAGGCCGAGGAGAAGGCGCACCTGGAGCTGGCCATCGACATCCTCGCGCGGATCGCCGGCGAGCGCCCGCAGGGCTGGTACACCGGACGTCTCGGCCCCAACACCCGCCGGCTGGTGCGCGAGGAAGGCGGCTTTCTCTATGACTCGGACGCCTACGACGACGACCTGCCCTACTGGGACCCGGCGTCCAGCGCGGAAAAGCCGCATCTGGTGATTCCCTACACCCTGGACACCAACGACATGCGCTTCACCCAGGTGCAGGGCTTCAACAGCGGCGACGACTTCTTCACCTACCTCAAGGACGCCTTCGACGTGCTCTACGCCGAGGGCGAGGCCGGCGCGCCGAAGATGCTCTCGATCGGCATGCACTGCCGCCTGCTCGGCCGTCCGGCGCGCTTCGCCGCCCTGCGCCGCTTCGTCGACTACGCGAAGGGCTTTGAGAAGGTCTGGTTCGCCCGGCGCATCGACATCGCCCGCCACTGGCACACCACCCACCCCTTCCCGGGAGCCGGCCAATGACCGCCTTCGCCACCGTAAAGCCCTCGGCCTTGTCCCGCGAGGCGTTCGTCGCAACCTTCGGCGGCATCTACGAGCATTCGCCGTGGATCGCCGAAACCGTCTTCGACCGGGGAATCGGCCAGGAGGAGGACGCCATCGAGCACCTGCACGCGCGCCTGGCGCAGGTCGTCCGCACCGCACCCCGCGAAGCGCAGCTGGCGCTGATCCAGGCCCACCCGGACCTGGCCGGCAAGGCCGCGGTGCGCGGCGAGCTGAGCGCGGCCAGCACGGCCGAGCAGGCCGGCGCCGGCATCCAGGACTGCACGGCCGAGGAGTTCGAGCGCTTCAAGCGCCTCAACGCCGCCTACAAGACACGCTTCGGCTTCGTCTTCATCATGGCGGTGAAAGGCAGCGACCGCCGGCAGATCCTCGCCGCCTTCGAGGAGCGCCTGAACCATACGCCCGAGCAGGAATTCGCCCGCGCCCTGGCCGAAATCGACAAGATCGCCCTGTTCCGCCTGCAGGCGATGTAAGGACCACACATGAAGAACTACGCCGCCCCCTTCGAGAAATACCTCAACCTCGCCGACGCCCGCCTCGGCACCCGCGCCCTCTACGTCACCGACGACTGGTTCGCGCCGGTCGAGCGGATGCTCCAGCCCACCGAGCCCGAGTGGAAGGAAGGCGTCTACGACGACAACGGCAAGTGGATGGACGGCTGGGAGTCGCGGCGCAAGCGCTTCGAGGGCTACGACCACGCGGTGCTGCGCCTCGGCGTGCCCGGCTCGATCAAGGGCGTGGATATCGACACCCGCCACTTCACCGGCAACTACCCGCCGTCCGCCTCGCTGGAAGCCTGCTTCCTCGCCGAAGGCGATCCCGACGAGCACACCGAATGGGTCGAGGTGCTGCCGGCGGTGGAGCTGCAGGGCAACAGCCACCACTACCACGCCATCGCCGACCAGCGTCCCTGGAGCCACCTGCGCGTCAACATCTACCCGGACGGCGGCGTGGCGCGCCTACGCGTCTACGGCATCCCGCACCGCGACTGGAGCACGGTCGGCGCCGACGAGCCGCTCGACCTCGCCGCGGCGCTCAATGGCGGACGCGCCCTGGCCTGCTCCGACGAGCACTTCGGGCGCATGGGCAACCTGCTCAATCCCGGACGCGGGGTGAACATGGGCGACGGCTGGGAAACCGCGCGACGGCGCACGCCGGGCAACGACTGGGTGATCGTCGCCCTCGGCCATCCCGGCGAGATCGAGCGGATCGTCGTCGACACCCTGCACTTCAAGGGCAACTACCCGGACAGCTGCTCGATCCAGGCGGCCTTCGTCAAGGGCGGCACCGACAGCCAGATCGAGACCCAGAGCCTGTTCTGGCGCGAGCTGCTGCCCAACCGGAAGCTCTCGATGCACCAGGAGCACGAGTTCGTCGAAGAGATCGCCCCGCTCGGGCCGATCACCCACGTGCGCCTGAACGTTTTCCCCGACGGCGGCGTCAGCCGGCTGCGGCTGTTCGGCCGACTGGCCAGATAGTCAGCGGATTTGCAGCCGCCATTTTTCATTGAGAGCCCAGCCCATGCGTACCCTGAGCATCGAACCCCTGAGCAAGGCCGCTTTCGCCCCCTTCGGCGAGGTGATCGAGACCGAGGGCAGCGACTTCTTCATGATCAACAACGGCTCGACCCGCCGCTACCACGCCCTCGCCACGGTGCAGACCAGCGCGCCGGAAGACCGGGCCATCGTCAGCATCTTCGTCGCCCGCACGCTGCCGATGCCGCTGACCATCCGCATGCTGGAGCGCCACCCGCTGGGCAGCCAGGCGTTCGTGCCGCTGCGCGGCAACCCTTTCCTGATCGTGGTCGCTCCGCCGGGCGACGCCCCGCGCCCGGAACAGGTCCGCGCCTTCCTCGGCAACGGCCGCCAGGGAATCAACTACCAGCGCGGCGTCTGGCACCACCCGGTGCTGGCGCTGGTGGACGACGACGAATTCCTGGTGATCGACCGCAGCGGCGCCGGCCCCAACTGCGACGAGCATTTCTTCGGCGAAGACGAGCAGCTGCTCCTGCGCCATCTGTGACAGACAGACCCGCTAGAGCGGGTCAGAGGTATCCTGCGTGGAAGCACACCTGACCGAATGGCTGAACCTCGCCATCCGCTGGATTCACATGATCGTCGGCATCGCCTGGATCGGCGCTTCCTTCTATTTCGTCTGGCTGGAGAACAACCTCGACCGGCGCACCCCCCGCGAAGGACTCGCCGGCGATCTCTGGGCGATCCACGGCGGCGGCATCTATCACCTGGAAAAGTACAAGCTGGCCCCGCCGCGCATGCCGGAGAAGCTCCACTGGTTCAAGTGGGAGGCCTACAGCACCTGGCTATCCGGCGTCGCCCTGCTCAGCGCGGTCTACTACCTGAACCCGAGCCTCTACCTGCTCGCCCCCGGCAGCACGCTGCCGCCGGCGGCGGCGGTGGCCCTCGGTTTCGGTTCGCTGATCGCCGGCTGGTTCGTCTACGACCGCCTGTGCGACTCGCCGCTGGGCAAGCGCCCGGCGCTGCTCGGCGGCGTGCTGTTCGCGCTGATCGTCCTCGCCGCCTGGGGCTACAGCCAGGTGTTCGGCGGCCGCGCCGCCTACATCCACACCGGCGCACTGATCGGCACCCTGATGGTCGGCAACGTGTTCCGCATCATCATGCCGGCCCAGCGCGACCTGGTGCGAGCCATCGAGGAAGGCCGCGCGCCGGACCCGCGCCTGCCGGCCAAGGGTCTGTTGCGCTCGCGGCACAACAACTACCTGACCCTGCCGGTGCTGTTCATCATGATCAGCAACCACTTCCCCAGCACCTACGGCAGCCCGTGGAACTGGGCGATCCTCGCCGCCCTCTCGGCGCTTTCCGTGCTGGTGCGCCACTACTTCAACACCCGCCACGCCAGCCAGCGCTTCGCCTGGGCGCTGCCGACCGCGGCCCTCGGGCTGCTCTGCCTGGCCTTCGTCAGCGCGCCGCGGCAGGCGCCTGCGCCGGCCGCCGGCAGTGCGGCGCCGACCGGCCAGTTCGTCCGGGTCGCGGCAGTGATCCACGAGCGCTGCACGGTCTGCCACTCAGCCCGGCCGAGCAGCCCGCTGTTCGCCAGCGCGCCGGGCGGGGTGATGCTCGACAGCACCGAGCAGATCCGCGCCCTGGCGCCGAAGATCCACGCCCAGGCGGTGGCCAGCCAACTCATGCCGCTCGGCAACCTCACCGGCATGACAATGGAAGAACGCGAGCTGATCGGCGCCTGGATCGCCGCGGGGGCGCGGATCGACTGAAGCGGGCGGACATCGCACATTTATTGACCGCCGGCGGTGTTTCGCCGTCCGCAATGCCGCACAGTCGGAACAGGAGCCAGCCCATGGCGGTACCGCGCAATTGGCAATCCTGCCAATGGCACCGGCCCTGTCCCGCTGCTAGCCTCCTAGACAGAGTCCGCCCCAGCGTCGGGCGAGGACAAAAAGAACAATGGGGGTTCCCCATGAGCGAGCGAGACGCCATTCTCAGCGTCAGGCTGCTGATCGACGGCCGCTTCGTCGAGTCCGCCAGCGAACAGTGGCGCGACATCGTCAATCCGGCCACCCAGCAAGTCCTGGCCCGCGTACCCTTCGCCACCGAGGCGGAACTGAACGCGGCGGTGGCCAGTGCCCACGAGGCCTTCACGACCTGGCGCAAGACGCCGATCGCCGCTCGCGCCCGAATCTTCCTGAAATACCAGCAACTGATCCGCGAGCATCTCAAGGAACTGGCGGCGATCCTCACCGCCGAGCAGGGCAAGACCCTGGCCGACGCCGAGGGCGACGTGCTGCGTGGCCTGGAGGTGGTCGAGCATGCCGCCGGCATCGGCAACCTGCAGCTCGGCGAGCTGGCCAACAACGTGGCCGCCGGCGTCGACACCTACACCCTGCTGCAGCCGCTCGGCGTCTGCGCCGGCATCACCCCCTTCAACTTCCCGGCGATGATCCCGCTGTGGATGTTTCCGATGGCCATCGCCTGCGGCAACACCTTCGTCCTCAAACCCTCCGAGCAGGACCCGATGGTCGCCATGCGCCTGGCCGAACTGGCCCTGGAGGCCGGCGTGCCCCCCGGGGTGCTCAACGTGGTCCACGGCGGCGCCGAGGTGGTCGACCGGCTCTGCGAGCACCCGGACATCAAGGCGATCTCCTTCGTCGGCTCGACCCGCGTCGGCAGCCACGTCTACCGGCGCGCCAGCCAGGCCGGCAAGCGCGTGCAGTGCATGATGGGCGCGAAGAACCACGCCATCGTCCTGCCCGACGCGCACCGCGAGCAGACCCTCGCCAACCTCGCCGGTGCCGCCTTCGGCGCGGCCGGACAGCGCTGCATGGCGGTCTCGGTGGCGATCCTGGTCGGCGAGGCGCGCCAGTGGCTGCCGGAGCTGGTGGCGAAGGCCGCGAGCCTCAAGGTGAACGCCGGCATCGAGCCCGGCAGCGACCTCGGCCCGCTGATCTCCCCTGCCGCCCTGGAGCGGGTCTGCAGTCTGATCGAATGCGGCGTGCAAGAAGGCGCCCGGCTCGAACTGGACGGCCGCCACCCGCCGGTTTCCGGCTATCCGCAGGGTAATTTCGTCGGCCCGACCGTCTTCTCAGGGGTCACCCCCGAAATGAGCATCTACCGCGAGGAAATCTTCGGCCCGGTGCTCTGCGTGATGCAGGCCGCGACCCTCGACGAGGCCATCGCCCTCGTCAACGCCAACCCCCACGGCAACGGCACCGCCCTGTTCACCCGCTCCGGCGCCGCCGCCCGGCATTTCCAGGAGGAGATCGACGTCGGCCAGGTGGGCATCAACGTGCCCATCCCGGTACCCGTGCCACTCTTCTCCTTCACCGGTTCGCGGGCCTCCAAGCTCGGCGACCTCGGCCCCTACGGCAAGCAGATCGTGCAGTTCTACACCCAGACCAAGACCGTCACGGCGCGCTGGTTCGACGAAGGCGACGTCGGCGGGCCGGTGAACACCACCATCACCCTCAAGTGAGCCGGGGAGGAAATCGTCATGCACATCGGTTTCATCGGACTCGGCAACATGGGGGCGCCGATGGCGCGCAACCTGCTCAAGGCCGGTCACCGGCTGAGCGTCTGCGATCTCTCCGCAGCGGCCGTCGCCGCTCTGGCCGAGGCCGGCGCGAGCGCCTGCGACTCGCCCGCCGCCGTGGCGCACAGCGAGGCCGAGCTGATCGTCACCATGCTGCCCGCTGCCGCCCACGTGAAGGCGGTCTACCTGGGCGAAGGCGGCCTGCTCGAGCAGGTCCGTCCGGGAGTCCTGCTGATCGACAGCTCCACCATCGACCCGTTGAGCGCTCGCGAAGTCGCCGCCGCCGCGCGTGCGCACGGCAACCCCATGCTCGATGCGCCGGTCTCCGGCGGCACGGCGGGCGCTGCGGCCGGCAGCCTGACCTTCATGGTCGGCGGCGCCGCGGAGGATTTCGAGCGCGCCCGGCCGATCCTCGCCGCCATGGGCAAGAACATCGTCCACTGCGGCGACGCCGGCAACGGCCAGGTGGCCAAGGTCGCCAACAACCTGCTGCTCGGCATCTCGATGATCGGCGCCGCCGAGGCCATGAGCCTGGGCGTGGCGCTGGGCATGGACGCCAGGGTGCTGGCCGGAGTGATCAACAGCTCGAGCGGCCGCTGCTGGAGTTCCGACACCTACAACCCCTTCCCCGGCGTGCTCGACGGCGTTCCTGCCGCGCACGGCTACAGCGGCGGCTTTCGCTGCGACCTGATGCTCAAGGACCTCGGCCTGGCCAGCGAAGCCGCCCGCCAGGTGGGCCAGCCGGTGATCCTCGGCGCCCTCGCCCAGCAGCTCTATCAGACCTTTGTAGCCCAGGGCCATGAGGCCCTGGACTTCTCCGCTATCATCCGCCTTTACAACAAGGACAATCACCCATGACGCACCTTTCCGACTGCCCCGTTCTGGTTGCAGAGAGCAACCGCATCGGCTACCTGACCCTGAACCGCCCGGCCAGCCTCAACACCCTCACCCTGCCCATGGTCTGCGCCCTGCAGCGCCAGCTCGAAGCCTGGGCGGCGGACCCGACGATCCTCGCCGTGGTGCTGCGCGGCGCCGGCGGAAAAGCCTTCTGCGCCGGCGGCGACATGCGCGCGCTGTACGACAGCTTCCGTGCCGAGGATGGCCGCTACCTGAGCTTCTTCGAGAAGGAATACGCCCTCGACCACTACCTGCACTGCTATCCCAAGCCGGTGCTGGCGCTGATGGACGGCTTCGTTCTCGGCGGCGGCATGGGCCTGGTCCAGGGCAGCCTGCTGCGGGTGATCAGCGAGCGGACCCGCGTGGGCATGCCGGAAGTCGGCATCGGTTACTTCCCGGACGTCGGCAGCAGCTACTTCCTCTCCCGCCTGCCCGACGCCCTGGGCCTCTACCTGGGCGTCACCGGCGTGCATCTCTCCCCCGCCGACGCCCTCTACGCCGGCCTGGCCGACTGGTATCTGCCCAGCGAGGGCTTCGCCGAACTGGAGCACAGCCTGGACACCCTGAGCTGGGACGTACACCCCCGCCAGGCGATCGGCAATCTGCTCGCCAGCTTCGGCAAGCGGCATCTGGCCGGCGGCGAACTCAAGAACCTGCACCCGGCCATCGAAACGCACTTCTCCCTCCCGGACATCCCGACCATCCGTGCCTCGCTGCTCGCCGAACACCGCCCGGAATACCGCGCCTGGGCCGAGGAAACCATCCGCCTGCTCGACAGCCGCTCGCCGCTGTCCCTCTGCGTGACCCTGGAGCTGCTGCAACGCGGCCGCCACCTGTCCCTCAACGACTGCTTCGCCCTGGAACTGCACCTGGACCGCCAGTGGTTCGCCCAGGGCGACATCATGGAGGGCGTGCGAGCCCTGCTGGTCGACAAGGACAAGTCCCCCCGCTGGAACCCGCCGACCCTCGGCGAAGTCAGGCCCGAGCAGGTCCAGGCCTTCTTCGCCGACTTCAGGCCAGGCGAGGAACGGGTGGGCTGGGGGATGTAACAAGGAAAGCTCCGGCCAGCCCGATCCCTTTCTCCTCTCCTGTAAAACGTGGCTGCTGCGATACCGGAGCATCGCAGCGCCGCCGAGATTGTCCGTAATGCCCGCCTGCAATGGTCTGCCTCGCTTTCGGCAGATCTGAGTCCCCCCGCCTCTTGCTGGAAAATAAATTTTCCACATAAGCTGTTTGCACGAACCGACGAAAGGTCGCAAAGGGAACGGCGATGCCTCTCCAGAACATCGTGCTGACTCAGAATGGGCAGACCACTCCCAGCCAGCGGACACGACTACCGCCACGCCCGACCGGGTTATTTCCAGCTTTGACCGCGCGTCGCCGGCAGCGGTTTCGCATCGCATGCCTGTCTCACACCAGCCGCCGCAGCGCAATGCTCAAACAGGCCAGCACTGCTACGACCTGCCCGGCAACCGGCGATACCCGGTTACATCATGACAAAATCATAGACAGGTACTTTTACACATTGAATATCGCACCTGACGAAAACTATGGACGCGAAGGCGATGAGAATACCGTCGAACAGAGTGTCCATTTTTTAAGCATCGAAATTACGAACGCATTGTCCATGGGAGAATCACCCCATGAACAAAAATGAACTCGACAATATCCTGAAAACCATCAGGACCAAATATATCGAAAGGTTGAAGGAAGACCAATTATCGCTGGAACGTCTTTGCTCGATGCTAACCGGAACCCACCAGCAAGGCGAGGTGATTGACGATATTCGGAATATCGCACACAGACTCGCCGGCATCAGCGGATCGTTGGGCTTCGACAGGATCCAGCAGGCCGCGTCGGCTCTGGACCAAAGCGCAAACACCAAATCAAAGGGAGCGATCAACTCCATGGATACAATACTGGAGTACAGTGAAAATCTCATGCTCGAGATAAAGTCTGCCCGAGAGTCCTCCGAAAACTCCGACACACCTGATCCGGAGAACTCGAAATGACAAAAAACCTGCCAAGAGTGGGAGGTCTGGTACTTGCGCTAATTTTTATCCTGCTCGTTATCGCCGGAATAGTCGCCTCCAAGCCCTCGTGGTATAGAAGCCTGACTCAAGAGAACGACCGGAATACGCCAGAAAACATCAAGAAACCCCAGGAGTCCAGCCGGTCTGCGGGAAATGGCCACCCCGGCCGACAAGGCCCGCTTACGCCAAGAGAGATAAGCATGGCCAAAGCGGCCTGGCAGTACTTCGTGGCGTCCACACAGGAAAATACCGGCCTGGCCAATGCCGTATTGAGTTACCCGTCCACAACCATGTGGGATACGGCCTCCTACATTGCAGCCCTGGTTTCGGCAAGAGAACTCGAAATCATCGACAAGAGAGAGTTCGATTTAAGAACCCTGAAATTGCTGGGCACTATGCAGGGCCTCGATTTATTTCGGGGAGAACTACCCAACAAGGCATACAACACGAAAACCGCAGAAAAGGTCAACTACGAAAACAAGCCGGGCGAGATCGGTTTCTCGGCGCTGGACATCGGAAGAATGATGGTCTGGCTATATACCCTGAAACAAAGATACCCCTACCTTGCCAACTCCGTGGATGGCGTCATGCTGAAATGGAAATACTGCAACGTGGTGGACAAGAACGGTAAGCTATACGGCGCCGGAGTCGGTGGAAACAACCAGACCCAGTACTTCCAGGAAGGCCGCCTCGGCTACGAAGAATACGCCGCAAAAGGATTTGCGCTGTGGGGATTCGACACTAGGCAAGCCAGCGAAGCCGGGCCATTCGATTTCATTGAAATCTTTGGCGTGAAAGTACCCTACGATACGCGAGACCCCAGAATATTCAAAGCACAAAACTATGTACTGACGGAGTCCTATCTTCTGGACGGACTGGAACTCAACTGGGATCTACCGGACGACAACTACTCTGACCCCTTCCTGCATACGGATGGCTGGCAAGCGGAATTTGCACAACGCGTATATTCCGTACAGGAAAAAAGATTCGAAAAGACCGGCATCCTGACGGCCCGAAGCGAACACCAGGTAAAAGGAAGTCCGTTCTTCGTATACGACTCGATATATGCTGCCGGCTAAGTTGCTATACAAAATTAATCCGATATTTTTCACCATAACCCGACAGCACCTGGAGCACATGACTGGTGAGTGACGGGAAGCTCTGGTAAGCCGTTACAGGCAGCCATTCATACTTGATTTTC
>Ga0209575_10000084_pt1 | contig 111447 bp, 119 predicted proteins | sample Medcelwee11metaG_FD_187172 | JGI IMG/M metagenome (GOLD analysis project Ga0209575, IMG submission 187172) | Freshwater pond sediment microbial communities from the University of Edinburgh, under environmental carbon perturbations - Medium... | ecosystem: Environmental > Aquatic > Freshwater... | reverse complement strand
GCACTGCCACAGGCCTCCATCGCCACCGTGCAGGGCTCGAGTCGACGAAAGAAGTCCAGCATTTGCGAGCGTTTGAGCTGCTTGCGGCAGACCGCCTGTTCGTGGCTGTCGACGCCATGAAGCTGGAGCACCTGCTTTGCCAAATCGACGCCTATCCTCTTGAGTTTCATCGGGACTCCCTCCTCTGGTGACTGCTGTTTCCAGCCACTTCAGTCTGGCGCGTTGACGCCGTAGGAGGGGGGAGTCCATTCCATTGCCCTACCTGTGGCCGAAATACCCGAAATAATCCCTTTCTAATCAAATGGATAAAAGAAAATCCGGCATTTCGTCCGACTGGCACGCCTTCTGCCTTTAGACTTCAAGGCAGCGCGATAGAGCTGTCCGAAGGATCGGGCTATCGCCCTCGGCCAAAACAACGAGTAGAGGGAAACACCACATGCGTATCGCTACCCGCCTGCTGAGCAGTGCCATCGTCCTCGCCCTGTCGTCCGGCGCGGCCTTCGCCGCGGAAGAGCTCACCGGCACCCTGAAGAAGATCAAGGAATCCGGCACCATCACCCTCGGCCACCGCGACGCCTCCATCCCCTTTTCCTACCTGGGCACCGACTCGCGCCAGCCGATCGGCTACTCCCACGACCTGCAGCTGAAGGTCGTCGAGGCGCTCAAGCAGCAGCTTGGCCTGCCCGAGCTGAAGGTGCGCTACACCCTGGTCACCTCGCAAAGCCGCATTCCGCTGGTGCAGAACGGCACCGTCGACCTCGAGTGCGGCTCCACCACCAACAATGTCGAACGCCAGCAGCAGGTGGCCTTCTCGGTGGGCATCTTCGAGGTCGGCACCCGCCTGCTGACCAAGAAGACCTCCGGCGTCCAGGACTTCCCCGACCTCAAGGGCAAGAACGTGGTGACCACCGCCGGTACCACTTCCGAACGCCTGCTCCGCGCGATGAACGCCGAGAAGCAGCTGGACATGAACATCATCGCCGCCAAGGACCACGGCGAATCCTTCCTGATGCTCGAATCCGGCCGCGCCGTGGCCTTCATGATGGACGACGCCCTGCTCTACGGCGAAATGGCCAAGGCCAAGAGCCCCGACGACTGGGCGGTGGTCGGCGCCCCGCAGTCCTTCGAGATCTACGGCTGCATGCTGCGCAAGGGCGATCCGGCGTTCAAGAAGACGGTCGACGACGCCCTCGTCGCCACCTACCGCTCCGGCGAGATCAACGCCATCTACGACAAGTGGTTCCTCCAGCCGATTCCGCCCAAGGGCCTCAACCTCCATTTCCCGATGAGCGACGAGTTGAAGAAGCTGATCGCCGTCCCCACCGACAAGTCGGCCGAAGAGCTGTAAACCCCGTCCTGCGCGGGGGGAATCCCTCCACGCAGGCCACCTCCCCACCCTCGACAGAGAGAAACCCCCATGGATTACAACTGGGACTGGGGCGTGTTCTTCAGGTCCACCGGCATCGGCGAGGAAATCTACCTCGACTGGTTCGTCGCCGGCCTCGGCTGGACCGTCGCCGTCGCCCTGGCGGGCTGGATCGTCGCCCTGCTGCTCGGCTCGCTGCTCGGCGTGCTGCGCACCCTGCCGAACCGCTGGCTGTCCGGCCTGGCCACCCTCTACGTGGACCTCTTCCGCAACGTGCCGCTCTTGGTGCAGCTGTTCCTCTGGTACTTCCTGGTGCCCGACCTCCTGCCCGAGCCGCTGGAGCTGTGGTTCAAGCAGGACTTGAGCCCGGCCACCTCGGCCTACCTGAGCGTGGTGGTGTGCCTCGGCCTGTTCACCGCCGCGCGGGTCTGCGAGCAGGTGCGCACCGGCATCCAGGCGCTGCCCAAGGGCCAGACCGCCGCGGCCCTGGCGCTGGGCCTGCGGACCGGGCAGGCCTACCGCCAGGTGCTGCTACCGCAGGCCTTCCGGATCATCATTCCGCCGCTGACCTCGGAGTTCCTCAACATCTTCAAGAACTCCTCGGTGGCCTCGCTGATCGGCCTGATGGAGCTGCTCGCGCAGACCAAGCAGACCGCGGAGTTCTCCGCCCACCTGTTCGAGGCCTTCACCCTGGCCACGCTGATCTACTTCACCCTGAACATGAGCCTGATGCTGTTCATGCGCTGGGTCGAGAAGAAGGTCGCGGTGCCCGGCCTGCTCGCCGCGGGAGGCAAATGATGGATTTCAGCTCGATCCCCGCCGCGCTGCCGGCACTCTGGGACGGCCTGCAGACCACCCTGCAGCTGCTCGTGCTGGGCGTGCTCGGCGGCGTGCTGCTGGGCACCCTGCTGGCGATGATGCGCCTTTCGCACAACCGCCCGGTGGCCAACCTCGCCGCCCTCTACGTCAACTACTTCCGCTCCATCCCGCTGCTGTTGGTGATCACCTGGTTCTACTTCGCGGTGCCCTTCGCGCTGCGCGCGATCACCGGCGAGGACACCCCGGTGGGCGCCTTCGCCTCCTGCCTGGTGGCCTTCGTGATGTTCGAGGCGGCCTACTTCTGCGAGATCGTCCGCGCCGGCATCCAGGCCATTCCCAAGGGGCAGATGAGCGCCGCCCAGGCGCTGGGGATGACCTACGGGCAGAGCATGCGCCTGGTCGTCCTGCCCCAGGCGTTCCGCAAGATGACCCCGCTGCTGCTGCAGCAGAGCATCATCCTCTTCCAGGACACCTCGCTGGTCTACAGCGTGGGCCTGATCGACTTCCTCAACGCCGCACGCTCGCGCGGCGACATCGTCGGCCAGCCCCACGAATTTTTGATCGTCGCCGGCCTGGTGTACTTCGTCGTCAGCTTCGCCGCCTCGCAGCTGGTCAAGCGTCTGCAGAAAAGGTTAGCCGTATGATTTCGATCCGAAACGTCAGCAAGTGGTACGGAGACTTCAAGGTCCTGACCGACTGCACTACCGAAGTACAGAAAGGCGAGGTGGTGGTGGTCTGCGGGCCGTCGGGCTCCGGCAAGTCCACCCTGATCAAATGCGTCAACGCCCTGGAGCCCTTCCAGCAGGGCGACATCGTGGTCGACGACACCTCCCTGGCCGATCCGAAGACCGACCTGCCCAAGCTGCGCGCCCGGGTCGGCATGGTCTTCCAGCACTTCGAGCTGTTCCCCCATCTGACGGTCACCGAGAACCTGACCCTCGCGCAGATCAAGGTGCTCGGCCGCGGCAAGGCGCAGGCCACCGAGAAGGGCCTGGCGCTGCTCGAGCGGGTCGGCCTCGAGGCCCACGCCCACAAGCACCCCGGCCAGCTCTCCGGCGGCCAGCAGCAGCGCGTGGCGATCGCCCGCGCGCTGGCCATGGACCCGGTGGTGATGCTGTTCGACGAGCCGACCTCGGCGCTCGACCCGGAAATGGTCAACGAGGTGCTCGACGTGATGGTCCAGCTCGCCCAGGAGGGCATGACCATGATGTGCGTGACCCACGAGATGGGTTTCGCCCGCAAGGTCGCCAACCGGGTGATCTTCATGGACCGCGGGAGCATCGTCGAGGACTGCGCCAAGGAGGAATTCTTCGGCGACGTCTCGGCGCGCAGCGAGCGCGCCCGGCAGTTCCTCGCCAAGATCCTCCCGCACTGAGGAGCGCCGCCATGAAGAACCTCCTGAGTGTCCTGAGTTCGGCCCTCCTCGCCCTGACCCTGCTGCTCCCGCCCGGCCTGCAGGCCGAAGAGCCGGCGCCGACCGAAACGGCAGAGCGGCTGCCGCGGGTGGTGATCCTCGCCACCGGCGGCACCATCGCCGGCGCCGGGGCTGGCGCCGCCGACAGCGCCACCTACCAGGCGGCCAAGGTTCCGGTCGAGCAGTTGCTCGCCAACGTGCCGCAACTGCCGGCGCTGGCCGAGGTGCGCGGCGAGCAGATCTTCCAGATCGCCTCGGAAAGCTTCGGCAACGAGCAGCTGCTCGCGCTCGGCCGGCGCGTCGCCGAGCTGGCCGAGAATCCCGAGGTCGACGGCATCGTCATCACCCACGGCACCGACACCCTGGAGGAGACCGCCTACTTCCTGACCCTGGTCGAGCGCACCGACAAGCCCATCGTGCTGGTCGGCTCGATGCGCCCGGGCACCGCCCTGTCCGCCGACGGCCCCCTCAACCTCTACAACGCGGTCGCCGTGGCCGGCAATCTGCAGTCGCGCGGCAAGGGCGTACTGGTGACGCTGAACGACGAAATCCACTCCGGGCGCGACGTCAGCAAGGCGCTGAACATCCGGACCGACGCCTTCCAGAGCCCCTGGGGCCCGCTGGGCATGGTGGTGGAAGGCAAGAGCTACTGGTTCCGCCTGCCGGCCAAGCGCCACACCCTGAATTCCGAGTTCGACATCCGGCAGATCGCCAGCCTGCCGCGGGTGGACATCGCCTACGCCTACGGCAACCTCGACGACACCGCCTACCGGGCCTTCGCCCAGGCCGGCGCCAGGGCCATCGTCCACGCCGGCACCGGCAACGGCTCGGTCGCCGCGGCCCTGGTGCCGACCTTGCAGGCGCTGCGCCAGCAGGGCCTGCAGATCATCCGTTCCTCGCGCGCCGACCGGGGCGGCTTCGTCCTGCGCAACGCCGAGCAGCCGGACGACAAATACGACTGGGTGGTCGCCCACGACCTCAATCCGCAGAAGGCGCGCATCCTCGCCATGCTCGCCCTGACCCGGACCCAGGACAGCCGGGAGCTGCAGCGGATCTTCTGGGAATACTGATCCGCGGCGAGGCCGGGCGCCGCACTTGCGGCCCGGCTTCCGGCGGCCGAAGCTAGGCGCCTTTTCAGGAGCCCGCCATGAACACCGCCGAACTCACCCGCCGCCTGCACGCCATCCGCGACGCCAACGACTGGCGGCGCTTCCACAGCCCGAAGAACCTCGCCATGGCCGCCAGCGTGGAAATGGCCGAGCTGGTGGAAATTTTCCAATGGAAGCGCGAGGACGAATCCCGCGCCCTGCCCGCCGGCGAACTGGCCCACGCCGGCCAGGAGATCGGCGACGTGGTCCTCTACCTCCTCTTGCTCTGCGCCGAACTCGGCCTGGACCTGGACGAGGTGGTGCGCGCCAAGCTGGCCGACAGCGAACGGCGCTTCGCCCGATGAACGACCGCCACTTCGACGACCTGGCCCTGCGTTTCGCCGAGAAGATCTACGGCGGCGCCAAGGGCGCGATCCGCCTCGCCGTGCTCCAGGCCGACCTGGCCGAAGCCCTGCCCGAACGCCCGCTGCGGGTGCTCGACGTCGGCGCCGGGCTCGGCCACATGGCGCTCTGGCTGGCCGAGCGCGGTCACCGGGTAACCCTCGCCGAGCCGGCCGCGCCGATGCTCGACGCCGCCCGCGAACGCTTCGCCGCCGCCGGCCAGTCCGCCACCTTCCTCCAGGCGCCCTGGCAGGAACTGCTCGGCCGGCTCGACGAACCCTTCGACCTGGTGCTCTGCCACGCCGTACTGGAATGGCTGGCCGAGCCGCAGCACATCCTCCCGGTGCTGCACCAGCTCACCGCACCCGGCGGCTGGCTGTCGCTGGCCTTCTACAACAAGGACGCGCTGATCTACCGCAACCTGCTCAAGGGCCACTTCCGCAAGCTGCGCAAGGAGCGCTTCGCCGGCGAAGGCCGCAGCCTGACCCCGCAGCGTCCGCTCGACCCACGCGAGTTGAGGGCCGCGATAGAAAGCGCCTGGCGGATCGACGGCGAAAGCGGCGTGCGCGTCTTCCACGACTACATGCCGGCAGAATTCCAGGCCAAGGCGGAACTGCTCGACCTGCTCGAAATGGAACTGGCCTACCGCCGCCACCCGGCCTTCGCCGGCCTCGGCCGCTACCTGCACTGGCTCTGCCGGCCGCGCCCGGCTTGCTAAGCTGAAAACAGGATGGTCGCCGCCCCGGACACCGGGCTGAGGCCGAGGAGTTCCCATGCACCGCCTGGCCGCACTGACGCTCTGCCTCGCGCTCGGCGCCTGCCAGAGCCCCAACCCCTACCGCGCCGAGTCCGCCGCGCTGCCCCCGGCGCCGACCGGGATCGCCACGCACAGCGTCTACCCCGCCGCGCCGCGGGACTACGCCGGCTACCGCGACTGGGCCTGGCTGAACGACCGCCCGCCGGGCGACGGCGCCGGCCTGGCGCCCGGCCAGTTGCAGGAAGCCCTCTCCGCCGAACTGGACCGCCGCGGCCTGCGCCCGGTCCGGCCCGGCGCCACGGCGGACCTGCAGGTCGCGGCGCAGCTGGCGCTGGAGTGGCGCATCCGCACCTACGAGGACTATTACGGCAGCCTCGGCGGCTACTACGGCTACGGCCATGGCCACTACCATGACCATGACCATTACGGTTACGGCGCCTGGGGCGCCGTGCCGATCGTCCGCAGCTACGAGGAGCAGGTGCTGGTGGTGCGCGTCGAACTCAACGACGGCGCCGACGGCCAGCCGGTGTGGAGCGGCAGCGGCGAGGCCCGGACCGACGACGACCCCGGCCAGCGCGCCGACGCCCTGCGCCAGGCGGTCCGCCGCGCCCTGAAAGGCTTTCCGCCGTAGCCTGGACAAACGCCGCCCGTCCCTCGCGCCCCTCGGAAAAGAGCCGGAGCGAGGGGAAAAGCCCGCGACAGTCCGTCTGCCGCGCGCACCGCCACCGAAGGAGCCATCCCATGCGTACCCGTCTGCTGCTGCCCCTTCTGCTGCTGCTCGCGGCCTGCCAGACCGTCCACCTCGAGCGCGACTTCGACCCCGAGCGCAACTTCTCCGCCTACCGGAGCTGGAGCTGGCAGGAGCCGGCGCTGCAGTACCGCCCCGCCGACCCGCGGCTGAAGAGCGATCTCACCGAACAGCGCGTGCGCAGCGCCGTCGCCGACCAGCTCGACCAGCGCGGCCTGCGCCAGGCGCCGAGCGGCAAACCCGGCGACCTCAAGGTGCAGGTCTGGCTGATCGTCGACCAGCGGCAAGAGCAGGTCACCACCTACTCCGGCGGCTACTGGAACAACCCCTGGTACGGCTACTGGAGCGGCCCCGGCTACGGCGAAACCCGCACCTACGACTACCGGGTCGGCACCCTGCAGATCGACTTCCTCGACGCCCGCGACGGCAAGCTGGTCTGGCGCGGCAGCGCCCAGCAGACCCTGCGCGACGGTCCCTACAACCCGACCGAGCGCACCCGGATGATCCGCGAAACCGTGGCCAAGGTACTGTCGCAGTATCCGCCGTCTTGAGGCCGGGTACCGGGCGCCGGCGAAGCGGCCGGCGCCCTCCCCGTCAGACCCCCTCCAGCAGGGCGTCCAGATCCAGCGTCGAACGCCGGCCCAGGTCCGGGCGGTGGGATTCGAGGAAGCTTTCGGCCGCAATCCGCCCCTCGTCGCGCAGCATCGTCAGAAACGCCCACTCCGCATTCAGCTTCGACGAATAGCCCAGCTTCAGCAGCACGTCGCTGGAAATCCGGTGAATCCGCATCGAGGCCCAGCGGGCGCTTTCGTCATTGCCCAGACAGGCCGTATTGCGCAGCAGCCCGATCATCTTCAGCTCCTTCAACAGCACGGCATTGAAGGAGACCTCGTTGAGACGGCTGTGAATGTTGCGCGCCGTGCGCGGCGTGCCGGGGCGCTCGATGGGATTGATCTGTACCAGGATGGTGTCGCTCGAGGCGCACTCTCGCACCAGCGGAGTGATCGTCGGATTGCCGGCATAGCCCCCGTCCCAGTAGGCGTCGCCGTCGATCTCGATGGCCTGGAACAGGCCCGGCAGGCAGGCCGAGGCCAGCAATGCGTCGATCGTCAGGTCGTTGTTGCGGAACACCCGGCCGCGGCCGGTACGCACGTTGGTCGCCGTCACGAAGAGCTTGATCGGCCCGTCCGCCAGATGCGCAAAGTCGATGGACTCCGCCAGGATGGTGCGCAGGGGGTTGTTCCCGCTCGGGTTCAGGTCATAGGGGGAGAACAGCCGCGTGAGGATGTCCATCGTCACGAACATCGGCGAATGATCCAGCGTCCAGCACCCCAGCAGCACGTCGAGCGGACTGCGCCGGAACGGACTCACGTGCGCCGCCCGCGACACCTTGCGCCAGAATGTCTCCAGCGCGCGGCGGGCCCCCTCTGCTCCGCCCCTGGCATAACCGTCCACCAGAACGGCCGCATTCATGGCGCCGGCCGAGGTCCCCGAGATGCCCTCCAACTGAAGATCCGGCTCCTCGAGCAGCCGGTCGAGTACGCCCCAGGTGAATGCACCGTGGGCACCACCTCCCTGCAACGCAAGGTCCACCCGCAGGGGATGCTTGCGTGTTCTTTCCGGTCCTGGTGAAGGCATGAATCCCCCCAAAACAACGACAAAGAGAACGTGTCCGGGCCAACGCACGCATGGACCCGGCACTCCGCTAACAAGGAACTACGCCACTCCGCAATGACTTGTATCATGTTTTGCAGATTTATTGGCATAACCTGGCAGACGCGGAAGTCCCGGACAGGCAAGCAGCCCGGCGCGGAGCGAAACTCACCGCGCCCTGGCGGCTCGCGCTACCAAACCGTGTCCGGAAAGTCGCCTGGCGGCAGGGGGCAGGGACAGGAGGAACCGGCTTCGACGCCCGACGGGCATGCCTCGGACGGGCTGTCGCAGGCGTTGACCGGCTCGGGAGGCGGGGCCGCCGGCACAGCGTCGTCTGCCGAGTCCGGAATCAGCGAGCCCGCCGCCGCGCCCGACGCCGTATAGCACCAGCAGGGCGTGCCGACGGGGCCGGGGTTGTCGATCTGGCAAGCCGTGACCTCGGTGCCGCAGGTGCTCGAGCGGTCGCCATCCGGAAGGGGAGGAACCGGGCGATGTTCGGTCGCGGCGTCGCCCGGGTCGCCGCCGGGGGCCGGCTTCCGGTTTTTTTGCTGCTTCGCCCAGGCCGCATAGCGCGGCTCGGCCTCGTAGGCCTCGCGCTCCACGGCCTGGTAGTCCCTCAGGTAGCGGGCGGAAAACTCCTGGATACCCCAGCGCTGGTACTGATCGACGTGGGTCAGTTCGTGCGCCCAGAGCGTCGGGTTGTGGAGCGCGTCGTCGGACTTCTCGAACACGATGACGTAATCGAGGGTGATCGCCTGTGCATCGCCATAACGGATCAGATTCGATTGCAGCGTGAGGTCTTCACCGCCCTGCACGCGGTATCGCGCAGCCTCCAGGACCCGCTCCGGCAGGAAGCCCGCGAGCTGGCGGCGAATATCCGGCGGCATCGGCCGAACGCCGCTACGCAGCGCCTCGTCGCGCGAGCCGACGATCAGCTCCTGCAGCACGGGCACCCCGGCCTGCAGCAGGGTTTCGTCGATGGCGTTGCCGCTACCGGCCGACGGGATGAGCGCCCTGATCTGCCGATGAAGTTCGTCGAGTTCGCTGCTCCCCGCCGGGACGCCCCCGCCGGCGCTGGCAAGCAGGCCCGTGCAGAGGCCCAGCACCAGCCCGGTCACGCGCACCCCTCTTGCGAACATCGAATGCTTTCCCATGACCCTCTCCTGCGCCGCCAGCCGTCATGCGCTTGTCGCGCGCATTGTCAGGGCGCATACAGGGCAAGCGCCAGAGCACTACCGAGCGCCGCGACGAGGAGGTTCACGGCAACTCCCCAGCGGGCGCCATAGCCCGGCGGACACTCGGCAGGCGTCAGCGTCTTCAGCACGATCAGGTATTGCCGGGACGAATGGAGTGCGGCAAAGGCCCCCAGCGCGATGAACGCCAGGCCGAGCCAGAAGCTGGCGGCCGAGGCCCTTGCCGACGGGCTGTCCGGGGCGAGCATCCGCACCAGCAGGCCGGAGCGCTCGACCACGAAGCCGAAGGCGATCAAGGCCAGGCTGGTCCTGTTCCACGCCAACAGGGTCCGCTCGGCGGCGAACAACACCCGGGGGTCTTTCAGGTCGGACATGGTTTCTCCCGGCGCACGCCACTCAGGCCGGGCAGCCCGAAGGGCTCGGCCAGCACCGCGTCGATCCTCTCCGCGGCCACCGACTCCAGCTGCACCTGGCCATTCCCGATCCTCTTCAGAGTATCCCCGAAGAGGATCGCCCGCCCACTGGGGGCATGACGCACCGCGAGCAACTTCACGAAGATCGCCTCGGGATGTGTGGCGTTCAGGTAGTTGGCCGGCACGAAGCCGATCCACTCCCGGGGCGCCAGCGCCTCCTCACTCCGCCAGCGCATCCGCCCCATGCTCGGACAGCTGGGCGCCGAACCAGCGGTGGATCGCGGTGACCATCGCGAGGTCGCCGGTTTCGAAGCGGATTTCGCCGCCGTTGGGCAAGGGCGCGTAGACAACCTTCATGCGCGAGGCGCCGGTTTCCAGTTCCTTGAGGCCCGGCATCTGCTCGCCGTGCAGGCTGGCCGGGACGGAGAAATCGCCGCTGGAGAAGCGCGCCGTCATGTGCAGGAGATGCCGCTGGATGAGCGGCAGTTGGTCTTTCGCGCCCACGTCCCGGAGGACGACCCGCATGCTGCCGCCGGTTTCGGTCATGCGAAAGACGTGCAGGGTGCGGCCGAGGACGAAGGGCATCACACGGTGGCCCTGGTGATGGATGTGCTCCTGCCGGGTCTGCGGCGCGGAGGCGTCGCCGGCCAGGGCCGGCACGGCGAGGCAGGCGCAGAGGCCGACGAGGTAGGGATGCAGAGGGGCGGGCATGGCGGGGCTCTTTCGAAAATGGCGTAGCAGGCGATGGACGCCAACTTACCGCAGTCGGCGGCGAAGGTGAACGGAATGCCCGGGCCGGCCAGGCGGCGCAGGGTCGCCGCCAGCGCGACGGCCGGCAGCCCCCGGCCCGACGAACGCGTCGGCGGCAGGCTACGCTATCCATACCTGTCGACCAATCGGGAGTGAAAACAACGGTCTGCCGGTGCCGCGGCGGACGCTCCCCGGGGTCGATGTCGGGATACCCGCTCGCGGGCGGGATGGTGGATGTCGTACGTCGCCAGCGGGCGGCCGAGGTGAAAGGGATGTCGTTCGGCGACTCGGAGATGCCCGTGCAGGAGGACGTTCGGCGGCCGGCGCCGGAACACGGCCGCCAGCGCGGTGCGAGGCCGTCGGCCCTGGCCGTCCCCGTGCGGCCGCGACCGCTCCCCTACCCCGTCGGACGTCGCCGCCACGCCCCTCACGCGCCGCCCCGGCAAAAACGGCTTGAAGCCATTCCTCCAGGCGTGATACTGCACGGCCCTTACGGCCTGTCCGCCCTCCTCCGGGCAGAACCCCGACCGGCGCGCAGACAGGAGGTTATCGAATGCCGATGAGCCAGAGCAGCCCGGATCATCCCTCCTTGCGGTGGCAGTTCGCCCACCTGGTGATGCCCTACTGGAACAGCGAGCGCAAGTGGCCGGTGCGCGGCGCCGTGGGCCTGCTGGTGCTGCTGACCCTCGGCCAGGTCGGCCTGGCGATCTGGACCAGCTACTGGCACCGCGAACTCTTCGACGCCCTGGAGGCGCGCTCGCTCAACACCCTGCTGCTGCAGATCGCCACCTTCGCGCTGATCTTCGCCCTGACCATGCTGGTCACCGCGGTGCACCTGCACATCAAGCGCTGGCTGCAGCTGGACTGGCGACAGTGGCTGACCCTGCACCTGCTCGACCAGTGGCTGGTACGCGCCCACCACTACAAGCTGCAATTCACCAGCGGCGAGCACGACAACCCCGACGGGCGCATCGCCGAGGACATCCGCATCGCCACCGAGAACGCGATCACCCTCGCCCATTCGCTGCTCTTCTCCCTGCTGATCCTCGGCAGCTTCGTCGACATCCTCTTCAAGCTCTCCGGCAGCCTCGCGCTGCCCGGCACCGACATCGTCATTCCCGGCTTCCTGGTCCTGCTGGCCTTCGTCTATGCCGGCGGCGGCAGCGTGCTGGGCCTGCTCCTCGGCCGGCCGCTGACCCAGTCGACCAACCGCCTGCAGACCGTCGAGGCGAACCTGCGCTTCGGCCTGGCGCGGGCCCGGGAGAACTCCGAGTCGATCGCCCTGATGCACGGCGAGGGCATCGAGCGCCGCTACGCCGGCCGGCTCTTCGCCGACGTCGGCCGCGGCTGGAACCGCCAGACCGTCGGCTACCTCGGCATCGTCTCCTTCTCCGCCGGCTACGGCGCCCTGCTGCCGGTGTTCCCGGTCCTGGTCGCGGCGCCGCAGTACATCGCCGGGGCGATGACCCTGGGGGTGCTGATGCAGGCGGCGCAGGCCTTCCAGCGCCTGACCTCGGCGCTCTCCTGGCCGATCGACAACCTCGGCGAGCTGGCCAAGTGCAAGGCCTCGGCGGACCGGGTGGCCAGCCTCTACAACGACATGCTGCAGCTGGAGGAACAGGCGCACCAGCCGGTCGAGCACCGTATCGAAGTGGGCCACGGACGGGCCAACGAGCTGGTGTTCCGCGACCTGTGCCTGGCCAATCCGGATGGCGAGATCCTCGTCGAACGGCTCAACGCCACCATCCACCGCGGCGAGCGGGTACTGATCGCCGGCGACCCGGCGGTGACCATCGGCCTGTTCAAGGCGGTGGCCGGGCTGTGGCCGTGGGGCAAGGGCGAGATCCTGCTGCCCGACGATGCCGGCATGGTCTTCCTCTCGCAGCACCCCTTCCTGCCCGACGGCAGCCTGGAGTCGGTGCTCAGCTACCCGCACGAACCCGGCCATTTCGGCCGGACCGAGCTGCACCATGCGCTGGAATGCGCCGGGGTGGCCTGGCTGACCCCGCGCCTGAACGATGCCGACAGCTGGAGCCGGGTGCTGCCGCTGCGCGCCCAGCAGTGCCTGGGCATCGCCCGGCTGATCCTCCACCAGCCGCCTTGGGTGTTCCTCGAGGAAGCCACCGACGCCTTCGATCCCAAGGGCGAGGACTGCATGCTGGCCATGCTCTGCCGCGAGCTGCCCGACTCGACCCTGCTGACCATCAGCTTCCACGCCGGGCTCGAACACCACCACTCGCGCAAGCTGATCCTCAACCGCCAGGCCGAGCCGCGCTTTCTCGCCTGCGCCAACGAGCTGTGCGCCCTACGCAAACGCTGAGGGCAGCCAGCCGCGCTCGACGCTGTCACGGAAACACCAGGCCGGGGTGGTTTCGGTCTTGTAGTTCCAGAAGAACCAGCCCTGGTACTTCTCGAAGGTCGCCAGCTGGGCGGCGGCGTAGCCGCGGTAGGCGACGCTCTCCTGGAAGGCGTCCATCTGCTCCAGGGCATGGTTGAACGGCCCCGCGGCCCACAGCGACACCACCTTGAGGTCCAGCCCCAGGCTCCACTCGCCGCAGATGGTCGGCAGGCCCAGCTCGGTGATGACCGCGTCGGCCTCGGCCTTCCAGTCCCCGGCGGCCTTGCGCATGTGGCCGTAGATGTCCATGTCGATGTCGCCGCGCTCGAAGCACTGGTAGCGGTGGATGTCGAAGATCACGTTGCGGTACTGCGGCGCCTGCATGAAGCCCAGGTATTCGCGGAAGTCGCGGAAGCCGTCGTGGAAGATCACCGCCACCCGCTCGGGCGGGCAGTGCCGGCGGATGCGCGCGTAGGCGTCCAGGTTGTAGGCCTTGAGGTAGTCGGTGGGCACGTCCCAGCGCGGCTCGTTGAGCACCTCGATGGCGTGCAGCGCCGGATGCTCGCGATAGCGCTCGGCCAGCCGCTCGAGCACCGACAGCGAATGCTCGCGAAATTCCGGGCGGGTATGCCACTCGCAGACGTCCTTGATCCCGCCGTTGTCGAAGCCGTTCTGGCAGCCCGGCGCGGCGTGCAGGTCGATCACCACGCGCAGGCCGCACTCCCAGGCCCAGGTCATGGCGCGGTCGAGCACCTCGATGCCGCCCTCGACGAAGGGATAGCGGGCCTCGCCGTAGCTCGGGTGATAGGGGTAGTCGGGGCCGAAGATCCAGTGGCCGACCGGAATGCGCACGGCGTTCAGGCCGCGCTCGGCCAGCCAGGCGAAGTCCTCGCGGGTGATCCAGCGGTTCCAGTGGGCACGCAGCCGCTCGCCGGCCCGCTCGCCCAGTTCGGCGCACCAGGTGGTCTCGTCGGTGGCCGCCAGGCCCTCGAACAGGCTCGGCACCATCCACTTCTCCAGCACCAGCCAGCTGCCCAGATTGACCCCACGCAATTTCAGGCCGTTCTTGTTCATCCTTGCGCTCCCCTGCGGAAAAAGCCTTTTCATTAGCATAGATCGCCCGCTTCGCTGGAGCCGCAACGGTGCAGATCGAATGCGGTTGCAGGGTGGGGCCGCGCAGCGCGGCGCGGCGGATGGCGAAAGCGGCCGGACGGCTCGCGCCCGGCGCTCCGCTCACGACGGGCGGGAGGGGCCGGGCTCCTCGGCGATCAGCCGATAGACGGCGGCGCCGAGCAGCGCGCCGCCGATCGGCGCGATCCAGAACAACCAGAGCTGGCCGACCGCCCAGCCGCCGACGAACAGGGCGACGCCGGTGCTGCGCGCCGGGTTCACCGAGGTGTTGGTCACCGGGATGCTGATCAGGTGGATCAGCGTCAGGGCCAGGCCGATGGCGATCGGCGCGAAGCCGGCGGGGGCACGCTTGTCGGTGGCACCGAGGATGACCAGCAGGAAGAACAGGGTCATCACCACCTCGGTCACCAGTGCCGCCAGCAACGAGTAGCCGCCCGGCGAATGGGCGCCGTAGCCGTTGGAGGCGAAACCCTTGGCGACCTCGAAGCCGGCGGCGCCGCTGGCGATGAGGTAGAGGACCGCACCCGCAGCGATGCCGCCGAGCACCTGGGCGACGATGTAGGGCGCCAGGTCCTTGGCCGGAAAGCGCCCGCCGGCCCACAGGCCGATGGACACCGCCGGATTCAGGTGGCAGCCGGAGATATGGCCGATGGCGTAGGCCATGGTCAGCACCGTCAGGCCGAACGCCAGCGAGACGCCGTGCAGGCCGATGCCGACCTGCGGGAAGGCGGCGGCGAGGACCGCGCTGCCGCAGCCGCCGAGCACCAGCCAGAAGGTTCCGAGAAACTCCGCGCCATACCTGTTCATTTTTCCGACCTCCCTGGGGTCGTGGGGAAACGCCTCGTATGCTCGAGACGCACGGCAAGTCTAAGTCGGAGGGGAACGATGATCCTTTTGCGGGAAACTGATTCCCACTGGATGGGCTTGTGCACTCGACTAGTAGCGTTCTAGTGGCCCCCCCGGCCGCGCCGGGCGAAGGAAGTTGCGCGGCAACGCTTGCAGGAGCGGCCGCGGGGTTGCGCTCAAGAAAAAATGGAATACAATTCCAAAAAATACAAAAATTCCTAAAATGTCCAACCCTCGCACCTACGCCCTGCCCATCGTCCCGACGCCCCATCCCCAGGTCGCCGCCTGCGCCCGTCCCCGGCCGGCCGCGAACCCAACGCCCGAACATCCATCCGCGGAGAACCCGACCATGAACGACGCCCTGCTCATTCCCAGTCCCACCGGCAGCACCCGGCTGTACGCCGTGGTCGGCGATCCCATCGCCCAGGTGCAGGCTCCCACCCTGCTCAACCGGCTGTTCGCCGAGCGCGGCATCGACGCGCTGATGCTGCCGGTGCAGGCCGGCGCGGCGGACTTCGCCACGGTGATCGAGGGCCTCAAGCGGATCGGCAACCTCGACGGCCTGCTGATCACCGTGCCGCACAAGCTGGCGGTCGCCGCCCATGCCGACGAACAGAGCCTGACCGTCGCCCTCACCGGCAGCAGCAACGCCCTGCGCCGCCAGGCGGACGGCCGCTGGCTGGCGGACAACTTCGACGGCGCCGGCTTCGTCGCCGGCCTGCGCCATGCCGGGCGCGCCCCCGAGGGCTGGCGGGTGGCGCTGTTCGGCAGCGGCGGTGCGGGCAGCGCGATCGCCGTCGCCCTGCTGCAGGCCGGCATCGCCCGCCTCGACCTGTTCGACGTCGACCGGGCCCGCGCCGGCCGCTTCGCCGAACGCCTGGAGCAGCACTGGCCGGGCCGGGTGCGCGTGCTCGACGCGGCGCGGCCGGGCGAGGTGGAGCTGGCGATCAACGCCACGCCGATCGGCATGCGGCCCGACGATCCGCTGCCCTTCGAGCTGGACGGCCTGGCGCCGCGCACGCTGATCGCCGACATCATCATGAAGCCGGCCGAGACCCGCCTGCTGCAGAGCGCCGCGGCCCGGGGCCATGCGGTGCAGCCGGGCATCCACATGCTGAGCAGCCAGCTCGGCCTCTACCGGCAGTTCTTCGGCCTCGATCCGGAGCAGTGACCGGCCCACGCCCACCCCGACAAGCACAAGGAAGTCAGCCTATGTCCACGCCTCTGCGTATCGCCCTGATCGGCGCCGGCGTCATGGGACGCCAGCACGTCCAGTACATCCGCCAGGAAGCCGGGATCGAACTGGTCGCCATCGGCGATCCCTTCACCTCGGCGCTGGCCGACGAGTACGGCGTCCCCGCCTTCGCCGACCACCGCCGGATGCTCGAACAGGTCCGCCCCGAGGCGGTGATCATTGCCAATCCCAACGACCGCCACGTGCCCACGGCGATCGACTGCCTGGAGGCCGGCGTCGCCACCCTGCTGGAAAAGCCGGTGGCCTGCTCGCTGGAGGAGGCTCATCGGCTGATCGAGGTGCAGGCGCGCACCGGGGTGCCGCTGCTGGTCGGCCACCACCGCCGGCACAACCCGATCGTCGCCGAGGCCCGGCGCATCCTCGCCTCCGGCGCCCTCGGCCGGCTCGTCACGGTCACCGGGCTGTGGCTGGCGCGCAAGGACGAGCGCTACTTCGACGCCGCCTGGCGCCGCGAGCCGGGGGCCGGCGTGCTGCTGATCAATCTGGTCCACGATCTCGACCTGCTGCGCTTTCTCTGCGGCGAGATCGCCAGCGTGCAGGCCCTCGCCAGTAACGCCGCGCGCGGCTTCGCCGTCGAGGACAGCGCGGCGCTGCTGCTGCAGTTCGAGAGCGGCGCGCTGGGCACCCTGAGCGGCTCGGACGCCACCGCTTCGCCCTGGGGCTGGGATCAGAACGCCGGGGAAAACCCCGCGCTGTTCGCCCAGCAGCCCGAGCAGCCGTGCTACCTGCTCGCCGGCACCGAGGGCTCGCTGAGCGTCCCGCAGCTCAAGCTCTGGCGCTACGGCGAAGAACGGGGCTGGCACCACCCGCTGCTCTGCCGCCAGGGACAGCCCTCGCCCGGCAGCGCGATGCACAATCAGTTGCGCCATTTCATCCAGGTGGCGCGCCGCGAGTGCCCGCCGATCATCGGCGCCGCCGACGCCGCACGGACCCTGGCGCTGGTCGAGGCGGCCCGCCAGGCCGCCCGCGAGCGACGCCCGGTGACGCCGCAGGCCCTGTAGCCCCGGAAGAGGCCGCTGCGCTTTGCACGGGTCGCCACCTCGGAATAGGATTCCGTAAATTAATCTCACGTCCCGAACTCCATCCGGATCGGGCCTCGAACCGCCAAGGAATCCCCATGAGCAATGCCCTGGAACGCGGCCTCTCCGCCTTGGAACTGCTGGCCGGCAACGCGGCCGGCCTGCCCCTGCAGCAGGTCGCCGAAACCCTCGGCATCCCGCCGAGCGCCACCCACCGGATGCTCAACTGCCTGGTCGAGCAGGGCTACGTCCGCCAGGAGCACCAGCACGGCAACTACATCCTCGCCCTCAAGGTGGTGTCGCTGGCCCTCAAGCACCTGTCGCAGAGCAGCCTGGTCGACCTCGCCCGGCCGGTGCTCGAGCGCCTGGCCGGGCTCTCCGGCGAGTTGGTGCGCCTCGGCATCGTCGACGCCGACCGCCTGGTATGGGTCTCCAAGGCCCAGGGATCGCGCTCGGGGCTGCGCTACGACCCGGATGCCGGCGCCGAGGCCAAGCTCTGCTGCACCGCCTCGGGACTGGCCTGGCTGAGCTGCCTGAGCAACGAGCAGGCGCTGGAGCTGGTCTACCGCCAGGGGCTGGCCAAGCCCGGCGAATACGGCCCCAACGCGCCGATCACCGTCGAGGACCTGCTCGCCCGCCTGCAGCGCGCGCGCAGCCTCGGCTACGCCACCGCCGACGAAAGCTTCGAGGCCGGCGCGGCGGCCCTCGCCACGGCGATCCGCCATCCCCAGCAGCCGGGCGCGATCGGGGTGATCAGCATCGCCGGCCCCAGCGTGCGGCTCACCGCCGAGCGCATGGAGGCACTGGTCCCGGCCCTGCTGGAGGCCGCCGGCGAACTGGCCGCCACCAGCCTGGACTGCGTGTCCAAGCTGTCCGTGATGACCTCGACCCAGGCCCCCGCCCCCTGAGCCGCCCGGCGGGCGCTCCGCCGCCGGCCGCCCCGCCCTTCGCCCCTTCGCCCCTTCGCCCCTTCGCCCTGCCAGCCCCGCCTCCGTCGGATGCGGGCGCGGCGTCCCTTCACCCGCGACCATTAAATGGAACAATATTTGTAATTGGAATGCAGTTCCATAAAATGCTACTGTCCATTGGCCCTCCGGGAAAAACTCTCCCGGGGCCACGGCCGGCGGCCCGCCCGTTGGCTCGAACGCATCTCTGCACAACAACAACAAATTGGAGGTACACGAATGACGACTTCCGCTCGCGTGGACGTCGGCACCTTCCTCGACGCTCGCTCGATAGGTGCCCGGCAATGGCTGGTCCTGCTGCTCGGCTTTCTGGTGCTGGTCTTCGACGGCTTCGACACCACCGCCATGGGCTTCATCGCCCCCGCGCTGATCGACGACTGGGGCGTGCTGCGCCAGGATCTCGGCCCGGTGATGATGAGCGGCCTGCTCGGCCTGGCCGCCGGCTCGCTGACCGCCGGCCCGCTCGCCGACCGCCTCGGCCGCAAGCTGGTGATCGTCGGCTCGGTGCTGTTCTTCGGCCTGTGGAGCCTGGCCTCGGCCTATGCGACCGATATCTTCACCCTGAGCGTGCTGCGCTTTCTCACCGGCATGGGCCTCGGCGCCTCGATGCCCAACACCGCCACGCTGGTCGCCGAATACGCGCCCCAGCGCCGCCGCTCGCAGATGGTGACCTTCATCTACTGCGGCTTCGCGGTCGGCGCGGCCTTGGGCGGCATCGGCAGCAAGGCGCTGATCGACCACTTCGGCTGGCGCTCGGTGCTGGTCGCCGGCGGCGTGCTGCCGATCGCCTTCGCCGTGCTGCTGCTCCTGCTGCTGCCCGAGTCGATCCGCTTCCTGGCCCAGCACCCGGCGCTCAGGGGCCGCCTGATCCGCGCGGTGAACAAGGTCGCGCCCGGCCTGGCGAACGGCGACACCCAGTTCTACAGCTCCGAGGAGCAGGTGCAGAGCGGCAGCTCGGTCGGCGCGCTGTTCGCCCCCGGCTACCGCCTGGGCACCTGCATGATCTGGCTGACCCTGTTCATGGGCCTGCTGACCATGTACCTGCTCTCCAGCTGGCTGCCGCTGATCAGCCGCGACGCCGGCCTGAGCCTGGCCGACGCTGCGATCATCGGCTCGCTGCTGCAGCTGGGCGGGGTGGTCGGCAACGTCACCGTGGGCCTGAAGATGGACCGCTGGAACCCCCACAAGGTGATCGCCCTGACCATCCTCGGCGGCGCCGCCTGCGCGGTGCTGATCGCCCTGCTGCCGCCGACCATGGCGGTGCTCTGCCCGCTGATCCTGCTCCTCGGCTACTTCGTCAACGGCGTCTCCCCCGGCTGCTATGCCCTCTCCGCGCACTTCTACCCGACCCGGATGCGCGCCACCGGGGTGAGCTGGGCTACCGGCATCGGCCGCCTCGGCGCCATCAGCGGGGCCGGGATCGGCGCGCTGATCCTCGCGGCGAACTGGAACTTCAGCCAGGTCTTCCTGTTCCTCGCCGTCCCCTCGCTGTTCGGCATCCTCGCCCAGTACCTCAAGGGACGCCAGGCGCGGCCGGCACTGGCCGCCGCCCCGGCCCTCTGACGGCCCGGCGGACCGCCCGGTCCGCCGCCGCCACTCCGCTTTCCCGACTCCGGGGCGGCCGCGCCGCCCCCTCACGTTCCCGGAGACTCCCATGCAACCGACCTATTCCATCGCCCAGCTCACCGCCCTGCAGCTGAGCCCGCCGCAGATGATCGAACTGGCGGCGCGCACCGGCTACGACCAGGCCGGCGTGCGCCTGCTGCCGGTGGCGCCCGGCGCCGTGGCCTACCCGCTGATGACCGACAAGCCGATGCTGCGCGAAACCCTGGCGCGGATGAACGACACCGGCGTGCGCATCTTCGACCTGGAGCTGATCCGCATCGACGCGGAGTTCGACCTCGAACGCTACCTGCCCTTCCTGGAAACCGGCGCCGAACTGGGCGCCCAGGCCGTGCTGGTGGCCGGCGACGATCCCGAGGAGGCGCGCCTGATCGAGCACTACGCCCGCCTGTGCGACGCCATGCTGCCGTTCGGCCTGTCGGCGGACCTGGAGTTCATGCCCTGGACCCCGGTGCGCGACCTGGACAGCGCCCTGCGCATCGTCCGCCGCGCCGACCGCCGCAACGGCGGCATCCTGGTCGACGCCCTGCACTTCGACCGCTCAGCCAGCCGCTTCGAGCAGCTGGCCGAGATCCCTGCCCAGTGGCTGCACTACGCGCAGATCTGCGACGGCCCCGCCGAGCGCCCGACCACCGACGAAGGCCTGATCCAGGCCGCCCGCGGCGAACGCCTACTGCCCGGCGAGGGCGGCATCGACCTGCGCCAGCTGTGGCGCGAGCTGCCGGCCAGCCTGCCGGTGAGCATCGAGATCCCCAACGACCGGCGCGTCGCGGAAATGGGCACTGAAGCCTGGGCCCGCGCCGCCCTGCAGGCGGCCAAGGCGCTGGTGGAAAGCGTGCGCGACTGAGGCGAGCCGCCTTTGCGAAGAGCCCGTCGGACCCAGCGGGCGTCGGAACCGCGAGATCGGGCCAGTGGTAACCGCCCGGCTTTCGTTTCGGGACGAGGCTTGGCATCGACTCCCCGGTCTTGCCCTGGGGGGCGCCATGGCCGTAATCCCGTCCCACGTAGCCGTTGCGCAGATTCCGGATCGTGGGGCGTGCCTTGGCGAACGCGGCGTGCAAGAATCGGGCGGTCTGCTTGAGGGGTATCGGTATGCCTGGCGACCCCCGAGGTCGCCGGTCCATGCGGACCTCATCCAGCGCTATCCATTTGATTTTCAATGAAACTCCCCGGGAATCCTCAAGCTCCGGGGGCTGTTTCGATAGGCCGTGTGGCGACGGGCGACAAGACTCGCGCCGCGGTGCTCATGACCGGAGTCGGGCGACCTCTTGGCCGTGGGTGGCCCGACTCGGCGGCCGAGCGGCGCCGCTCGCCAAGCCTCGGCAGCAAAGGCTTTCACAGGGAAAAATGCACAGGCAGGCGCGTTGCCGCCGCCTGTGCTGCTCACTGAACGGTCGGGCGTTTTCGACTTGCGGGAAAACTCGAGTGAGGTGATGAAATTGAACCAGCGGATCGAGAAACCAACGGAATCGGCTTCCGATGCGTCGTCGCCGGCGAACAATGACCCGGCCGCCCTCCCGGAGGGAGCTGCCGAAGCGGCGGCCGCGTCGACGACAGCTCGCAAGAGCAGTGCCCACGAATACGCCAGGGCCGCCATCGTCGGGGCGAAGCGGCTGACGGCGGCGGCGGCAACCGGGACCAAGACTATTTCCGGCAAGGTGGTGGCCAAGGTCAAAGAGGTCGATGCGAATCACCGGGAAGTGGCCGGCAAGATAGACACGGTCTCCATGGGATTGGGCATTACCTCCGGCGTGGTGACCGCCGGCGCAGCGCTCGCCGCCCCGACCGGGTTGAGTGCGATAGGCGTCGCTCTCGGCCTGACCAGTGCTCCCTTGATCGTGACGGCCGCACCGCTTGTCAGTGCCGCAGCGGCTGTGACGGGGGCCATCTCGGGCGGGGCGTATTTCTATTCGAAATGGAAGTCGGCGAAGAAAACGAGGGCCGATCTGGCGGCTCAAGACGCCCAACCGGTCGACTCGCCGGATACGGCGCCATAGGGCCGACGAACGAGAAAGGGGACGGCCTCCGATTCGAGACTGCTCCCCGCGCGCCCGGACCGGCGCCATGAAAAAGCCCCTGCCGGGCGGACCCGGCGGGGGCTTTTCATAGGGGGAAGACTCAGGCGACGACGGACTTCGCCTCCTGGACCTGAGGCGCCCGGGCCCGCGCCACGGCGTGCTGGGCGGCGAGGTAGGCGAAGGTCAGGCCCGGACCGAGGGTGATCCCCGGCCCCGGGTAGGTGCCGCCCATGATCGAGTGCATGTCGTTGCCGACCGCATAGAGACCGTCGATCGGCGCGGCGTCGCCGTCCAGCACGCGGGCGTCGGTGTCGGTGGCGAAGCCGGTGGCGGCGCCGATGTCGCCGGGGTAGAGGCGCACCGCGTAGAACGGCGCGGTGCCGATCGGCCCGAGGTTGGGGTTGGGCTGCTGCGCCGCGTCGCCGTTGACCCGCTGGTAGTCGGTGGTGCCGCGCCGGTAGTCGAGGTCGACGCCGCTGCGCGCGTATTCGTTGATCCTGCGCACGCTGTCCTGCAGCCCGGCGGCATCGATGCCCAGGCGCCCGGCCAGCTCGGCGAGGGTCGAACCTTCGACGAGATAGCCGTCGGCGAGGAACGGCTTCAGCCCCTTGCCGCCCGGGCGCACCATGCCCAGGCCGTACTTGCGCAGGCCCTCGGCATCGGTGACCAGATAGGCCGGCGCCACCCCGGCCTCCTGCATGCCGAGGCCGAACAGGTGATAGGAGGTGGACTCGTTGAGAAAGCGCCGCCCCTCCCGGTTCACCGTGATCATCCCCGGCTTGCCGCGGTCGAGGATGAAGTGCGGGAACGCCGCGGTGCTGCCGTCGGCGCGCTTGCGGATCGACACCGGCGCCCAGAAGGCATGGCTCAGCCCCGGCGTGCCGTAGCGCGCGCCCACCGCTTCGGCGACGTCGTGGGCCTGGCCGGTGTGCCCCGGCGCGCCCGGACACCACTGCGGCTCGCTGCCCGGCAGCAGCGCGCGGCGCCGCTCGGGATGGCGGTTGAAGCCGCCGGAGGCGAGGATCACCCCGCCCTTGACGACGATCCGCCGCTTCACGCCCTTCTGCGTCACTTCCAGCGCTTCGATGCCGGCGGCGCCGCGCTGCAGGCGGTCGAGCCGGCATTCGGTGAGCACCGGCACGTCCCGCGCGTCCAGCGAATGCAGGAGGCTGGCGATCAGCGCGTTGCCCATCACCAGGCGGGTGCCGCGCGGATGGCGCAGGCGGTCCAGGGCATGCCGGGAGAGCAGCTTGACCGCGTGGCGGAACGAGGCGAACGAGCGGGTCAGCTTGAGCAGGTGATTGACGTCGTCGCGGTCGATCATCATGCCGCCGAGCACGGTGAACTCGGGGATCGGCGGACGCACCAGGCGAAAGCGCTCGCCGAGCAGCCGGCCGTCGAAGGGCAGCGGCTCCAGGGCGCGGCCGCGCAGGGTCGAGCCTTCGAGGTCGGAGATGTAGTCCGGGTGCAGCGGGCGGGCGCGGTAGCGCACCGAGGTGCCGGTTTCGATGGCCTTGACCGCCTTCGGCCCGTTCTCCAGGAACACCCGGCGCAGCTCGGCGCTGGAACGCTCGCCGACCGCCAGGTCGAGGTAGCCGCCGACCTTGGCCAGGCTGTCGTCGTGCACGCCAATCTCGGCCGCGTGGTGGCTGTTGGGAATCCAGGTGGTGCCGGCGGAAAACGCCGTGGTGCCGCCGACGTACTCGGTCTTCTCCAGCAGCAGCACCTTGGCGCCCTGCAGCGCGCCGAACAGCGCGGCCGACATGCCGGCGCCGCCGGCGCCGACGACGACGAGGTCGAAGCTCTCGCCGTCCTGAATCTCTTGAAGGGTCGTTCTCATTGTTATGGGTCTCCGGGCGGATTGGAAAGCCGGGGGCCCGCCGCCGTGCACACCTGGCCGGCAGACGGGTCGAGATAGGCTTTTCTGGAATTACATTCCAGAAAATAATCCAATCCCTCCATTCATTCAAGAACGAGGTTCCATTTTCCGCATGAAAGCCGCCGAACGCCCTCGGCAAGCCGCGGTGTGCCGCTGAACCTCGCATCGACCGTGCAAGCCGGGACGACGGCCATTCCCGTACCTGCCGAGCGGCAGGACAGGTATCCTTCAGCTCCTCGAGCACGTTCGTCGAAGCCTTCGATTTCAAGGAGGCGCCGAACCGGGTCGCCATCGACCTGTCCCGTACCCACCTCCGGGACATCGCCGCGCGGGGGCGGCGCTGGAGGTGCTCGGCCTCGATGCGGCCAGCGCCCCCCTCGCCGGCCGCTTCGGCGTGCACGACCAACCCGATGCCATCGAGCTACCCATGGAACACTGAAAAAGGAACGACCCATGACTCGGATTACGGCCTGCATCGACGGCTCCGCAGCCACCGCGGCGGTCTGCGACGGCGCCATCTGGGCCAGCCGGCGCCTCGGCCAGCCGCTGACCTTCCTGCACGTACTGGACCGCGGACGCTACCCGGCGCCGGGCGACTACAGCGGCGCCATCGGCCTGGGCAGCTGCGAGCACCTGACCGACGAGCTGAGCCGGCTGGACGTGCGGCGTGCCCAGGTGGCCCTGGAGCAGGGCCAGGCGATCCTCGCCGCCGCCCGCGCACGCGCCCTGGCCGCCGGTCTGGAGGAGCCGGAACTCTGCCAGCGCCACGGCGATCTGGTCGAAACCCTCGCCGAGATGACCGCCGACGTCCGCCTGCTGGTGATCGGCCGCCAGGGCGAGGACAGCCGGCGCCACGCCGGCCAGCCGATCGGCAGCCAGCTGGAGAACGTGACCCGCAGCCTGGCCCGGCCGATCCTGGTCGTGCCGGACGACTTCAAGGCGCCGGGCAGCCTGCTGCTCGCCTACGACGCCAGCCCGAGCGCCCGCCAGGCGGTGAGCACGCTGGCCGCCAGCCCGCTGGTCAAGGGCCTGCCGCTGCATCTGCTGATGGTCGGCGAGGACAACGCGCTGACCCGCGCCGCGCTGCACGACGCCCAGGCGCAGCTGGAGATCGCCGGCTTCCTGGTGATCCCGGCGATCCGCGAGGGTAACCTCGAGCCGGTGCTGCACGCCTACCGGCAGGAGCGCGCCATCGACCTGGTGGCGATGGGCGCCTACGGCCATTCGCGAATCCGCCGCCTGCTCCTCGGCAGCACCACCAGCCAGATGCTGCACAAGTCGCGAACGCCCCTGCTGCTGCTGCGCTGAAAGCGCCCGCCCGGCGCGCTATCCTTGTGCGGTTTTTCCGGGCGGCCCCGGCTCCCCCGCCGGGGGAGCCGGGGCCGCCCCTTTCTGGGCTCGGCAGGGGGATGCCATGCAAGCGGGTAACTTCTTCGAATGGCTCGGCGAGGCGGTGGGCTCGGCGCTCCGCTACCTCGTCGAGGGGCTGGGCGGACTGTTCGGCTCGGTCGCCCGGGCCGGCGCGCAGTTCCTCGACGGACTGTCGCGCACCCCCGGCATGAACCCCACGCTGCTCGGCGTCCTGGCCCTGGTCCTCGGCCTGGCGCTGCTGGTCGCCGGGGTGCGCGCGCTGCTGCGGCGGAGCTTCGTCGGCGGGGCGCTCTACCTGCTGCTGGGACTCTGGGTGCTCAGTTGGCTGATCCGGTGAGCGCGAGCGCGCTGGCCGAGGCCTGGCGCCACGCGCCGACCCAGCGCCGGGTCTGGGCGCTGGCCGCGCCGATGATCCTCTCCAACCTCTGCGAGCCGCTGGTGACGCTGGTCGACAGCGCGGTGGTCGGCCACCTGCCGCACGCCCACCAGCTCGGCGCGGTGGCGGTCGGCGGCAGCCTGTTCACCCTGCTCGCCTGGGCCTTCGGCTTCCTGCGCATGGGCACCACCGGCTTCGCCGCCCAAGCCTGCGGCCGCGCCGACGGCGCCGCGCTGCGCCGGGTACTGCTGCAGAGCCTGCTGCTCGGGCTGCTCTTCGCCCTGCTGCTGGGCCTTTTGGCGCTGCCTTTCGGCGAGTTCGCCCTCGGCCTGATGCAGCCCTCGGCGGCGCTCGATGCGCTGACCCGCGAATACTTCCACACCCGCCTGCTCGGCCTGCCGGCGGTGCTGGCCGGCTACGCGCTGATCGGCTGGCTACTCGGCACGCAGAACGCCCGCGCGCCGCTGGCCATGCTGCTGGTCACCAGCCTGGTCAACGTGGCCCTCAATCTGTGGTTCGTCCTCGGCCTCGACTGGGGCGTGACCGGCGCCGCCCGCGCCTCGGTGCTCGCCGAGTGGAGCGGCGCCCTGCTCGGCCTCATCCTGGCTCGCCGGGCGCTGCGCCAGCACCCCGGCCGGCTGCCCTGGGGCGCCCTGCGCCGCTGGGCGGACTGGCGCCCGCTGCTGGCGGTGAACCGCGACATCTTCCTGCGCAGCCTGCTCCTGCAGCTGGCGTTCTTCCTGATCACCGTGCAGGGCGCCCGGCTCGGCGATGCCACGGTGGCGGCCAACGCCCTGCTGCTCAACGGCCTGCTGCTCACCGCCCACGCCCTCGACGGCCTGGCCCACGCCGTCGAGGCGCTGTGCGGACACGCCATCGGCAACCACGACCGCACCGCCCTGCGCCGGGTGCTGACGGTCGCCGGGCTGTGGTCGCTGCTGGCCAGCCTGGGCTTCGCGCTGTTCTTCCTGACCGGCGGCGCGCTGTTCGTCCGCCTGCAGACCGACATCCCGGCGGTGCGCGCACTGGCCGAGAGCTACCTGCCCTACCTGGCCGCGCTGCCCTTGATCGCGGTGTGGAGCTACCTGCTCGACGGTCTGTTCGTCGGCGCCACCCGCGCCCGCGAGATGCGCGACGCCATGCTGCTCGCCGTGGCCCTGGCGCTGCCGCTCGCCTGGCTGCTGCAGGGATTCGGCAACCACGGCCTGTGGCTGGCCTTCCTCGCCTTCATGGCGCTGCGCGCCCTGGCCATGGGCCTGTTCGCCCGGCGCCTGCTGGGCGAGGTCTGAGCGCTACCCCCGCGTGCTGGTGATCGGAAGCCCCGCAGGGCGGGTGAAACCCGCCGATTTCGGTGCCGCCCCGCGCCATGTTCGGCGGATTTCACCCTACGGGAAAGGCCGCGCCTTCGCTCAGGCCGACAGATAGGACGAGCGCGTCAGCCCCAGGCGCAGGGCGTCCAGGTACTGGGCGCGCTCGCGGGCGCCGATCGGCGCGCCGGCCACCTTGTCGCGGTAGTAGGTCATCAGCTCCTCGGGCGACAGGTGCACGTAGCGCAGCATGTCCTCGATGGTGTCGTGGGTCTCGATGCCGGCGTGATAGACGCTGCCGTCGGCGTTCTGGTAGACGTTCACCGAGTCGGTGTCGCCGAACAGGTTGTGCATGTCGCCGAGGATCTCCTGGTAGGCGCCGACCAGGAAGATCCCCAGCAGGTACTCCTCGCCCGCGCGCAGCTCGTGCACCGGCAGGCTGGTCTCGATGCTCTGCTCGTCGACGTACTGCTTGATCTTGCCGTCGGAGTCGCAGGTCAGATCCTGCAGCACGGCGCGGCGCAGCGGTTCCTCGTCGAGCCGGCCGAGCGGCAGGATCGGCAGCACCTGGCCGATCGCCCAGGTGTCCGGCAGGCTCTGGAACACCGAGAAGTTGCAGATGTACTTGTCGGCCAGCTTGTCGTTGAGTTCGTCGAGCACCTGGCGGTGGGAACGCTGGCGGGCCTTCAGGGAGTCGTGCAGACGCCGGCAGAGCGCGTAGTAGCACTGCTCGGCGAGCGCCTTGTCGGCCAGCCCCAGCTTGCCGTCGGCGTACTGGCGGGACAGCTCGCCGAGGTACTGGGTGGCCCGCCAGTAGGTTTCGGTGACCATCTCGTCGTCGGTCGGGCCAAGCAGCTCGACCAGCCAGCGCAGGGTTTCCGGCAGGCTCTGCGGATCGGCGATCTCCGGCAGTTGGTCGTTGTGGCGCTCCACGTCGGTGACCTGCACGACCAGCAGCGCGTGGTGCGCGCTCAGCGCCCGGCCGCTCTCCGAGAAGATGTGCGGATGCGGCAGCGCCTGGGCGTCGCAGAACTCCTGGAGCATGCCCACCACCACGCCGGCGTAGTCGTCCATGTCGTAGTTGATCGAGCTGGCGTTGCGCGAGTGGGTGCCGTCGTAGTCGACGCCCAGGCCGCCGCCGACGTCGATGTGGTCGACTGGCAGGCCGAGGGCGCGCAGCTCGCCGTAGTAGCGGATGGCCTCGCGAAAGCCGCTCTGGTAATCGGCCAGGTTGGCGATCTGCGAGCCCATGTGGAAGTGCAAGAGGCGCACTCCCTGGTCCAGCCCGGCGCCGCGCAGGCGCTCCACCACGCGCAGGAGCTGCGCCGCCGAGAGGCCGAACTTGGCCTTCTCGCCGCCGGTGTCGGCCCACTTCGAGGAGGCCAGCGAGGACAGCCGCACGCGCAGGCCGAGCTGCGGGACGACCTTCAGTTCGGCAGCCTCCTCGATGACCAACTGCACCTCCGATTCCTTCTCGACGACGATGAACACCGCATGGCCGAGCTTCTGGCCGATCAGCGCCAGGCGGACGAATTCGCGGTCCTTGTAGCCGTTGCAGACGATGGTGCCGCCCTTCGGCGCCAGCGCCAGCACGGCGAGCAGCTCCGGCTTGGAGCCGGCCTCCAGGCCGATGGAGACGTTCGGCGTGGCGATGATGTTCTCCACCACCGCCTCCTGCTGGTTGACCTTGATCGGATACAGCGCGGTGTAGCGGCTCCGGTAACCGAGCCGCGCGATGTGCGCGTCGAAGGCGCCGGTCAGCTGGCGCACGCGCTCCTGCAGGATGTCGGGAAAACGCACCAAAAGCGGCAGCGACAGGCCCGCCTCGCGCAGCTGGCCAACCAGCTCGACGAGGTCGACGGGCCGCTCGGCGGCGCGGTTCGGCCGCGCCTCCACGTGACCGACCTCGTTGATCGCGAAATAGCCGGCACCCCAGTGACGGATGCCGTAGACGGCGCGGCTGTCGGCCACGGTCCACTGGCTGCCGTCGTCCTTGCGTGTACGTCGTGCCATCGTTTTCTCCCGTGCAGAGATGTCTGATACAGCCTAGCCGCCGGATTTCTTCGCCTTGAAACCGCGCCGGGCGAGTTCCTCGACCAGCAGCTCGACGTGCTCGCCCTGGATCTCGATGATCCCGTCCTTGAGCGCGCCGCCGGTGCCGCAGCGGCGCTTCAGCGCACTGGCCAGCTCCTTCAGTTCGGCCTCGGCCAGCGGCACGCCGCTGACGGTGGTCACCGTCTTGCCGCCGCGGCCCTTGCTCTCGCGGCGCACCCGGGCGATGCCGTCGCCGGCCGGCACCGGGCTCTGCCCGCAAACGCAGGCGGCGACCGGCTGGCCGCAGTCGGGACAGTGGCGGCCGCTGTCGGTGGAATAGACCAGACCGCCCAGGGCGGCGAGTGAAGAGGCTTTCTTGGCCAAGGCGGGCTCCTCGGAAATGCGGAGGGGAAACGAGGGGGCAGTGTAGCGGCAAGCGTGTGAAATGCCGAAGACGGTGTCGGGAGGCTTCGCTGCCAGTAGGCGCGGCCCTGGCCGCGACGCTGCAGCCCACCCGCCCCAACCTCAGCCCTGGCGCAGGGGGATAACCGCTCCGAGCCATCCCCCGCCCTGGGTTACTCGGCCATCAGAACATTCCCGCAGGCCCGGCCGCCGACGAAGCAGTCGAGGTTGTGCAGGGTGGTCTCGGCGATTTCGCGCAGGGCCTCGACGGTGAAGAAGCCCTGGTGGCCGGTAACGATCACGTTGGGGAAGGTCGTCAGGCGCATGAAGACGTCGTCGTCGATGATGTCCGAGGAGCGGTCGTGGAAGAACAGCTGGCTCTCCTGCTCGTAGACGTCGATGGCCAGCCCGGAGAGGCGCCGCGACTTGAGCGCGGCGATCACCGCGTGGGTGTCGATCAGGCCGCCGCGGGAGGTGTTGACCAGCATCGCGCCGGGCTTGATCCGCGCCAGGCTGGCGGCACCGATCAGATGCCGGGTGGCGTCGCTCAACGGGCAGTGCAGGCTGACCACGTCCGACTCGGCGAGCAGGACGTCGAGCGCCACGTACTCGCCGAGTGCGGCGAACTCGGCCGTCTCGTACAAATCGAGGCCGAGCACCCGGCAGCCGAAGCCCTTGAGGATGCGCGCCGTGGCCATGCCGATCTTGCCGGTGCCGATCACCCCCACGGTCTTGCCGTGCAGGTTGAAGCCGAGCAGGCCGTCGAGCATGAAGTTGCCCTCGCGGACCCGGTTGTAGGCGCGGTGGATCTGCCGGTTGAGGGCCAGGATCAGGGCGACGGTGTGCTCGGCCACCGCCTCCGGCGAATAGGCCGGCACCCGGGCGACGAACAGCCCCAGCCGGCGGGCGGCCTCCAGGTCGATGTTGTTGAACCCCGCGCAGCGCAGCAGGATCGCCCGCACGCCGTAGCCGTGCAGGGCTTCCAGCACCGGCGCATCGAGCTGGTCGTTGACGAAGGCGCACACCGCCTCGCTGCCCTCGGCCAGCGCCACGGTCTGCACCGACAGCGTGGCCTTCTGGTAGATCAGCTCGAAGCCGCGGGAAGCGTAGTCCCGCTGCAGGACCTCGTCGAAAGAGCGCTCGTCGTAGGGCTGCGCACTGAATACCACGATCTTCATGGATGAAAGCTCCTGCCGTTCGGTCGGCCGCCACCCTGGCAGGCCGACGCCTGTGGAAATCAGGAACAGTGTAGGGAATCCGGACGCGCCGCCAGATGCACCGGGTCAATGCCCCGCAACCACACCCGGAAAAGCCGGGGTCACGCCTCCAGCGGCGGCGCGTCGCCCCTCGAAAGGGCGCAGCCGCCTCAGCTCACTCCAAGGCAGCGGCGCAGGGCCTGCAGGGAGTCCGGGCAGTAGGGGCGCTCCAGGGCTTCGCGCAGGGCCTCGTGGGGCGGGATGAAGCGGGCTTCCAGGACTTCCTCGGGCTGCAGGACCAGGGGGGCGTCGGAGGTCGCCGAGAACACTGCACACCACAGGCGGTTGTCCGGCTGGTCGAAGAAGAAGCGCCCGTGCTCGCGCAGTTCCACGCCGGCGATGCCGAGTTCCTCCTCCAGTTCGCGGGCGGCGGACTCGCCGTAGTCCTCCCCGGCCTGCACCATGCCGCCGGCGGCGACGTCCCAGTAGCCGGGATAGATCGCCTTGCTGAGGGTGCGCCGGTGCACGCAGAGTTGCCCGGCGCCGTTGAACAGCAGAATGAAGGTGCCGCGGCCGATCAGCCCGCGCGCGCGCAGCTCGGCGCGGGGCAGCGCGCCGAGCGGGCGGTCGTCGGCGTCGACCCAGGCGATCAGTTCGGCGTCGGAGGCGGCCCGGTGGGCCGCCTCCCGTGCGGAGATGTCCATCAGCCTTGGGAGAGCAACGCGCGCAGGTCGATCAGCGCGGCGTTGGCCCGGGAGATGAAGTTGGCCATCACCAGCGAGTGGTTGGCCAGCACGCCGTAGCCGCCGCCGTTGAGCACCATCGGGCTCCACAAGGGCTCCTGCGCCGCCTCCAGCTCGCGGATGATCTGCTGGAGGCTGACGGTGGCGTTCTTGCGCGCCAGCACGTCGCCGAAGTCCACCTCGATGGCGCGCAGGAAGTGCGACAGCGCCCAGGCCTGGCCGCGCGCCTCGTAGAACACGTTGTCGATCTGCAGCCAGGGCGTCTTGACGACTTCCCCTTGCTGGGTCTGGCCGGTCGCTTCGTCGGGAACCAGGTCGGCGTCCAGGCGCTCTTGGCCGATGCTCGCCGAGAGCCGCTGGGAGAGCGAGCCGAGGCGGGTGGAGACGTCGCCCAGCCAGCCGCTCAGGTTATCGGCGCGGGCGAAGAACTGTGCGCTGGGCTTGGCCGGGTCGGCCAGGCGGGCCAGGTAGTTGTCGAGCAGCTTGAGCCCGACGCGGTATTCGGTCTCGGAGGCCGGCAACGCCCAGCTGCGGTTGTCGAAGTTGAAGCGCGGTTCGGCCTTGGCCAGGTCCGTGTCCTCGGTGGACTGCGACTGCGAGCGGGCGATGTCCTTGCGCAGCGAGCGGGCCAGGTCGCGCACCTGGGTCAGCACGCCGAATTCCCAGCTCGGCATGTTGTCCAGCCAGAGTCCGGGCGGGGCGAGGTCGTTGGTCAGGTAGCCGCCCGGCTTGTCGAGCAGGGTACCGGCTACGGTCCGCAGGGTCTCGACGGTGGTGTAGCCCTTGACGAACTTGCGCTGTGCCTGCTCGGCCTTGGTCTGGGCGTTCTCTTGCACCGGGAAGGCGTCCGGCTCCAGGCTCCAGAACCAGCCCAGCAGCCCGGCCACCAGCAGGTAGACGGCGAGCAGCAGCGCCAGGGCGCGACCCAGCCAGTGGTTGCCGACGACGCGACGCAGCGCGCCGTCGATGCCGTCGCGCGTACGGATTGCGCATTCTTTCCAGTCCAGCATGGCAAAATCCTTCGTGATTCGAAAATTCGGCAGGCCCGAGGGCCTGTTGCTCAGAGCCTAACACTATTGAGGAAAGCACCGAGACAGAGCGGCGACGCTCCGCTCCTCGACCCGGGCGGCAGTTGCCGCGGCAGGCCCCGTCCTGCAGCGCTCCGTCGCCTCCGGTATCATCCGGCCCGTTGTATTTCTGCACGTTTCTGCGAGAACGCCATGCGCCGCCTGCTGCCCCTGCTCCTCTTGCTGTTCGCCCTGCCCGCCGCCGCCAGCCTGTTCGGCAGCCGGCCCAGCGCCACGCTGGGCGGACTGGACAATCGCGGCGACTTCCTGCCGGTCCGCGAGGCGTTCCGCCTGAGCCTGGTGGAGAGCACGCCACAGTCGGTGCGGCTGCGCTTCGTCGCTGCCGAGGGCTACTACCTGTACCGCCAGCGTCTGCAGTTTCGCGCCGAACCGGCCGGGATCACGCTCGCCGCGCCACGCCTGCCGGCCGGGAAGCTCAAGACCGACGACTACTTCGGCGAGACCGAGGTCTACTACGGCGTGCTCGACGTCGAGCTGCCGCTGGATAATCCGGACGGACAGCCCTTCACCCTGCAGGTCGGCTACCAGGGCTGCGCCGACAAGGGGCTCTGCTACCCGCCGGAAACCGAGCGGCTGCAGATCGCCGACGCCCCTGCCGGCGCTCCCGGGGCGGGCGTCCCGAGCGGGGCCGCCCCGCCCGCCGGGACGACGGCCTGGAGCTGGCGGGAGCTGGCGCTGTTCTTCCTCGCCGGCCTCGGCCTGACCTTCACCCCCTGCGTGCTGCCTATGCTGCCGATCCTCTCCGGCGTGGTGCTGCGCGGGGAGATCGGCGGCGCGCGTGGCTTGGTCCTGTCGCTGGCCTACGTGCTGCCGATGGCCGCCTGCTTCGCCGTACTCGGTGCGCTGATGGGGCTGTTCGGCGCCGAGCTGAACCTGCAGGCCCGCCTGCAGTCGCCCTGGGTGCTGGCGCCCTTCGCGCTGTTCTTCGCGGCGTTCGCCCTGGCCATGTTCGGGGTCTACGAACTGCGTCTGCCGCAGGCCCTCGCCATGCCGCTGGAGCGCCTGGCCGGCAATACGCGCGGCGGCTCGCTATGGGGCGCTGCGGCCCTCGGCGTGCTTTCCAGCCTGCTGGTCTCGCCCTGCGTTTCCGCCCCGCTGGCCGGCGCGCTGCTCTATATCAGCTCCAGCGGCGATGCCCTCGGCGGCGGCCTGAAACTCTTCGCCCTGGGGCTCGGCATGGGCGCGCCGCTGGTGCTGCTGGCCACCGGCGGCGGCGCCCTGCTGCCGAAGAGCGGCCCCTGGATGCTCGCGGTGCGCAATGCCTTCGGCGTGCTGCTGCTGGCGGTCGCCGTGTGGCTGCTCGAACGGGTGCTGCCCGGCCCGCTGGCGCTGGCCTTGTGGGGTCTGCTGGCGGCGGGGGTGGCGCTGTTTCTCGGCACCCTCGAACTCACCGCGAAGAGCCACCGGCAGAAGCTCGGCCAGCTCGCCGGGCTGGTCCTCTTGGTCTATGCCCTGGCCAGCTGGACCGGTGCATTGCGCGGCGAGTCCGACCCGCTGCGCCCGCTGGGCAGCGCGCCGCTGTCCGCCGCCCCCGCCGCGCAGGCCGCCGGCGCCTGGCGAACGATTACCGCTGCGGAGGACCTGGACGGCGCCCTAGCCGAGGCGAAAAGCGCCGGCCAGCCGCTGCTGCTCGACTGGTATGCGGACTGGTGCATCAGCTGCAAGGTGCTCGAACGCGAGGTGTTCGCCGCCCCGGAGGTCGTCGCCCAGCTTGGGGGCTACCGGCTGATCCGCTTCGACATCACCGCCGGCACCCCTGCACAGCGCGCGCTGCTGGATCGCTACCGGCTGTTCGGCCCGCCGGCGATCCAGTTCTTCGCCGCCGACGGAGAGGAGCACGAGGCGCTGCGGGTGGTCGGCGAAATCGACGCCGCGGGCTTTGCGCAACGCCTGCGGGAAAGTCAATCCCAACACTGATCCTGCAGGACATCTACGATTAATCGCAGATAACATGCGGCAAATTCCGGTTAAAATGCCCGGCTGCAGGTCTCGACGGAACGGAGCCCCAGCCACCCCGCCGCCAGCGGGCAGGGCCGGCCCGTTACCGAGCCCTATTTCCAGCTTGCAAGGACTATAACCGACATGGCCACCCTACTGGTGCTGCACGGCCCCAACCTCAACCTGCTGGGCACCCGCGAGCCCGGCGTGTATGGCGCCACCACCCTCGAACAGATCAACCAGGACCTGGAGCGCCGCGCCAGCGCGGCCGGCCACCGCCTGCTGCACCTGCAGAGCAATGCCGAGCACCTGCTGATCGAGCGCATCCATGCCGCCCGCCAGGAAGGTGTGGACTACATCATCTTCAATCCGGCGGCTTTCACCCATACAAGTGTCGCCCTGCGTGACGCATTGCTGGCAGTGAGCATCCCATTCACCGAAGTGCATCTGTCCAACGTGCACAAGCGCGAGCCTTTCCGCCATCACTCCTACTTTTCCGATATCGCCGTAGGGGTGATCTGCGGTCTGGGCGCCAGCGGCTACCGGCTGGCCCTGGAAGCCGCGCTCGAAAAACTTGAACATTCCTGATTCGCACCCGGAGTTATTTCGAATGGATATCCGCAAAGTCAAGAAACTGATCGAACTGCTGGAAGAGTCCGGTATCGACGAGCTGGAGATTCGCGAAGGCGAAGAATCGGTTCGCATCAGCCGCCACTCCAAGACCCCCCAGCCGGTGTATGCCGCACCTCCGGCCATGGCCGCCATGCCCGCTCCGGTCGCCGCCGCCCAGATCGCCGCGCCCGTCGAAGCTGCCGCGCCGGCCGCACCCAAGCTGAACGGCCATGTGGTGCGCTCGCCGATGGTCGGCACCTTCTACCGCTCGCCGTCGCCGAGCACGCCCTCCTTCGTCCAGGTCGGCCAGAGCGTCAAGAAAGGCGACATCCTGTGCATCGTCGAAGCCATGAAGATGATGAACCACATCGAGGCCGAGGCCAGCGGCGTCATCGAGTCCATCCTGGCGGAAAACGGTCAGCCGGTAGAGTACGACCAGCCGCTGTTCACCATCGTTTGAACCGCGGAGAGCCTGCGATGTTGGAAAAAGTCCTGATCGCCAACCGTGGCGAGATCGCCCTGCGCATCGTGCGCGCCTGCAAGGAGCTGGGGATCAAGACGGTGGCCGTGTACTCCACGGCCGACCGCGAGCTGATGCACCTGGGCCTCGCCGACGAGACCGTGTGCATCGGTCCGGCCCCGGCGACCAAATCCTACCTGCACATCCCGGCCATCATCGCCGCCGCCGAGGTGACCGGCGCGAACGGAATCCATCCGGGCTACGGCTTCCTCGCCGAGAACGCTGACTTCGCCGAGCAGGTGGAGAAATCCGGCTTCGCCTTCATCGGCCCGACCGCCGAGGTGATCCGCCTGATGGGCGACAAGGTCTCGGCCAAGAACGCCATGAAGCAGGCCGGCGTGCCCACCGTGCCCGGCTCCGACGGCCCGCTGCCGGAAGACGAGGAAACCGCCCTGGCGATCGCCCGCCAGGTCGGTTATCCGGTGATCATCAAGGCCGCCGGCGGCGGCGGCGGGCGCGGCATGCGCGTGGTACGCAAGGAAGAGGACCTGATCAAGTCGGCGCGACTGACCCGCACCGAGGCCGAAGCGGCCTTCGGCAACGGCATGGTCTACCTGGAGAAGTTCCTGGAAAACCCGCGCCACGTGGAGGTGCAGGTGCTCTCCGACGGCCAGGGCAACGCCATCCATCTGGGCGACCGCGACTGCTCGCTGCAGCGCCGCCACCAGAAGGTCCTGGAAGAAGCCCCGGCACCGGGCATCGACCCGCAGGCCCGTGCCGAAGTGCTGGACCGCTGCGTGCGGGCCTGCATCGAGATCGGCTACCGCGGCGCCGGCACCTTCGAGTTCCTCTACGAGGACGGCCGCTTCTACTTCATCGAGATGAACACCCGCGTGCAGGTGGAGCACCCGGTCACCGAGATGGTCACCGGCATCGACATCGTCAAGGAGATGCTGCGCATCGCCAGCGGCGAGAAGCTGTCGATCCGCCAGGAGGACGTGGTGATTCGCGGCCATGCGCTGGAGTGCCGGATCAACGCCGAAGACCCGTCGACCTTCATGCCCAGCCCGGGCAAGGTCAAGCACTTCCACGCCCCGGGCGGCAACGGCATCCGCGTCGATTCGCACCTCTACAGCGGCTACGCGGTACCGCCGAACTACGACTCGCTGATCGGCAAGCTGATCGCCTACGGCAAGGACCGCGACGAGGCCCTGGCGCGCATGCGCAACGCCCTCGACGAGATCGTCGTCGACGGCATCAAGACCAACGTGCCGCTGCACCGCGACCTCACCCGCGACCCGGGCTTCTGCAAGGGCGGCGTAAACATCCATTACCTGGAAAAGAAACTGGGTCTGGACAAGCACTGAGCATCGTGCCAGTAGCGCAGACAGGGGCCGCCTTCGGGCGGCCCCTGTCGTTTCGAGCATCCCGCCCTTCACCCGCCACGCTGGCAGAGGCCCCGCCCCTCCAGTAAGCTTGCCCGCCATTCGCCCGCCCCACTCTTGAAGAGGTCTTCCCATGCCCTGGCTGCAAATCCGTCTCGCCATCACCCCCGACCAGGCTGGCGCGCTGGAAGACCAGCTGCTGGAGCTGGGCGCCGTTTCGGTGACCTTCATGGACGCCGAGGACCAGCCGATCTTCGAACCGGACCTCGGCACCACCCCGCTCTGGTCGCACACCCACCTGCTCGCCCTCTTCGAGGACGGCACCGACGCCGAGGCGGTGCTCGCCCACCTCAAGCTGCTGCGCGGCGGCGAGCTGCCCGAACATCAGATCGAGCGCATCGAGGACCAGGACTGGGAGCGCAGCTGGATGGACAACTTCCAGCCGATGCACTTCGGCCGCCGCCTGTGGATCGTGCCGAGCTGGCACCAGGCGCCCGAGCCGGACGCGGTCAACCTGCTGCTCGACCCGGGCCTGGCCTTCGGCACCGGCACCCACCCGACCACCGCGTTGTGCCTGGAGTGGCTGGACGGCCAGGAGCTGAGCGGCTGCACCGTACTCGACTTCGGCTGCGGCTCGGGCATCCTCGCCATCGCCGCGCTGCTGCTCGGCGCCGAACGGGCGGTCGGCACCGATATCGACCCGCAGGCGCTGGACGCCTCGCGCGACAACGCCACACGCAACGGCATCGACCCGGCGCGCTTCCCGCTCTACCTGCCGGCCGAGCTGCCGCAACAGCCGGCCGACGTGGTGGTGGCGAACATCCTCGCCGGCCCGCTGGTGCAGCTCGCGCCGCAGATCACCGCCCTGGTCAAACCGGGCGGCCGTCTGGCGCTGTCCGGCATCCTCGCCGAACAGGCCGGAGAGGTGCGCGCCGCCTATGCCGAAGCCTTCGCTCTCGACCCCACCGCAGAGCAGGACGGCTGGGTACGCATCAGCGGCGTGCGGCGCTGATCCCCGCCCCCAGGGCAATGGGGCTGCACCACGGCCCGGCGTCGATTGCTTCCGCAAGCGTGGAAACAATCGGTGGCAGCCCCTAGACTAGCCACCCGTTCCGTCCAGACCGCCGGCTGCCGGTTCCCCGCATGACAGACACCTTCGCCACCCAGTGCCCGCACTGCCAGACCCGCTTTCGCATCAACCGCACGCAGCTCGACGCCGCCCGCGGTGCAGTGCGCTGCGGCTCCTGCCTGCAGGTGTTCAACGCCGCCAAACACCTCATCGAGCACCCGGCCCCGCCGCCCGCAGCCAGCGAGGCGCCGACCGCCGAGCGCTCGCCGGCGCCCGCCCCCCACTGGGACTACGACGAACTCGACCTGGGCGATCTGGACCTCGACACCCTCGACCTCGACGAGGAACTGGCCAAGCTGGAAAGCCAGGAGCGCCAGCTGATGGCGCGCCTGCAGAGCGTCGACGCCGCGCCCCCGGCACCGAAGGCCGCTCCCGCCCGAACGCACCCGGAACCCACCGAGCCGCTGCTGCCGCCAACCGGCAGCCTGCTGGTCACACCAAGCGGTCCGGGCGAGCGCACCGAGCCGACCCTGACCCTGAGGCCGCCCGTCGAGGACGACGAGCCGCCCCGCCCTCCGCCGCCCACGCCCCGAGAGACGCCTGCCACCCAACCCGCGCCGAGCCAGACCTCGCCCGTCGGCCCGCTGCAGCGCAGCGAATCCGAGCGCCCCGAGGAGGGGCTGCTCGAACTGGCCGACGAGCCCCTTCGCCTCGACTGGCGAAAACCGCGCCAATCCTGGGGCCGCCGCCTCGGCTGGCTGCTCCTGAACCTGCTCGCCGCCGCCGCGCTGGTTGGCCAGTACGTCTGGTTCCACTACGACGAACTGGTCCGCCAGGACCGCTACCGGCCCTGGTTCGAGCGACTCTGCCCGCATGTCGGCTGCACCCTGCCGCCGCGGGTCGACATCGAGCAGATCAAGAGCAGCAACCTGGTGGTGCGCCACCATCCTGAATTCGCCGGCGCCTTGGTGGTGGACGCGATCATCTACAACCGTGCCACCTTCGCCCAACCCTTCCCGCTGCTCGAACTGCGCTTCGCCGACATCAACGGCCGATCCGTCGCCACCCGGCGCTTCAAGCCCAACGAGTACCTGAGCGGCGAGCTGGCCGGACAACAGGAAATGCCGCCGCAGACGCCGATCCACATCTCACTGGAGATTCTCGACCCCGGCGCCCAGGCGGTGAATTACAGCCTAAGCTTCCACTCTCCGGAGTGACGGTCCGCCCGGGAGGGCAGCCGCCGGGCTGCCGAACGGTCGCGGAAGCCTGCCCGAGGCTGTTCATATTTTGTGCAGGACAGCCTTTATCCGTTCATGGAGAGCAGGTATCATGCCCACCCTTTTTTTGCGGTCCCCGTTCGACCTGAAACCAGTCTCCAGCAGGGAAGACCTATGTCGGCGGTACGTATCGGCCCCTACACTTTACCCAACCGACTGATCCTCGCGCCCATGGCCGGCGTTACCGATCGGCCGTTTCGCGCCCTGTGTCGCCGGCTCGGTGCCGGCATGACAGTGTCGGAAATGCTCACCAGCGACGTTCGCCTGTGGAACAGCCGCAAGTCCCGCTTGCGCCTGCCGCACGAGGACGAGCCGGAGCCGCGCTCGGTGCAGATCGCCGGCGGCGATCCGCAGATGCTCGCCGAGGCAGCCCGGCGCAATGTCGAACTGGGCGCGCAGATCATCGACATCAACATGGGCTGCCCGGCGAAGAAGGTCTGCAACAAGGCCGCCGGATCGGCGCTGATGAAGAACGAGGCGCTGGTCGCCGAGATCCTCCAGGCGGTGGTTGCCGCCGTCGAGGTACCGGTGACCCTGAAGATCCGCACCGGCTGGGACCGGGCGAACCGCAACGGGATCGCCGTGGCCCGGCTTGCCGAACAGGCCGGCATCGCCGCCCTCGCGGTGCACGGGCGGACCCGCGCCGACCTGTACAGCGGCGCGGCCGAGTACGACACCATCGCCGCGATCAAGCAGGCGGTGTCGATTCCGGTGTTCGCCAACGGCGACATCGACTCGCCGGAAAAAGCCCGCCGGGTGCTCGACGCCACCGGCGCCGACGGCCTGCTGATCGGCCGCGCCGCCCAGGGGCGGCCGTGGATCTTCCGCGAGATCGAGCACTACCTGCGAACCGGCGAGCGCCTGCCGGCAGTGACGGCAGCGGAAGTGGAACCGGTTCTGCTGGAGCACCTGGCCGCACTGCACCTCTTCTACGGGGAAGAACTGGGCGTGCGCATCGCCCGCAAGCACGTCGGCTGGTATCTGGCGACCCTGCCCGGCGCAGGGGAGTTTCGAACCCGCTTCAACCGCTTGGATAGCACGGACGCACAGAACGCCCAGGTTCGGCAATTCTTCGCCGAACGTCACGACGATGGAAAGGGGGTGGCCGCATGACGACGACGACCGAGACTTTAGAGAGTGGAACGACACCCGTGAGTGACAACGCCAATCTGAAACAGCACCTGAACACGCCGAGCGAGGCGGGCCAGACGCTGCGCGACAGCGTGGAGAAGGCGCTGCGCAACTATTTCGCCCATCTCGAGGGGGCCGCCGTCTCGGACGTCTACAACCTGGTGCTCTCCGAAGTGGAAGCCCCCCTGCTGGAAACCGTGATGCAGTACGTCAAGGGCAACCAGACCAAGGCCTCCGAACTGCTCGGCCTGAACCGCGGCACCCTGCGCAAGAAGCTCAAGCAGTACGACCTGCTGTAACCCTATCCGTCTGAAACGGGAGCGGCCCGGCCGCTCCCGTTTCCATTCAATCCTGTCCTGATGGAATCCGAGATGACCGACCAGACCACCCGCCTTCCCGTCCGCCGCGCGCTGATCAGCGTGTCCGACAAGACCGGCGTCGTCGACTTCGCCCGCGAACTCGCCGCCCTCGGCGTCGAGATCCTCTCCACCGGCGGCACCTTCAAGCTGCTGCGTGAAAACGGCGTGGCCGCCGTGGAAGTGGCCGACTACACCGGCTTCCCGGAAATGATGGACGGCCGGGTGAAGACCCTGCATCCGAAGATCCACGGCGGCATCCTCGGCCGTCGCGACCTCGACGGCGCGGTGATGGCCGAGCACGGCATCAATCCGATCGACCTGGTCGCGGTCAACCTCTACCCGTTCGCCGCCACCGTGGCCAAGCCGGGCTGCACCCTGCCGGATGCCATCGAGAACATCGACATCGGCGGCCCGACCATGGTCCGCAGCGCGGCGAAGAACCACAAGGACGTCGCCATCGTGGTCAACGCCGGCGACTACGCCGGCATCGTCGAGAGCCTCAAGGCCGGCGGTCTGACCTACGCCCAGCGCTTCGACCTGGCCCTCAAGGCCTTCGAGCACACCGCCGCCTACGACGGCATGATCGCCAACTACCTGGGCACCGTCGAGCAGAGCGTCGAGACCCTGTCCACCGAAGGCCGCAGCGAGTTCCCGCGCACCTTCAACAGCCAGTTCCTCAAGGCCCAGGACATGCGCTACGGCGAGAATCCGCACCAGAACGCGGCCTTCTACGTCGAGGCCAACCCGGCCGAAGCCAGCATCGCCACCGCCAAGCAGCTGCAGGGCAAGGAACTCTCCTACAACAACGTGGCCGACACCGACGCCGCGCTGGAGTGCGTGAAGAGCTTCGTCAAGCCGGCCTGCGTGATCGTCAAGCACGCCAACCCGTGCGGCGTGGCCGTGGTCCCGGAAACCGAGGGCGGCATCCGCAAGGCCTACGACCTGGCCTACGCCACCGATACCGAATCGGCCTTCGGCGGCATCATCGCCTTCAACCGCGAGCTGGACGGCGAGACGGCCAAGGCCATCGTCGAACGCCAGTTCGTCGAGGTGATCATCGCTCCGAGCGTGTCCGCCGAGGCCCGCGCGGTGGTCGCCGCCAAGGCCAACGTGCGCCTGCTCGAGTGCGGCCAGTGGCCCGCCGAGCGCAGCGCCGGCCTGGACTACAAGCGCGTCAACGGCGGCCTGCTGGTGCAGAGTCGCGACATCGGCATGATCAGCGCGGCCGACCTCAAGGTCGTCACTCAGCGCGCGCCGAGCGAGCAGGAAATCCACGACCTGATCTTCGCCTGGAAGGTGGCCAAGTTCGTCAAGTCCAACGCCATCGTCTACGCCAAGAACCGCCAGACCGTCGGCGTCGGCGCCGGCCAGATGAGCCGGGTCAACTCGGCGCGCATCGCCGCGATCAAGGCCGAACACGCCGGCCTGGAGGTCAAGGGCGCGGTGATGGCCTCGGACGCCTTCTTCCCCTTCCGCGACGGCATCGACAACGCGGCCAAGGCCGGCATCACCGCAGTGATCCAGCCGGGCGGCTCGATGCGCGACAATGAAGTGATCGCCGCGGCCGACGAAGCCGGCATGGCGATGGTGTTTACCGGCATGCGCCACTTCCGCCACTGAGGTCGACCGCACCGACCGATCGTCCCCACGCTCCGCGTAGGGACGCAGCCCGGGACGCTCCGCGTCCCATGCCGCGGACGCCGAGCGTCCACAGCAACGTTCCCACGCGAAGCGTGGGAACGATCACATGAGGCTTGAAACATGAACGTACTGATCATCGGCAGCGGCGGCCGCGAGCACGCCCTGGCCTGGAAGGTGGCGCAGGACCCGCGCGTCGAGAAGGTCTTCGTCGCCCCGGGCAACGCCGGCACCGCCCTGGAAGCCAAGTGCGAGAACGTCGCCATCGACGTGCTGGCCATCGAGCAACTGGCCGACTTCGCCGCCAACAACGTGCAACTGACCATCGTCGGCCCGGAAGCGCCGTTGGTGAAAGGCGTGGTCGACCTGTTCCGCTCGCGCGACCTGGCGATCTTCGGCCCGACCGCCGCCGCCGCCCAGCTGGAAGGTTCCAAGGCCTTCACCAAGGACTTCCTGGCGCGCCAGAACATCCCCACCGCCGCCTACCGGAACTTCACCGACGTCGAGCCGGCGCTGGCCTACCTGCGCGAGCAGGGTGCGCCGATCGTGGTCAAGGCCGACGGCCTGGCCGCCGGCAAGGGCGTGATCGTCGCCATGACCCTCGCCGAAGCCGAGGACGCGGTGCGCGACATGCTCTCCGGCAACGCCTTCGGCGACGCCGGCGCGCGCGTGGTGATCGAGGAGTTTCTCGACGGCGAGGAAGCTTCCTTCATCGTCATGGTCGACGGCGCGAACGTGCTGCCGATGGCCACCAGCCAGGACCACAAGCGCGTCGGCGACGGCGACACCGGCCCGAATACCGGCGGCATGGGCGCCTACTCCCCCGCCCCGGTGGTCACTGCCGCGGTGCACCAGCGGGTGATGGACGAGGTGATCTGGCCGACCGTGCGCGGCATGGCCGCCGAAGGCAACGTCTACACCGGTTTCCTGTATGCCGGCCTGATGATCGACACATCCGGCGCGCCCAGGGTCATCGAGTTCAACTGCCGCTTCGGCGACCCCGAGACCCAGCCGGTGATGCTGCGCCTGCAGTCCTCGCTGGTGCTGCTGGTCGAAGCCGCCCTGGCCAAGGCGCTGGACAAGATCGAGGCGCAGTGGGACCCGCGGCCGAGCCTGGGCGTGGTGCTGGCCGCCGGCGGCTACCCGGGCGACTATGCCAAGGGCGACGCCATCTCCGGCCTGGACGCCGCCGCGCAACTGCCGGGCAAGGTGTTCCACGCCGGCACCGCCGTCAAAGACGGCCAGGTGGTCACCGCCGGTGGTCGCGTGCTGTGCGCCACCGCCTTGGGCGAGAGCGTGTCCGAGGCCCAGCGGAACGCCTACGCCCTGGCCGCCGGAATCGACTGGAACGGCTGTTTCTACCGCAAGGACATCGGCTACCGCGCCATCGCCCGCGAGAGCTGAAAGCGGCACACGCCGCGGCATCGGGCCGGGAAGAGGCCATCGGATGATGGCCTTTTGCTTATTACCTTAGAGCGGGCGATTGGTTATAATTTGGCCACTCATTCTGGAAGGGACTTCGCCGTGCGCCGGCTTTGGAATGCCACAACGCTCATCGTCACGCTGCTGCTGGTCGTGCTCGCGACATTGCCGAGCTTGGCGGAGAGCCTGCTGCGTTCGGGCGAAACCGCCATGCCTGCCGCTTACTCCGGTCATGGAATGCCGCGGGGCGACTGGCGGATTCTCCTCGACGAGTCGGCCAGCCTGACGCTGAAGGACGTCATCAAGCACCGCGACCGCTTCGTCCCGCTCGACCACCACTCCCTCACCCTGCCGGCCAACCAGGCTGCCTGGCTGCACGTGCCCATCGCCGCCCACGACGATCCCCACTGGATCTGGGTGTTCGCCCCACGGGTGGATCGGGTCGACTTCTTCCTGACCAACCGGGGCGTCCAGGAACGCGGGATCGAAACCGGGGCGATGCTCCCGGACAACCTGTCCGCCCCCGACCAGGCCCACCTGTTCGCCCTGCCGGCGGACCAGATGCCGCGCGAGGTCTGGCTGCGACTGGCCCCCCGGCAGGCGGCACCGGCCTGGTTCGACTACATCGATACCGCCGGGCTGCTCGGCAAGAACAAGCTGGCCTACACGCTGGGCGCCCTGCTCAGCGCGCTGGCCTTGGGAATCCTCTACAACCTGATCCGCTTCGGCTACAACAAGGCGCTCTGCAATCTCTGGCTGGCGGCCATGCAGGGTTCGCTCCTGCTCAGTGCCGTCGCGCACTTCGGCCTGCTCGGCGCCTGGCTGCCACCGCTCGGTCGCTACCAGATACCGGTGGCGGACATCGCCGCCCTCGCCAGCTTCCTCTTCCTGCTGCTGTTCACCTGCAGCTTCTTCGACCAGGTGGAGCGCCCGCGCCTGTTCGACTGGCTGCTGCGCGGCGAGATCGCCGTGCTGGCGCTGGCCGTCGTGCTGGACGGCCCGTCTCCCCACGACGGGCTGCGCAGCGGACTGATCCTGATCGCCAGCCTGACCGCGACGATCTGCGCGCTCTACCACTGGCTGCGCGGCTATCGTCCGGCGCGCCTGGTGCTGGTCGGGATGGTGCTCTTCCACCTGGGCTTCAGCGCCTATCTGTCGATGCTGCTCGACTTCGGCCAGTTCGGTCCCTGCTGGCAGGTCTTCGCGCTCTTCGCCTTCAGCGCCGCCAGCGGTCTGCTGCTCGGCTTCGCCCTCGCCGAGCGGCAGCGCAAGATCGAGCAGGACCGCGCGGCCCGACGCACCAGCGAAGCGGCGAACAGCGCGGAACTGCGCGCCAAGAGCGAGTTCCTGGCCAAGCTCAGCCACGAGATCCGCACGCCGATGAACGGCGTCCTGGGCATGACCGAACTGCTGCTCGGCACGCCGCTGACCGCCAAGCAGTACGACTACGTACAGACCATCAACAGCTCGGGCAACGAGCTGCTCAGCCTGATCAACGACATCCTCGACATCTCCCGCCTGGAGTCCGGGCAGATCGAACTGGACGACGTACCGTTCGACCTCAACGGTCTGATCGAGGACTGCCTGGGCATCTTCCGCATCAAGGCGGAACGGCGCCGGGTCGAGTTGATCAGCTTTCTCCAGCCGCAGGTGCCGCGGGTGGTCAACGGCGATCCGACGCGCCTGCGCCAAGCCCTGCTGACCCTGATCGACAACGCCTTCCGGCAGACCGACGAAGGCGAGATCCTCCTCAAGGTATCGCTGGAAACCGAGGGTTCGCAGCCGCGTCTGCACATCGCCGTGCAGGACACCGGCCAGCCGATGTCGGCGAGCCGCCGCGAGGCCTTGCTCAACAGCGAACTGCAGAGCCGCGACCTGCTCTCCGCCGCGCAGCTCGACGGCAGCCTGGGCCTGGTCATCGCCCGCCAGCTGGTCCTGTTGATGCGGGGGCGCTACGGCATCGACATCGGCCCCGACAAGGGCAGCACGATCTGGATGTCGCTGCCGCTCGACCCCGCCTGCCTGGAACGCCCGGTCGCCGACCTCGACAGCCCGCTGCAGGACGCCCGCCTGCTGGTGGTGGACGACAACGACACCTGTCGCAAGGTGCTGCTGCAGCAATGCGTGGCCTGGGGCCTGAAGGTCAGCGCGGTGTCCTCCGGCAAGGAGGCCCTGGCCCTGCTGCGCACCAAGGCCCATCTGGGGGAATACTTCGACGCGGCGCTGCTCGACCAGAACATGCCCGGCATGAGCGGTCTGCAGCTGGCGCAGCGGATCAAGGAAGACCCCGGCCTGGACCACGACATCCTGCTGATCATGCTGACCGGCCTCAGCGATGCGCCGAGCCGGGTCTACGCACGCAACGCCGGCATCACCTGCACCCTCGCCAAGCCGGTGGCCGGCTATACGCTGAAGACCACCCTCGCCGACGAGCTCGCCAAGCGCCGCTCCGGCCATCCGCAGTCCGCCGTCCCGGGAGAGAACACGCCCCTGGAGGTACCGAGCGACTTCCGCATTCTGGTCGCCGAGGACAACAGCATCTCCACCAAGGTGATCCGCGGCATGCTGCGCAAGCTCAACCTGCAGCCGGACACCGCCAGCAACGGCGAGGAAGCCCTGCAGGCGATGAAGACCCGGCAGTACGACCTGGTGCTGATGGACTGCGAGATGCCGATCCTCGACGGCTTCGCCGCCACCGAGCAGCTGCGCGCCTGGGAGATCCTCGAACATCGCCCGCACACACCGATCGTCGCGCTCACCGCGCATATCCTCAGCGAGCACCGCGAGCACGCCCAGCGGGTCGGCATGGACGGCCACCTGGCCAAGCCGGTGGAGCTGTCCCAGCTGCGCGCCCTGATCGAGCAATGGGTGGAACGCAAGGAGCAGTACCGCCACGCGCTCCACCCCTGATCCGCACCGGCAGGCGGGCGGGTACAGACCTCCGGCGAGGGCCTGATAGAATGCGCGCCCCTTTTTCGCCCGAGCCCGCGCCATGACCACCCTGCCCGCCCGCGCCTGCGGCATCGACTTCGGCACCTCCAACTCCACCGTCGGCTGGCTGCGCCCCGGCGTGGAGACGCTGATCCCCCTGGAGGACGGCCGGATCACCCTGCCCTCGGTACTCTTCTTCAACTTCGAGGAGCGCCGCCCGGTGTTCGGCCGCCAAGCCCTGCACGAATACCTGGAAGGCTACGAAGGCCGCCTGATGCGCTCGCTGAAGAGCCTGCTGGGGTCCAAGCTGCTGAAAAGCGAAACCACGGTGCTCGGCAGTGCGCTGCCGTTCAAGGAGATCCTCAAGCTGTTCCTCGGCGAGCTGAAGCGGCGCGCCGAGGCGGTGGCCGGGCGCCCCTTCGAGGAGGCGGTGCTGGGCCGACCGGTGTTCTTCGTCGACGAGGACCCGCAGGCCGACCGGGAGGCCGCCGACACCCTGCTCGAGGTGGCGAAGGGCCTCGGCCTGAAGGAGGTTTCCTTCCAGTACGAGCCGATCGCCGCGGCCTTCGACTACGAGTCGGTCATCGCCCGCGAGGAGCTGGTGCTGATCGTCGACATCGGCGGCGGTACCTCGGACTTCTCCCTGGTGCGCCTGGCGCCCGAACGCCGCGCCCTCGCCGAGCGGCAGAACGACATCCTCGCCACCGGCGGCGTGCACATCGGCGGCACCGACTTCGACCGCCAACTCAGCCTGCAGGGGGTGATGCCGCTGTTCGGCTACGGCAGCCGGATGAAGAGCGACGCGCCGATGCCGACCAGCATGCACCTCAACCTGGCCACCTGGCACACCATCAACGCCGTCTACGCCCAAGCCTCGCAGCGGGCGCTGGCAAGCATGCGCTACGACATCCTCGACCCCACCGGCATCGACCGGCTGTTCAAGCTGATCGAACAGCGCGCCGGGCACTGGCTGGCGATGCAGGTGGAGGACGGCAAGATCGCCCTCGGCGACAGCGAACGCTACCGCATCGATCTGGCGCGCATTGAGGCGGAGCTGGCCGCCGAACTCGACCGCGCGCTCTTCGAGCGGGCCATCGACCCGTTGCTGGAGCGGGTTCGCACCAGCCTCGAAAGCCTCCTGGCCGGTGCCGGAGTGGTGCGGGAGCGGATCGACACGCTGTTCTTCACCGGCGGCTCCAGCGGCGTGCCGGCGCTGCGCGAAAGCGTCGCCGCGCTGCTGCCGGGAGCCCGGCTGGTGGAAGGCGACCGCTTCGGCAGCATCGGCAGCGGCCTGGCCATCGAGGCGCAACGGCGCTACGGCTGAGAGGCGCCGAGCGCGGCGCAGCGGCGCATCCCACCGACCGAAGGATTCTGGCCTATGGTTTTGGGATCACCGACGCCTCGACCCGGGATCCCCATCATGCTCAAGAAACGCTGCCTGCCACTTTCCTGCCTCGTGCTGCTGCTCGGTGCCTCCGTGCTGCTCGGCGCCTCCGCGCGGCGGGCTAACCCGGACTGGGACGCCTACGACACGGAAGAGAGATTGACCATCGAGGCGCCGCTGAAACGGATTCACTATCGCAGCGCCCAGACCGAGGTCCGGGTCGACTACCAAGGCAAGGAGTGGAAGGTGATCCTGGGCGCCTCCTCGCTCCTGCTGTCGCGCGGCGTCATCAAGAACGACCTGCGCCCGGGAAGGCCGGTGATCTTGGTCGGCTCGCCGCGCAAGGACGGCAGCGCGGAGATGCGCGCCGAGCGCCTCATCCTCGACGGACGCACCTTTGAACTGCACTAAAGCCCGGCCTCGGCCAGTCGTGCCAGGTGTTCGAGATACACCCCGAGCGGATCGGCCGCCCCCTCCCGGCGTCCTCCGCAGCGATTGATGACGTCCAGATGGTCGAAGGGATAGTCGGAGCGGATCACTTTGCCCAAGTGCGAGCTGAAGCGTCCGACCAGGCCGTCGTTCTGTCCGGCCTCGCGGACGAAGCAGCGGGCCAGCCGGCGGCACAGGGCATGCCCGGGGTCGAAGCCCGCCGCAGCATCGTCGCGGGCCGGCAGGATGCCGCTCCAGGAGTAGTAGCGCACCCCGTCGACCTCCTCGGCGCCCTCGCCGCCCCAGCACCTGGGAAGCCCCTGTGGGTAGCGGGCGTTGAAGGCGGTCATGCCTGCGCTGGTCAGCGCCAGCAGCGAGGCCGGTCCGTCGAGGGGCAGGCGCACGAAGCCGAGCAGGCCGTGGACCAGCACGATCGGATAGCGGGTTTCGAGAAGCATGCCCATGACCTCCCTGCGCGCTCCCTCCACATCGGAATGGGACAACGATAGCGCCGCCGCCTGCCCGAATGCATCCGCTTCGCCTGCTCGCCGCGGGCCGATCAGGGCCGGGCCTGGCGCAGCAGCTCGCAGAGCCTGCGGGTGGCCGCCAGCATCTGCAGGCTGGGCCGTTCGAGGCCGCGGTCGGGTACCGCCCAGACCTGCCCGCGACGCACCGCACCCAGCTGCGGCCAGGCCTGCCAGGCGGCGAGCTGGTCCGGCTCGCTGACCAGGATCACCTCGGGATCGCGCGCCAGCACCGCCTCCAGGGAGAGCTGCGGCGCCGGCAGGTCGAGGTCGGCGAAGACGTTCACCGCGCCGCAGACCTGCAGGGCGTCGCTGATGATCTGCACACCGCCGATGCTGTACAGCGGCCGGTCCCAGACCTGGTAGAAGACCCGCAGCGGTACCTCGCGACGGTAATGGCGGCGCAGCTCGCCGAGTTGCCCCCGCAGCTGCGCGGCCAGCTGCCGGCCCCGTTCGGCGCGCCCCACCTGCGCGCCGAGCGCCTCGAGCTGACCGGCGATATCCTCCAGGCGCCGCGGCTGCGCCTCGAAAACGGGGATGCCGAAACCGCGCAGCTGTTCGCGCTGCGCCGCGCCGAGGCTGTCCGGCCAGAGCAGGATCAGGTCCGGGCGCAAGGCGAGCAGGCCTTCCATTTCCAGCCGCCCCCAGCGCCCCAGCGAAGGCAGGCCGGCCAGCGCCGCCGGCCGTTCGCCGCCGTCGAGCACGCCGACCAGGCGGTCGCCGGCATCCAGTTCGAGCATCAGGTCGGTGAGTGACGGCGCCAGGCTGACCACCCGCTCGGCGGCCATCAGCGGCAGGGCGAAGCAGAGCAGGCCGGCAAGCCACGGGCGCATCGTACGGAACGGGCGTGGCCGGGAACGCGGGGAGACCGGTTTCAGCCCTCGGACTCCGCCTCCACCTCGCCCTGGTGCAGGCTGCCGAGCAAGTGACCGAGCTTGCCGGCCTTGGTCTGCAGGTACTTCTGGTTGTGCGGGTTGAGCCCGGTCTGCAGCGGCACCCGCTCGGCCACCCGGATGCCGGAGCCTTCCAGCGCCTTGACCTTGCGCGGGTTGTTGGTCATCAGCTTGATCGCCGAGATGCCCAAATGCTCCAGCATCGGCTTGCAGATCCCATAGTCGCGCTGGTCGGCGCGAAAGCCCAAGCGCTCGTTAGCCTCGACGGTATCGGCCCCGGCATCCTGCAGCTTGTAGGCGCGGATCTTGTTCAGCAGGCCGATGCCGCGCCCTTCCTGGCGCAGGTAGAGCAGTACGCCGCGGCCCTCGGCGGCGATGGCGCGCAGTGCCGCCTCCAGCTGGAAGCCGCAGTCGCAGCGCAGGCTGAACAGCGCGTCGCCGGTCAGGCATTCGGAATGCAGGCGGCCGAGCACCGGCGCCCCGTCGTCCACCTTGCCCAGGGTGAGCGCCACATGCTCCTTGCCGGTGGCCTCGTCGAGAAAGCCATGCATGGTGAAGACGCCGAACGGCGTGGGCAGCTTGGATGCGGCGGCGAAGACGACGGACACCGGAGGGACTCCTGAAAGATTCGGCGAACAGCCATTGTAACAGCCGTGTCGCCCGGCGGCGCAGCCCGAATTGCCGATCATCGACCGGAAGCCTCGCACCGAAGGGTGAACCGGGGCGCGCCGCTAGAGCTTCGACTCCAGCATCAGCAGCCCCTGCTCCTCCCGCCAGCGCACGCGGTTGAGAAAGCTCATACCGAGCAGGGCGGTGCTCGGCGAGTCGCCCTGCAGGACCACCGCCTCGACGCCGAGCACCTCAAGCACGCCGACCTTGACCCGCTCCAGCTTGACTTGCCAGCCCTGGGTCGTGCCGTTGGCGGTGCTCACCCGCACCGGCCGCCCGCCACCACGATAGTCGATGCCCAGACGCCGGGCCTGGCTTTCGCTGAGCGCCACGGTGGTGGCTCCGGTGTCGACCAGGAACTGCACCGGCTGGCCGCCGATGGCGCCGGCGACCCAGTAGTGGCCGCCCTCGCCGCGGGCGACACCGAGACGCGCCTTGCCCGGCGGCGCGAAACCGTCGCCCTCGCCGTATTCACGGGTCAGCTCGTAGCGGCGCTCCACGCCGTCGACCTGCAGCAGCGCGCCGCGGCTGTCGGCGGCGACCAGCCGCACGCCGCCCGGCCCCTCCTGGCCGACCTTGAGCAGCTGGCGCCGGCCGTCCAGGTTGACCACCGCGGCGCCGGGGAACAAGCCCACCACCCGCACCTGAGGCGCGGCCGCCAGGCTGGCGGCAACGGCCAGCGGCAGGCCGGCGACGAACCAACGAAAGCGCAGCATCCCTGCCTCCAGGAAGTATCAGTCGAAAGGATAAGGCTGTTGCCAGCGCTCGAAGATCGGCCGCAGCTCGCCGGAGCGCACCAGCTCGCCCATGCGCCGGTCGTACAGCGCGGCCAGCTCGCGCCCGCGGGGCGTGTCGGCGAAGCCAGGGTACAGCGGCAGCAAGGTCAGGTCGGTGATGCGGTAGGCGTCGGGAGCTTCTGCCCAGGCGAGAACGCTCTCGAGTTCCGCCCGGGCGGCGATCAGGTAGTCGGCATGGCCGAGCCGGAGCATCGCCAGCGCGCCGTTGTAGCGCTGGATTTCCTGGTAGCGCTGCAACCGCGGCAGGTACTTGTCGAAGGCGTAGCCGCGTATCCAGGCCAGGCGGAAATTGCCCAGGTCCTGCAGGGTCGGTACCGGTGCCCGGGCCAAACCGAGCGCCGCGATCACCTCGGCGGCGTAGTGCCACTTGGGAAACAGGGCTCCCGCGGTCTCCTCCGGATAGGCGCCGACCCAGGCATCGGCATCGCCGCGGGCGACCAGACCGACCGCGCGGGTATAGGGCACGGTGTCGGTGCGCACCTGCAGCCCGGCCGGCTCGAAGACCAGGCGCAGGATCTCCCAGACCAGGCCGCGGGCATCGGCACCGGTATGGTTCTTGCGCTCGACGCCGACCAGCAGGATCTCCCGCGGCAGGCTCGCCCCGGCCAGCAGCGCCCCCGGTAGCTCCTCCCCCGCCCCGGCGGCCGCGACGCCCAGGCAGCAGCACAGCAGCACGCTCGCCCAGACCCGCCTCATAGCCAGGCCAGCCCCCAGATCAGCAACTGCATCGCCAGCCAAGCGAATACGCCGGCCAGCACGTCGTCCAGCATGATGCCGACCCCGCCGTGCACATGGCGGTCGATCCAGTGGATCGGCCAGGGCTTGAGGATGTCCATCACCCGGAACATCGCAAAGCCGAGCAGCAGCCATTGCCAGCCCTCCGGCACCAGCCAGAGGGTGATCCACATGCCGACCATCTCGTCCCAGACGATGCCTTCGTGGTCGTGCACGCGAAGATCGGCGGCAACCTTGCCGCACAGCCAGAAGCCGAACAGCATGGTCAGGCCGAGCAGCAGCCAGTAGCCCCAGTCCGGCAGCATCTGCCAGAGCGGCACGAAGGGCAGCGCGACCAGCGAACCCCAGGTACCGGGGGCCTTCGGCAGGGTTCCGGAGCCGAAGCCGAAAGCCAGGAAGTGCCAGGGATTGCGCCACACCGAGGGCGGCACGCGCACGGATTCAGTCACGCGGACTCCCGAAATGTTGATAGCCGCCGGGCGGCGCTTCGAGCACTCGCCCGGCCTCGTCCAGCAGGCGCACCCCCGAGCCGGCCTCGACCCGACCGATCACCCGCAACGGCCAGTCGGCCTGCAGGGCGGCGAGGAAGCGCGGCGGCAGGGTGAAGGCCAGCACGTAGTCGTCGCCGCCGCCGAGGGCACAGGCCAGTGCGGCCTCTTCGTCGAGCAGGCTGCGCAGCGGCGCCGACAGCGGCACCCGGCAGCGCTCGATGCACAGGGCCACGCCGGACGCCGCGGCGATATGCCCGCAGTCGGCGAGCAGGCCGTCGGAAACGTCCAGCGCCGCGCTGGCCCGACCGCGCAGCGCCAGCCCCAGGGATAGCTGCGGCCGCGGCGACCAGTAGCGCGCCAGCAACGGGCCGGCGATCTCGTCGGGCGCCTGGCGCCGGCCGAGCACCAGCGCCAGCGCGCCGGCTGCATCGCCGAGCGGGCCGCCGACGCAGAGCAGGTCGCCGGGACGCGCGCCGCTCCGACGCAGCGCCAGGCCGCCCGGCACCCGGCCGAACACGCTCAGGGTGATGCACAGGGGACCACGGGTGGTATCGCCGCCGATCAGCGCCAGGCCGCACTCGCGCGCCTTGTGGTCGAGGCCGCGGGCGAAGGCCGCCAGCCAGGCCGGATCGGCCGCCGGCAGGGTCAGGGCGAGGGTGAAGCCGAGGGGCGTGGCGCCCATCGCCGCTAGGTCGCTGGCGGCCGCGGCCAGGGCGCGCTGGGCGAGCAGGAAGGGATCGCAGGGATCGGGGAAGTGCACCCCGGCGACCATGGTATCGGTGGAGATCGCCAGCTGCTCGCCGGCGGGAAGCTCCAGCAGGGCGCAATCGTCGCCGATGCCGAGAGCCACGCCGGGCGCCGCCTGCGCACAGGCGGCGGCGGCGAAGTAGCGGCGGATCAGCTCGAACTCGCCCATCGGCGCGCTCAGCGCCTGCCGCCGCGGGCTTCGGCCGCGCGCAGGCGCGGCGCCAGCTTGTCCAGCACGCCGTTGACGAACTTGTGTCCGTCGGTGGCGCCGAACACCTTGGCCAGCTCGATGCCCTCGTTGATCACCACCCGGTAGGGTACGTCGGGACGGCTGCGCAGCTCGTAGGTGGACAGCCGCAGGATGGCCAGCTCCACCGGATCGACCTCCGCCAGCGGGCGATCGAGCAGCGGCGCGAAGGCCTCGTCGATCTCGGTCTTCTGCCGCGGCACGCCGTGCAGGATTTCGTGGAAGTAGGCACCGTCGACCGCGCTGAAATCGTTGTCGACGCGAAACTGCGCCTCGATCTCGTTGAGCGGCTGACCGGCCACGTGCCACTGATAGAGCGCCTGCATGGCCAGGACGCGCGCCTGCCGGCGCGCCGCTATCTTGCCCTTGGCCGGCTTGGCGCCCTGCCCGCTCTGGCCGTCGTCGCGATTCGCGCTCACTTGGCCTCCAGGGCCGCCATCAGGCTGACCATTTCCAGGGCGGACAGGGCCGCTTCGGCGCCCTTGTTGCCGGCCTTGGTACCCGAGCGCTCGATGGCCTGCTCGATGGAGTCGACAGTGAGCACGCCGAAGGCGACCGGCACGCCGAACTGCAGGGACACCTGGGCCAGGCCCTTGGTGCACTCGCCGGCGACGTATTCGAAGTGCGGGGTACCGCCGCGGATCACCGCACCGAGGGCGATGATGGCGTCGAACTCGCCGCGCTGGGCGACCTTCTGGGCCACCAGCGGGATCTCGAAGGCGCCGGGGACGCGGACGATGGTCAGCTCGCTCTGCTCGACGCCGTGGCGCACCAGGGTATCGATGGCGCCCTGCACCAGGCTTTCCACGACGAAACTGTTGAAGCGGCCGACCACCAGGGCGTAGCGGCCCTTGGTGGCGGTGAAGGTACCTTCGATGGTCTTCAGGGTCATTGGCGAATCTCGTCTCGTTAAAGAACCGGAGCGCCCTCGGCGGCTCCGCAAACCAATCGGTCCCGGCCTCCCGGACGGCACCGCCCGCCCCTGCCGGCAAGAGCATGGGAGTGGAGGGCGGTTCCGGCGGGGATCATTCGGCGGGCAGGTATTCTACAACCTCCAGGTCGAACCCGGATATCGCGTTGAACTTCATCGGCGCGCTCATCAGACGCATCTTGCGCACGCCGAGATCGCGCAGGATCTGCGAACCGGCGCCGACGGTGCTGTAGGTGCTCGGCGACTTGGGCGTCCCCTCGCGCAGCAGGGTCAACACCTCGTTGGCCTCCAGCGGATGGCCGAGCAGCAGCACCACGCCGCGGCCGGCGCGGGCCACCTCGGCCATCGCCGCGCGCAGGCTCCAGCGGCCCGGCTGGCGGACCATCAGCAGGTCGCGCAGCGGGTCCATGTTGTGCACACGCACCAGGGTCGGCTCGTCGGCGTGGATCTCGCCCATGATCAGCGCCATGTGCACGTCGCCTTCCACCGCGTCGCGGTAGCTCACCAGGTGGAAGCGGCCCAGCTCGCTGTCCAGCTCCTGCTCGGCGATGCGCTGGATGGTGCGCTCGTGGATCAGCCGGTAGTGGATCAGGTCGGCGATGGTGCCGATCTTGATGCCGTGCTGCTCGGCGAAGGCCTCCAGCTCGGGACGGCGGGCCATGCTGCCGTCGTCGTTCATGATCTCGCAGATCACCCCGGAAGGCTCGAAGCCGGCCATCCGAGCCAGGTCGCAGGCCGCCTCGGTGTGTCCGGCGCGGGACAGCACGCCGCCCGACTGGGCCATCAGCGGGAAGATGTGCCCGGGGCTGACGATGTCGTCGGCCTTGGCATGCTTCGCTGCGGCGACCTGCACGGTGCGCGCCCGGTCGGCGGCGGAAATTCCGGTGGTGACGCCCTCGGCCGCCTCGATGGAGACGGTGAACTTGGTGCCGAAGCCGGAACCGTTGCGCGGCGCCATCAGCGGCAGCTTGAGGGTTTCGCAGCGCTCGCGGCTCATCGGCATGCAGATCAGCCCGCGGGCGTGCTTGGCCATGAAATTGATGTGCTCGGCCTGCACGCATTCGGCGGCCATGATCAGGTCGCCCTCGTTCTCGCGGTCCTCGTCATCCATGAGGATGACCATCTTGCCCTGGCGGATGTCTTCGATCAGTTCGTCAATGCTGTTGAGAGCCATCTGGCCACTCCTCGATTACTTCAGGTAGCCGTGCTCGGCCAGAAAGCTGGTGGTGAGGCCGGAGGCGCTGGGTTCGGCGGCCTTGTCGCCGAGCATCAGCCGCTCCAGGTAGCGCGCCAGGAGGTCGACCTCCAGGTTCACCTGCCGGCCCGGCCGGTAGTCGGCCATGATGGTCTCGCCCAGGGTGTGCGGCACGATGGTCAGCTCGAACTCGGCGCCGTTCACCCCGTTGACCGTCAGGCTGGTGCCGTCGACGGTGATCGAGCCCTTGAGGGCGATGTAGCGCGCCAGCTCGCGCGGCGCACGGATGCGGAACTGCACGGCGCGGGCGTTCTCCTCGCGGGAGATCACCTCGCCGACGCCGTCGACGTGCCCGCTGACCAGATGGCCGCCGAGGCGACTGGTGGGGGTCAGGGCCTTTTCCAGGTTGACCCGGCTGCCCGCCTTGAGGTCGATGAAGGCGCTACGCGCCAGGGTCTCGCGGCTGACGTCGGCCCAGAAGCCGTCGCCGGGCAGCTCCACCGCGGTCAGGCAGATGCCGTTCACCGCGATGCTGTCGCCGAGCTTGACGTCGCCGAGATCGAGCTTGCCGGTCTGGACGTAGACGCGCACGTCGCCGCCCTTGGGGGTGAGGGCGCGGACGGTGCCGATGGCCTCGATTATGCCGGTGAACATGCAGTCCCTCCGGCACGCTGTTGCAGATGATGGTGCATGGAACGATCTCCTGTTTCGGAAAAACAGGGCATGCAGATCGAAAGGGATCGCGCGCGCGGATTGCGCGTGGCGGAACATCCCGCTCTCTCTCATCCGGACTCTGACCGTCGGCTCCGGAATCGCACCGGATCTGCTGACCTTGCGCGGGATCGCCCCGTGGCAAGCGCTCGCGGGCTGGACGCTGCGCGTCATCACCGCCGGTGGGGAATTCCACCCCGCCCTGAGAACGTCGGGCCCTGCGGCCCGGAGGCGCTTTTTACCACAAGGCGCGCGCCGCCGGCCACCGGCGTCTGGCTCTCCGGGCGAGGATGAGGCGCCGTCTAGGCGGGCACCGCGACGATCTGCCAGTCCTCGCCCACTGCGCGGATGTCGCGGATCTTCAGCGCGCGCGCCTCGGCCATGCGCTCCAGGGGCAGCTCCAGAAGCGGCCGGGCGGTCGAGCCGAGGAACTTGGGCGCGACGAAGATCCGGTACTCGTCGACCAGCCCCAGCCGGGCGAAGGCCCCGGCCAGGCGCGGGCCGGCCTCCACCAGCACCTCGTTGGCGCCGCGCGCGGCCAGCTCGGCGAGCAGCGCCGGCAGGTCGACCCGCCCGGCCTCGCCCGGCAGGGCCAGCAGCTCGTGGCCGGCCGCGCGGTAGGCGTCGTCGCGCTCGGCCGCGCAGCTCGCCACCAGCGCCGGCCCGGCCTGGAAGAAGGGCGCGTCCAGTGGCACCCGCTGGCCTCCGTCGACCAGCACGCGCAGCGGCGGGCGCTGCAGCGCCAGGGCGGCCTGCTCGGGCGCCAGCCCCAGCTCCGCGCCGCGCACGGTGAGCCGGGCGCCGTCGGCGAGCACGGTGTCGGCCCCCGTCAGCACCACGCTGGAGCGGGCGCGCAGACGCTGCACCGCGGCGCGCGCCGGCGCCCCGGTGATCCACTGGCTCTCGCCGCTGGCCATCGCCGTGCGACCGTCCAGGCTCATCGCCAGCTTGACCCTCACCAGCGGCAGGCCGCGCTCCATGCGCTTGACGAAACCGGCGTTGAGTTCGCGCGCCTCGGCTTCCAGCACGCCGACCTCGACTTCGATGCCGGCCTGGCGCAGACGCGCCAGACCGCGCCCGGACACCTGCGGATTGGGGTCCTGCATGGCCGCCACCACCCGGCCGACCCCGGCGGCGACCAGCGCCTCGGCGCAGGGCGGCGTGCGCCCGTGATGGCTGCAGGGCTCCAGGGTGACGTAGGCGGTGGCGCCGCGCGCCCGCTCGCCGGCCTGGCGCAGGGCATGGACCTCGGCGTGCGGCTCGCCGGCGCGCACGTGCCAGCCCTCGCCGACCACCGTATCGCCGGCGACGACCACGCAGCCGACCCGCGGATTGGGATGGGTGGAATACAGTCCCCGGCGCGCCAGTTCCAGGGCGCGGGCCATATAGAGAGGGTGGTTCATGGCTTGGATGGCTCGCGGGAGAGGCGGTCGATTTCCTCGCGGAACTCGTTGAGGTCCTGGAAGCGCCGGTAGACCGAGGCGAAGCGGATATAGGCGACCTCGTCGAGCTTGCGCAGCTCGGCCATCACCAGCTCGCCGAGCACCCGCGACTTGATCTCCCGCTCGCCGGTGGCGCGCAGCTCGTGCTTGATCCGGCCGATCGCCGCCTCCAGGCGCTCGACGCTCACCGGACGCTTCTCCAGCGCCCGCTGCATGCCGGCGCGCAGCTTGTCCTCGTCGAACGGCTGGCGGCTGCCGTCCTGCTTGATCAGCCGGGGCATCACCAGTTCGGCGGTCTCGAAGGTGGTGAAGCGCTCGCCGCAGGCCTGGCATTCGCGACGGCGGCGCACCTGATCGCCCTCGGCGACCAGCCGCGAGTCGATGACCTTGGTGTCGTGGGCGCTGCAGAAGGGACAATGCATGGGCGAGGGCTGTCGCAGGACGGGAGTCCATGGTAGCGCATCCCGCCCCCAAGACAAGCCGCGGGCTTTGCGCTATACAGACGCCCAGCCACCCCTCGCCCAGGAGCCCCCATGTCGCCGCGCCCTTTCGCCCTCCTCGGCCTGAGCCTCCTGCTCGCCGCCTGCTCCAATCAGCCTGAAACCGCCCCGCCCACCTCGGCGGCCGCCTCGACCACCGCCCACGAAGCGCTGCCGGCCGACCAGCGCGAGCTGCGCGGCAGCCTGCTCGGCGCTCCGGCGGACAGCGAGGTGGAATTGGCGGTGCTGCTGGTCGATGCGCGCGGCACGCCGCGCGAGGAGCTTGGCAGCACCCGCCTGCAGGGCAACGGCCAGACGCTGCCGTTCAGCCTGCGCTTTCACCCGCAGCCCTTCGCCGCCGGCACGCGGATCGAGCTGCGCGGCCGGGCCAGCCAGTCCGGCCGGCTGATCCTGCGCCTGCCCCCGCGTACTCTTTCCGTCGTCGACAGCCAGGCGCTGGGCGCCCTGCAGCTGGTCCCCGCGCCGTGAACGCGCCGTTCGAGCTGCAGGCGGCGCTGGACGAGCTGCTCGGCGATGCCCGGCTGGTCGCCCAGGCGCTGCCGGGCAGCGACCTGCGCCTCTGGCTGGTCGATCCGGCGAACATGGCGCGCGCCTTCAGCCCGGAGGAAACCCGGCGCATCCTCGAAGAGCCGCCCTACTGGAGCTTCTGCTGGGCCAGCGGCCTGGCGCTCGCTGGCTGGCTGGCCGAACGCCCGGAATGGGTGCGCGGCCGGCGCGTGCTGGACTTCGGTGCCGGCAGCGGCGTCGCGGCAATCGCCGCGGCCCGCCTGGGCGCCGCCGAGGTGGTGGCCTGCGATCTCGACCCGCTGGCGCTCGCCGCCTGCCGGGCGAACGCCGCGCTGAACGGGGTGGAGCTGGGCTATTCGACGGACTTCTTCGCCGAGGCCGACCGCTTCGAGCTGATCCTGGTCGCTGACGTGCTCTACGACCGCGCCAACCTGCCGCTGCTCGATGCATTCCTCGCCCACGGCCGCGAGGCCCTGGTGGCGGACTCGCGGGTGCGCGACTTCGCCCATCCGCGCTACCGGCGCCTGACCACCCTCGACGCCTGCACCTGGCCGGACCTGGCCGAGCCGGCGGAGTTTCGCCGGGTCAGCCTGTACCACGCCCGACGCGGCGCCTGAGCGGGCGCCCCGCCCGCCCCTTGCTTCCCCCGCCGCGCGCCCCCACTTACCATGCTGGCCTCCGTTCCAGCCCATTCCGAGAGTTCCGATGAGCGAAACCCCCTACATCTTCGACGTCACCGACGCCAGCTTCGAGCAACTGGTCCTCGAAAACTCCTTTCACAAGCCGGTGCTGGTGGACTTCTGGGCCGAATGGTGCGCGCCCTGCAAGGCACTGATGCCGCTGTTGGCGAAGATCGCCGAGAGCTACCAGGGCGAACTGCTGCTGGCCAAGGTCAACAGCGACGTCGAGCAGCAGACCGTGATGCGCATGGGCATCCGCAGCCTGCCCACCGTGGTGCTGTTCAAGGACGGCCAGCCTATCGACGGTTTTGCCGGCGCCCAGCCGGAATCGGCGATCCGCGCGATGCTCGAACCCCACGTGCAGCCGCCCGCCCCCGCCGCGGCCGACCCGCTGGAAAGCGCCCAGGCGCTGTTCGCCGCCGGACAGTTCGGCGAGGCGGAGAACCTGCTCGTGGCGCTGCTCGGCGAAGACAACGAAAACGCCGCCGCGCTGATCCTCTATGCCCGCTGCCTGGCCGAACGCGGCGAACTGGGCGAGGCCGAGACGGTGCTCGCGGCGGTGAAGGGCGACGAACACAAGCAAGCCCTGGCCGGCGCCCGGGCCCAACTGACCTTCCTGCGCCAGGCCGCCGACCTGCCGGAGGTCGCCGCGCTGAAGAGCCGCCTGGCCCAGGACGGCGGCGACGACGAGGCCGCCCATCAGCTGGCGATCCAGCAACTGGCGCGCCAGCAGTACGAGGCGGCACTGGATGGCCTGCTCCGGCTGTTCGTGCGCAACCGCAGCTATGCCGACGGCCTGCCGCACAAGACCCTGCTGCAGGTGTTCGACCTGCTCGGCAGCGATCACCCGCTGGTCGCCACCTACCGCCGCAAGCTCTACCAGGCCCTCTATTGAGGACTGGGCATCATTCCGCCCAGTGGTAGATCGGCGCGTCCGGGCCGTTCTCGACCCGGACCTGCGCACAGTGGCGCAGCCGCACCAGCAGGCGCTTGCCGGCCTCGGCGCTGCCGGCCAGCGCCTGCAGCTGGTTGAGCAGCGCGGGGCCGTCCATCTGCCCGGCGCTGCGCAGCAGCTGCTGGGCGGTCTGCCAGAGCCGGTCGACCGGCTCCGCCGCCGGGGCCGCGGGCGCGCCGGGGTTGCCGGCAGCCAGCCGGGCACCGAGGCGCGCCCAGTCCTCGTCGTCCAGCTCCAGACTCAGGTCTACCGGCCAGTCGCCGATGTGTCCGCGTATTCTCAGCATGGGCACAGCTCCTCGCGATGAAGGCCGCCATGCTCCCATGCCGCCTGCGCTCCGCCAAGCGCGACCCGCAGCTGGCGAGGTCCGGGCAAACTCGTTATAACATAACGTGAATCCGGCCCGGAGACCGCCATGCCCCGCCCGCAGCTTGCCCTGTCCCTCCTCCTGCTGACCGCCGGCCTTGCCCGGGCCGAGGAGCCCCATCGCCATTCCGAACACGCCCACGGGGAAGCCCTCGCCGCCCACGAGCACGGCAGCGCCCAGCTCAACCTGGCGCTGGACGGGGCGATCCTCGAAATCGAATTCGCCAGCCCGGCGATGAACCTGGTCGGCTTCGAACATGCCGCCCGCAGCGACGCCGAGCGGGCCAGGCTAGCCGAGGTCCGCGCCCGGCTGGAGCAGCCGCTCGACCTGTTCGGCGTACCGTCCGCCGCCCGCTGCCGGGTGCAGGAGCACAGCCTGCACGGCGCACTGCTCGATCCGGACGAAGCCGCCGGACACGAGCACAGCGCCATCGAGGCCCGCTACCGCCTGCAGTGCAGCGCCGCAGGCGCGCTGGAGGGCTTGAATCTCGCCGCACTGTTCGGCACATTCCCGGCCACCCGGAAGATCCAGGTCCAATTGATCGGCCCCCACGGGCAGCAAGGCCTGGAACTCGGCCCCGAACGCACCGCCCTGGAATTCTGAGGCCTGTGGCCGACGCCCCAATCGAGTACCTCGACCGACACCATGAGCGCCCCCCTGATCGAACTGTCCAACCTCGGTTTCGCCTGGCCGGGCCAGCCCGAGCTGCTGGACATTCCCGAGTTCCACCTGCGGCGCGGCGAGACCCTGTTCCTCAAGGGTCCCTCCGGCAGCGGCAAGACCACCCTGCTCGGCCTGCTCGGCGGCGTGCAGCAGCCCGCCCGCGGCCATATCCGCCTGCTCGGTACCGAACTCGGCGCGCTCTCCGCGGCGGCCCGCGACCACTTCCGGGTCGACCATACCGGCTACATCTTCCAGCAATTCAACCTGCTGCCGTTCCTGTCGGTGCGCGCCAACGTCGAGCTGCCCTGCCATTTCTCGAAGCTGCGCACCGCGCGAGCCCGCCAGCGCCATGGCAGCGTCGCCCGGGCGGTGGCCGGCCTGCTGGAACACCTCGGCCTGGACGAGTCCCTGCTGGAGCGCCGCGCCGCGGAACTCTCGATCGGCCAGCAGCAGCGGGTCGCCGCCGCCCGCGCGCTGATCGGCCAGCCTGAGCTGGTGATCGCCGACGAGGCCACCTCGGCCTGGACGAGTCCCTGCTGGAGCGCCGCGCCGCGGAACTCTCGATCGGCCAGCAGCAGCGGGTCGCCGCCGCCCGCGCGCTGATCGGCCAGCCTGAGCTGGTGATCGCCGACGAGCCCACCTCGGCGCTGGACACCGACGCCCGCCAGGCCTTTCTCGACCTGCTCTTCGCCGAGTGCCGCGAAGCCTCGGCCAGCCTGCTGTTCGTCAGCCACGACCAGAGCCTGGCGGGATTGTTCGAGCGCAACCTGTCGCTGCTCGAACTGAACCGCGCCGCCCGCCCCGGGGAGATCTGACATGCACCTGCTGCGCCTGGCCCTGGCCAGCCTGGCCAACCGCCGCTTCACCGCCCTGCTCACGGTGTTCGCCATCGCCCTCTCGGTCTGCCTGCTGCTCGCCGTCGAGCGGGTGCGCACCGAGGCCCGCGCCAGCTTCGCCAGCACCCTGAGCGGTACCGACCTGATCGTCGGCGCCCGCTCCGGCCCGGTGAACCTGCTGCTCTACTCGGTGTTCCGCATCGGCAACGCCACCAACAACATCCGCTGGGAAAGTTTCCGGCACTTCGCCGAGCACCCGCGGGTGAAGTGGGCGATCCCGCTGTCGCTGGGCGATTCGCATCGCGGCTACCGGGTGCTGGGCACCACGCCGGCCTACTTCGAGCACTACCGCTACGGTCGCCAGCAGCCACTGGAATTGAAAGAAGGCCGCGCCTTCGCCGCGGACCCGTTCGAGGTGGTGCTCGGCGCCGAGGTGGCCGAAGCGCTGCACTACCGACCGGGCGACGAGATCGTCCTGGCCCACGGCGTGGCGAAGATCAGCCTGACCCGCCACGACGACAAGCCGTTCCGCGTGGTCGGCATCCTCGGCCGCACCGGCACGCCGGTGGACCGCACCCTGCACATCAACCTGGCCGGAATGGAGGCGCTGCACGTCGACTGGCGAGGCGGCGTGCCGGCCCAGGGCAGCGCGCGGATCGACGCCGAACAGGCGCGCCGGCTGGACCTGCAGCCCAAGGCGATCACCGCCTTCCTGCTCGGCCTCGACAGCAAGATCGCCACCTTCGCCGTGCAGCGGGAAATCAACGACTACCGGGGCGAGCCGCTGCTGGCGATCCTCCCCGGGGTCGCCCTGCAGGAGCTGTGGAGCCTGATGGGCACGGCGGAGCAGGCGCTGTTCGTGGTCTCGCTGTGCGTCGTGCTGACCGGGCTGATCGGCATGCTCACGGCGATCCTCGCCAGCCTCAACGAGCGCCGCCGGGAGATGGCGATCCTCCGCTCGCTGGGCGCGCGGCCCTGGCACATCGCCGGACTGCTGGTGCTGGAGGCCTTCGCGCTGGCCCTGGCCGGCATCTTGCTCGGCCTGGCCCTGCTCTACCTGGGCATCCTGCTGGCCCAGGGACCGCTGCAGGCGGCCTACGGTTTGTATCTGCCGTTCGCTGCGCCGAGCGCCTACGAATGGCTGCTGCTCGGCACCATTCTGCTCGCCGCCCTGCCGCTGGGCGGCGTGCCGGCCTGGCGCGCCTATCGCCAGTCGTTGTCCGACGGCCTGTCCATTCGTCTGTGAGGAGTCCCGATGCGACGCATTCTGATTGTCCTGCTGCTCGCCCTCGCCCCGCCGCTGTGGGCGGCCGAACCCCGCGACCTGGCGTGGACCGAGATGATCCCGACGGGGACGCCGGCCACTCCGGAACCGCAGGCGCCGATGCACGACCCCGGCCAGGGCAGCGCGCTGTCGGACGAGTCCGACCCGCCCGCGGCGCAGATGTCGCCGGCGGCGCCGGTGGTCGAAGCGCTGGACGGCCAACTGGTCCGCCTGCCCGGCTACCTGGTGCCGCTGGAGACCGCCAGCGACGGGCGCGTCCGCGAATTCCTGCTGGTGCCCTACTTCGGCGCCTGCATCCATGTGCCACCGCCGCCGTCGAACCAGATCGTGCATGTGCGCAACGAGCCGGGCGTACAGCTCGAGGTGCTGTACCAGCCGTATTGGGTGGAAGGCAAACTACAGGTCGAACATACCAGCAGCGAGCTGGCCGAGGCGGGTTACCGGATGGCTACCAGCAAGGTCTATCCGTACCAGCTGGACCAATAACTCGGGCGGAATCGCCGCCTGTCCCAACGGCCTTCGAAGGGGCCGGAAACCGCAACGCTCAGTTCACCGTGGCCGGATGCCGTTCGCGCTCGAACGCCAGTTCGCCCTCCGCCCACTCGCGCCAGGGGCCTACCTGGCTGCGACCCGCGCCGGCCCGCTCGGCGCGCGTCAGCGCCTCCAGGGCGGGATTCCTGTACGCCTGCTCCAGCTGGGCCAGGCTCAGCCAGTGCCGAGGATTGCCGGACCGGTACTGCCCGCTCCACCCTCGGCGCCGCCGGCTGCCCCACCAGCGCCGGCAGATGACCCGCCGCGGTCGACAGCGCGCACCGGTGATAGCCCGGACCATGCCGCATGGTCGGCAGGGTAGCCGCGGCCATGCCGCGTGGGTTGCCAGCCCCGCTCAGGGCCAGCACGTCGAACACCGCGATCATGCCGCTGACGGTACCGAGCAGGCCGAGCTGCGGGGCTACCGCACTGATCAGCTTGACCAGGCCCAGCGGATTGTCGCTGCGAGGCGTGCCGAGGTCCTGCAATTGCGCCTTGATGCTGCGCGCCACGCCGCCGAGATGGATCATCCGCCAGGCGGCGAGGCACAGGCCGAACGCACCGAGGGCGACGATCACCCAGCCGACCAGTCCGCCCGGCTGCAGGCGGGTCCAGAAATCCGGCTCGCGTTGCAGCTGGGCCAGCAGGGTGCCGCGCGTGGGATCGCCAGGCAGCTCGGCGAGCGCCTCGCCGCTCTCCAGATAGCTCGTCACCTGGCCGCGTCCCGAGGGCTGGTTGGCCGCCGCCAGCAGCTCGCCGGCTTCGGCGTCATGGCGCAGGCCCGCCTCGCCGAAGCTGGAAAAGGTGCCGACGCGCAGCACCGGCTGGGTCTTGCGCTGGCCGTCGAGGCCCACCACCGGCAGATCCACCCGCTCGACCCGGCCGCTGGCGGCGAGGTCTTCGAGCAGGGTCATCCAGTAGCCGTCGAGACCCTCGCCGGACGGCGGGCCCCTGCTTTCCGCCAGCGCCTTGAGGCGCGCCAGACGCTCGGGGTACTGCGCGTTGAGCAGGCTATCCTGCCAGTGCCCGACGATATCCCCGGCACTCTGGCGAACCACGACAAACAGCTCGCCGAAGTCGCCGACGTGCCGGGTCAGCTGTTTTTCCTGCTCGGCCCGGGCGGCGGCGAGCAGACTGGCCTGCTCGCTGTGCTTGGCAAGGAAGGCTTTTCCCGCTCGGCCATGGCACCGACCTCGGCAGCGCGTTCGCTGCGGATATGCTCGAGCAGTTGATCGGGACCCAGGGCGTCCGCCGCCGGGGCGAAGGTCGGCAACAGGGTCAGGAAAAAGGCGGCAGCGAAACGACGCATCATTGCTTGGCCCCCCCCGGGCCAGGGTCTTGACGGACAGCCGCAGGTAGGCGGGAGCCCGTTGCTGCCGGGCGATGGCCTGGGCCTCCGGCCCGATCTGCGACAGCCCGCCTCGGTACCTGCGCCCTCTGGACGAAGGACAGTATTTTGAGAATGACATCACAATTTGCCCACCACACAAGAACACGAAAGAACTTTTCTTGCGCCAGATCAAGATGAAAGTGATCGAGCAAACTATCATCGCCCCTCTGCCCGGAAACCATTATCCAGGCTTCACCGAACGACTCGCGCAAGCACCAGCAGTCGAATCCCACCTCCGCTCTTTCTTCCGCTTGATTGTCGACACCTTTCGACGATGACAAGCCCCCTGGAAGTTTCTCGAGCTTCCCTGCAAGCCAAACTTTCCTGCCCGCCAAAAAGTTATCCAGTCAACAACTCGACACCAGATCGCCCTCCACCAGGAACAGCGACTTTGTTACCTTCTATCCGGGTCGAACAAGATCCCGGAGCTTTATTGAGACAAATCAAGGCCGGACTATCGGGAGTTATTAATATCAACTCCAACACGTAAATACTTCTTCGGGAGTTCGCCATGGCCAAGTTCAAATCCCTCTTCGCCCTTTCCTTGGTCGGCATGGCCCTGGCAGCCCCCTACGCCACCTCGCACGAGCGTGGCGACATCATCATGCGGGCCGGCCTGGTTACCGTCGACCCCCACGAAGAGAGCGAAGACATCCGCCTCCACGGTACCGGCAAGCTGCCCGGCACCAGTGCCGGCGTCAACAGTGACACCCAGATCGGCCTGAACTACCTCTACATGCTGACAGATCATGTCGGCCTCGAATACCTGGCCGCCACCCCCTTCAAGCACGACGCCTATGCCAGGGGGCTCCCCGGCGACCTGGACGGCCACCTCGGCACCTTCAAGCAGCTGCCGCCGACCGTCAGCCTGGTCTACTTCCCGCTGTCCCCCTACTCCACCGTCCAGCCCTACGTCGGTGCCGGCATCAACTACACCTACATCTTCGAGACCAAGCTGGGCAATTCGGCCGAGAGCAAGGGCTTCAAGGGCTTGGACATGGACAACTCCATCGGCTGGGCCGTAGAGGCCGGCGTCGACTACATGCTGACCGACACCCTCATCCTCAACGCTCAGGTTCGCTACATCGACATCAACACCACGGCCACCACCCACCTCAACGGCACCAAGGTTTCCGTCGACGTGGACGTCGACCCCATGGTTTACATGGTTTCCCTCGGCTACAAGTACTGAGCGAACCCCCTACGAAAAAGGCGCCCGCATGGCGCCTTTTTCTTTTTCAGCCGCCAATATCCGCAACAGGCGACTCCAGTTGATCCGGAAGCCCCCCGCAGCAGTCCAACCACTGCGGATGAATCCAGCCCTTCCGAACCTCACGGCAACCAGCCATCAACGCTCGACATCCGCATTGATGCAGATCAAAGAATCATTCAACCAAGAAGAAACACTTCGTTGAATACCCGCCGCAAGTTCCCCAGCAACTCATCGAAGAACGGGCGAGCGAGCACTTTAAAGAGTCGCATTGACACAGATCAAGAAACAATCGACAGCAAGCTGTCTTGCTGGCCAGACATCACCCCCTCCTGACATGTATCAACAAGCCCACCCTCACGTAATTGGCGCGAATATATTGGCAAGTATTTATTGAGTTGAATCAAAACAGCCCGGCGCAAGCAAACTAATATCAGCTCCAAGAACTAAATGCATTAAAGGCCAACAAGTCCACGGGCCTTTAGGAGCAAGACCATGCACAAGTCACTGTTCGCTCTTTCCCTGGTTGCCATCGCCCTGGCAGCCCCCTACGCAGCTGCGCACGAGCGCGGCGACATCATCATGCGGGCCGGCCTGGTTACCGTCGACCCCCACGAAGAGAGCGAAGACATCCGCCTCCACGGTACCGGCAAGCTGCCCGGCACCAGTGCCGGCGTCAACAGTGACACCCAGATCGGCCTGAACTACCTCTACATGCTGACAGATCATGTCGGCCTCGAATACCTGGCCGCCACCCCCTTCAAGCACGACGCCTATGCCAGGGGGCTCCCCGGCGACCTGGACGGCCACCTCGGCACCTTCAAGCAGCTGCCGCCGACCGTCAGCCTGGTCTACTTCCCGCTGTCCCCCTACTCCACCGTCCAGCCCTACGTCGGTGCCGGCATCAACTACACCTACATCTTCGAGACCAAGCTGGGCAATTCGGCCGAGAGCAAGGGCTTCAAGGGCTTGGACATGGACAACTCCATCGGCTGGGCCGTAGAGGCCGGCGTCGACTATATGCTGACCGACACCCTCATCCTCAACGCCCAGGTTCGCTACATCGACATCAACACCACGGCCACCACCCACCTCAACGGCACCAAGGTTTCCGTCGACGTGGACGTCGACCCCATGGTTTACATGGTTTCCCTCGGCTACAAGTACTGAACGAACCCCCAACGAAAAAGGCGCCTGCACGGCGCCTTTTTCTTTTTGTCCATATACGGCTGGCGCGGCCAAATCGTCACTGCCAAGCGATAGCTCTCAGGACTGCGCGCCGCCCAGCAAACGGGCCAGGCCAGCGGCCATCGGGGTCGGCTCGGACAACTGATAACGCGCCAGCAACCGCCGGTTGTCCGCCCGCGAATGGCGAATATCGCCAGGACGCGCGACCTCCCGACGCACCTCCGGCAGACCGCCGAACAGCAGCGAGATCTCCTCAAGCAGCCGGTTGAGGCTGACGCTGCGATTCAATCCGACGTTCACCGCTCCCGGCAGCACCTGCGGCATCTCCAGAGCCTGCAGCAACACTCCGACGAGATCGGTGACATAGACGAAATCGCGGGTCTGCTCACCATCGCCGAACAGGGTGATGGGCAGGCGCTTCGCGGCGCGCTCGGTGAAGATGCTGATCACCCCCGAGTAGGGCGAAGAAGGGTCCTGGCGCGGCCCATAGATATTGAAGAAACGAAAGACCGCCGGCTCCAACCCGTGCTGGCGGCGATAGAAGTCCAGATAATGCTCGCTGGCCAGCTTGTCCGCCGCGTAGGGGGTGAGCGGTGCCTTCGGTGTATCCTCGTCGATCGCCTCGCCTTCTCCGTTGTTGCCATAGACGGCCGCGCTGGAAGCGAACAGTACGCGCCCGACTCCCTGCTCGCGCATCGCCTCGCAGACGCTCAGGGTGCCGATGAAATTGCTCCGGTGGGTGCCTGCCGGGTCGATCACCGAAGCCTGAACCGAGGCCACAGCCGCCAGATGGACCACAGCCCGACAGCCGCCCAGGACCTCCCGCACCAGAGCAGCATCGGCGACATCCCCCTCAACCAGTTCGAGGCGGGGGTCGCCGAGCGGCAGATTGTCCGGCGTGCCGCTGGACAGGTTGTCCAGCACGCGCACCGAATGCCCTTGGGCGAGCAGCGCATCGACCAGATGCGAGCCGATGAAGCCGGCCCCCCCGGTCACCAGAACAGGCAGGTCAGACATGGCGATAATAGCGATCCAGCAGGTTCGGCAAACCGGCGCGCCAGGCGCGCGGCTTGATGCCGAAGGTGTTGAGAACCTTCTTGCAGGATAGCACCGCATGCTGCGGCTCTTCGGTCGCATCCGGGCTCGCCCCGTGCGGCCGGGCCTGAATCTCCTCGACGACCAGCCGACGGTGGACACGCGCCTCGCCGAGGATCGCTTGGCCAAATGCCAGCGCGGTGGTCGCCTCGTGGCCGCCGTAGTGGTAGGTGCCCCACAGCGGTGCCCGGCAATCCAACTGCTTCAGCACAGCGAGCATCACCCGCGCGGCATCGTCCACCGGCGTCGGGTTGCCGCGCCGGTCGTCGGCGAGTGCCAGCACGCTTTCCCGTTCCGCACGCAGGAGGAAACGCCCGAGCAGCCCGCCGGGGCTGTCGTCGTACAGCCAGCCGAAGCGCAGCAGCACATGCCGGGGGCAGATCGAACGCACGCTCTGCTCGATGCGCAGCAGGGACTGCCCACGCAGCCCGAGCGGCATGGGCTCGTCCTTCTCGCTGTAGGCCGTGGCGCGTGCGCCATCGAAGACCCGGTAACTGGAGGGCTGCAGCAGGATGATCTGATGATGCAGGCAAAGCGCGGCAAGACGCTCGGTCGCGCGCTCCTGGGTGGCAAGGCGCGTAGCGTCGAGCGTCTCGGCCTGGAACCAGTCGTGGTAGTAGGCGAGATTGATCAACGCATCGGGGCGGGTCTCGTCGAGCAGAAGGGTCAGGCTGGCCGAATCCCAGCCCTGCTCCGGCGGCCGGGGAGCCAAGAAACTGATGTCGGCCTCGGCCCCCAGATGGATCAGCGCCTGGCCTAAGGCGCTGCCACCGCCCAGCAGCATCAGGCGCATATGCATGGGATGAGACTACCCAAGGTTGGCAGAAGTAATAAATGCATGAAGAGACTGAAAACGGTCCGTCATCTGCGGTGAGCGGCGCCAAGATGGTCAAACCATTCCCGGCAATCGGACGTATTGTGCGGCTTTCGACGGTGCGCGTCACTACTGCCCGCGCAGGCCATGCGCCGGAGCAAATCAGAGTGGCAAACAGCCGGTTGCCGCCCAGCCTTGAGCACTTTACTCAGGCGAAGCCACCGTTGGCACGCAGCACTTGGGAATTGATCCAGGCGCCGTCCGGGCCGGCGAGGAAGGACACCACCGCCGCGATGTCCTCGGGCGTGCCAAGACGTTCCAACGGTGACAGCCTGGCCAGCTGATCGATCTGCTCCGCACTCTTGCCGGCGAGGAACAACTCGGTGGCGACCGGCCCCGGAGCCACGGCATTGACACTGATCTCGTGCCCGCGCAGCTCGTTGGCCAACACATGCACCAAACCCTCGACGCCGGCCTTGCTGGCGATGTAGGGGCCGTAGCTGGGGAAGGACTTGGCGATCGCGCTGGTCGATAAGGCGATGATCCGCCCGCCACGCTCCACCTGGCGGGCCGCCAGGGAAAGCACGATGAAGGCACCGCGCAAGTTGGTGCGCAGCACCCGGTCGAACTGCTCGAGGTCACCGCCGGCAATCGTCAGACAGGGCATGATTCCGGCGCTGTTGACCACCACGTCGACGCGCCCGAAGGTTGCGCGCGTCCTGGCGAACAGGTGCTCCATGTCGGCCGGCTCGGCCACATCGCCGCGCACGGCGATGGCCCGTCCGCCGCCGGCGACGACTTCTGACACCAGCGACTCGGCCAAGGCCTGGTTGCCGGCGTAGTTGACGGCGATCGCGAAGCCATCCTGGGCCAGGCGAAGGGCGATGGCCCGGCCGATGCCGCGCGAGGCCCCGGTCACGATGGCCGCCTTGTCGATTGTCTGCATGATCTCACTCCCGCATGACGGGGCGACGAAGGCCGTCCCTGTTGGAAGTGATTCTGGTCGCTGGGTCTGCTTGGATAAATGCGCTGGAATTGTCAGGATTATTCAACAAGACCTAACAATTGCGGTGCCCATGGACAGATTCGACACCCTGCAGCTCTTCGCCCGCATCGTCGAGCTGGGCAGCTTCACCCGGGCAGCCGGCGCCCTGGACATCCCCCGCGCCACGGCCACCCATGCCATCAAGACGCTGGAGGAACGGCTCGGCGCGCGACTGCTGGAGCGCACCACCCGTCAGGTGCGCCCGACGCTGGACGGGCAGGCCTTCTACGAGCGCTGCAAACGTATCCTCGGCGATCTGGAGGATGCCGAGTCCTCCCTCAGCAGTGCAATGGCCAACCCGCGCGGCACCCTGCGCCTGGACCTGCACGGCGCCCATGCCAACCTGATCATCCTGCCGCGCATCCAGGAGTTCCACCGCCGCTACCCGCAGATCGAACTGGCCATCAGCAGCGGCGACCGCCTGGTGGACTTGGTGGGCGAAGGCATCGACTGCGTGGTCCGCGCCGGCAATCCGCGCGACTCCTCGCTGGTGGCGCGACGCCTGGCGCTGATGCCGGAGGTGGTCTGCGCCAGCCCTGACTACCTGGAACGGAATGGCCGTCCCGCCCAGCCCGACGAACTGTCGGCACACCAAGCGGTGGGCTTCTTCTCCAGCAATCGCGACATCCGCTACCCCTTCAGCTTCCTGGTCGACGGCGAAGTGGCGGAGTTCGAGATGGGCGGCTGGATTTCGGTCAACGACGCGGAGTGCTACAGCACCTGTGCGCTGAACGGCTGCGGGCTGATCCAGGTGCCGCGCTTCCGGGTGGAGGAGTATCTGCGCAGCGGAAGGCTGGAGGAGGTGCTGGCGGACTGGCCGAGCCCCGGCCTGCCGGTCTCGGTGCTCTATCCCTATCACCGCCAGCTGTCGCCGCGGGTCAAGGTCTTCGTCGAGTGGCTAGCGGCCGTCTATGCCGAGCACTTCGCGCCAGCCGAGGCGCCGCGGAGTGTCCGGAGGCACCGAGAAGAGTGAGTTCCCGCCTGCCGTGCGGCAGACGGGGAGGCCGCGCTAGAACGGGATATCGTCGTCGAAGCTGTCGTAGTCCGGCGCCGGCGGCTGCCGGTCCTGCTGCGGAGCGGGACGCGCCTGCGGGGCCTGGGCCTGCTGCTGCGGTTCGCGCGGGGGACGCGGTGCGCGCGGGGCCTCGTCGCCACTGCCGCCACGGCCGCCGAGCAGCTGCAGGGTGCCGTTCATATCGACGACGATCTCGGTGGTGTAGCGATCTTGGCCGTCCTGCCCCTGCCACTTGCGGGTCTGCAGGCGGCCCTCGACGTAGCACTGCGAGCCCTTGCGCAGATACTCGCCGGCAATCTCGGCGAGCTTGCCGAAGAACACCACGCGGTGCCATTCGGTGCGCTCCTGCTGCTGGCCGGTCTGCTTGTCCTTCCAGGCGTCGGTGGTGGCCAGGGTGATGTTGGTGACCGCATTGCCGTTGGGCAGGTAACGGGTTTCCGGGTCGCCGCCGACGTTGCCGATCAGAATGACTTTGTTAACCCCACGGGCCATAACGTTCTCCTAGGCTTCAGCACGTCGCCGGCGCCGGCTCGATCAGGCGCTCCAAGGACGTGCGGTCCAGTTTTTGGGTATCCACTTTGATATAGAGGGCGGCCTCCTCGGCCACCACCTCGGCATCTGCCACTCCGGGCACGGCCAGCAGACGCTCGCGCAGGGCCGCATCGCGCAGGGCCGCGGGCGACAGCGGCAAGCGCAGGCTGGTCACGTAGGGAGGTTCGCGCATGGTAACAGCAATCGCCAGCCACAGGGCGCAGAGCAGCGCACAGCCGACGAACACCGCGCCCAGCCCACCCTGCTGGTACAACCAGCCGCCGAAGATGCCGCCCAGTGCCGCGCCGAGGAACTGGCTGGTGGAATACACGCCCATCGCCGTACCCTTGCCGCCGGCCGGGGCAACCTTGCTGACCAGCGAGGGCAGAGACGCCTCCAGCAGGTTGAAGGCAGTGAAGAACGCCACCGCCCCCAGCACCAGAGCCACCAGGCTGCCGCCGAACAGCCAGAAATACAGTTCGCAGAACAGCAGGACTGCCACTGCCGCGCAGAACACCCGCTTCATCCGACGCTTCTTTTCAGCATAGAAGATGAACGGGACCATACCGAAGAAGCCTACGAGCAGGGCGACCAGGTAGACCCACCAGTGCTCTTCCCGGGGCAGGCCACCCCGCTCCACCAGTGCCAGCGGCAGGGCCACGAAGGTGGCCATGAGGATCGCATGCAGCGCGCCGATACCGAAATCCAGGCGCAGCAGATCGGGATGGCTCAGCGTGGCGCCCAGTGCCTGGCGCGCCACCGCAGATTCACGGTGCTGCAGGGCCCGCGGCGCCACCGGTACCAGCGCGGCAACGATCAGGATGCCGAACAGGGCCATGCCGGCGGTCGCCCAGAACAGTCCAAACAGGCCGAAGGCACGGGTCAAGAGCGGACCGATCACCATGGCCGCGGCGAACGACAGGCCGATGCTCATGCCGATCATGGCCATGGCCTTGGTGCGGTGTTGCTCGCGAGTCAGGTCGGAGAGCAGCGCCATCACCGCCGCCGAGATCGCCCCGGCCCCCTGCAGCACGCGGCCGGCGACGACTCCCCAGATGGAGTCGGCATTGGCCGCCAGCACCGCGCCGGCGGCGAAGATCAGCAGGCCGACATAGATCACCGGCCGCCGACCGATGTGGTCGGAGAGGATGCCGACGGGAATCTGCAACACCGCCTGGGTCAACCCGTAGGCACCGATCGCCAGACCGATCAACGCCGGCGTGGCACCGGCCAGTTCCATTCCATAGGTGGCGAGCACCGGCAGAACCATGAACATGCCCAGCATGCGAAAGGCGAACACCAGCGCCAGCCCGCCTCCCGCCCGGATTTCGCTGCCACTCATGCGGTCTCTGTCGTGCATGCTCGAGCCCTCGTGAAAATACGCAATTCTACCAGTCGCTGTCCGACCAGCCCATGGCAAAGGCGCACACCGCCGGCCAGGCTTGCCCGCCCGCCCGCGGCGCGCCGTATACTCGCGGATTTCTGCCCGCCATGCGAGGCCGCTTTGGACAAGATCCTGATCCGTGGGGCGCGCACCCACAACCTGAAGAACATCGACCTCACTCTGCCCCGCGACAAGCTGATCGTCATCACCGGGCTGTCCGGCTCCGGCAAATCCTCACTGGCCTTCGACACGCTCTATGCCGAGGGCCAGCGCCGCTACGTGGAATCGCTCTCGGCCTACGCCCGACAGTTCCTGTCGATGATGGAAAAGCCCGATGTCGATGCCATCGAAGGCCTCTCGCCGGCGATCTCCATCGAGCAGAAGTCCACCTCGCACAACCCACGCTCCACCGTCGGCACCATCACCGAGATCTACGACTACCTGCGCCTGCTCTACGCCCGCGTCGGCACGCCACGCTGCCCGGAACACGACGTGCCGCTGGAGGCACAGACCGTCAGCCAGATGGTCGACCAGGTGCTGACCCTGCCAGAAGGCCGCAAGCGCATGCTGCTGGCACCGGTGGTACGCGAACGCAAGGGCGAGCACCTCTCGGTGTTCGAGGAACTGCGCGCCCAAGGCTTCGTCCGCGCGCGCGTCGACGGCAAGCTCTTTGAACTGGACGAGCTGCCCAAGCTCGACAAGCAGAAGAAGCACAGCATCGAGGTGGTGGTCGATCGCTTCAAGGTCCGCGGCGACCTGCAGCAGCGCCTGGCCGAGTCCTTCGAGACCGCCCTGAAACTGGCCGACGGCATCGCCCTGGTCGCCCCCATGGAAGACGAAGACGGCGAGGAAATCATCTTCTCCGCGCGCTTCGCCTGTCCGCACTGCGGGCATTCGATCGGCGAACTGGAGCCCAAGCTGTTCTCCTTCAACAATCCCGCCGGCGCCTGTCCCACCTGCGATGGCCTGGGAGTGAAGCAGTTCTTCGATCCACGCCGGTTGGTCAACGGCAAGCTGAGCCTGGCCGAGGGCGCGATCCGCGGCTGGGACCGGCGCAACGTCTACTACTTCCAGATGCTCGGCTCGCTGGCCGCGCACTACGGCTTCAGTCTCGAAGAGCCGTTCGACGAGTTGCCGGCCGCCCAACAGAAGGTCCTGCTGCAGGGCAGCGGCCGCGAGAACATCGAGTTTCGCTATCTCAACGACCGCGGCGACATCGTCGTCCGGGCGCATCCCTTCGAAGGGATCATTCCCAATCTGGAGCGTCGCTACCGCGAAACCGAGTCTGCCAGCGTGCGCGAGGAGCTGGCCAAACTGCTCAGCAGCCAGCCCTGCCCGGATTGCCGCGGCACCCGCCTGCGCCGCGAGGCACGGCATGTCTGGGTCGGCGCAAAGACCCTGCCGGCGGTCACCGCACTGCCGGTGGGCGAGGCCTGCGGCTACTTCGCCGACCTGTCGCTGAGCGGCCGGCGCGGCGAGATCGCCGAGAAGATCCTCAAGGAAATCCGCGAGCGCCTGCAGTTCCTGGCCAACGTCGGCCTCGACTACCTGACTCTGGACCGCAGCGCCGACACCCTGTCGGGCGGCGAGGCACAGCGCATCCGCCTGGCCAGCCAGATCGGCGCCGGTCTGGTCGGGGTGATGTACATCCTTGACGAACCCTCCATCGGCCTGCACCAGCGCGACAACGAGCGCCTGCTAGCCACCCTCACCCACCTGCGCGATCTGGGCAACACGGTGATCGTGGTGGAGCACGACGAGGATGCCATCCGTCTGGCCGACTATCTGGTCGATATCGGCCCCGGTGCCGGGGTGCACGGCGGGCAGATCGTCGCCGAGGGCACGCCGACCGAGGTGATGGCCCACCCCGACTCGCTGACCGGCAAGTACCTCTCCGGCCGGATGAAGATCGCCGTGCCCGCCCGCCGCACGCCGCGCGATCCGCAGAAGCTGCTGAAACTCAGGGGCGCGCGCGGCAACAATCTGCGGAACGTCGACCTGGAAATCCCGGTCGGCCTGTTCACCTGCGTCACCGGGGTGTCCGGCTCGGGCAAGTCGACGCTGATCAACAACACCCTGTTCCCGCTCGCCGCCACCGCGCTGAACGGCGCCTCCTCGCTGGAGGCGGCGCCATACGCCGCCTTCGATGGCCTGCAGCACCTCGACAAGGTGGTCGACATCGACCAGAGCCCGATCGGCCGCACGCCACGCTCCAACCCGGCAACCTATACCGGCCTCTTCACCCCGATCCGAGAGCTGTTCGCCGGCGTACCGGAATCGCGCTCGCGCGGCTACGGTCCGGGGCGCTTCTCCTTCAACGTCAAGGGCGGACGCTGCGAGGCCTGTCAGGGCGATGGTGTGATCAAGGTGGAAATGCACTTCCTGCCGGACATCTACGTGCCCTGCGATGTCTGCAAGGGCAAGCGTTACAATCGCGAAACCCTGGAAGTGAAGTACAAGGGACGCAACATCCACGAAGTGCTGGAGATGACCATCGAGGAAGCCCGCGCGTTCTTCGATCCGATTCCGGCAGTGGCCCGTCGACTGCAGACCTTGATCGACGTGGGACTGTCCTACATCGGGCTGGGACAGAACGCCACCACCCTCTCCGGCGGCGAGGCACAGCGGGTCAAGCTGTCGCGCGAGTTATCCAAACGCGACACCGGCAAGACGCTGTATATCCTCGACGAGCCGACCACCGGCCTGCACTTCGCCGATATCCAGCAACTGCTCGACGTACTGCACCGCCTGCGCGACCACGGCAACACCGTGGTGGTGATCGAGCACAACTTGGACGTGATCAAGACCGCCGACTGGCTGGTGGACCTCGGCCCGGAGGGCGGCTCGCGCGGCGGGCAGATCATCGCCAGCGGCACGCCGGAACAAGTGGCCGGCATGCTGCAGTCGCATACCGGACACTTCCTTGCCCCGGTGCTGGAGCGGGACCGGGCATAGCCCTGAAAGGGCGACACCGAAAGGCCGGACAGCACTGCCCGGCCTCTTCCACGAGGCACCACGCCCGGTGCCACAACAAAAAACCGGGCACTGGGCCCGGTTTTTTGTCGATCAATCCACGTTTACTCGGCAACTGCTTCCACAGCACCGCCAACCGGGCGATCCACCAGCTCGACATAAGCCATGGGGGCGTTGTCGCCGGCGCGGAAACCGCACTTCAGGATGCGCAGATAGCCGCCCTGACGGTTGGCATAGCGCTTGCCCAAGTCGTTGAACAGCTTGCCGACGGCGGACTTCGAGCGGGTCCGATCAAAGGCCAGGCGACGGTTGGCGACGCTGTCTTCCTTGGCCAGGGTGATCAGCGGCTCGGCGACGCGACGCAGCTCCTTGGCTTTGGGCAGGGTGGTTTTGATCAGTTCGTGCTCGAACAGCGACACCGCCATGTTCTGGAACATGGCCTTGCGGTGTGCGCTGGTGCGGCTCAGGTGACGGCCACTTTTACGATGACGCATGGTTAAATTCCTTACCAAACTTGTTCGTTCGGTGCTAATGACGTTCAGGCCGTGGCCTTGTCGTCCTTCTTCAAACTTGCCGGCGGCCAGTTGTCGAGGCGCATACCGAGGGACAGACCACGGGAAGCCAGAACGTCCTTGATTTCGGTCAGGGACTTCTTGCCCAAGTTCGGAGTCTTCAACAGCTCCACTTCGGTGCGCTGAATCAGGTCACCGATGTAGTAGATGTTCTCCGCCTTCAGACAGTTGGCCGAACGTACGGTCAGCTCCAAGTCGTCGACCGGACGCAGGAGGATCGGATCGATCTCGTCCTCCTGCTCGACCACCACCGGTGCAGTGTCACCCTTGAGGTCGACGAACGCGGCCAGCTGCTGCTGCAGAATGGTCGCGGCACGGCGGATAGCCTCTTCGGGGTCCAAGGTACCGTTGGTTTCCAGATCGATGACCAGCTTGTCCAGGTTGGTACGCTGCTCGACGCGGGCGTTTTCCACCACGTAGGCAACACGACGGACCGGGCTGAAGGAAGCGTCGAGCTGCAGACGACCGATGCTACGGCTCTCGTCCTCGTCGCTCTGGCGGGCGTCGGCAGGCTCATAGCCACGACCGCGCGCCACCTTGAGCCTCATGTTCAGTACGCCGTTGTCTGCCAGGTTGGCGATTACATGGCCGCCGTTGACGATTTCGACATCATGATCCAGCTGAATATCGGCAGCGGTGACCGCGCCAGGGCCCTTCTTGCTCAGGCTCAGCGTGACTTCGTCGCGACCGTGCAGCTTGATGGCCAGGCCCTTCAGGTTGAGCAGGATCTCGATGACATCTTCCTGCACGCCTTCGATGGCGCTGTACTCATGAAGCACGCCGTCGATCTCGGCCTCGACTACCGCACAGCCGGGCATGGAGGACAGCAGGATGCGACGCAGGGCGTTGCCCAGGGTATGACCAAAACCGCGCTCCAAGGGCTCGAGCGTGATCTTGGCGCGGGTCGGACTGACCGCCTGCACATCGATGTGGCGGGGGGTCAGGAACTCATTTACCGAACTCTGCATGGATATACCTATTTTCTAGCCCTTACTTGGAGTAGAGCTCGACAATCAGGTTTTCGTTGATGTCGGCGGACAGGTCGCTGCGAGCCGGCACGCTCTTGAACACGCCAGACTTCTTCTCGGTATCCACTTCAACCCACTCGACGCGACCGCGCTGGGCGCAGAGTTCGAGAGCCTGGGCGACGCGCAGCTGGTTCTTGGCTTTCTCGCGAACAGCCACAACATCGCCGGCCTTGATCTGGTAGGACGGAATGTTCACGGCCTGACCATTGACGGTGATGGCCTTGTGCGAAACCAGCTGACGGGACTCGGCGCGGGTGGCACCGAAACCCATGCGGTACACGACGTTGTCCAGACGGCACTCGAGCAGCTGCAGCAAGTTTTCGCCGGTGGAACCCTTGCGACGGCTGGCTTCTTTGTAGTAACCGCTGAACTGGCGCTCCAGTACACCGTAGATGCGGCGAACTTTCTGCTTTTCGCGCAGCTGGGTACCGTACTCGGACAGACGACCACGGCGCTGGCCATGGATGCCGGGAGCCGACTCGACGTTGCACTTGGATTCGAGCGCACGGGAGCCGCTCTTCAAGAACAGGTCAGTGCCTTCGCGACGGGACAGTTTGCATTTGGGACCAATGTAACGTGCCATTCTTCACTGTCTCCTATTACACGCGACGCTTCTTCGGCGGGCGGCAGCCGTTATGCGGGATCGGGGTCACGTCGGTAATGCTGGCAATCTTGTAACCGCAGGCATTGAGAGCGCGCACGGCAGACTCGCGACCCGGACCGGGACCCTTGACGTTCACGTCAAGGTTCTTCAGACCGTATTCCAGAGCAGCCTGGCCGGCACGCTCGGCAGCCACCTGGGCAGCAAACGGGGTGCTCTTACGGGAACCACGGAAGCCGGAACCACCGGAGGTGGCCCAAGACAGGGCGTTACCCTGACGATCAGTGATGGTCACGATGGTGTTGTTGAAAGATGCATGGATATGGGCGATGCCATCCACCACGGTCTTTTTGACTTTCTTACGAGGACGAGCAGCAGGTTTTGCCATGATTAGATTCCTGTCGATTCGCGAATGCGATTACTTGCGGATCGGCTTGCGCGGGCCCTTACGGGTACGGGCGTTGGTCTTGGTGCGCTGGCCGCGAACCGGCAGGCCGCGGCGATGGCGCAGGCCACGGTAGCAGCCCAAGTCCATCAGGCGCTTGATCTTCATGTTGACTTCGCGGCGCAGGTCACCCTCGGTGGTGAGTTTGGCCACTTCGCCACGCAGTTGCTCGATCTGCTCGTCCGAGAGATCCTTGATCTTCGCTGCCGGATTGACGCCGGTAGCGGCACAGATAGCCTGTGCGGTAGTGCGACCGACACCATAGATGTAGGTCAGCGAGATAACAGTATGCTTGTTATCCGGAATGTTGACGCCTGCAATACGGGCCATTCAGTGGAACTCCAATTGACAGCTACCCACGCCCTGGAAGCCAAGAAATAGGGCGCAGGATACTAGCGCTGTAATAAAAAAGAATCAACCCGGCAGCGCACTAGCTGCCGGGTTCATTACGCAAGGATCACACTCAGCCTTGGCGCTGCTTGTGACGCGGCTCCGCGCTGCAGATCACACGCACGACACCGTCGCGACGGATGATCTTGCAGTTGCGGCACAGCTTCTTCACCGATGCACGAACTTTCATCACCAACTCCTCGAACCTTATGGACCAATCAGCGCAGCATGCCGCCGCCATGGCCCTTCAGGTTGCTTTTCTTCATCAGGGATTCGTACTGGTGCGAAACGAGGTGCGATTGTACTTGCGACATGAAATCCATCACAACCACCACCACGATCAGCAACGAGGTCCCGCCAAGATAGAACGGCACGTTGGCTGCCACCACCAGAAACTGCGGAAGCAGACAGACTGCCGTCATGTAGAGAGCGCCAAAAATGGTCAAGCGGGTCAGCACGCCATCAATGTAGCGCGCAGACTGCTCACCCGGCCGAATGCCCGGAATAAAGGCACCGGATTTCTTCAGGTTTTCCGCCACATCCTTGGGATTGAACATCAACGCAGTGTAGAAGAAGCAGAAGAAAATAATCCCCACACTGAACAACAGGATGTTCAACGGCTGGCCGGGCGCAATAGCTTGGGCGATGTCCTGCAACCAACCCATACCTTCCGACTGACCGAACCAAGAGCCCAGCGAAGCCGGAAACAGCAGGATGCTGCTGGCAAAAATGGCCGGAATAACGCCCGCCATATTCACTTTCAGCGGCAAGTGGCTGGTCTGCGCGGCGAAGACCTTACGGCCTTGCTGACGCTTGGCATAGTGCACCGCGATACGGCGCTGGCCGCGCTCGACGAAAACCACGAAACCGATGATCGCCACAGCCAGCAGCGCGACGGCAAGCAGAGCGATGATATTGATATCACCCTGACGAGCAGACTCAAAGGACTGACCGATTGCGGCAGGCAGGCCCGCCACGATACCGGAGAAGATCAGCATCGAGATGCCGTTGCCAACACCCCGCTCGGTGATCTGCTCGCCCAGCCACATCATGAACATCGCACCCGCCACGAAGGTGCTTACAGCCACAAAGTAGAAGCCGAAATCGGCGGCAAAGGCGACGCCCTGACTGGCCAGGCCAACGGACATGCCGAAGGCTTGGACGATCGCTAAAGCGAGCGTCCCGTAACGGGTGTACTGGCTGATCTTACGGCGCCCGGCCTCGCCTTCCTTCTTCAACTGCTCCAGCTGCGGGCTGACCACCGTCATCAACTGCATGATGATCGATGCCGAAATATACGGCATGATCCCCAGCGCGAAGATGCTCATCCGCTCCAGCGCGCCACCGGAAAACATGTTGAACAGGCTAAGAATGGTTCCCTCGTTCTGCTGGAACAGTTCCGCCAGCCTGTCGGGATTGATTCCTGGCACCGGGATATGTGCGCCTATGCGATAGACGATGATCGCCAGGAACAGGAATCGCAGCCGAGCCCAGAGCTCGGACAGCCCGCCATTGCTGAGTGCGGAGAGAGCACCTTGCTTAGCCATTTAGTCCTCGATTTTACCGCCAACTGCTTCGATGGCCGCACGCGCACCTTTAGTGACGGCGATCCCCTTCAGGGTAACGGCCCGGCCTACCTCGCCAGACAGCATGACCTTCACGCGACGGACGTTCTGATTGACCAAGTCGGCATCTTTCAGTGCCTGCAGGGTCACGACATCACCTTCTACCTTAGCCAGCTCGGAGGTGCGGATTTCCGCACGATCCATGGCTTTCAAGGAAGTGAAGCCGAACTTCGGCAAACGGCGATGCAGAGGCTGTTGGCCGCCCTCGAATCCGGGAGCGATCTTGCCGCCGGAGCGGGAAGTCTGCCCTTTGTGGCCACGGCCGCCGGTCTTACCGAGACCACTGCCGATGCCACGACCCGGACGCAGCTTCTCGCGCCGGGCACCCGGCGCGGAACGCAGATCGTTCAGTTGCATGGATTAACCCTCCACACGAAGCAGGTAATAGGCCTTGTTGATCATCCCGCGATTCTCAGGAGTATCCTGAACTTCGACAGTGTGACCGATGCGGCGCAGGCCCAGGCCCTTGACGCAAGCCTTATGATTGGCCAGGCGACCATTCAGGCTCTTGACCAGAGTGACTTTGACAGTTGCCATGATCAGAGAATCTCCTCGACGCTCTTGCCACGCTTGGCTGCCACCGACTCGGGGGACTGCATTTCCTTCAGCCCCTTGAAGGTGGCGTAAACCACGTTCACCGGATTGGTCGAGCCGTAGCACTTGGCCAGGACGTTCTGCACACCCGCAACCTCGAGAACGGCACGCATGGCACCGCCGGCGATGATCCCGGTACCCTCGCTGGCAGGCTGCATATAGACCCGGGAAGCGCCATGGGCGGACTTGACCGGATACTGCAGAGTGGTGCCATTCAGATCGACTTGGATCATGTTGCGACGGGCAGCTTCCATGGCTTTCTGGATGGCAGCCGGAACCTCGCGGGACTTGCCGCGACCGAAGCCAACACGCCCCTTGCCATCACCAACGACCGTCAGCGCGGTAAAGGTGAAAATGCGACCACCCTTGACGGTCTTGGCGACGCGATTGACCTGGACCAGCTTCTCGATGTAGCCCTCGTCGCGCTTTTGCTCGTTATTCGCCATAACTTAGAACTCCAGCCCGCCTTCACGAGCAGCATCGGCCAGTGCCTTGACACGACCGTGGTACTTGAAGCCAGAACGGTCGAATGCCACCTGGGTTACGCCAGCGGCCTTCGCACGCTCGGCTACCAGTTGGCCAACCTTCTTGGCCGCATCGACGTTGCCGGTGGCAGCGTCACGCAGTTCTTTGTCCAAGGTTGAGGCGGACGCCAGAACCTTGCCGCCGTCGGCCGTGATGACCTGGGCGTAGATATGCTGGGAAGAGCGGTACACGCAGAGGCGTACGGTTTCCAGCTCGCGCATTTTCAGGCGTGCCTTGCGAGCGCGACGCAGACGAGTTTCTTTCTTTACGCTCATTTGCTATGCCCTACTTTTTCTTGGCTTCTTTGCGATGGACCACTTCGCCGGCATACCGCACACCCTTGCCCTTGTACGGCTCGGGACGACGGAAGTCGCGAATCTCGGCCGCCACCTGACCAACCAGCTGCTTGTCGATGCCCCTGATCAGGATATCGGTCTGGCTGGGAGTCTCTGCGGTGATGCCTTGCGGCAGTTCGTAATCCACCGGATGGGAGAAGCCAAGCGCCAGGGACAGGACTTGCCCCTTGGCCTGCGCCTTGTAACCAACGCCAACCAGTTGCAGCTTACGCTCGAAGCCCTGACTGACACCGATCACCATGTTATTAACGAGTGCACGGGTCGTACCGGCCATGGCCCGGTTCTGCTGATCGCCATTACGGGCAGCGAAACGCAGCTCACCGGCATCCTGGATGACTTCGACGGAAGGATGCACATTCAATTCGAGAGAGCCCTTGGCTCCCTTCACCGAAAGCTGCTGACCGGCCAGATTGATCTCTACGCCAGCGGGCAGCTTGACGGGGTTCTTAGCAACGCGAGACATGCTGTTCCCCCCTTAGAACACAGTGCAAAGCACTTCGCCGCCAACACCAGCAGCACGGGCCGCACGATCAGTCATCACACCCTTGTTGGTGGACACGATCGAAACGCCCAGACCGCCACGCACTTTCGGCAGCTGATCGACGGACTTGTACTGGCGCAGGCCAGGACGACTCACGCGCTTGAGTTCCTCGATGACCGGACGGCCCTCGAAATACTTGAGCTCAATGGACAACAGCGGTTTGATGTCGCTGCTGACTTGATAATCCGAAATGTAGCCCTCGTTCTTGAGAACACTGGCCACAGCCACCTTCAGCTTGGAAGACGGCATACTCACGACGGTCTTCTCAGCCATCTGGGCATTACGGATACGAGTTAGCATGTCCGCTAACGGGTCCTGCATACTCATGGGCTAATTGCTCCTGATACAGAAAGAAAGCCTTGCGGCCTGAGCCCCAGACCTTGACTACAAGAAAAAATCAAGAGTCAGGAGAGCCGAGCATCCTAGAGGCTGCCCAAAAAAGAATCAAGCCCCAAAAGGGGCTTGATTCAGATAACCCGGACTCGACGAAGGCTTCGCGAGCCCCGGATCGTACTTACCAGCTGGCCTTGACCAGACCCGGAACGTCACCGCGCATGGCAGCCTGGCGCAGCATGTTGCGAGCTAGGCCGAACTTGCGGTAGACGCCATGGGGACGACCGGTCAGGCGGCAGCGGTTGCGCAGGCGCGAAGCACTGGCATCACGCGGCTGCTTCTGCAGGGCGATCTGGGCTTCCCAACGCTGCTCCGGAGTGGAGTTCGGGTTGGCGATGGTAGCTTTCAGCTCAGCACGCTTTTTGGCGTACTTGGCAACCGTTTGCTGACGCTTCAGCTCGCGGTTCTTCATGCTCTGTTTGGCCATTGCCGACTCCAGTCAGTTGCGGAACGGGAAGTTGAAGGCACGCAGCAGGGCGCGGCCTTCATCATCGGTACGGGCAGTGGTGGTCAGGGTGATATCCAGACCACGCAGCGCATCGATCTTGTCGTAATCGATTTCCGGGAAAATGATTTGCTCTTTCACGCCCATGCTGTAGTTGCCACGGCCATCGAAGGACTTGGCATTCAGGCCGCGAAAGTCACGCACGCGCGGCAGGGAGATAGCGAGCAGGCGATCCAGGAACTCGTACATGCGATCGCGACGCAGGGTCACTTTGACACCGATCGGCCAGCCTTCGCGGATCTTGAAGCCAGCGATGGACTTGCGGGCATAGGTGACCACAGCCTTCTGGCCAGTGATCTTCTCCAGGTCGGCAACGGCGTTCTCGATGACTTTCTTGTCACCGACCGCCTCGCCAACCCCCATGTTCAGAGTGATTTTGGTGATGCGCGGAATTTCCATCACGTTGGCCAGCTGAAGTTCGTTCTTCAGCTTGGGCGCAATCTCGTTCCGGTAAATCTCTTTTAGTCGTGCCATGGTTATCTACCTAGCAGTGCTCAAGCATCAACCGGCTTTTGGGTCGACTTGAAGACACGAATTTTCTTGCCGTCTTCGACCTTGAAACCGACGCGATCAGCCTTGTTGGTTTCGGCATTGAAGATGGCCACGTTGGAGACGTGCAGAGGCGCCTCCTTCTCGACGATACCGCCCTGGACGCCCAGCATCGGGTTCGGCTTGCTATGGCGCTTGATCAGGTTAACCCCACCGACGACCAGACGGTCGTCCGCGAGAACCTTGAGCACCTTGCCACGCTTGCCCTTGTCCTTGCCGGCGATGACGATGATCTCGTCGTCACGACGAATCTTTTGCATGACGGCTTCTCCTTACAGCACTTCAGGGGCGAGCGAGACGATCTTCATGAACTTCTCAGAACGAAGCTCACGAGTGACAGGCCCGAAGATGCGAGTGCCGATCGGCTCCTGCTTGTTGTTCAGCAGGACAGCCGCATTGCCGTCGAAGCGGATGATCGAGCCATCAGGGCGACGCACGCCGTGCCTGGTGCGAACCACCACAGCCGTCATGACCTGGCCCTTCTTGACCTTGCCGCGCGGAATCGCTTCCTTCACGGTCACCTTGATGATGTCGCCGATGCCGGCATAACGGCGATGCGAACCGCCCAGCACCTTGATGCACATGACGCGACGAGCACCGCTGTTGTCGGCCACATCGAGCATGGATTGAGTCTGAATCATAACTTTCTCCGACCCTTAGTCTCTTAGACTTCCACCGCGCGCTCGACGACTTCCACCAGCATCCAGGACTTGGTCTTGGCCAGCGGACGGGTCTCGCGGATGGTGACCGTGTCGCCGATACGGCACTGGTTGGTTTCGTCGTGGGCGTGCAGCTTGGTCGAACGCTTCACGTATTTACCGTAGATCGGGTGCTTCACGCGGCGCTCGATCAGGACGGTGATGGTCTTGTCCATTTTGTCGCTTACGACACGGCCGGTCAGCGTGCGAACGGTTTTCTGAGCTTCAGCCATGATCACTTACCTGCCTGCTGGTTGAGCACAGTCTTGACGCGAGCGATATCGCGCTTCACTTGCAAGAGCAGGTGACTCTGCCCCAGTTGGCCAGTTGCCTTCTGCATGCGCAGATTGAACTGGTCGCGCAGCAGGCCAAGCAATTGCTCGCTCAGCTGCTCAGCTGATTTTTCACGAAGTTCATTCGCTTTCATCACATCACCGTCCGCTTAACAAAAGTGGTGGCGAGCGGCAGCTTGGCTGCTGCCAGGGCGAAAGCCTCGCGCGCCAGCTCTTCGGAAACGCCCTCGATTTCGTAGAGCACCTTGCCCGGCTGGATCTGGGCTACCCAGTACTCGACGTTACCCTTACCCTTACCCATACGAACTTCGAGGGGCTTCTTGGTAACCGGCTTGTCGGGGAATACGCGAATCCAGATCTTGCCGCCACGCTTGACGTGACGGGTCAAGGCACGGCGTGCGGCCTCGATCTGGCGGGCGGTGAGACGACCGCGGCTCACGGACTTCAGGGCAAACTCGCCGAAGCTGACCTTGCTACCACGGTGAGCCAGGCCACGGTTGTGGCCGGTCATCTGCTTGCGGAATTTTGTACGCTTGGGTTGCAGCATGTTGCGTACTCCTCTTACTTAGCAGCTTTTTTGCGAGGCGCCGGCGCTTGCGGCTTGAGTTCTTCGTGCTGGCCACCAATGACCTCGCCTTTGAAGATCCAAACCTTGACGCCGATCACACCGTAAGTGGTGTGCGCTTCGTAGGTGGCGTAATCGATATCCGCGCGCAGGGTATGCAGCGGCACACGACCTTCGCGGTACCATTCGGTACGGGCGATCTCCGCACCGCCCAGACGACCACTCACCTGGATCTTGATGCCCTTGGCACCAATGCGCATGGCGTTCTGTACCGCACGCTTCATGGCGCGACGGAACATCACGCGACGCTCGAGCTGCTGAGCCACGCTTTGAGCAACCAGCATACCGTCGAGTTCCGGCTTGCGGATCTCTTCGATGTTGATGTGCACCGGCACACCCATTTGCTTGGTCAGGTCCTGACGCAGCTTTTCAACATCCTCACCTTTCTTGCCGATCACGATGCCGGGACGAGCAGTGTGGATGGTGATACGTGCGGTTTGAGCCGGACGAGCAATGTCGATACGGCTGACGGACGCGCTTTTTAGTTTGTCTTGGAGATACTCTCGGACCTTCAGGTCGGCAAACAGATAATCGGCATAAGTGCGCTTATCTGCATACCAGACCGAGGTATGCTCCTTGACGATTCCCAGGCGGATGCCAACGGGATGTACTTTCTGACCCATCTGATCGACTCCGTTACTTGTCCGCAACCTTGACAGTGATATGGCAAGACCGCTTGACGATGCGATCAGCACGGCCCTTGGCGCGCGGCATGATGCGCTTAAGCGAACGCCCTTCGTTGACGAAAACAGTGGAGACCTTCAGATCGTCCACGTCCGCGCCCTCGTTGTGCTCGGCGTTGGCAACGGCCGACTCCAGCACTTTCTTCATGATCTCGGCGGCTTTCTTGCTGCTGAAAGCCAGGAGATTGAGCGCATCGCCCACCTTCTTCCCGCGAATCTGGTCGGCGACCAAGCGGGCTTTCTGGGCGGAGATTCGAGCGCCCGACAGCTTAGCGGCTACTTCCATCTTTCCTTACCCCTCAACGCTTGGCTTTCTTGTCTGCCGCATGACCACGATAGGTACGGGTAGCGGCAAACTCGCCCAGTTTGTGACCGACCATATCCTCGTTGACAAGCACCGGGACATGCTGGCGGCCGTTATGCACGGCAATGGTCAGACCGACCATCTGCGGCAGGATCATCGAACGACGCGACCAAGTCTTAACCGGCTTGCGATCGTTTTTTTCCACCGCCACTTCGACCTTCTTCAACAGGTGAAGATCGATGAAAGGACCTTTTTTCAGAGAACGCGGCACAGTCGTATCCCTCTAGTTACTTACGGCGGCGGACGATCATGTTGTCGGTGCGCTTGTTCGACCGGGTCTTCGCACCCTTGGTCGGGAAGCCCCACGGCGACACCGGATGACGACCACCCGAGGTACGACCTTCACCACCACCATGCGGGTGGTCTACCGGGTTCATCGCCACACCACGGACGGTCGGACGGACACCACGCCAGCGCTTGGCACCGGCCTTGCCCAACGAACGCAGACTGTGCTCGGCATTGGAGACCTCACCGAGGGTCGCACGGCAGTCGGCCAGAACCTTGCGCATCTCGCCGGAGCGCAGACGCAGGGTCACATAGGCGCCCTCGCGAGCGACCAGTTGGACAGAAGCACCGGCGGAACGGGCGATCTGGGCACCCTTGCCCGGCTTCAGCTCGACGCCGTGAATGGTGGAACCGACCGGAATGTTGCGCAGCGGCAGCGTATTGCCCGACTTGATCGGTGCGTTCACGCCGGAAATCAGTTGATCTCCAGCAGCAACGCCCTTGGGAGCGATGATGTAGCGGCGCTCGCCATCGGCGTACTTCAGCAGCGCGATGTGCGCGGTACGGTTCGGGTCGTACTCGATGCGCTCGACGACGGCCGGGATGCCATCCTTGTTGCGACGGAAGTCGACCAGACGATAGTGCTGCTTGTGACCACCGCCAATGTGGCGGGTGGTGATGCGGCCGTTGTTGTTACGACCACCGGACTTGGACTTCTTCTCCAGCAGCGGCGCATAGGGAGCACCCTTGTGCAGCTCCTGGTTGACCACCTTGACCACAAAACGGCGGCCCGCGGAAGTCGGTTTGCACTTAACGATTGCCATGATGCACCCCTTTACTCAGCGCCGCTGGCGAAATCGAGATCTTGGCCGGCCTGAAGAGCGACGTACGCCTTCTTCCAGTCGTTGCGCTTGCCCAGACCGCGAGCGGTGCGCTTGGTCTTGCCCTGGACATTCAGGGTGGTGACACGCGCGACCTTCACGTCGAACAGGGCTTCGACAGCCTTCTTGATTTCCAGCTTGGTTGCATCGGTGGCAACCTTGAAAACGAACTGCTTCTTGCTTTCCGCCAGCACCGTGGCCTTCTCGGAGATGTGCGGACCAAGCAGCACCTTGAATACGCGTTCCTGGTTCATCCCAGCAGCTCCTCGAATTTCTTCACGGCCGACACGGTGATCAGCACCTTGTCATACGCGATCAGGCTGACCGGATCGGAACCCTGGACGTCGCGAACGTCGACGTGCGGCAGGTTGCGCGCAGCCAGGTACAGATTCTGATCAACAGCGTCGGAGACGATCAGTACATCGCTCAGCCCCAAACCGCCCAGCTTGCTCACCAAGCTCTTGGTCTTGGGTGCATCCACAGCGAAATCTTCAACAACGACCAGACGCTCCTGACGCACCAGTTCGCTCAGGATCGAGCGCAGAGCGGCGCGGTACATCTTCTTGTTGAGCTTCTGCTCGTGATTTTGCGGACGAGCGGCGAAGGTCACACCACCGCCACGCCAGATCGGACCACGGGTCGTACCGGCACGGGCACGACCGGTACCCTTCTGGCGCCAGGGGCGCTTGCCACCGCCGCTGACATCGGAGCGGTTCTTCTGCTGCTTGCTGCCTTGGCGACCACCCGCCAGATAGGCAACGACAGCTTGGTGCACGAGGGTCTCGTTGAACTCGCCGCCAAAGGTACGCTCGGAGACCTCGATCGCCTGAGCGCCATTTACATTCAATTGCATCTCAGCTTCCCCTCTTAACCGCGAGCCTTGGCCGCCGGACGCACGATCACATCGCCACCGGTGGCACCGGGAACGGCACCCTTGACCAGCAGCAGATTGCGCTCAGCGTCGACACGAACCACTTCCAGGGACTGCACGGTCACGCGCTCGGCGCCCAGATGACCGGACATCTTCTTGCCCTTGAACACACGACCAGGAGTCTGGCACTGGCCGATGGAGCCCGGAGCACGGTGGGAAACGGAGTTGCCGTGGGTATTGTCCTGACCACGGAAATTCCAGCGCTTGATGGTACCGGCGTAGCCTTTACCCTTGGACTGACCGGTGACGTCCACCAGTTGCCCAGCCTGGAAAATTTCGGCGGTGATCTGGTCGCCGGATTGGTACTCGCCCTCTTCGAGGCGAAACTCCCAGACACCACGACCGGCAGCGACATTTGCCTTGGCGAAGTGACCGGCTTGAGCCTTGGTCACGCGCGAAGCCCGGCGCTCGCCGACAGTGACCTGCACTGCACGATAGCCATCGCTTTCTTCGTTCTTGAACTGGGTCACGCGATTCGGCTCGATCTCGATGACCGTAACCGGAATGGAGACACCTTCTTCGGTGAAAATGCGGGTCATGCCGCACTTACGACCGACTACACCAATAGTCATTTTTTGAACCTCTCGAGTGTACGGGGCTTTCACCCGCTATGGCCGCCCATTTCAGAGCGTTACACGACCAAAACCTGAGCGGTCTTAGCCGAGGCTGATCTGCACTTCCACGCCAGCCGCCAGATCGAGCTTCATCAGCGCATCGACGGTCTTGTCGGTCGGCTGAACGATGTCCAGCACGCGCTTGTGGGTACGAATTTCATACTGATCGCGCGCATCCTTGTTGACATGCGGCGAAATCAGAACGGTGTACCGCTCTTTGCGGGTAGGCAGAGGAATCGGACCACGCACCTGAGCACCAGTACGTTTCGCGGTTTCCACGATTTCCTGGGTAGATTGATCGATCAGGCGATGGTCAAAAGCCTTCAACCGAATACGGATTTGTTGGTTTTGCATTTTGACCTCAGACTCGAAGTTGCCACCCTACCAGGCGCAATACGCCCAGTAAAAGGAGGCGCAATTGTACGGATGCCCCCCCAAGGTGTCAATAAAATGATCAGCAATAGAAAAAGCCCCAGAAGGGGCTTTTTCCTATCGCCTCACCGATTACTCGATGATCTTGGCAACCACGCCGGCGCCAACGGTACGACCGCCTTCGCGAATGGCGAAGCGCAGACCGTCTTCCATGGCGATCGGAGCGATCAGGGTGACGACCATCTTGATGTTGTCACCCGGCATCACCATTTCAACGCCTTCCGGCAGTTCGCAGTTGCCGGTCACGTCGGTGGTACGGAAGTAGAACTGCGGACGGTAGCCCTTGAAGAACGGCGTGTGACGACCGCCCTCTTCCTTGGACAGCACGTACACTTCGGCTTCAAACTTGGTGTGCGGCTTGATCGTGCCCGGCTTGGCCAGAACCTGGCCGCGCTCCACGTCTTCACGCTTGGTTCCACGCAACAGGGCGCCGATGTTCTCGCCAGCACGACCTTCGTCGAGCAGCTTGCGGAACATTTCCACGCCGGTGCAGGTGGTCTTGGTGGTCGGACGGATACCGACGATTTCCACTTCCTCGCCCACCTTGACGATACCGCGCTCGACACGGCCAGTCACCACGGTGCCGCGACCGGAGATCGAGAACACGTCTTCGATCGGCATCAGGAAGGGCTGGTCGATGGCACGCACCGGCTCCGGAATGTAGGAGTCCAGGGTTTCCACCAGCTTGCGTACGGCGGAAACGCCGATGCCGTTGTCGTCCTTGCCTTCCAGGGCCATCAGAGCAGAACCGGTAACGATCGGAGTGTCGTCGCCCGGGAAGTCGTAGGTGGAGAGCAGATCGCGCACCTCCATCTCGACCAGCTCCAGGAGCTCGGCATCATCGACCATGTCTGCCTTGTTCAGGAACACGACGATGTAGGGAACACCCACCTGACGGGAGAGCAGGATGTGTTCGCGGGTTTGCGGCATGGGGCCATCGGCAGCCGAACAGACCAGAATTGCGCCGTCCATCTGGGCAGCACCGGTGATCATGTTCTTCACGTAGTCGGCGTGACCGGGGCAGTCAACGTGCGCATAGTGACGAATGGCGGAATCGTACTCAACGTGGGAGGTGTTGATGGTGATACCGCGGGCCTTTTCTTCCGGAGCGTTGTCGATCTGGTCGAATGCACGAGCGGAGCCGCCCCAGGTCTCGGAGCAGACCTTGGTCAGCGCAGCAGTCAGAGTGGTCTTGCCATGGTCCACGTGACCAATGGTGCCAACGTTGACGTGCGGTTTGTTACGTTCGAATTTTTCCTTAGCCACGACAGTAAACCTCTTACTTAAAGGGCTGAATCAACCTTGTTTTTTGACGATAGCTTCGGCGATATTGGCCGGAGCTTCGGAGTACTTCGAGAATTCCATGGAGTAGCTGGCGCGTCCCTGGGACATCGAACGTACATCGGTAGCGTAACCAAACATCTCGCCCAGCGGGACTTCGGCGCGGATGACCTTGCCGGAGACAGTGTCCTCCATACCCTGGATCAGACCGCGGCGACGGTTCAGGTCGCCCATGACGTCACCCATGTAGTCTTCCGGAGTGACCACCTCGACCTTCATGATCGGCTCAAGCAGCACCGCACCACCCTTCTGGGAGAGCTGCTTGGTCGCCATGGAGGCCGCGATCTTGAATGCCATTTCGTTGGAGTCAACGTCGTGGTAGGAACCATCGAATACGAAGGCCTTCAGACCGAGCAGCGGATAACCCGCAACCACACCGTTCTTCATCTGCTCTTCGATACCCTTCTGGATCGCCGGGATGTATTCCTTCGGAATCACACCACCCACAACCTCGTTGGTGAAGAGCAATCCTTCCTGACCTTCGTCAGCCGGCTCGAAACGGATCCAGCAGTGACCGAACTGGCCACGACCACCGGACTGACGTACGAACTTGCCTTCGATCTCGCACTTGTTGCGAATGGTCTCGCGATAAGCCACCTGAGGCTTGCCAATGTTGGCCTCGACACCGAACTCGCGCTTCATGCGGTCGACCAGAATGTCCAGGTGCAACTCGCCCATACCGGAAATGATGGTCTGGCCACTTTCCTCGTCGGTCTTGACGCGGAAAGACGGATCTTCCTGCGCCAGCTTGCCGAGAGCGATACCCATCTTTTCCTGGTCAGCCTTGGTCTTCGGCTCGACCGCCACGGAGATTACCGGCTCCGGGAAGTCCATACGCTCAAGGATGATCGGCTTCTCGATCGAGCACAGGGTGTCACCAGTGGTGACGTCCTTCATACCGATCAGTGCCGCGATGTCGCCGGCGCGTACTTCCTTGATCTCTTCGCGAGTGTTGGCATGCATTTGCACCATGCGCCCCACACGCTCTTTCTTGCCCTTGACCGAGTTGATAACCGAGTCGCCAGAGCTGAGAACACCCGAGTACACCCGAGCAAACGTCAAGGTACCCACAAACGGGTCGGTGGCGATCTTGAACGCCAGCGCCGAGAACGGCTCGCTATCATCGGCATGACGCTCGTCGACGATTTCCTCGTTATCCGGATGAACGCCCTTGATCGCAGGGATCTCGGTCGGAGCCGGAAGAAACTCGATAACGGCATCGAGAACCAGCGGAACACCCTTGTTCTTGAAGGAGGAACCACATACAGCCGGGACGATTTCGCAGGCGATGGTACGCTGACGCAGCCCAGCCTTGATCTCTTCGATCGACAGCTCGCCACCCTCAAGGTACTTGTTCATCAGCTCTTCGTTGGCTTCGGCAGCCGCCTCTACCATGTTGGAGCGATACTCATCGGCAAGCGCCTGCAACTCCGCCGGAATCTCTTCCTCGCGGTAGGTCATGCCCTGATCGTCTTCGTTCCAGTAGATCGCCTTCATCTTGAGAAGATCGATCTGACCCTGGAAGTTCTCTTCCGCACCAATGGCCAGTTGCACCGGGACCGGAGTGTGACCCAGACGCTTCTTGATCTGCTCGACGACGCGCAGGAAGTTGGCACCCGCACGGTCCATCTTGTTCACGTAGACGATACGCGGCACGCCGTACTTGTTGGCCTGACGCCATACGGTCTCGGACTGCGGCTCGACACCGGAGGTACCACAGAACACCACCACAGCCCCGTCCAGCACGCGCAGCGAACGCTCCACCTCGATGGTGAAGTCCACATGCCCAGGGGTATCGATGATGTTTACGCGATAGTTGTCGTACTGCTTGGTCGAGCCTTGCCAGAAGGCAGTGGTCGCAGCGGAGGTAATGGTGATACCGCGCTCCTGCTCCTGCACCATCCAGTCCATGGTGGCGGCGCCATCATGCACCTCGCCCATCTTGTGGTTGACGCCTGTGTAGAACAGGATCCGCTCCGTAGTCGTCGTCTTGCCTGCGTCCACGTGGGCGCAGATACCGATGTTACGGTAGCGATTGATCGGGGTTGTACGGGCCACAATGAGGTCCTCGTAGATGGAGGCTGAATTCAGAAACGATAGTGCGAGAACGCCTTGTTCGCCTCAGCCATGCGATGCACGTCTTCACGCTTCTTCACAGCAGCGCCCTTGCCCTCGGAGGCATCGAGCAACTCGCCAGCGAGACGCAGGGCCATGGATTTCTCGCCACGCTTGCGTGCGGAGTCCACCAGCCAGCGCATGGCCAGCGCATTGCGACGCGACGGACGAACCTCGACCGGAACCTGGTAAGTCGCACCACCTACGCGGCGGGACTTCACTTCGACCAGCGGAGCGATGGCGTCGAGTGCTTTTTCGAAGATTTCCAGGGGATCGCTGTTCTTGCGGGACTTGACGGTATCCAGCGCGCCGTAAACGATGCGCTCGGCAACCGCCTTCTTGCCGCTTTCCATCACGTGGTTCATGAACTTGGCAAGAATTTGGCTTCCGTACTTCGGATCGTCCAGAATCTCGCGCTTGGCTGCTACACGACGTCTTGGCATTGATAAGCCCTCAAACGGTCTTCAGGTTAGCTCGGAACGGTAGCCATCCGGCCACGCCCGACCTTACTCTTATCGACTCGACAAATAGTAAATTGGATTACTTCGGACGCTTGGTGCCGTACTTGGAACGGCCCTGTTTGCGGTCTTTCACGCCAGTGGTGTCCAGCGAACCGCGCACGGTGTGGTAACGGACACCCGGAAGGTCCTTGACACGACCGCCACGGATCAGCACGACACTGTGCTCCTGCAGGTTGTGACCCTCACCACCGATATAGGAGGTGACCTCGTAACCGTTGGTCAGGCGCACACGGCAGACCTTACGCAGTGCCGAGTTCGGTTTTTTCGGCGTGGTGGTGTACACGCGAGTGCACACGCCACGGCGCTGGGGGCAGTTCTGCAGCGCAGGCACGTCGCTCTTGTCGACGAGGCGCTTGCGCGGCTGACGCACCAGCTGGTTGATAGTTGCCATCTACTAGCTCCACTGTTGTCTTTCGACATAAACAAAATGGCAGAGCGATTCGCCCTGCCAAATTTAGGGTCCGTTAGTCTAAAGAGACTCCCAGACCCAGTCAAGGCAAGGCCCGGCCGCACCGCCGGGCGATCTGTGCTCAGTTGCCGCTGGTGTTGAGGGCCTCGGTCAGTGCCGCCTCGACCTCCTCCGCGCTCACCCGTACCGGCTTCTCGGCATCGCGCTTGCGCTTGCGCTCGCTGTGATAGGCCAGGCCGGTACCGGCGGGAATCAGCCGGCCCACCACGACGTTCTCCTTCAGGCCGCGCAGGTAATCGCGCTTGCCGGTGACCGCAGCCTCGGTGAGCACGCGGGTGGTTTCCTGGAAGGACGCAGCGGAGATGAACGACTCGGTCGACAGCGACGCCTTGGTGATACCCAGCAGGATACGCTCATACTTCGCCGGGAACCGGTCCTCGGTCGCCAGTTGCTCGTTCTCCTCGAGCACCTGGGTCAGCTCTACCTGATCGCCCTTGATGAAGCTCGAATCGCCAGCCTCGGCGAGCTCCACCTTGCGCAGCATCTGCCGGAGGATGGTCTCGATGTGCTTGTCGTTGATCTTCACACCCTGCAGGCGGTACACGTCCTGGATCTCATTGACGATGTACTTGGCCAGCGCACTAACTCCCAGCAGGCGCAGAATGTCGTGCGGATTGCTCGGACCGTCGGAGATCACTTCGCCGCGATTCACCTGTTCGCCTTCGAAGACGTTGAGGTGACGCCACTTTGGAATCAGCTCCTCGTACGGATCGCTGCCATCGTTCGGGGTGATGACCAAGCGGCGCTTGCCCTTGGTTTCCTTGCCGAAGCTAATGGTGCCGCTGATTTCCGCCAGGATCGACGGCTCCTTCGGACGCCGCGCCTCGAACAGGTCCGCCACCCGCGGCAGACCACCGGTGATGTCGCGGGTCTTCGACGTTTCCTGCGGGATACGGGCGATCACGTCACCCACCCCCACTTCGGCGCCGTCGGCCACCCCCACCAGGGCGTTGGCCGGCAGGAAGTACTGGGCCGGCACGTCGGTGCCCGGCAGCAGCAGCTCCTTGCCATTGGCGTCGACCAGCTTCACAGCCGGGCGAATATCCTTGCCGGCGGCCGGGCGGTCCTTCGCATCCATCACCTCAATGTTGGTCAGACCGGTCAGCTCGTCGGTCTGGCGCTTGATGGTGATGCCCTCCTCCATGCCGACGAAGGTCACAGTACCCTTCATCTCGGTCACGATCGGGTGGGTGTGCGGGTCCCACTTGGCAACGATGGCGCCCGGGTCGACCTTGTCGCCTTCCTTTACCGAAATCACGGCACCGTAAGGCAGCTTGTAGCGCTCACGCTCGCGACCGAAGTCGTCGGCCACCGCCAGTTCGCCGGAGCGGGACACCGCCACCAGGTTGCCGTCGGCTCGCTCGACGTGCTTCAGGTTGTGCAAACGGATATTGCCGCCGTTCTTCACCTGAACGTTGTCCACCGCGGAGGTCCGGCTGGCCGCACCACCGATGTGGAAGGTCCGCATGGTCAGCTGAGTACCCGGCTCGCCGATCGACTGGGCAGCGATGACGCCGACTGCCTCGCCGATGTTGACCTGGTGCCCACGGGCCAGATCGCGGCCATAGCACTTGGCGCAGATACCGTAACGGGTTTCGCAGCTGATCGGCGAGCGCACGACCACCTCGTCGATGGTGTTCAGTTCGATGAACTCGACCCACTTCTCGTCGATCAGGGTGCCGGCCGGGACAATAACCTCGTCGCTCCCGGGACGGAACACGTCCTTGGCAATGACCCGGCCGAGCACGCGCTCGCCGAGCGGCTCGACCACGTCGCCGCCCTCGATGTGCGGGGTCATCAACAGGCCCTGCTCGGTGCCACAATCGACCTCGGTCACCACCAGATCCTGGGCCACGTCGACCAGACGACGGGTCAGGTAACCGGAGTTCGCGGTCTTCAGTGCGGTATCCGCCAGCCCCTTACGGGCGCCGTGAGTGGAGATGAAGTACTGTAGTACGTTCAGGCCTTCGCGGAAGTTGGCGGTGATCGGAGTCTCGATGATCGAGCCGTCGGGCTTGGCCATCAGGCCACGCATGCCGGCCAACTGGCGGATCTGTGCTGCGGAACCCCGCGCACCGGAGTCCGCCATCATGTACATGGAGTTGAACGACTCTTGCTCGACTTCGTTGCCATTGCGGTCGATGACCTTCTCCTTCGAGAGGTTGGCCATCATCGCCTTGGACACTTCGTCGTTGGCCTTCGACCAGAGGTCAATCACCTTGTTGTACTTCTCGCCCTGGGTCACCAGGCCGGTGGCGTACTGGCTCTCGATCTCCTTCACTTCCTCGGTGGCGCCGTCGATGATCCGTGCCTTCTCCGCCGGAATGACGAAGTCGTTCACTCCGATGGAAACCCCCGACAGGGTCGAGAAGGCAAAACCGGTGTACATCAGCTGGTCGGCGAAGATGACGGTATCCTTCAGACCCACCGTGCGATAGCAGTGGTTGATCAGCTTGGAGATCGCCTTCTTCTTCATCGACTGATTGACCACGTCGTACGACAGACCAGCCGGGACGACCTGGAACAACAGCGCACGGCCGACGGTGGTGTCGACGATGCGGGTGTTGCGAACCAGGCTGCCATCCTTCTGCTTGACGGTCTCGTTGATCCGCACCTTCACGCGAGCATGTAGCGACGCTTCGCCGCCACGGAACACGCGGTCGACTTCCTGCAGGTCGGCGAACACGCGACCCTCGCCCTTGGCATTCACCGCTTCGCGGGTCATGTAGTACAGACCTAGCACCACGTCCTGAGACGGCACGATGATCGGCTCACCGTTGGCCGGCGAGAGGATGTTGTTGGTCGACATCATCAGCGCACGGGCTTCCAGCTGGGCCTCAAGGGTCAGCGGGACGTGCACGGCCATCTGGTCGCCGTCGAAGTCGGCGTTGTAGGCAGCGCAAACCAGCGGATGCAGCTGGATCGCCTTACCTTCGATGAGCACCGGCTCGAACGCCTGGATACCCAGACGGTGCAAGGTCGGGGCACGGTTGAGCAGCACGGGATGTTCGCGGATGACTTCGGCGAGCACGTCCCAGACCTCGGGCAGCTCGCGCTCGACCATCTTCTTGGCCGCCTTGATGGTGGTGGCCATGCCGCGGGTTTCCAGCTTGCCGAAGATGAACGGCTTGAACAGCTCCAGCGCCATCTTTTTCGGCAGGCCGCACTGATGCAGGCGCAGGGTCGGACCCACGGTGATCACCGAACGGCCGGAGTAGTCGACGCGCTTGCCGAGCAGGTTCTGGCGGAAACGGCCCTGCTTGCCCTTGATCATGTCGGCCAGGGACTTCAGCGGGCGCTTGTTGGAGCCGGTGATGGCACGGCCGCGGCGACCGTTGTCCAGCAGAGCATCGACCGCTTCCTGCAGCATGCGCTTCTCGTTGCGCACGATGATGTCCGGCGCAGCCAGGTCGAGTAGGCGCTTCAGGCGGTTGTTGCGGTTGATCACCCGGCGGTACAGGTCGTTCAGGTCGGAGGTGGCGAAACGGCCACCGTCCAGCGGCACCAGCGGGCGCAGGTCTGGCGGCAGCACCGGCAACACGGTCAGCACCATCCACTCCGGCAAGTTGCCCGAGCCTTGGAAGGCTTCCATCAGCTTCAGCCGCTTGGACAGCTTCTTGATCTTGGTTTCCGAGTTGGTCTGCGGGATCTCCTCGCGCAGGCGGCCGATCTCGTGCTCCAGGTCGATCTGGTTGAGCAGTTCGCGAACCGCTTCGGCGCCCATGCGCGCATCGAAGTCGTCGCCGAACTCCTCAAGGGCCTCGAAGTACTGCTCATCATTGAGCAACTGGCCCTTCTCCAGGGTGGTCATGCCCGGATCGATCACCACGTAGCTCTCGAAATAGAGCACGCGCTCGATGTCGCGCAAGGTCATGTCCAGCAGCAGGCCGATGCGGGACGGCAGCGACTTGAGGAACCAGATGTGGGCGACCGGCGAGGCCAGCTCGATGTGCGCCATGCGCTCGCGACGGACCTTGGCCAGGGCGACTTCCACCCCGCACTTCTCGCAGATCACGCCGCGGTGCTTCAGGCGCTTGTACTTGCCGCACAGGCACTCGTAGTCCTTCACCGGGCCGAAGATCTTAGCGCAGAACAGGCCGTCGCGCTCCGGCTTGAAGGTACGGTAGTTGATGGTCTCCGGTTTTTTCACTTCACCGAAGGACCAGGAGCGGATCATCTCGGGCGAGGCCAGACCGATACGGATGGCATCGAACTCTTCGAGTTGACCCTGGTTTTTCAAAAGATTCAGCAAGTCTTTCAAGGCCTTTCCTCCTCACGGACCGGCGGCGGCCGGCTCACGCCGGGCGCCGCATGAGCGGTGCGTGGTTATTCGGTTTCCAGTTCGATGTCGATACCGAGCGAGCGGATTTCCTTGATCAGCACGTTGAAGGACTCGGGCATGCCGGCCTCCATGCGGTGATCGCCGTCCACGATGTTCTTGTACATCTTGGTACGACCGTTCACGTCATCCGACTTCACGGTGAGCATTTCCTGCAGGGTGTAGGCGGCGCCATAAGCCTCCAGCGCCCAGACCTCCATCTCCCCGAAACGCTGACCGCCGAACTGCGCCTTGCCACCCAGCGGCTGCTGGGTCACCAGGCTGTAGGAACCGGTGGAGCGCGCGTGCATCTTGTCGTCGACCAGGTGGTTCAGCTTGAGCATGTACATGTAACCGACGGTGGTCGGACGTTCGAACTGGTTGCCGGTCCGGCCATCGAACAGGCGCATCTGGCCGCTTTCCGGCAGATCGGCCAGCTTCAGCATGGCCTTGATCTCGGTTTCCTTGGCGCCATCGAACACCGGGGTAGCCATCGGCACGCCGCCGCGCAGATTGCCCGCCAGGTCGAGGATCTCGGCATCGCTCAGGGAGTCCAGCTCTTCCTCCTTGCGCCCGCCGATCTCGTTGTATACCTCGGCGAGGAACTGACGCAGTTCGGCGACCTTGCGCTGCTCCTCGAGCATCCGGTTGATCTTCTCGCCCAAGCCCTTGGCGGCCAGGCCCAGGTGGGTTTCGAGGATCTGCCCGACGTTCATCCGCGAGGGTACGCCCAGCGGGTTGAGGACGATATCCACGGGAGTGCCGTTGGCATCGTGGGGCATGTCCTCGACCGGCATGATCACCGACACCACACCCTTGTTGCCGTGACGCCCGGCCATCTTGTCTCCCGGCTGGATACGGCGCTTGATGGCGAGATAGACCTTGACGATCTTTAGCACGCCCGGCGCCAGATCGTCGCCCTGCTGCAGCTTGCGCTTCTTGTCCTCGAACTTGTCGTCGAGCAGTTGGCGGCGGTCGGACAGGTAGGCCTGGGCCTTTTCCAGCTGCTCGTTGAGCGCATCGTCAGCCATGCGCAGCTTGAACCACTGGCCATGCTCGAGCCCGTCGAGGACCTCGTCGCTGATTTCGGTGCCCTTCTTCAGACCGGCCCCGCCTTCGCACATGGCGCCGACCAGAGCAGCCCGCAGACGCTCGAAAGTCGCGCCCTCAACGATGCGGAACTCTTCGTTGAGGTCCTTGCGGATCTCGTCTAACTGCATTTTCTCAATGGCCAGGGCGCGGGAGTCGCGCTCGACACCGTCACGGGTAAACACCTGGACGTCGATCACCGTACCCTTGGTGCCGGTCGGCACGCGCAGGGAGGTGTCCTTCACGTCGCTGGCCTTCTCGCCGAAGATCGCCCGCAGCAGCTTCTCTTCCGGGGTCAGTTGGGTTTCGCCCTTCGGGGTGACCTTGCCGACCAGGATGTCGCCGGCCATGACCTCGGCACCGACGTAAACAATACCGGCCTCGTCCAGTTTGTTCAGCGCAGCCTCACCGACGTTCGGGATGTCTGCGGTGATCTCTTCCGGGCCGAGCTTGGTATCGCGCGCCACACAGGTCAGCTCCTGGATGTGGATGGTAGTGAAGCGGTCCTCCTGGACCACGCGCTCGGACAAGCAGATGGAGTCCTCGAAGTTGAAGCCGTTCCAGGGCATGAACGCCACGCGCATGTTCTGCCCCAGGGCCAGCTCGCCCATGTCGGTGGACGGGCCGTCGGCCATGATGTCGCTGCGCGAGACCTTGTCGCCCTTGCTGACCAGCGGGCGCTGGTTGATGCAGGTGTTCTGGTTGGAGCGGGTGTACTTGGTCAGGTTGTAGATGTCCACACCGGCTTCGCCGGTCTCGACCTCATCGTCGTTGACGCGTACCACGATGCGGCTGGCGTCGACCGAATCGATCACCCCGCCACGACGGGCCACCACGCAGACGCCCGAGTCGCGTGCCACGTTGCGCTCCATCCCGGTACCCACCAGCGGCTTGTCGGCACGCAGGGTCGGTACCGCCTGACGCTGCATGTTCGACCCCATGAGGGCACGGTTGGCGTCGTCGTGCTCGAGGAACGGAATCAGCGAGGCAGCAACGGACACCACCTGACGCGGCGAGACGTCCATCAGGGTGACGTCTTCCGGCGCCTTGACGGTGAACTCGTTCAGATGGCGGACCGCCACCAGCTCATCGATCAGCCGACCGTTCTCGTCCAGCGTCGCCGAGGCCTGGGCGATTACATGATCGGCCTCCTCGATGGCGGAAAGAAAGACGATCTGGTCGGTCACCTGCCCTTCCTTGACCACGCGGTACGGGCTTTCCAGAAAGCCATACTGATTGGTACGGGCATAGGCCGCCAGGGAGTTAATCAGACCGATGTTCGGACCTTCGGGGGTTTCGATCGGGCACACGCGGCCATAGTGGGTCGGATGCACGTCGCGCACTTCGAAGCCGGCGCGCTCGCGGGTCAGACCGCCCGGGCCGAGGGCAGAAACACGACGCTTGTGAGTGATCTCCGACAACGGGTTGTTCTGGTCCATGAACTGCGACAGCTGGCTGGAGCCGAAGAACTCCTTGACCGCGGCAGCCACCGGCTTGGCGTTGATCAGGTCCTGCGGCATCAGGCCTTCGCTCTCGGCCATCGACAGGCGTTCCTTGACCGCACGCTCGACGCGCACCAGGCCGACGCGGAACTGGTTCTCGGCCATCTCGCCGACGCAGCGTACGCGACGGTTGCCCAGGTGGTCGATGTCGTCGACGATGCCCTTGCCGTTGCGGATGTCGACCAGGGTCTTCAGCACGTCGACGATGTCTTCGCGGCTGAGCACACCCGGGCCTTCGATTTCTTCGCGGCCGATACGGCGGTTGAACTTCATGCGACCGACGGCGGACAGGTCGTAACGCTCGGCGCTGAAGAACAGGTTGTTGAACAGGGTTTCGGCGGCATCCTTAGTCGGCGGCTCGCCCGGGCGCATCATGCGGTAGATCTCGACCAGCGCTTCCAACTGGTTGGTGGTCGAGTCGATCTTCAGGGTATCGGAGATGAAAGGACCGCAGTCGATGTCGTTGGTGTAGAGGGTCTCGATGCGCACGACCTGACCCTTGGCGATCTTCACCAGCAGCTCGGAGGTCAACTCGCAGTTGCACTCGGCGATGATCTCGCCGGTGGACGGGTGCACGATGGCCTTGGCCGTGGTGCGGCCGCTGACATATTCCAGCGGGACGTCCAGCTCCTTGATGCCGGCCTTTTCCAGCTGGTTGATGTGACGGGCGGTGATGCGTCGCCCCTGTTCGACGATGACCTTGCCGGCGGCATCCTTGATGTCGAACGCGGCGATTTCGCCACGCAGGCGCTGCGGCACCAGCTCCAGGCTGAGGCCTTGAGGCGTCACATGGAATACGTTGGTGTCGTAGAAGATGTCCAGCACTTCTTCAGTGGTGTATCCCAGCGCACGCAACAGTACAGAGGCCGGCAGTTTGCGACGGCGGTCGATGCGGACGAACACGGCGTCCTTCGGGTCGAACTCGAAGTCGAGCCAGGAGCCACGGTAGGGAATGATGCGTGCGGAATACAGCAGTTTACCGGAGCTGTGGGTCTTACCACGATCGTGATCGAAGAACACCCCGGGGGAACGGTGCAGCTGGGAAACGATTACGCGCTCGGTGCCGTTGACGATGAAGGTGCCGTTCTCGGTCATCAGGGGGATTTCCCCCATATAGACTTCCTGCTCCTTGATGTCCTTGATCGCCTTGTTCGAGGACTCCTTGTCGAAAATGATCAGGCGCACCTTCACGCGCAGCGGTACCGCGAAGGTCACGCCTCGCAGCACGCACTCCTTGACGTCGAAGGCTGGCTCGCCCAGACGGTAGCCAACGTATTCCAGTGCAGCATTGCCGGAATAGCTGATGATCGGGAAAACGGACTTGAAGGCTGCATGCAAGCCAACGTCGCGGAGCCTGTCCTTGCTCGCACCGGCCTGCAGGAATTCGCGATAGGAATCCAACTGGATAGCCAGGAGATAAGGCACATCCATGACGTCCGGCAACTTGCTAAAGTCCTTGCGGATACGTTTTTTCTCAGTGTATGAGTAAGCCATCAGCGTTCCCCAGCTTGGTCACCTGCTTGTTTGGCCCCTCCGAAGGGAGCAGCCAGAAATCGTGCAGGCTCATTGCCTGCGCCACCTCTGAGGTGGTTGGTCATGGGTAGCGGCAGACAGGCAAGCCACCCATAACGGAAAAAGGCCGGTGGCTCCAGCCACCAGCCATCAGCCTTGCGCGAAGCGCGCAGGCCGTAGACGCAAGGTCGTCGCTTACTTGAGCTCGACTTTCGCGCCGGCTTCTTCCAGGGCTTTCTTGGCGGCCTCGGCCTCTTCCTTGGAAACGCCTTCCTTGACCACGCCCGGGGCGCCGTCGACGACTGCCTTGGCTTCTTTCAGGCCCAGGGCGGTCAGTTCACGGACAACCTTGATCACGTTCACCTTCTTGTCGCCGGCCTCGGTCAGGACGATGGTGAACTCGGTCTGCTCTTCAGCAACCGGAGCAGCGGCAGCCGGGCCGGCGGCCATGGCAGCAGCAGCAGTCACACCGAACTTCTCTTCCATCGCCTTGATCAGTTCGACGATCTGCATGACGGACATTTCGGAAACGGCGTTGATGATATCTTCGTTGGTCAGAGCCATGACTCTAATTCCTGTTATGGATAGATAGCCTTCTCGTGGCCATCAAAATTGAATATAAAATTGAAAAACGCTGGACGCCGATCAGGCAGCCACGCCTTCTTTCTGGTCGCGAATTGCCGCCAGTGTACGAGCCAGCTTGCTGGTAGCGCCCTGAATCACGCTCATCAGTTGTGCAACGGCTTCGTTGTAGGTCGGCAGAGTAGCCAGTACGTCGATCTGGTTGGCTGCGAGGAACTGCCCCTCAAATGCAGCGGCCTTGATCTCGAACTTGTCCTGACCCTTAGCAAACTCTTTGAAAATACGAGCTGCAGCGCCCGGATGTTCGGTGGAGAAAGCGATCAGGGTCGGGCCCTTGAACGCGTCGTTGAGGATCTCGAACTGAGTGCCAGCAACAGCGCGGCGGGCCAGGGTGTTACGCACAACTCGCACGTACACACCAGCCTCGCGGGCCTCTTTACGGAGTCCGGTCATAGCGCCGACGGTCACGCCGCGGGCATCAGCCACGACAGCGGACAGGGCAGCTTTGGCAGCCTCGTTGACTTCAGCGACGATGGCTTTCTTGTCTTCGAGTTTGATTGCCACGGGTTTACTCCTGGATGTTACCGTTTCGTCCAGCAGAGCCGGACGGCGCTTTGGTGTCTGATTCGGTACGAATCGGGAGCACCATCTGCGTAGGCTTGGGGTTTAAGGCTTGCGCCGCCTACGGTCTTGGACAGCCCCCGCCAGGCAGGGACCCCAATAGTCGATGTGACGGACCCGCGTCCGCCACACTCCATTCTTTAAGCCTCTAGGGAAGCCTGGTCGATGACCAGCCCTGGTCCCATGGTCGTACTGAGCGTCACACGCTTGACGTAGACGCCTTTGGAAGTGGACGGCTTCAGGCGCTTCAGATCGCTCAGCAGGGCTTCGACGTTCTGCCTCAGCTTGATCGGCTCGAAATCGACCTTACCCACGGACGCGTGAATAATGCCGTTCTTGTCAGTACGGAAACGTACCTGACCAGCCTTGGCGTTCTTCACGGCAGTGGCTACGTCGGGGGTCACAGTCCCCACCTTCGGGTTCGGCATCAGGCCGCGCGGACCGAGGATTTGACCCAACTGGCCAACGACGCGCATTGCATCCGGGGAAGCGATGACCACGTCATAGCTCAGATCGCCAGCCTTCATCTCGGCAGCCAGCTCGTCCATACCAACCTTATCGGCACCAGCAGCCAAGGCAGCCTCGACAGCGGGCCCCTGAGTGAACACAGCAACGCGTACGCTCTTGCCGGTACCGTTCGGCAGCACGGTAGCACCGCGCACGACCTGATCGGATTTACGCGGATCAACGCCCAGATTGATGGCGATGTCGACAGATTCTTTGAACTTGATGGTGGACAGCTCTGCCAGCAGAGAAGCGGCTTCTTCGAAACCGTATTGCTTGCCTGCCTCTACCTTTGCAGCGATCGCCTTCTGGCGCTTGGTCAGCTTAGCCATTTACACACCCTCCACGTTCAGGCCCATGCTGCGCGCGGAACCGGCGATGGTACGCACAGCGGCTTCCAGGTCAGCAGCAGTCAGATCGGCCTTCTTGGCTTTGGCGATCTCCTCCAGCTGGGCACGATTAACGGTACCGACCTTCTGGGTGTTCGGGCGAGAGGAGCCACTGGTGATACCGGCCGCCTTCTTCAGCAGGACGGATGCCGGGGTGCTCTTGGTCTCGAAGGTAAAGCTGCGGTCACTGTAAACAGTGATGATCACCGGAGTCGGCAGGCCGAGTTCCATGCCCTGGGTCCTGGCATTGAACGCCTTGCAGAACTCCATAATATTCACGCCGTGCTGGCCCAAGGCCGGACCGACCGGCGGCGACGGGTTGGCCTGACCTGCCTTCACTTGCAGCTTGATATAAGCCTGAATCTTCTTAGCCATGCAAAACTCCAGTTACGGGTTCGAACGCCCTGAGGCTCCCCTGTTGCTTTCGCGATTACCCCAGTGACGACAAAACCCCGCAGCCTGCGACTGCGGGGTGTAGGGCGATTCCATCAGCTACGCCTTTTCGACTTGGCTGAACTCCAGCTCCACGGGCGTGGAGCGACCGAAAATGAGCACCGCCACTTGGATGCGGCTCTTTTCGTAGTTGACCTCTTCCACAACTCCATTGAAGTCGGCGAAAGGACCATCAATAACACGAACCACTTCGCCCGGTTCAAACAGAGTCTTCGGCTTAGGCCGGTCACCGCTGTCGGCTACTCGGCGCAGAATAGCCTCGGCCTCTTTGTCGGTGATCGGAGCAGGCTTGTCAGCAGTACCACCGATGAAGCCCATGACACGAGGAGTGTCTTTGATCAGGTGCCATGTTGCCTCGTTCATCTCCATCTGTACTAGCACGTACCCCGGAAAGAACTTTCGCTCACTTTTCCGTTTTTGGCCGTTTCGCATCTCCACCACTTCTTCGGTGGGAACCAAAATCTCGCCAAACTGATCTTCCATCCCAGCAAGCTTGACTCGTTCGATTAGCGAGCGCATCACATGCTTTTCGTAGCCCGAATAGGCGTGAACGACGTACCAACGCTTAGCCACGATGCACCCTTAACCAACGATCATGGAGACCAGCCAGCCGAGCAGAGAATCGAGCCCCCACAACAGCAGCGCCATCACCAGAACAACAGCGACCACGATCAGCGTGGTCTGCATTGTCTCTTGACGGGTCGGCCAGACTACCTTGCGAATTTCGGCACGTGCTTCTTTCACCAGAGCAAAAAAAGCCTGCCCCTTGCTGGTCTGCAACGCGACAAAAGCCGCGACAAAAGCCAAAACCAACAATGCAACAACGCGATACAGAATCGACTCGCCGGAGTATAGCTGATTGCCAACCACACCCACCGCAACCAAGACCACCACCACGAGCCACTTCACCAGATCAAAGCGAGACTCTTTAGCTTCAGCCTTGGCATTCATCCGAGATGATCCTATTGAAATAAAAGCCAGAAACCACTCTGGAATCTGGCAGGCCAGGAGGGAATCGAACCCCCAACCTGCGGTTTTGGAGACCGCCGCTCTGCCAATTGAGCTACTGGCCTATAACCCTTAAGGGGTTGACCATTATGCCAACCCTGAACAAAAACATCAAGAGCTTACTCGATGATCTTGGCAACCACGCCGGCGCCAACGGTACGACCGCCTTCGCGAATGGCGAAGCGCAGACCGTCTTCCATGGCGATCGGAGCGATCAGGGTGACGACCATCTTGATGTTGTCACCCGGCATCACCATTTCAACGCCTTCCGGCAGTTCGCAGTTGCCGGTCACGTCGGTGGTACGGAAGTAGAACTGCGGACGGTAGCCCTTGAAGAACGGCGTGTGACGACCGCCCTCTTCCTTGGACAGCACGTACACTTCGGCTTCAAACTTGGTGTGCGGCTTGATCGTGCCCGGCTTGGCCAGAACCTGGCCGCGCTCCACGTCTTCACGCTTGGTTCCACGCAACAGGGCGCCGATGTTCTCGCCAGCACGACCTTCGTCGAGCAGCTTGCGGAACATTTCCACGCCGGTGCAGGTGGTCTTGGTGGTCGGACGGATACCGACGATTTCCACTTCCTCGCCCACCTTGACGATACCGCGCTCGACACGGCCAGTCACCACGGTGCCGCGACCGGAGATCGAGAACACGTCTTCGATCGGCATCAGGAAGGGCTGGTCGATGGCACGCACCGGCTCCGGAATGTAGGAGTCCAGGGTTTCCACCAGCTTGCGTACGGCGGAAACGCCGATGCCGTTGTCGTCCTTGCCTTCCAGGGCCATCAGAGCAGAACCGGTAACGATCGGAGTGTCGTCGCCCGGGAAGTCGTAGGTGGAGAGCAGATCGCGCACCTCCATCTCGACCAGCTCCAGGAGCTCGGCATCATCGACCATGTCTGCCTTGTTCAGGAACACGACGATGTAGGGAACACCCACCTGACGGGAGAGCAGGATGTGTTCGCGGGTTTGCGGCATGGGGCCATCGGCAGCCGAACAGACCAGAATTGCGCCGTCCATCTGGGCAGCACCGGTGATCATGTTCTTCACGTAGTCGGCGTGACCGGGGCAGTCAACGTGCGCATAGTGACGAATGGCGGAATCGTACTCAACGTGGGAGGTGTTGATGGTGATACCGCGGGCCTTTTCTTCCGGAGCGTTGTCGATCTGGTCGAATGCACGAGCGGAGCCGCCCCAGGTCTCGGAGCAGACCTTGGTCAGCGCAGCAGTCAGAGTGGTCTTGCCATGGTCCACGTGACCAATGGTGCCAACGTTGACGTGCGGTTTGTTACGTTCGAATTTTTCCTTAGCCATCGAAAAGACCACCCCACACAAAACACACCACAAAAACAAAGGCAGATAAATTCATATCTGCCTTTTAGATTGGAGCTCATGAGCGGATTTGAACCGCTGACCTCACCCTTACCAAGGGTGTGCTCTACCAACTGAGCTACATGAGCATAAACATCCCACAAAATACACCTGGAGCGGGTAGCGGGAATCGAACCCGCATCATCAGCTTGGAAGGCTGAGGTTCTACCACTGAACTATACCCGCCTAACCATATAGGTTTAGGCATGAAATCTGGTGGAGGGGGAAGGATTCGAACCTTCGAAGTCTGCGACGTCAGATTTACAGTCTGATCCCTTTGGCCACTCGGGAACCCCTCCAAAACATGGCGACATCTTGTCATGCCACCAGCCGACTGTCAAGAGTTTTTCTTTAAAAAACCTGAGCTTAGCTCGAATTGACTGTCACTTTCACCATAAGGCACTTTGATTGCCGTGTGAAAGCGGGCACAATTTTATTCGAACTGTACAGTGCCTGCAAGCCCCCCGCACGCTTTTCGCTGATACTGTAGCCTTGGGAAGGATCTAGTGAGAGCCTCCATTAACCCCTCATCAAACAACCAGGTGCTTTCGGGCGCTACCTCCAGCCCGTAATCCCGCCGCGTCCGAGGCAGCTCGCGCATTGCAGGCTCATAGCCAGCCCTCCTGAAACGCTGTATCGCAGCCTCCGCTGACTCACTGCGAGAAAAAACCCCCAGCGAGAGTCCATTAGCCAAGTCCCCCTGGGTAATAACATAGCTATCTATTTTTTTTACTTGCAGCTCCTTTAGCTGGATCAGGGATGCTTGGCGTGAGGCTAATGGTGGCAAGTACAACCAGTACTCCGTTGCCACAACACGCTCAATCAGTTCCACCCTGGAGCGAATATCGAGACTCAGCAGTCGCTGCATGACCTGACGTCCCTGCTCCTCAGACTGAACACCTGCCAGAAACAGGCAGTCATCTTTCTTTGGCTTACCTACCGGCTCACGCGCTCCAACCTTCGACTCAGCGACAAGTCGGATTCCCTGAGTCACCTCTCGAGGCGAGTCTTGAGCCGAGACCTCACTCAAACTCCGAGAGGCCGCCCCTCCCCACCCCCAATAAAATAGATTCAACACCAGCAATAAGAGAAAAAGCCAGCGCATGCACAACCTCAAGAAGGAATCGGGCAAGCAATGGCAAGTCCGATGAAAATCAAATCGGGTACGACCCTAACTTGGGGCAGAACATCCATGACAGCGGGAGCATCTCCACCCGTCAGAAAAACATCATAATCGCTTCCCCAATATGCCATTGCCAACTCTACTTGGGAGCGCACAAACCCCTTCAGCATCAATACACACCCACGCTCAACCGCATCAGCCGTAGAACGCCCCGGTGCAAGCTGCTCCAGCATGAAATCACTGGCTGCGGCAGTATCATAGCGGATACGCCTGGTATGACTTCGCAGTTGACTACGCAACAGAGGCAGTCCCGGACAGATAAATCCACCTTTGTGCTCGCCATCGGCAGCAACAAAATCCGCCGTTACCGCAGTCCCCAAGTCCAGAACCAGGCAGGCCTTGCTTGAGAGATGGCGCGCTGCGACAACAGCCATCCATCTATCAAGCCCCAAACTCCCATGATCCACATATCCGTTACGAATGCCCGCCGTGCAGCGTGCAGACCGAGCAGTCAGCACATGAAGCCCCAAGCGTTGGGTAAGATGCATCTCAAGGCAAGCAGTTTCTTCATCACTGCGCACACTGACCATGCGACAGTGGCGCAGTTCGTGGTGCGCCCGAGCATCCTCCAGAGCAGAAAATAGCTCCTCGGCTGACTCTGCGACTCCGCTCAAGAGCACCTGGGATGCCGCGCCAATGATCCTCCATTTTATAAAACTGTTGCCACAGTCAAGCTCGATGATCATCACGCAACCTCAAGCTGATCTCACCACCACTGTATCGCTGCTCTACTCCATTCACGCTCAAGCGCAGTGCCCCCACATGATCAACGCCCAAGACCACACCTTCGACTCGCTGCGCTCCCGCAATCAATGCCACCTCACATCCTTGCCATAAGTGGTTTAACTCCCACTCTTTTTGAAGTGCAACGAATCCTGACTCTGCATGTCGCACCAAATACTCACGTAACCTCAGGCACAACTCATAGACCAAGCAATTACGATCAATATAACTCTGGAGCTCTAACTTCATTGAAGTCCAAGGCTGCTCAATACAACCCCCATCCTCCATATTGACATTAACGCCAACCCCCACAACAACATGGCACACATCCGCAGGATCACCGGTCAGCTCCAAGAGAACTCCTGCTATTTTTTTTTCTTGCACCAAAACATCATTTGGCCACTTCAAACCAACTCTACTAATGCCTGATGCGCGCAATGCCTGCATCACCGCCAACCCTATTACCAGGCTCAAGCCTTCTAACTGGCGGGCTCCTTTCTGAATTCGCACCGCCAGACTCAAATAAATATTTTCCCCGAACGGACTCTGCCAGATACGCCCGCGCCTCCCCCTTCCAACAGTCTGCTTTTCAGCCAAAATTAGAAATGGGGGCTCTACTCCTTTCTCCAGCAGCCTAATTGCCTCTGTATTTGTTGAGCCCAGCGACTCATAAATGTGAAAAGGATAAATATCCGACAAGCCTTTTTTAGTCAGCGCCGTATCACCTAACAGCACTATTGGCCTAACCAGCTGATAACCACGGCCTCGAACCCGATTCAGCTCCACTCCAAACTCGGACTCCAAACGCCGCACCTGTTTCCATACTGCACTTCGACTGATACGAAGTGCTTGTCCGATTGCCTGACCTGAATGGAAATGGCCATCTTGAAGGAGCTTTAATAAAGTCAGCATTAGAGGCCCCACCTCAACATGAGGTCAGCATCATAGCGGGTGGGCTTGCCCCTATCAAACCAGACACCGGAACCCTGAACTGCTCCAGCACAAAGCCTCAGCGTATTTTTCCCAGCTGGAACTCGGCCGTCGGCTCAAGCCATTCATCGATGAACACCGCGATCCCCCTCCTGCAAGGTGCTGTCGACCACCTCGTCGGCGTACTACAGCCATGCAGCCCTACAGGACAGAGCCGATGAAAGCCTGAGTTCCGCCCGACCAAGCAAAAACCCCCGAGCCGTGTCCGGCTCGGGGGTTTGCAATAGGCGCTTGACGATGACCTACTCTCGCATGGGGAAACCCCACACTACCATCGGCGATGCGTCGTTTCACTGCTGAGTTCGGG
>Ga0209575_10000083_pt1 | contig 111719 bp, 79 predicted proteins | sample Medcelwee11metaG_FD_187172 | JGI IMG/M metagenome (GOLD analysis project Ga0209575, IMG submission 187172) | Freshwater pond sediment microbial communities from the University of Edinburgh, under environmental carbon perturbations - Medium... | ecosystem: Environmental > Aquatic > Freshwater >... | reverse complement strand
TAGTGGCTTTCCTGTTTCTATAAGAAATAGCAAATTATCTTGCGCTGTCATACATTACTCCTGTTGGGTTGCTTTGTTGAGAATCAGGTTTTTTATTATAACATATGTATGGTATAATATGGCTATATTTCCCATACACACAAACAACACTTTAATCACTGACACCCTCCTGACTAACGTTCAAAGGTATAAGACAAATCCACACCCTTATCTTGACTACTGAATTCACTTTCTACCCCCCATTGGCGGTTTAATTCATAACGCAAATTCAAAGTTTGATTCGGTTCTGCTGTGCCATTACTACTGCCAGACAGGATATTAAAACCATAACTGACATAAAAATTGGGCAATAGATACAAACCCAAACTCAGCGAGCGGTTATTTCCTTCACCACTGCTCCCCAACACCAAATAAGGCAGAATTTTTTCTTCTTTCAAAGGCGGATCGGAAAAGAGTTTGATTTGTGGCCGTTGGGCACTGCCGCGAATCGTCACTCCCACCGTTTCCACCGCTGGATCGCCATAAATGCGGCGCACCGCTTGAATATCCAAGGTCGGACTGTCCACTGGCACCTGGGCAAACACCACCCGGCCTTCCTTGATGCGCAAATCCTGGCCATAAGCGCGATACTGGCCGTCCAGCACTTTCACCGTGCCATCGCCCACCGGCAGCCGTTGACCCGGCTTGAAAAGCAAGCGCAGTTGGCCGCCCAAATGACTCTTAAAATCGGCGACTTGCAAGCTGATCTGCTCATCCAACAACAGGTGCAGCTCGCCACTGAGGTTGAGCGGATTCGCAGCGGCAGGAGCCACGGGCCGTTTGGGATTGACCAACACCGTGTCGGCGGACACACGAACCGCGCTGGTGTTGGCCCCGCCGATCACCGGCGTAATCCGCGCATTCGGCACCCGCAGCGTGCCGCTGAGCTGGATTTGTTGGGAATTGGCGGTGACACGCACGTCTGGCGACAACAAAGCCCAGGCGGTGGGATTGTTGATAATCAGCAAATCCTGACCACGCACCTGCGCACTGGCCTGCCAAGGCTGTTTCGGTTGCCAATCCAACAGGCCGTCGAGTTGTGCCTGACCCTCCCCTGAAGACAGGCTGCCGTTCAGCACCAAATGCTGACCCTGGCCTTGCGGCGTGGCGTTCAACTTCAAATCGATTTTTTTCAGTTCAAGACCCAGATCAGGCAACACCAGGGCGCTACTGAGTAATTGCAACTGGCCTTGCAGCAGCGGTGCATCCAAACTACCCGCCGCCTTGGCATCCAACTGCAAACTGCCTTCAAAACGCTCGATAGCAGGCACCAGTTGCGGTAACCAAGTCAGGTCTTTGAGCTGCGCCCGTAAACTGCCTTGCAAGGGCTGTTTAGGTGCAAGCGGCAGACGAGTCAGGGCGGGCAGGCGCAATTCAGCACGCAGATTTTCCGGGTCTTGGATTCCCAGCGAAAATTGCCCTTGCAAACCTTGCCGGGGATCGATGTCCAGATTGAGCCGCGCCCCTTGAAAAGTCAGCCGGTGTTTTTGGTCGTTTTGGGTGTAAGCCAGCTTGCCAGCGGCCAGTTGTAGCGCGGTTTTGACCTGTAAACTGCCATTCGGGGCTAATTGTGCGTCCAGCGTGCCGTCCAGTTGACTGGTGATCAGCAGCGTCGGCGGCAAAAAAGGACTGAACAAAGTGGTGGACAGGTGTTTCAGCGTGGCTTGTAGCCGTTGCCCGTGTTTAGGCTGGTGTTGCAGGCTGAGACAAAGCTGTGGCGCTTGCACCAATTTGCTGCGCAACTGCAAACAAGCATTGCTTAACACCACTTCGCTGGCACTGAGTTGCAACGGCGCGGCTGATGCCAGACTCCAACTGTCGCTGAGTTGGGCTGGGCTGATGGTCAGGCTTTGCAGCAAGCCGTTCCAGCGTTGCGCCGCTGCCTGCCAACCGCCTTGCAGTTGTCCCGCGAGCTTGACTTGTGGGGTTTGCAGTTGGGCGTCGAGTTGGTGAGCGGTCAGCGTGCCGCGCCCGTTCAAGCGCAAGCTGTCGAGCAACACCGGCTGACCTTGGCGCAACTCACTCAGTTCTAAATCCAGCCGCCCCGGTTGTTGACTGAGCGGCTTCCCGGTTTCCAGCGCCAGCCCGGTTTGCGCCAGAGACACTTTGAAACGCGCCAATTGCAGCGCCTCATACGCCAATTGCTGACCCTCGGCACTCAGCTTCACGTCCAGACTGCGCAGGGTACCGGTCAAGCTGCCCTGCGTGCTGAAACTGCCCCGCGCTTGTGGCAACAATTCTTGTAAACGCGGCGCGGTCAGTTGCCACTGCGCCTTGATCCGTTCGCCATACTCAGCGCTGGCCTGTAAGTGCGCGCTGCCGACGCGGGCCTCCAGGTTTTTTGCCGTGTACTGCTGACCCGCAATCGCTACTTGGGTTTCAAGATGTAGCGGATAACCGCGCAAAGTGCCGTCCAGCCGTTCTAAACTCAGGGTCGCCTGGGGCTGACCGGCTTCTAGTTTCCCAACAGTCGCCAGTTGGAGTCCCAGTTTACCGTCCCACTCCGGCCAGTGAACGGCGGGGTTGATGTCGGCTAACTGTAGTTTGAGATTCCACTGCGGTTGCGGCAACCAAGCCAGCGTGCCTTGCATGTCCAGGCGACCATCCAAAAGCGCACCGTGCAATTGGCGCAAGGTCAATTGTTGCGCATCGCCAGTGGCTTGCATGTGCCACTGTCCCGCTGGAAGTTGCTGGCTTTCGATCTGGGACTGCACATCCAGTTGATAATGCTGGAGATCACCGCTGGCCTGGAGCTTGCCGCCTTGACTCTTAAACAGCGGCGTATCGGTCTGTGGCGGCCATTGCACCGCCTGCCAAGCCAAGGTGGCTTGCCAAGTGGGCTGACGCAAAGGCTGATATAAATCGGCGCTGAGGCTCAACGCTTGCGGCTGGGTCAACTGGTGTTGCACATGTAGATGCGCCAGATCGCCGCTGAGGGTGGCGGTGCCCTGGGCGTACAGCGGCGGACTGGCTTGTACACTCGCTGGTAACGGCATCCGCCAAGCGAGGTCTAATCGCAACGCATGGGGCGCTTGCAGTCCGAAGTGACCGGTGATTTGCGTCTCGATCTGTGGCGCTGCCAGTTCCAGGCGGTTGATGCTCAGACGTTGTGCGGCGGTGCTGGCCAACAGCAAACGGTCGATCAGAATCGGCGGAGCAGTCCCTTGGCGGAGACTGACGGTATTCAGTTGTAACCGATCCAGTTGCAACGCCAGCGGCAGTGAAATATTCGGCAGTTCGAGTGGGGCGCGGGGTGCGGCGGGCGTGACCGGTGGCGGCAGTTGGATTTGCAGATCGTTGAGTTCTAAGGCATTGATATGCAAAATGGCCTTGAATAAATCACTGGGGCTCCACTGACCGTTCAGGTTGCCTAAATCGATCTGTAGGGCGTCTTGGCGATAATGCAGATCGTCTAGGTTAAATTCGCCCAGCAGCTTGCCTTCAACGCTGCCGATGCGCAGTTCACCAGGCACCCAGCGCGGTGCCTGGGCGCTTAAAAAGCGCAGTCCGCCTTCGCTGTTCAACAACCAAGCCAGCCCAAATCCGCTCAGCAGCACACACAGCAACAGACCCAGCAACAGGTTGCGGAACAAACGGCGCATCATTGGAAATCCGGGCCTATCGTGAAGTGAATTTGGAACGGTTTATCTGGTTCGTTGAGGGCGCAGGCCAAATCCAGGCGCACCATGCCAACCGGAGATTGCCAGCGCACCCCCACGCCTGCGCCGGTTTTCCAAACGAGTCTATTGAAATCATTGAAAACGTTGCCGACATCGACAAAGGTGGCAACGCTCCATTTGTCGCGCAGACGGTGTTCGTATTCGAGACTGCCGACCAGCAAATTGCGGGCGCCCAAGCCCAGCACCTCGCCGTTGAGGGTCTCGTATTGGTAGCCACGCACACTGTTATCGCCACCGGTGCGAAACAGCAAGGATTCTGGCAATTGATTCACCTCAGCATCCGAAGACGGATCGTCAGCGCGACTGGGATCGTGCAAAGCCGGGGCGAGGCTATAGCCCAGATCGCCGCGCAACAACAGGCGTCCCTGGCTGCCGACACTGCGAATCAGGCGCGCATTAAGCTGGGTTTGCCAAAACCAGGTATTGGACAACAGGCTCTCGGAGGCACCGCGCAGACTCAACCGTACCCGCTCACCGCGTCGGCTGTAAATACGGTTGTCGGTGTGCAGATAAGTCCAACTGATGCCGGGGATCAACAACTGATAATCGGTTTCTAGAATCGGGGCCAAAGCGCTCAATTCCTCGCGCAGCAAATCGCGCCACAACGGCGGAAACATCGCCAGATAGTTGGCCTGTTCCACAAAATATTCGAGACTCAGTGCCTCATCTAAATCCAACCCCCACCAATCGCGCCGGTGATGTTTCGTGATTTGCAAAGAGGCCGTGCTGGCGCGGGTATTTTGGAAATCGCCTTCCACTAAGTCGGTGAAACCTTCGCCCAGGTCTTCCGGTTCCAGATCTTTGCTTTCATAGCGTAATTGGGTTTCTATGTAGGTTTTTTCGTGCTGATTCAGCGGCCAAATGTGGCGTATCTTGGCCACTTGGCGATTGCGTTGCTGCGTTCCCAAAATGCCCGCATCCAATTGATGACCAAAGCGATTCAGATAACGGCGTTCCCAATTGACCCCCAAGCGCAAGCCAGTGTCGGTGCCGAAACCCGCGCGAATGCGGTAATGATTGGGTTTTTGCGGGGTAAGCTTGATGATCACCGGGACTTGGCCTTGTTTGGCCTTGACCAGATCGGCATTGACTTCCACTTCTTTGAAATAATTGCTGTCAAACAACGCATAACGCAATTCGGTCAGTTGCTCAAAGGCATAGGGATCGCCGCTGTGAAAGGGCAAAAAACTCTGCAAAAAAGCCTCATCAAAAGCCGACGTGGTTTGTTCAAAATGGACACTGCTGTAGCGATAACGCGGCCCGCTGTCGAACGCTAAGTGAATCTCGGCTTGATAGGCTTGTTCATCGATCTGCAATTCGTGGCGGTTTAATTTAGCGTCGAAATAACCCCGTTCCCGCGCCAACTCCAGCAGCGCTTGCTGTGCTTCGTCATACGGCGGGTGACGCAAGACCTGCCCAACTTGTAAAGGATAGTTCGCCTGCCAAGCTTGAAAAGCCGGGTCTTGTGCGGCCTCGCCGCTCAATTGCAACTCGACTTGAGTCAAACGTAGCGCAGGCCCCGCTTCAACCCGGTACTGCGCTTGCCAAGGCGCGCCCGCCGCTGTCGGTGCCTGTAAAGTCGCGGTGATCTTAGGCTGGTAATAGCCAAAAGGCTGCAAGGCTTGGCGAATTTCGTCTTCAGCCCGCTGGTGCAAACGCCGAATCCGTTGCGCCGACAACAAGGCATGGTTTTTTTGTTGTTCTAGGCTCAAAAATGCCTGCACGTTGCTCAGCAGTTCACCAGTTAAGCCCGTAATTGACACCTGTGCTGTGTCACCAGCCTGCGCGTTGACAATCCAAAACAAACAGCCTAACAGGCTCCATCGTGCAAAAAAGACCATCATGAGTTGGGCGTGTGATTGTAGTGGGAAAGACGGTGGCGGATTATGCTTCAGCTTCACTCCCTTCGACTCCGCTCAGGGAGCGAGGCTGAGACCACTCCCTTCGACTTCGCTCAGGGAACGAAGCAAAACCGCTCCCTGAGCGGAGCCGAAGGGAAGGGAAGGGAACGCTTAAAACTCGCCGCGTGCCGCTTCTGCCATGATCGCGTAAATCGTGTCACGCACCTTGATGGCGTTGGCTTTGAGTGCTGGGGGCAAGGGCTTGCCGCCATAGATCAGCATGTCCAGGTTCATCGAATGCAACCACAGCTTACCTTGTTTGTCCTCGACCACGGCGATGCGGCAAGGCATAAAAGCGGTGTAACGGTCGTTATAATCAGCCATTTGCATCCCGACTTGCACATCGCAGAAAGACATGAAATTCACGTAGCGAAAAGGCTGGCCAGTCACTGCTTCCGCCTGCTTATAAAACGGCGATTCCCCGGCGAAAAAGAAATTGTGTGCCACCGCCCGGCTTTTCAGGGATTCTTTCAGGTCTTCCGCACTCACGCCCTCATCCACTGGCACCGACCACATCATGGCATCGGCTAAATCGTGGGTTGCTTGAAATTTTTCAAAAAAACCGCGATAGATTTCCATAGCTTGCGGGTCAAGATGGGATTTGAATTCGTTGAATTTATAGTAACCCATCCCGCCCGCAATCAACGCCAGCAAGCCGATCAGCGCCAACAAGCCCTGAATAATGCGCATAGTGTTTTTTCTCCCTGGTGATTCATGATGTTGTCTTTTATGGATAGCCACCCACAACAGGCGCGGCCTTACCTCTTGAAGGCAGGCAGGATTTTATCATAACCAATGGCTGGGTTCTTGGTTCAGCGGGGACGGAACAGTGTCCTGAGAAGTAGGGCGGATACGCGACGCTTAATCCGCCCTACTGCTAGTGTTCGCGAGTTGCCAAAAACTTCACCTGCGGCCAGCGTTCTTGGATGATTTGTAGATTGACGCGAGTTGGGGCGATGTAAGCCAAGTCGTCGGCTCCGTCTAAGGCCAGATTGTCGAAGGCTTTGCGTTTGAAATCTTCTAAGATTTTGGCATCGCTGCATTCAACCCAACGGGCAGTGGCGACTTGCACCGGTTCAAAATGGCAATCGACGTTGTATTCGTTTTTCAAACGCCACGCCACCACGTCAAATTGTAAAATCCCCACTGCGCCCAAAATCAAATCATTGCTATTAAGCGGGCGAAACAATTGGGTCGCGCCTTCTTCGCTCAGTTGCAATAAACCTTTCAATAAAGCTTTGGTGCGCAAGGGGTCGCGCAACACCGCCCTGCGAAACAGTTCTGGGGCAAAATGCGGAATGCCGGTGTATTTCAGCGCTTCGCCTTGAGTGAAGGTGTCGCCGATTTGAATCGTGCCGTGATTATATAAACCGATAATATCGCCAGGCCAAGCTTCTTCGATTTGTTCACGTTCTCCGGCCATAAATGTCATCGCGTTGGCGATTTGCACGGTGCGTTTCAAGCGCACCTGGTGCATTCTCATGCCCTTGCTGTATTTGCCAGAACACACCCGCAAAAACGCCACGCGGTCATGGTGAGCGGGATCCATATTGGCCTGAATTTTAAACACAAAACCGGTGAAATGGTCTTCTTCTGGGGTCACGCTGCGTTCTTGCGCTTGGCGGGCTTGTGGCGAGGGCGCGTATTCAGTGAAACTGTCGAGCAAAGCCTGTACACCGAAGTTATTAATAGCTGAGCCAAAATAAACCGGGGTCAAGTCGCCGTCTAAAAAGGCTTGTTTGTCGAATTCATGGCTGGCTCCTTTGACCAATTCGATTTCTTCGGTCAAGGCTTGCAAACGGTAATCGCCTAATAAACTCGCCAGTTCTGGATTATTCAGGCCCACGTAGCGACGGCCTTCGCCGCCGGTGTCGTTGTGACCGTGTTCAAACAAAGTCACGCTGTGATCTTGCAGGCTATAAACCCCTTTGAACGCTTTGCCCATGCCGATAGGCCACGTCATCGGTGCGCAGCGGATTTTCAGCACGCTTTCCACTTCGTCCAATAATTCTATCGGTTCGCGGCCTTCGCGGTCTAACTTATTGATAAAAGTGATAATCGGCGTATTGCGCAGGCGACACACTTCCAGCAGTTTGATCGTGCGTTCTTCCACCCCTTTGGCGGAGTCGATCACCATCAAGGCCGAATCGACGGCGGTTAAAGTGCGATAAGTGTCTTCAGAAAAATCCCCGTGACCGGGCGTGTCGAGCAGGTTGATGATTTTATTGCGATAAGGAAACTGCATCACCGAGGAAGTGACCGAAATCCCGCGTTGTTTTTCCAGTTCCATCCAGTCGGAAGTCGCATGACGAGCGGCTTTACGGCCTTTGACCGTGCCGGCTAATTGGATCGCACCGCCGAACAACAACAGCTTTTCGGTGAGCGTGGTTTTACCGGCGTCGGGATGGGAAATAATCGCAAAAGTGCGGCGTTGCGACGCTAAGCCGCTCCCGGCCTGAACGCCGGGTGCAACGGGAATGGTGGACATAAGCGCAGAAATACTCAGGCGAGTCGTTGGAAAAAAAGCACACTACCGCTGTGACCACGCACTTTATTCGTGAGCCAGGGTTTTGGTGGTGAACAAATAGTCTTTCAATTCTTTATCAAAAGCCGGGTCTTGACGGCGTATCCATTCTAATACCATCGCCGCGTGTTCTTTTTCCTCATCGCGGTTATGGGCCAAAATGGCTTTTAAGGCAGGGTCTTGGCAGGCATCGACACGCTGATTGTACCAATCCACCGCTTCCAATTCTTCCATCAGCGAGGTGATGGCCCGGTGCATGTCGCGGGTTTCTTCGGACAATTCGGCAATCGGTTCGTGATAACCTTCGTTAGCCATCAGAGTTCTCCAAAAAGTAGGCAGTTAAGACAGATCGGACATCGTGTCACAGAAACGCCCACGCAGCAAGCCAAGACCCGCCACGCTTAGTCAAATTCCCGGTCTTTCCAAGCCCGCACGGTTTTGACCACCGCACTGTCAGTGGTCAACGGATAGCCGATATAGGCTTCGGCGGCTTTAATCACCGTCGGTTCTTGATAACGCATGAACGGATTGGTGAGGCATTCGAGTGCTAAGGTACTCGGTAAAGTGGGCTGATCAGCGGCACGGCGCGCCCGTTCTCGCACCGCACGTTGCTGCAATGCCAAGTTATTCGGTTCAACCCAGGTGGCAAATTCAATGTTATCCAAGGTGTATTCGTGGGCGCAATACACCAGGGTTTCTGGCGGTAATGCCCGGTATTTTTGCAGTGATTGCTGCGCCTGTTCCGGTGTGCCCTCAAAAAAACGCCCGCAACCGCAAGCAAACAGGCTGTCCCCGCAAAACAAAGCCCCATCGCCCAGATAAGCCAAATGTCCAAGCGTGTGGCCCGGCACCGCCAACACCTGAAATACCGTACTCAAACCCGGTACCGTCACGGTATCACCTTCACTCAATCGGTGCGTCAGCCCCTGCACGTATTCCTGAGACGGGCCATACACCGGCACCGCAGGAAAAGCCGCCCGCAGCGCAGCAATCCCGCCGCTGTGATCGTGATGATGATGGGTGATGAGAATCGCGCTCAAAAACTGCTTAGTGACACGCAAATGCGCCAACACCACCAACGCATCCCCCGGATCGACCACCGCCACGTGATCCTCAGTGCCGGGTAAACACCAGATATAATTGTCTTTAAATGCAGGTAATGGGTATGCTGCTAACATGTTTAACCTCTTGTATTAATTTTGTTTTTTATTGAGGAGGGAGAGTTGCATTTGTTGCAATAATTGAATTATATAATAAATAGGGTTGATCTGGGCGATGCTTAGCCTGAATCCCAGGGCAAACGCATTAAAACGCTTGTCCAAACACCCGCTTGGCACGGTAAGTGTCACTCCAACTGGCCTTGCGCCATTTTTTTGCGAGGCGGCCTGGCGTTAATACCGAGTGGTGGTATGAATCGCGGTTGCAAAGCGTTCCCACTGCACACGACTCCCACACTGGCGTACAATGACCCGGATTCTTTCTAGGGCAAAGCCCCCCTTTCGACGCAGCGCATGAGACCCACAGCATGACGACACAGACTTTGCAGGTTGCTTTAGGCGACCGTTCTTACCCGATTCATATTGGCAGCGGTCTGTTGGGCCGTGCGGATTTGCTGACTCCGCATATTCACGGTAAACAGGTGATGGTGGTCAGTAATGAAACCGTGGCTCCTTTATATTTGGATAAGACGCTGGCGGGTTTGCGCGGTTATCAAACCGATGCGGTGATTTTGCCGGATGGAGAAATCTATAAAACCCTGACGGTGTTAAATCAGATTTTTGATGCGCTGTTGAGCGGTCATTTCAATCGCCAGACCACTTTGGTGGCCTTGGGCGGCGGCGTGGTTGGCGATATGACCGGATTTGCTGCTGCCTGTTATCAGCGCGGTGTGCCGTTTATTCAGATTCCCACGACCTTGCTGGCCCAGGTGGATTCCTCGGTCGGCGGCAAAACCAGCGTGAATCACGCGCTGGGCAAAAATATGATCGGGGCGTTTCACCAGCCGCAAGTGGTGTTGTGCGACACCGACACCTTGTACACCTTGGCCGACAATGAATTGAGCGCGGGGCTGGCGGAAGTGGTCAAATATGGGCTGATCGGCGATGCGGCGTTTTTTGAGTGGTTAGAAGCCCATGTCGCGGATTTGCTGGCGCGTGAACCCCAGGCGCTGACTTATGCGATTGCACGTTCGTGTCAGAATAAAGCGGCGGTGGTGGCGGCAGATGAACGTGAAGCGGGGCGGCGTGCCCTGTTAAATCTGGGGCATACTTTCGGTCATGCTATCGAAACCGGTCTGGGTTACGGGAATTGTTTGCATGGCGAAGGGGTGGCGATAGGCACTTGTTTGGCGGCGCATTTGTCGGCGGCTTTGGGTTGGCTGGACACCGCAGCGGTGGCGCGGATTGAAGGCATTTTTCAGGCGATGCGCTTGCCGACGCGCATTCCTGCCGGTTTAAGCGATGCACAAATCTTGGAAGCGATGAAAGTGGACAAAAAGGTTTTAGATAACCGGGTGCGTTTGGTGTTGCTCAAAGCCATAGGCGAGGCGGTGTTGACGGCGGAGTATCCGGCGGATTTGTTGCACCAGGCTTTGTCTGTGGGACGGGTCGCCGCATGAGTCGTGAAGCCGAGTTGGCTCCCTATGCAGTGACCCAGGCGCAGTCGCGAGGGCGACAACGTGTCGAAACCGCGCCGCACTACCGCAGCGAGTTTCAGCGAGATCGGGATCGGGTGATTCATTCCAAAGCCTTCCGGCGCTTGGAATACAAAACCCAGGTGTTCGTCAACCACGAAGGCGATTTGTTTCGCACCCGTTTGACCCACAGTTTGGAAGTCGCGCAATTGGCGCGCAGTGTTGCACGCAGTTTGCGTTTGAACGAAGACCTCAGCGAGGCGATCACGCTGGCCCATGATCTGGGTCACACGCCGTTTGGTCATGCCGGGCAGACGGCGCTGAACACTTGTATGCACGATTACGGCGGCTTTGAACATAACTTGCAATCGTTGCGGGTGGTAGACACTTTAGAAGAAAAATACCCGGATTTTGATGGCTTGAATCTGCTGTTTGAAACCCGCGAAGGCATCCTCAAGCATTGTCCGCTCAGCAAAGCTGGCGCTTTGGGCGAAGTGGGGGCACGTTTTTTGACCGGCCAACAACCCAGCCTGGAAGCGCAATTGGCGAATCTGGCCGATGAAATTGCTTACAATAACCACGATGTGGACGACGGTTTGCGGGCCGGTTTACTCGATCTGGCGGCTTTGCGCAGCCAGCCTTTGTTTGCCGAACATGACCGAGCGGTGTGTCAGCGCTGGCCGCAGTTGTCGTTAAAACGCCAGATCAGCGAGACGATACGGCGCATGATCAATGCCCAACTGATTGATTTAATAGAAACCAGCCGGGCGCGTTTAGCGGCAGCACAACCGACTGATTTAGCCGCAGTGCGTCATCATCCGCAACCGCTGATCAGTTTCAGTGACGGGATGTTGGCCCAACATCGGGCGCTCAAGGCTTTTTTGCACGAACACCTGTACCAGCATTATCGGGTACACCGCATGTCGACCAAAGCGCAGCGGATTATTAGCCAATTGTTTGCCGCATTGATGGCCGATCCGGGACTGTTGCCACCCAGTGCCCGTGAACATCAGGCGACTTGGGCGGCGCAATGGGGCACCGACACCGCACAAGCGCGGGGAGTGGCCGATTATATTGCCGGGATGACTGACCGTTACGCGATAGCTGAGTATGAACGGTTATTCAATGCCACCACTTTGCCCTAGTCCCTGACAGAGGCACCAGGGTTTGGGGTGCGGGGCGGTAGGTTATCAACGATTTGGTTTTGCTTGTGGTGTGAGTGGTCGCCCCGTGCGCCTCACCTCCTTTTTTCCGTTAAACAGCCAACACTGCCATGACTCCAGCCACTTCTTCCTCTTCGCGTCGCACTGCCACCGGTAGCCGTCTGTTTGGCAAAGAAAACCGGACACCGGCGACTTTTTACGCGACTCCAGAACTCAGCCAGCGGCTTAAGCTGATTCATCACCTGATCCAGCACAGCGAACAACTGTTATTGATTTTGGCCGACTTGGATCACGGCAAAACCTGTTTGTTGCAACAAGTCGCAGAGCAGGCTGAAGAGCATTGGAAAATCCTGCGGGTACACGGTGAACCCAGCCAACGCGCCGATAAATTATTAGCCAGTTTACTCACCGATTTTAACGTGCGTAGCGATGGCAAAACCCTGGATACGCTGCGCGAAACGCTGCGTTCACACATCGCCGCCACCCGTTACAACGGCCAGTTGCCGGTGTTACTGGTCGATGATGCGCATATGTTGCCGCTAGATGCCCTCAAGCAATTGATTGAACTGGCAATGAGCGGAGAAACGCAAACCCGGCTGCGGGTGTTGCTGTTTTGTGAACCACAAATCACCAGTCTGTTTGCCGCGCCCGAATTTGCCATCATGCGCAACACGCTGATTCACACGCTGGATATTCCGCGTTTCAATGAAAAACAAGTGCGCGAGTATTTGCAATTTTTAGTCGCTCAACACCGCGCCAGCAACGCCCAGATTGGCGTGGACAATCCTTTTTCCGGGATGACGGTGCAGCGTTTTTATGGAGAATCCGCTGGCGTACCGGGCCGGGTTAAACAACTGGCTGAAACGGTGCTGGGCGACTTGCCTAACAATCCGCCGCTGCCCAGCAGCACGGCTGCGCCACACACACCGCGTGCCGACACTGCGGTTAAACCGCGTCCGTTGTTGCGTGGACTGGGCTTGCTGTTGTTGTTTTTAGCGTTGGTGGTTGGTGCAGCCAGCTTGAAACGCTGGTTATATCAAGAGCCTACCCCAGACGTGCCGCCCGCACCCTTGCCTGAAGCCCGCCCGCTGCCCTTGCCGCCATCGCCTTTAAGCGATCTGCCGTTGCCGCAGGGTTTGAGTGACGATGAAATGCGCGTGGAACCACCTGTACCAGTCGCGCCTTTGGCAATCGTGCCTGTCCCAACTGCACCAGCAGCGGTCAATCCAACCGTGCCGCCAGTAGCACCACCCGCACCGCCAGAAGCCCTGGATGCCAGCGCGATTGCCGGGGTTAAATCCGAAGCTTGGCTGCGTCGCCAAGCACCTGAAGCCTACACGATTCAATTACTGGGTTCGCATACCGTGGCAGGCGTGCAACAATTTATCTTGCAGCACCAGCTACAAGGGCCGCTGGCGATGTTCTTAACCCGTTATCGCGAGCGTGACTGGTATGTACTCACCTATGGCGTGTACACCAGCAACGACGAAGCCCGCACCGCACTCGACGCCCTCCCGCTGAGCTTGCGTAACAGCACCAGTAAACCCTGGCTGCGGTCGCTACGCAGTGTCCACAGCAGCCTGGCTGGCGTTACCCCGCCCTGACCGCCAGACGCACCAAAAAGGTTCACCGAGTTTTCCTATATGTTATAGTTTAACTCTGGTGGGCAACCGCGCCCGCCTTGTCCTTAGCCCTTTTCGAGACCCTCGATTGCTTATGTCCAAAGCAGATAACTCACCCCCCGTAGTGACTAAAGCTGAAAAACCCAGCTTTATGTCGCGGTTGAAGAAAACCCTGACCACGGATGTGGGGGACTTGTTAAAACCCGCCGACGAGCCTCAAAATCCCGTAGCCGCCCCGTCTACTACACATCCCGTGCAAGAAAAACCCAACAGCGGCGGCCTATTGAACCGCCTCAAAGCCGGTCTGAACCGCACCCGCTCCAGCTTGACCGCCGGTTTAGCGCGTCTGGGCATCGGCAAACAAGGGATTGATGCGGCACTGTTAGAAGAAATCGAAACCCTGTTGCTGATGGCGGACGTGGGTGTGGAAGCAACTCAGACGATTATCAAAGATTTACAAAAACGGGTGACGCGAGATCAACTGAAAGACACCGAGATGTTGTTTCAGGCATTGCACGAAGACATGACCGCGCTGCTGACCCCAGTCGCCGTGCCGTTGGTGATTCCCGCCAACGCCGGCACGCCCTTTGTGATTTTGATGGTGGGCATTAACGGCGCTGGCAAAACCACCACTATCGGCAAATTGGCCAAGCGTTTTCAAGCCGAAGGCCGCTCGGTGATGTTGGCCGCTGGGGACACTTTCCGCGCCGCTGCCGTTGAACAACTGAAAGTCTGGGGCGAGCGCAATAACGTGCCGGTGATTGCCCAGCACAGCGGGGCAGATTCCGCTTCGGTGATTTTTGATGCGCTGAGTGCGGCCACCGCACGCGGCATCGACGTGCTGATCGCAGACACCGCCGGACGTTTGCACACCCAAGGCAACTTAATGGAAGAATTGAAAAAAGTGCGCCGGGTCATGGGCAAACTCCACAGCGATGCGCCGCATGAAGTGATGCTGATCGTCGATGCCAGCGTCGGCCAAAATGCGCTCAACCAAGTCAAACAGTTTCATCAATCCATCGGGTTAACCGGTCTGAGCGTCACGAAGCTGGACGGTACCGCCAAGGGTGGCATTCTGTTTGCCATCGCCCGACAAACCGGCATTCCGATTCGCTTTATCGGCATCGGCGAACGGATAGACGATTTGCGGGTATTTGAAGCAACGCCCTTTGTGGAAGCACTGTTGAGCCGGGATTAGCGGCAACTGATTGAACCTGCGACAGAAAAACCTGTCATGTCACCTGGAGATTAACGATGAAATGCTTGCTGTTGGTTGCTCATGGTAGTCGCCGTGCCGCTTCTAATGAGGAAGTGCGGCAATTGACGGCCTTGTTACGCGACAAGGCGGGTGAGCGTTATGGTTTCGTGAGTTGTGCGTTTTTGGAATTAGCCACGCCGTCGATTCCCGAGGGGATTGAGGCTTGTGTGCAAGCCGGTGCAGACACGGTGGTGGTGTTGCCGTATTTTTTGTCGGCAGGCCGCCATGTCAGCGACGATATTCCGGCTGAAATCGCTCTCAAAACCGCCGAATATCCAGCGCTCACGGTGACGATAGCCCCCTATTTGGGGGCAGCGGCGGCGGTGCCCGAGGTCTTGTTGTCGTTGGTATAAGCTGCATAATCAGCGAGATACACGGTGATGCAGCGCGGCGACGTGCTGCTGATGTGACAGGCACAGTCTCACCAAGCCAGAATCGTTTTATTTGGGTATCAAATAGACCGCGTGGTCTTTTTCTGGCGGATAGATTAACGTCTTGGCTCTTTAAGCAAGCAGCAACCAGGAGTGTTTATGTCCGTTTCAGAAGTCGCCAGCCCCGCTGACAGTGTGCGCGAAATCCGCATCAATCCGATTATCCCCAGCGAATCGGTGCTGGTTGCCACAGCGCGCAATATGCGCCCGAAAAAGGCCGAAGAAGCCGCGCCTCGCGATACCCGTAAACGGGTGGAAACCTGTCCGTTTTGTCCCGGCAACGAGGCAATGACGCCGCCGACGATTTTTGCCGCTCCGAACGATCAGGAATGGGCGGTGCGCATTGTCGAAAATCTCTATCCAGTGTTGGGCGACGACCGTCAAGACGCGGGTTTGAGCTTTGGGCTGCAACAGACCATCGAAGGCTACGGACGCCACGAAGTGATCATCGATCACCCGCAACACGGCATCGCCGTCCATGAAATGAGTGTGGCGCATCTGAGTTTGTTGTTTAAAACCTATCGTGATCGCATGAGTGCCCTGTACGCCAGCGATCCGCGTTTGGCTTATGTGCTGGCGTTCAAAAATTTTGGGCCAGCCGCCGGGGCGAGCATTCCGCACACCCACAGCCAGTTGATCGCCATGCCGGTGGTGCCGCAAAACGTACACGACGAAGTGACCAACAGCCGCCAGTATTATGCGAAACACCACCATTGTATTTTCTGTTCATTGATCGACGAGGCTTTGACCTTTGAAGCGACCATTTATGATCGGGCTTCTGGCGCAGTGCGGCGCAAAATCAGCGTGGGTCAGTATGTGATTGAACGCGGTCAAAAATTCATCGCCATCAAACCCTTTGCCAGCCGTTTTGAATGGGAAGTGCATATTTTGCCGTTGCAACATCAGGCGGATTTCAGCCAGCTTGATGAGGCCGATTTGGCGGATTTTGCCCAGGTGTTGCAGCGCAGCATGGCGCGTTTGGATGCGGTGATCGGCGGGGCGCAGTATAACTATTTTCTGCACAGCAAGCCGCATGGCCCGCAGTATGAGGACTGCAATGCCAGCTATCATTGGCATCTGGAAATTTGTCCACGCACCAGTATTCCCACCGGATTTGAGCTGGGCGCGGGGCTGGCGGTCAACACCATCAGTCCAGAACGGGCGGCGGAACGCTTGCGCGAAGTGCAGTTGAGTGATTAGATTTAGCACGGCAGGACGGGGGTAACTGTGTGCTGGGTGCGTTGAAATTACCGTTTCGTGCGACACGCTGTGTATAATCCCAGCACACAAACCCACAGAAATTAAAGTTCGACAAGGAGAGAAATGGAATGAGCAAATACGTGTATGCGTTTCATGAAGGCGACGGCAAAAATAAACAGTTGCTGGGCGGCAAAGGGGCTAACCTGTGCGAAATGACCCAAATCGGGTTGCGCGTGCCGCCCGGTTTTGTGATCACCACCGAAACCTGCCTCGCTTATCTGGCAGAAAAAGCGTTGCCAACTGGCTTGATGAAGGACGTGCGCCAGCATGTACAACTGGTGGAAACCGCCAGCGGCAAAGGCTTTGGCAATGCGGAGAATCCGCTGCTGGTGTCGGTGCGTTCTGGTTCGGCGATGTCGATGCCCGGCATGATGGACACCATTTTGAATCTGGGGTTAAACCACCAGACCCTAGAAGGCTTGATTAAACAAACCGGTAATGCGCGTTTTGGTTATGACGCTTATCGCCGTTTTATTCAATTATTCGGCAAAGTTGCACTCGGCGTGCCGGATGAAAAATTCGATGTCCATTTTGAAGCGGTGAAAAAACGCGCCGGGGTGAAAGTCGATGTCGGCTTGTCCGCTGCTGATTTGAAAGAAGTCAGCACGCTGTTTTTGGCGGTGGTGAAAGAACACACCGGACGGCCTTTCCCTGAAGATGTGTATGAGCAATTAGAAATCGCGATTAAAGCCGTGTTCAATTCCTGGTCTGGCAAACGGGCAGTGGATTATCGCCGCGAATTTCATATCACGCCCGCAATGGCCAACGGCACGGCGGTCAACGTGGTGGCGATGGTGTTTGGCAACATGGGCAACGATTCTGCCACTGGCGTCGGCTTTACCCGCAATCCAGGCACTGGCGAAAACCTGATGTATGGTGAATACCTCACCAATGCCCAAGGCGAAGATGTGGTGGCGGGGATTCGCACCCCCAAACCCGTCCAAGACATGCAAGAAGAAATGCCGGATTTGTATCGGCAATTGGAAGAACTGCGTAGCAAACTTGAATCCCATTATCACGAGATTCAGGATTTTGAATACACTATCGAGAAAGGCGTGCTGTTTTGCCTGCAAACCCGCAACGGCAAAATGAACGCGGTGGCGATGGTGCGCACCTCGGTTGAAATGGAACAAGCCGGTTTGATCACCAAAGAACAGGCTTTGCTGCGCGTGCAACCGGCTTTGTTAGAACAATTACTGCATCCGCGCTTAGACCCGGCTTATAAAGTGTCCCCGATAGCCCAAGGTTTGCCTGCTTCGCCCGGTGCGGCGGCGGGACAGTGCGTGTTTGATGCGGATCGGGCGGAAATTTTAGGCCGTTCCGGCGAAAAAGTGATTTTAGTCCGCGAAGAAACCAAACCCGAAGACATTCACGGCTTTTTTGCCGCCCAAGGCATTCTCACCAGTCGCGGCGGCAAAACCTCCCACGCTGCGGTGGTGGCGCGTGGCATGGGCAAAGCTTGCGTGGCCGGGGCGGAAGGCATTCAAGTCGATGTGAAACTGCGTTTGGCTTATGTCGGCGACAAGGTACTCAAAGAAGGCGATGTGATCACCATCGACGGCGGCAGCGGTCACGTCTATCTGGGCGAAATTCCCACGGTGCCGCCGACTTTTTCCGAAGAATTGCGCACCCTGTTACGCTGGGCCGACAATATCGCGACGCTGAAAGTCATGGCGAATGCGGACACCCCAGACGCCGCGATTCAAGCCAGCGACTATGGCGCGATGGGCATCGGTTTGTGCCGCACCGAGCGCATGTTCAACGCCAGCGACCGCCTGCCGATCATGGTGGAAATGATTCTGGCCAAAACCTTAGAAGATCGCCAAGCGGCGCTGGATCGCTTATTACCGATTCAACGCGACGACTTTAAGCAAATCTTCAAGGCCACCTCACCCAATCCGGTGACGATTCGTCTGCTAGACCCGCCGATTCATGAGTTTTTGCCCAGCGAACGTGAACTGGAAGCCCAGATCGACAACCTGCGCCAACTCCGCAACACCGTGGAAGGAGTCGGCAATCTGGTACATACCCTCAGTTTGCTGCGCAGCACGGTTGAAGTGGTGCCCGGCATTCCCTTCAACGACGCCGGTGCGACCTTGATCGACGCAGCACTCAGCAAAAAGCAAGACATGCTGGAAAAAGTGCGCGAACTGCACGAAGTCAATCCCATGCTCGGCCATCGCGGCGTGCGCCTGGGGATGACTTATCCAGAAATCTATGCCATGCAAATTCGCGGCGTGTTGGAAGCGGCAGCCGAATGCGTGAAAGAAGGCATCGAAGTACATCCAGAAATCATGGTGCCCCAGGTGTGTACTGCGCAAGAATTGCTGCATGTGAAACAATATGTCGATGACTTGCGCACTGACGTGGAAGCCAAACAGGGCGTCAAGCTGGATTTCAAATTTGGCACCATGATCGAAGTGGTGCGTGCCTGTATGCGCGCTCAACAACTGGCGGAAGTGGCTGAGTTCTTCTCGTTCGGCACTAACGACTTGACCCAAGCGACCTTCTCTTTCTCCCGCGAAGATGCCGAAAACAAATTCCTGCCGCTGTATAACGAGTCGGGGTTACTCAAAGACAATCCGTTTGAAGTGCTGGATGTGAAAGGCGTGGGTCAATTGATGAACCTCAGCGTACAATGGGGCCGCAAAACTCGGGAAAATCTCAAAGTGGGGATTTGTGGCGAACAAGGCGGCCATCCTGAGTCGATCCGTTTCTGTCATCACATCGGCCTGACTTATGTGTCTTGTTCCAGTCCGCGGGTGCCGGTCGCACGTTTAGCGGCAGCCCATGCTAAACTGCTCGAAGAAGACTACAAGATAGCTGATTTATTGGGAAGCTAATCCCCGCGTGCCATCAACCTGATTACCCCTCTTGTACCAGGGCAGTAACGCGCCCTGGTGAGGTGATTGCCTCGGCATAATCAGCGTTATTGGTTGCGGGTTTTCATGCGGGTTTTCATGCTTATAAAGGAACACTGTCTGTGAAAATCATTAACCATCTGTTGTGCCACGACGACGGCACGCCTTATCCGTTTAAGGACACGCCCAACAAGGGTGCGGTGATGACACCGCGCTATCTGATCATGCATTACACCGCCGGTGCCAGTGCCGAACAATCGGTGAAATGGCTCACCAGCAGTCAAGCCCAAGCTTCGGCCCACATCGTGTTAGGGCGCGATGCCTCGATCACCCAGTTAGTGCCGTTTAATGTGGTCGCTTGGCACGCCGGGGTCAGTAGTTGGAAAGGCTTGAAAGGCTTGAACAGCTATTCGATAGGGATTGAATTGGACAATGCCGGGCCGTTGCAACGCAATGCCGACCAATGGGTATCCTGGTTTGGGCAAAAATATCCCAATGAACAAGTCATCGAAGCCATCCATAAATTTGAGCAAACCCCGCGTGGTTGGCTGCTCTACACCCCAGAACAAATCTACACCGCGTTAGAATTGGCGCAGGTGCTGAAAGAAACCTACAAGCTGGAAGACATTCTGGGTCACGAAGACATCGCCCCCGGACGCAAAAGCGATCCCGGCCCCGCTTTCCCGATGGAAACCTTCCGCTCGCGGCTGTTTGGGCGCGCTGAATTACAAACCGACCAAAAATTTTACGAAACCACGGTCAACCTCAATATTCGCAGCGGCCCCGGCCCAGAATATGGCATTTTCCAAGGCAGCCCGCTGCCTGTCGGCACCCGTTTAGAATTAATCGAAGAACGCGGTTCTTGGATGCTCGTCGATGTAGTCGGCGAGGTGAACGGCGTGATGGATTTAGAAGGCTGGGTCACCAGTCGCTATGTCCGACCCGTGTCCTGAGACATCACCAGCGGCGATTCAAGTTTTATACAGCCGCTGTGATCAGCCGTTGTCGCCTGCGGCGTGGCAACGTCAACTAGACAGCCTGCCCGCCGCGCTCCAAACCCAAATCCTGCGCCTGCGCCGTTGGCCAGATCGCCAACGGGCTTTGGTGGGCAAACAGCTACTGCGCGATGCCTTGGCCTGTTATGCACCCGGACAAAGCTTGGCACAGTTGCGCTACACCGCTTGGCAGCGGCCCTATCTGGACGCTGAGGTGGATTTTAACCTAAGCCACAGCGGAGCCTGGGCCATCTGCGCCATCAGCCGCGACACCCCGCTGGGTGTCGATGTGGAAGCGGTACTTCCTTTGGAACTAGATACCCTGCGCCATTGGCTGACCGAGGCAGAATGGGCGGCAGTGCAAGGCAAAGACGGCTTGCGCCGTTTTTACGAATACTGGACTTGCAAAGAAAGTGTGATGAAAGCCGAAGGGCAAGGCTTGTCGTTATCACCTCTGCAAATTCAGTTATCAACCGCGCCAGCTCAGGCCGCTTATACGCACGTCGCCCAAGTGGCTGAGCGCCGCTGGTTTTTGCACCCCTTGCGGTTGCCAGACACCGCGCATGTCGCCCACCTCGCCTGCGCCCATCCCCAACCTCAGCTTGACTGCCAACTGCGCGTTTACGCTTAACCCTCTGTTTCTGCTATTCCTATGATAAAACTGATTAAATTGCTGGCTTATTTGCCGCTGGGTGTGCTTTATCGTCTGGCTGACGTGATTTATGTCTTTGCCTACTATCTCACCCCTTATCGCAAACCTGAGGTATTCAAACACTTACAAGCGGCTTTTCCCGACAAGTCTCCGGCTGAACTGCGCCGACTCGCCCAGGATTTTTATCGCAACGCCGCCGATATTATCGTGGAAACCATTAAAGCTTTGCGTATCAGCGAAACCGAACTCAAACGGCGCGTCACCCTCACCAATCCAGAATTATTGCAACCTTATCAAGCACAAAACCAGTCGCTGTTATTGATGGCCGCCCACCAATGCAACTGGGAATGGCTGCTGCTGGCTTGCGGTCTGCATTTGTCGTTTCCCCTGGATGCGGTGTATAAACCGCTGCGCAATCAGGCATTTGACGACTTATTTTTACAAATCCGTTCCCGTTTTGGTGCCCGCCCGGTGCCAGTCAATAGCGTGATCAGGGACATCATGCAACGCCGCCAAGAAATGCGCGGCTTTGCGATGCTCGCCGATCAATCGCCGATTATTGAAGAAGAAAAATACTGGGCCACTTTTTTACATCAAGACACCGTGTTTCCAGTCGGTGCCGATAAAATCGCCCGCCTGACGCGCTACCCGGCGTTATTTGTCGGCATTCAGCGCCTGCGGCGAGGTTATTACAGCGTGACTTTTGAACCACTGGCTGTGCCGCCCTATGCCAAACAGGGTAATCCCGTCATTGCACCTTATGTCGCCGCCGTAGAACGCCAGATTCTCGCCCAGCCTGCCAATTGGTTGTGGTCTTATCGCAAATGGAAATATAAAAAATCTTTGTATGATTGAATCCAGGATGTGGGTTCTGTTTGTTCTGTGGGAACGACTCGCAACTGCGATGCTCGACCTTTGCAACAACGATAATTCATAAGGTGACCAATGGACGACAATACAAAGCAGGGCTACGACCTGATTAATCGCCGCAAAAAGCAGTGGTCGAATGAAGAAGAAGTACGCCACGCCTGGATGAAAGGATTAGAAGAGGCTTTACAAATTGATCTGGACGCGGAGCGGGCCAAGCGCGATTCCAGTTATAATAATGTCATCATTGAATTCAAAGCCCCCGCCTTTTTCAGAGGCAATGCCAAAAGCGCCAAGTTTGTGGAAGCGACCGAAGGCCGTCTGCTGAAGTACATCCAGCGACTGGCGACTGAGCAAGGCATCGACGAGAAGGATTACATCGGGGTAGCGATTGACGGCGACCATATTGCTTTCGCACAGGTGCAAGACGGGAAAATCATTCACCAGCCGTTGATGCCTTTTTCGACTATTTCCTTTCAAATGGTGGTTGATGCACTTCGGGCCAGCTTTCGCCGTGCCATTACCGCCGAGAATTTGGCAGAAGACTTCGGTCACGCCTCGCAAACTGGGTGCGAATTCATGCAGCAGTTGGCTGACGCGCTTGCGGATGTCCTGAGTGCCACTGACAACCGCAAGATCAAGATGCTTTTCGAGGAGTGGGCTACCCTGTACGGGCAGGCTGCTGACTTGAGTCTCCAGCAGCGCAAGAAGATTAACGGTGCATTGGGCTTTGATTTTTCAGGCCCAGCCAACATCGACTTGCCAGCTAAACTGTTCGTTACCCACACTTTTCATTCGCTGTTGATGAAGCTAATCGCAGCGGAGATCGTGGCCGCGCATGGTATGGCATCGAGTTCGTCGCTCATTCACGAACTGCTGGCCATTGAAAAAGATGAAACTCTGATTGATGCGTTGCGGACTGATGTGGAAGACGGTGGATTCTTCAACGCGGTGGGTCTTCATGGCTTTGTCGAAGAGGCCATTTTTAGTTGGTATCTGGACGCAACCACTACAAAATCAATTTGCACAGCCTTGTGTCAAGCCGTCCGCATACTGTTGGCACAACTCGCTGTCTATCGTTTTGACACCATCAAGAAGACAGGCCGTTCGCGTGATGTGCTGCGCGACTTCTATCAAGACCTCGTACCGGAAGAACTACGCAAGAGCCTTGGGGAGTTCTATACGCCTGACTGGTTGGTGGAACACGCCGTGGCAAAACTGAGTTACGACAATAAAAAGTGGCTGGAAGCCAGATTGCTTGATCCAACCTGTGGGTCAGGATCATTTTTGCTGGAAGCCATTGAGCAGAAACGCCGCGCCGCGCTGGCTGCTGGCTGGGATGCTGCACACACGGTGGAAATGCTGACCAGCACGGTTTGGGGGTTCGATCTTAATCCGTTGGCAGTGCAGTCGTCTCGCGTCAATTTCTTAATTTCGATTGCTGATCTCCTACAGCAGTGTAAGGGCAAGGATATTGAGATTCCGGTTTTGCTTGCTGACGCCATTTACTCTCCCGCTCCGCACCCGGATGGCGATCAGAAAGTGATTGAATACAGTATCGGCAGCGAGCAGGCCAATTTACAGGTTGTGCTGCCCGCTGAACTGGCGCGTGACCGTGTTTTGCTGGATCAAGTGTTTCAGCTTATGGGTACAGAGGTCGAAAACGATGCCGAATATTTGGCTGTGGCAAAACACATGGTGCGTGCGGCCATCCTGACTACTGAACAGGAAGCCGGGTGGCGCGACAACCTTAAAGCAACTTATGACCAAGTGTTGGCACTGCACCGAAAAAACTGGAATGGTATTTGGTTCAGGATCGTGCGTAATTTCTTTTGGTCTGCTACGGCAGGACAGTTTGATGCGATTGTGGGCAATCCGCCGTGGGTGCGCTGGTCAAATTTACCAGAGGCGTATCGGAACCGAGCGAAATCTACCTGCGAGAAGTACGCAATTTTCTCTGACACCAAGTTTCACGGCGGCAATGAGCTGGATATTTCAGCCATCATCACCTACACGACCGCTGATAAGTGGCTGGTTGAAGGTGGGCGTCTGATTTTTGTGATTACCCAGACGGTATTCCAGTCACCCTCTTCGCAAGGTTTCCGTCGCTTTCGCATCAACACCACAGATCGACTTGTACCACTGTCGGTTGATGACATGAAGGAGTTGAAGCCCTTTCCTGATGCTGCGAATAAAACCGCAGTTGTCATGTTCACAAAGCACGTGGATGGTATTACTGCCTATCCGCTGGATTATCGGGTGTGGCTTGGCAAGTCAAAAACCGACAATGCTGGTAATCCAAAAATGAGGCGCGGTGGCAAACCACAGCGCCTGAAAGCCATTGACCCGCGCCTGCCTTGTGTTGAGGTACTTGATCGGGTGGAGGTAATCCAGATGGAGGCTAATCCTGTATCGGACACGATGGAGGGCGCGCCGTGGGCGATTATGAAGCCTGGGCACTTTGCAGCCTACAAGCCGCTGTTTGGCCCTTCAACTTGGGTGAATGGCCGCAAGGGCATCACTACCGACCTGAACGGTGTTTATTTTGTTGATATTATTGACTTAAACGATGCCGATGGCACTGTCAAAGTGCGAACAAGACCGCACGAGGGGAAAACCGAGCTAGGTAGTGCGCGTGAATTCTGGGTGGAAGCCGAAAGCTTGTATCCGCTGGCCAAAGGTGCGGGCGACTTACGCGCCTGCTATTTTTTGCCGGAAAACGAGTTGTATGCCTTTGTGCCGAATAAAGGGATCAACAAAGCAGAACTTGACTATGCCGCCCACACTTACAGCACACACACCAATCCGAAGACGTTCAACTTTTTCAGGGCATACAAGTCATTTTTGGAAGCGCGCTCAACCTTCAAGACCCGCATGAAGAGTGCCCCATTCTTTGCAATCTATAACGTGGGTGATTACAGCTTTGCGCCATACAAAGTCATTTGGGCTGAAATGACGGGCGACTTCGCTGCTGCGGTTGTTGGCACAGCTACGGTTCCTGGCTACGGCAAGCGCGTCTATATTGCTGACCATAAGCTGTATTTTGCTGACTTTACCGAGCCAGAACCCGCTTATTTCTTATGTGGGCTGCTACATTCGGAGATTGTCAAAGAAATGATCGAGGCGCACAACGTCTCGACCAATATGGGTGACATTTTTAAGCATGTCAGTTTGCCCCGTTTTGATGCCAAGGACACGGATCACCTCAATCTAGCCGAACTGGTGCAGCAAGCCCACGGACAGCATGACGGAAACATTCGGGCAAAGACGGTGCTAAAGGTACGGTTTGCGGCTGCAAAGCTTATTGAGCAAGAGATCAAACGGCGTAACCGTAGCTAGACACCCCCCGAAAACCTGCCAGGTCTGCAAGACCTGGCAGGCTTTTCAACGCCCCAAGGTATAAGACAAATCCACGCTGCTGTCTTTGTCACCGAGCGTGCTTTCCACCCTCCATTTTTCGTTGAGTACTTATTACAGCGTGACTTTTGAACCACTGGCTGTGCCGCCCTATGCCAAACAGGGCAATCCCGTCATTGCACCTTATGTCGCCGCCGTAGAACGCCAGATTCTCGCCCAGCCTGCCAATTGGTTGTGGTCTTATCGCAAATGGAAATATAAAAAATCTTTGTATGATTGAATTGTGCTGAGTCGCGGGTGTAGGATAGTGGAACTCGCTCATTAGCATGACAAAAGTGGTGATGGTGCGCTTTAGAACAAGTACAGTCTCGTGAGCAAAGGGGAAGTATTTGATCTATACGCTAAAGAAGCATTTGCTAATCTGCTAATCCTCCACTTAAGTACCCGTTGTCTACCCCGCAATCCATTGGAGATAAAAATGAAAAAGACCTTATTAAACCTCACCATTGCTGTGACCCTGGGATTCTCTGGCTTGGCGTATGCGGCTGAGCCGATTGTGATTAAGTTCAGCCATGTGGTGGCGCAGGATACGCCAAAAGGCAAAGCGGCAGAGAAGTTCAAAGCCTTGGTGGAAGAAAAAACCAAAGGGGCCGTGAAAGTCGAGGTTTACCCCAACAGCACTTTGTATAAAGACAAGGAAGAAATGGAAGCCCTGCAAATGGGCGCAGTACAAATGCTTGCCCCTTCATTGGCAAAATTTGGCCCATTGGGGGTGAAGGAATTTGAAGTTTTTGATTTGCCCTATCTTTTCCGGGGTTATGAAGATTTACACACGGTGACTAAAGGGGCCGTGGGTGCCAGTTTATTGGCTAAGTTAGAAGCCAGAGGAGTTAAAGGATTGTCCTATTGGGACAATGGTTTTAAGATCATGAGCGCCAATAAACCGCTGAAAGCACCGGTGGATTTCAAAGGCTTAAAAATGCGGATTCAGTCTTCAAAAGTGCTAGAAGCCCAGATGCGCGCCCTGGGCGCAAATCCGCAAGTGATGCCTTTCGGTGAAACTTACCAAGCCCTACAAACCGGCGTGGTTGATGGCACAGAAAATCCGCCTTCTAATCTCTACACTCAAAAAATGCACGAAGTGCAGAAATATGCCGCAGTGACTAATCACGGTTATCTGGGTTATGCCGTCATCACCAACAAGGCTTTTTGGGAGCAATTGCCCGCAGAGTTACGCCAGTCTTTGGAAGCCGCGATGCAGGAATCCACCGACTACGCCAACCAGATTGCCAAAGAAGAAAATGACAAGGCGCTAGCAGCCGTGAAAACTTCTGGCAAAACCGAGGTGTACGTACCGACTGAAGAAGAACTCAAAGCCCTGCAGAAAGCCTTGGCACCGGTACACGCAGACATGGCTGGTCGCATCGGTCAAGACCTAATTACCAGCATTTACGCAGCCACGGGCTTCGATCCCTCCAAATAACCCGCCCAGTGCGTGATTACCCCCGATACAGACTTCCAGTCTCTATCGGGGCGTTTCGTTTTTGCAGGAGGCAGGCATGAAATGGCTTGATTATCTGGAAGAAATTCTCATCACCGGGTTAATTGCAGCAGCTACTTTGGTGATTTTTCTGGCGGTGGTACACCGTTATGTGTCTGGCTTGCCGTTGGGCGCGTTTCAGGACTTTTTACTGGGTATCCATATGAGTTGGGCACAGGAGTTGTGCATCATTTTGTTTGTGTGGATGGCCAAGTTTGGCGCGGCTTATGGGGTGCGCCAAGGGATACATGTTGGCGTGGATGTGCTGGTGAATCGTTTGTCTCCCGATTATCGGCGAATCACGACTTTTATCGCGTTGGCCGCCGGGATTTTTTTCACCGGCTTGGTGATGATATTGGGTTTTAATCTGGTGTGGCACAACGGCATGGCTTACGCGGTGCTGAGCAGCCTGGGACTGGAAACCGCGCCCTATTATGAAGGGCCGACCACGCCCGATCTGGAATGGCGCACTTGGGTGGTGTATCTGGCGGTGCCGCTAGGCTCGGGGCTGATGTGTTTTCGTTTCCTGCAAGTCACACTGAATTATTGGCGCACCGGTGAATTGCCGCACCATGATCACGGTCATGTGGAAGGCTTGCATGACGCCGATCCCTTCCCGGTGTTGGAGCAAAAACCATGAGTGCCTTGATTATTTTTGCGCTGTTGATGGTGTTGATGCTGACCGGGATGCCGATTTCGATAGCCCTCGGTCTGACTGTGATGACTTTTTTATTCACCATGACTTCGGTGCCGGTGGAAGCGGTGGCCTTGAAGCTGTTCACCGGGATTGAAAAGTTCGAGATCATGGCGATTCCGTTTTTCATTCTGGCGGGCAATTTCCTCACCCACGGTGGCGTGGCGAAACGCATGGTCAACTTTGCCTCGTCGATGGTCGGGCACTGGTATGGAGGGCTGGGTTTGGCGGGCGTGGTGGCCTGCGCATTGTTTGCAGCGGTGTCCGGTTCCAGCCCGGCAACCGTGGTGGCGATTGGCTCTATCCTGTTACCTGCGATGTTGCGTGCCGGTTTTCCCAAGCAATTTGGCGCGGGCATTGTCACCTCATCGGGCGCACTGGGTATTCTGATTCCGCCGTCCATCGTGATGGTGATGTATGCGGTGGCGACGAGTACCTCAATCGGAGCGCTGTTCATCGCAGGCATCGTGCCCGGCATTTTACTGACCCTGTTTTTGGGGGCGACCACTTGGTATCGGGCACGGCAAGGCAATTACCCGCGCCAACCCAAAGCAAGCTGGCAGGCACGGCTGAAAGCTTTTTATGATTCGGTGTGGGGTTTACTGCTGATTGTGGTGGTGATGGGCGGGATTTACACCGGGATTTTCACCCCGACCGAAGCGGCGGCGATGAGCGCGGTGTATGCATTTGTGATCGCCCTGTTCGTGTACAAAGACATGAGTTTCAAACAAGTACCGACGGTGTTGCTGAATTCGGCCAGCATGTCGGCCATGTTGTTGTACATCATCACCAATGCCATGCTGTTTTCCTTCCTGTTGACCAATGAAAATATCCCGCAATCTTTGGCCGCTTGGATGATGGGGCAAGGCATGGGCGTGCTGGTGTTCCTGTTGGCGGTCAATCTGTTGCTGCTGTTGGCGGGTAATTTCATGGAACCTTCCAGTATCGTACTGATTTTTGCGCCGATTTTATTCCCAATGGCAATGTCGCTGGGTATTCATCCCATCCATTTTGGCATCATCATGGTGGTGAACATGGAAATCGGCATGTTGACCCCGCCAGTGGGACTCAATCTGTATGTGGCCTCTGGCATCACCAAAATGGGCTTGTCGGAACTCACTATGGCAGTGATGCCGTGGCTGCTGACCATGCTGGCCTTTCTGGTGCTGATCACCTATGTGCCGATCCTCAGCCTGTGGCTGCCTGGCATACTGGGCATGTTATAAGGAATCACGATCATGATCGAAGTAAAGCCGTTTAAAACCATTCTGTACGCGACTGACCTCGGCACCCACATGCGCCCGGTGTTTCGCCAAGCTATCAATCTGGCACGCATCCATCAGGCAAAAATCATCATGTTGCACGCGGTCGCGCCGATAGGCACCACCGGACAGGCGATCCTGTCGCTGTATTTGCCCGGTAAAGAAGTGCATGAGATTGAACAAGAAAGCATGAATCAGGTGATTGAAACCATGCGCAAACGCCTGAAAAACTACTGTGCCGAGGAAGACGACATCTGCCAGGATCAAGACGCCTTGATCGACAAGATTGCAGTCAGTGCCGGCAATCCGGCGGATGTGATCAACCATTATGCGCAAACGCATGGGGTCGATTTGATCGTGATCGGTACCCACACCCGCCACGCTAACCGGCTGACCATGCTGGGTTCCACTGCTTGGTCAGTCACTCAGCACAGCAAGATTCCGGTGTTGATTATCCCAAACAATAACTAGTGCTTCGTCAAACCTTAAAATTAGGCAACTCACCACTTAAAAAAACAACACAAAAGCCACGAAAGACACAAACGCTTGTGTCCGTTTGTGCCACTGGTGTCGCTTGTGTTCTTTTGCGCCGTTTGTGGCTTTTGCGTTATTTTTGGTCGTTACGTAACGTCAGTTAGGAAAGTTTCACACGGAAACACAGAGACACGGAAAAAAATCTCAGTGTTCTTCGTGTCTCCGTGTGAGATTTTATAGACCCTAATTGTTAATGTTGCCAATGCACTAGACTCTCGCAAACCTGCCAGGTCTGCAAGACCTGGCAGGTTTTTCAACGCCCCAAGGTATAAGACAAATCCACGCCGCTGTCTTTATCGCCGAGCGTGCTTTCCATCCCCCATTTTTCGCTGAGTTCATAGCGCATGTTGAACACCTTCGATTCGTCAAACAAGCTGAAGCCAAAGCTGACATAGAGGTTTGGCATCACATAGGTGCCCAGCGATAACGAACGATTGGCGACATCGCCGCTCAACGCCGAACCGGTGATGATATAAGATAAAATCTGCGATTCCTCGACCATCGGGTCAGAAAACAGATTAATCCGGGGATTTTTCACTGTGCCGGTGATATGCACCCCGGCACGTTCCACTTTAGGCAGATTTGAATCACGATAAATCTTGCGCACAGCCTGAATGTCTAAGCCCGGATTGTCTATCGGCCCGTCGGAGAAAATCACTAAACCCTGGTTAATTTCCAAATCCTGACCATAGGCCCGATAAATCCCCTTTTTGATAAACAGCGCACCATTGCCCAGCGGTATCTCTTTGCCTGGCACTAGCCGCAGTTGCACCGCGCCGGCCAATTGACTTTTGAAACCCACGATGTTCAGATTGATCTCGTTACCCAGCGTCACCAACACGTCACTGTCGATTTGCCAAGCGCTTTTTGGAGCCGCTGGCGGGGCGTCGGTGTTCACCAGCCGCACATCTGAGGACAGCGCCACCGCTTGTTTGTCGTCGCCCTTATTCAGCACGATGTTGGGCGTGAGAGTGGCACTGGGAATCTGCACGGTGCCGCGAATTTTCACCAGCCCGTTGCGCAGCGCAATCGTCAAATCAGGGGAAGCCAAGCCGTGCAAGTCGGCAGTGTCGATGATTTGCAGGCGTTCCCCTTGCACCCGCAGCTCAGCTTGCCAGTCTTGCAGAGTTTTCAAAACCACCTGACCCTGCACTTGCAGCCGTCCCTCGCCCGAATGTAAGCCAGCCTCCACGTGCAAGGTGTCGCTGCCATCGGCACGGATTTGCAGCCCTAGCTCATGCAGACGCAAACCCAATAGCGGCAATTCGGTGCTGATTTTTTGCGCCTGCAAGGAACCACGCAACTGCGGCGCGGCCAGATTACCGGCTAATTGCATGTCCAACGACAGCGTGCCGCTGATATTTTCCAGTTGCGGCACGACCCCCGCGATAATTCCCATATCGTCAAACTGCGCCTGGATTCGCCCCTGTAACGGCTGCTGAGCGCTCAACGACAACGGTGTTAAACCGGGCAAATCCAGGCTCATCTGCATCCGACTGTGTGCCAGCAATCCCAAATCCAGCGTGGCGTGCAAACCACTGCGCTCAATGCGCGCCAGCAACTGGCCGCCTTTGAGCGGAAAATGCCGCAAATCATTCGCCAGCACCGTACTCAACTGACCGGGACTCAAGTCCAAGCGCGCATTGCCCGTGAGTGCGCCCTGCGGCTGACGCAGCATCTGCACTTCGCCAGTCAGCGTACCGGTGAGTTTGGTGTCGTCGGGCAATAAGGCGGCGGCTAAACGCAGCGGCAAACGTTGCAAGTTCAGGGTCAGCGCTGCTATCCCGGCGGCGTTTTGATTGGCTTTGAGACACAGGCCCGACGACTCACTGGCCTGTTGCTGGGGGCTGAGACACAGCTCCGCCACACTGAACTGGGTGGGCGTCCACTGCATGGCAGTCGGCGCACGCAGGCCCCAACTGCCGAATAAGCGATGCGACAAGCTCAGCTTTTGCAGGTCGCCACGCCAGTGCTGCAATGATTTATCCATCGCCCCACGCAGGGCCATACTCCCATTTCCCAGCGGCCCTTTGAGCGTGGCCTGTAGGGTGTGAGCATCCAAACGCCCAGCACTGCTCAGGTTCAGGCTGTCTAGTAAGACTTTTTTCTCCTGTTGCAAGCGCTCAGCATTCAAGGTGAATTTCAAGGCTTGGCGCAAGCCCGCATCTAAGTCTAGCGCCGCTGTTAGCTTGTCCAGGCGCAATTGCGCAAACTGCAAGCCGCTGCCGGTGAGCTTGGCCTGAATTTGCGGCGCGTCCAAACCACCGGCGATTTTCCCCTGACTGCTCAAGCGGCCCTTTAACTGTGGCCACAACGCGGCTAAATCCGGCGCGTCTAACTGCCAATCAGCGCTGAGTTGCTGACCGTAATGGCCGGTCACAGCCAACCGCGCTTGGCCCGAATGCAGCGCCAGATTTTTCAACGCATAATCGCCGTTTTTGGCGTGCAAGCTGCCGGTCAAACGCAAAGGATAACCGCGTAACTGACCGTCGGCCTTGTCAATTTGCAGGTCTAACAGCGGCCCTTGCGGCAACAGTTGGCCTTGACTGCGTACATCCAAGGCCAGCTTGCCCGGCCAAGCGGGCCAGTGCTGACCGGGATTCAGTTGCTCGCCTTGCACCCGTAATTGCCAAGCCAAGGCGGGTGCCCAATCCAATTGCCCGGTGAGCTGCGCTTGTCCGGCCAACAAGCTGGCTTGAATCGCCAGGCCACGCAAACCGGTGGGACTGCCCTGCGCCTGCGCCTGCCAGCGTCCGGCGGGTAACTGCTGGCCCTGGGCGCTCGCCTCCAGCGCCAGTTGATAAGCATCTGGCTGGCCGTTGAGGGTCAGCCAGCCTTGCGCACTTTCAAACTGGGGCAGCGCCTCAGCCAGCGGCCAGCGCAGTTTTTCCCAATGCAGTTTGGCCTGAAATTGTGGAATGTCGCTGTGCAACGCAGCGCTGGCTTGCAGATGCAGACGCGCTTGTTCAGGCAATTCCAGCGTGCCACTGTCCACGTACAACACCTGTTTGGCAAAGCGAAGTTGCCACTGGCTGTTAAGACGCAAACCCAGCGGGCGAGTCGGCCAATAGGGCGCAAGCTCAAGCTGCTGGGTTTGTACCGCCAGTTGCGCGTCCAGCGCGGGCAACCACCGGAGATGCCCGTTGGCAGTCACTTGCCCGCCCAGCAATTGCAGTTGTGAAGACGCCGAGTGTAAGCCGCGCCAATCACCTTGCGCCTGCAAAGTGACGCTGTGGCTGGGCCAGCGTGTGCTGTCCAACTGGTTGTGCAAGCTCAGTTGATAGTCTGCCAGCGAGCCTTGCAGTCGTGCTGTACCCTGGGTGTGCCCAGCGGCGGACAGCGGCGCATCCCAGCTTGCGCTGAGCGCCAGATTATGTGGGGCTGACAAGCCGATTTGGCCTTGTAAATCCAGGGTGAGCCAGGGCGCACGCAGATGCAGCTGTTGTAAATCCAACTGTTGGTTAAGCGCCACCTGCGTGGTTAACTCGGTGATCAACCAGGGGGCACCGCTCGCCGGGTGTATCTCAAGCTGCCGCAAGTGCAACGCATCCAGGCGCACCCAAACTGGCAGATGCAACTCAGGCAGCGTCTCTGGCACTGGCGTATTGGCCCCGCTTGGTGGCGGTAAATGCAGCACGATGTGGTCGGCCTCCACGCGACGCAGATGCAAAGTCTGCTGCCGCAGCGCGGTCAATGCCCAACTGCCCTGTAAATGGGCGATCTCGACGCGCAGACCGTCGGCTTGTTGGTAAGACAGGTCGTGGATTTCAAAATCATCCAGCAAGCGACCTTCCAGCCTGCCGATGCGCAATTCACCGGGCAGCCAGCCTGGCAATTGCGCCACCACCCACTGCGCCCCGCCGTGACTGCCCAGTAACCAAGCGACGACGCCTGTCGCCAACAGCAGCACCAGCAACAAGCTCAATAACAGCCTAGAAATGCCTCGCCGCATACTTCTGCCATCCTGTTGTCAAACTTCAATCACACACTGTCTATGCCGCAGACCGTGGCCGGAAAGTGTGACAGCGTTCCCCAGTAGTGTCGATGCTTTTTGGCCGTTGCCGCCGCAGCCTGTCGTAACATTGCTACACGCGGTGCCCAGGGTTTTTATTGTGGATTGGCAAACTGGGCCGCCCTGCTTTACAATGGGCGCTGACGCATTTTGTGCAGGTGCAGCAATTTGTTATATATCAGCTAATTGCGTATACTTTCAGCAATTATGCCACCACCGATTCAACTATCACGAGGAAGCTGTTATGAGCGGACAAGTAGACTATAAGAATTCATCAGAAGTTTTTGCCACTTTAGGCAAGCAAATGGAGTCTTTGATGAAAGGCTTCGCCTTTGAGCAGGGAGAAGAAATGCTCAAAGAATTCACCAATGCCTGGCAAAATGCGTCAGCCCAAGCGATAGAACACCCCCAAAAATGGGTGGAATTAATGCAGAGCTATCAGCAACAACAGATCGCACTGTGGATGCAATTTTGGAGCGGCCAGCCGGGCACCACTAAACCGATCATCAGCCCCCCACCTGGCGACCGCCGTTTTGCGGGCAAAGCTTGGCAAGACAATCCCGTGTTTGATTATGTCAAACAATCTTATTTGCTGGCTTCTAATACCTTATTAAAAGCGGCTGATGCCACTAATGTCGATGAAGAAAACAAAAAGCGCCTGAATTTCTATACCCGCTATTTTGTGGATGCGATGTCACCGACTAATTTCTTGGCCACCAATCCAGAAGTCATGGAACAGTTTATTGAAACGAAAGGCCAAAGTTTGCTCGACGGCTTAAAAAACCTGTTGGGCGACCTGGAAAAAGGCCGGATTACCATGACCGATGAATCTGCATTTAAGCTGGGTAGTAATCTGGGCGTCACCCCAGGTGCGGTGGTGTATGAAAATGAACTGATGCAGTTGATTCAGTATAAACCCACCACAGAAATGGTGAATAGCCAGCCGGTGGTGATTGTGCCTCCTTGCATTAACAAGTTCTATATTATGGACTTGCAACCCAATAATTCGCTGGTTAAATTTATCGTCGATCAAGGATATACCGCGTTTGTGGTGTCTTGGATAAATCCCGATGAAAGCATGGCTGATTATAATTGGGATGATTATATTGAAAAAGGCCCGATTACTGCCTTTGAAATCGTGCAAGCCATTACTGGTGCTAAGAAAGTCAATACCGTAGCCTGGTGTGTTGGCGGTACTATTCTTGCCAGTGCGCTGGCGGTGCTGCATGGCCGTAAAAAACAAAACACCATTGCCTCTGCCACTTATTTAACCACCTTGCTGGATTTTGCCGAACCTGGCGAATTGGGTGTGTTCATCAACGAAGCGCAAATGGCTCACCGCGAAGCCAATTTGAAAGTCACTGGTTTGATGTCGGGTCGTGATTTCTCAACCGCTTTTAATATGTTGCGGGCCAATGATTTAATTTGGTCGTATGTGGTCAGCAATTACTTGAAAGGTCAAGTGCCACAGCCGTTTGATATTTTATATTGGAACAGCGACCCTACTAATCTGCCCGCCAAAATGTACAGCTATTATTTGCGTAATATGTACATGGAGAATAAATTGGTCGCAGCCGGTGGTTTAGAAATCTGTGGCGTTGCTGTGGATTTGCGTAAAGTCAAAACCCCCAGTTATTTCTTATCTGCGGTGGATGATCATATTGCGCCTTGGAAGAGTACCTTTGTCGGTACAGAATTGATGAAAGGCCCAATAGAGTTTGTGTTAGGAGCCAGCGGCCATATCGCAGGCGTGATCAATCCTGCCAGCAAAAATAAACGCAATTACTGGGTGGGCGGTGAATTGGGTAAAGGCGCTGATCATTGGCAAGCCACTGCCGAATCACAACCAGGTAGCTGGTGGAACCATTGGATCGTGTGGGTAGGTAAACAAGGCGGCGAAAGCATAGCCGCGCCCCAACAATTGGGTAATGAAACCTATCAACAAATCGAAGCAGCCCCTGGACGTTATGTCTTACGCCGGATTGATGGCAATTAATCCATAGCCTCTTAACCACAAAGACATGGGGGATGCAGAGAAATCTCTTTTCTCTGCATCCCCCATGTCTTTGTGATGCGGACTGGGTTTCTAATTAAAATTCATAGCCCACACTCAGCATCAGGGTGCGTCCCAAGCCAAGCGTGCCCTTATCGGCCCAGGAATTAGTTGGCCCTACAGGATAGCGCACTGTCTCATTCAATAAATTGGAAACTCTGAGATTTACAAAGCCGCCATTTCCAAAAAACTTATCTAAATGCAAGTTGGCCCCGATCAAGAAATAGCCCGGTGAATCGTCTCCCAAAGCTCGCCCGTAACTGCCGTCTGGATTTTTCAAAGTGACATCATAATAGGTGCTCATGCTGCCCACATAATAACCCGTTAAAGCCAGGCTGTTATTTGGAGTGAAACGATATGCCAATTTGAGTTGCCCTAACCAATTGGGTGAATAAGGCACTTCGGTATTTGCTTCGGTCTCATTATCCGTTTGCTGATAAGTAAAACCGGCTTCCAAATGGAGTTTTTTCCACGGTTTTGCCTGAATCATCCATTCTATACCCTGGGTGGTTAATTGACCGCCGTTGTCGGAATAGGTTTGATAATCCCCTTTCAGTGACTGCACTGCTTGTCGTGTAATGAGATTATCCAATTTGTTTTTGAACAGGCTTAGATTGGAAATCAAGTTTTTGTTGAATTCCGCGATGTAGTTTAATTCTAAAGTCTCAATGTTTTCAGGCATTAAATTGCCTTGCTGCGCATTGGTGAGACTGGTGACGGTTTGGCTGAATGCGGGACGATTGATCGCCTTGCCATACAGAAATTTCAGCACCTGATTTTTACGGAAATCATAAATAGCCGCAAAACGGGGAATGATTTCTAGCCCATCATCCTGATATTCCCCAGCGGCATAACGGTAATCTGGGGTACCACTGGCTTGATGGGTGTATAAACCATAGGGTTCCACCTGTTCAAGGCGTAATCCCACAACCAATTTCAATGGGTCTAACACTTGGTAGTTTGCTTGGGTAAAGATGGCCTGGGTAACCATGTGTTCACCCGGCAATAAACTACGCACTACCCGCGAGGTGCTGGGTCGATTGAATGAGGGCAAATCAAATTTATCGACTACTTCTGCCACATCACGGTAATATAAACCGGTGGTCAAATCCAGATCTGGATTAATCGTCCAGAAAAGAGTCAGTTCTCCTTCATAACCATAGGCGCTCTGTTCCTGTTCGCCGACAAAATCTGGTGAAACCATATCAAAATCTTGATAGGTATCCATGCTGAAATAATTTAATTTACCTTCTGCACGAAACTGCTTATTAAAAGTATGTTGATAAGCAGCTTGGAAATTACTGGCCTCAGTAATCACCAGCGTACCCTCCTTGACCGCAGGATAGGGAAAAAATCCCTCGGTGATGGAACGCACCTGATTAATCGCCAGCGAGAAATCTTTGTATCTCACACTCAAATCAAAGTAAGTTTCTTCATCCTCAAGCCGCCCGTCGCTGCTTAAGCCAGCCACCCCCGGTGAAGGAGTGGATTGCATCTGACTGTAGGCTTCATTCAAACCACGGGTGTAATAACTGCCCGCATTCAGGGTATAACTCCAGTCCTTATCAGCCGCACTGGCTCGCGCAAATAATTTCCGACTATCCACAGAACCAACACTCATGGAAACCAAACTGGTGGCTTCATTGGGTTTGACCTGATTGGTGATAATATTAATCACCCCAAAAAAGGCCCCTGAACCATAAATCACCGACATGGGGCCGCGCACGATTTCAATTCTATCGATGGCTTCTACTGGCACTGCTACACGGGGTAAACGGTTAGTTGAATCGCGGCTAAATACCTGAGTAACACCATTGACTAAAATCACCATATTTCGGTTAGTCGTTGAATTATAAAATCCACGCACCCCATAATTCTTGCTACCTTGATTTTCAAAGGTATCGATTAGGTATAAACCAGACACATGTTCCAGAATTTCTCCCAGGGTACTATAACCATAGGTTTTAATATCTTTACGTTCAATCAATACCACACTCGCTGGAATCGTGCTAATGGTCTCAGGTGCTTTGCCAGCCGTTTCTAACTTAATATTAAACAAATCTTCCAGTGGTAAGTCGATAAGCTTATCCAGTTCATTCACGGAAGCTGAACCCTGATGGATTTCTACTGCCAGTGAATTGACTGTCCACAGGAGACATAACATAGCGGTGAGGTATTCTTGCTTTTTCATCCGTTATTCCTTGTGTATTTTAAGGCTACCATTGCTGTGTTTTGGTTGCTTCATCAGCAGTGAGTAGCCTGCTTGTTGTTGAGATATGCCCCTGGGCCAGTTAGTTAGACACTGGTTTATTTAGGCTGTTGCCAATTTCTCAATCTTAAAATAGGTCATCATATTTTTTAGATTTTCAGCTTGGGCTGCCATTTCTTCGCTAGAAGAGGCCAGTTCTTCTGAGGCAGAAGCATTCTGCATCGTAATATGATCCAATTGCAGCATCGCCTGATTAATCTGTTCAATACCTGAACTTTGTTCGGTATTTGCCGCCGCAATTTCGCGTACTAGATCGGCTGTTTTGCGAATTTCTGGTAATATTTCTGAGAGCAGTTGACCCGCATGTTCAGCAACTTTAACGCTGCTGCTGGCTAATTCGCGAATTTCCTTAGCTGATAGTTGGCTGCGCTCAGCTAATTTTCTGACCTCTTCTGCCACCACTGCAAAACCACGCCCATGCTCACTGGCACGCGCTGCTTCAATTGCCGCATTCAAAGCCAGCAAATTAGTTTTATAGGAAATTTCTTCAATGATACCAATTTTTTGGGCAATACTGCGCATGGCATTCACGGTGTCTTCAACCACTTGCCCCCCCTCTAATGACATGCTTTCAGTCTGGGTTGCAATATTGCGGGTATTATTCGCATTGGTGGCATTTTGTTCCAAACTTGCCGTCATTTCTTCAATAGCGGCAGTGGTTTGTTCTAGGCTGGAAGCTTGTTCATTACTACTTTGTGCCAAGGCTTGCGAAGTTGCACTGACCTGAGTGGCCGCGTTGCCGATTTGTTCGGTTGCCGTCCACACATCACGAATCACTGTTTGCAAGGTGTCTGCGGTAGTATTGATGGAGGCTAATAAGAGATGGGTTTCATCTTGGCTATTGGCTGGAATGGGATAACGCGCACTGAGATCACCTTGTGCTAAGCGCTGTGAAAAAACCACAGCATGATTTAATGAGTTGACAATTTTACGACTCAGTTGATAACCCATCAAAATGCTGAAAGTCACGACTACGCCAATCAGGATATACATGAAATTAAAAGCCTGATCGCGCACTTCAGTGGCTTGTGTGTAAAAACTGTTTGCTTTATTGGCAGCAAATGTAATTACTTCCAGCATTTTCTGACTGAGCGCCTGTAATTGTGTGGTGGCCTTGGTTTGCAGGGTCTCTAATTGTACTTCACGGCTGTTATCTTGTAATAAGCGTAGGTAGGTGTCTAATTGTTGTTGCCAGTTTTGGTATAACTGATGGGTTTTCTGTATTTCTTCAGTTTCACCTAAAAAACGCTCGGTTAGCAATTTAAAGGCTTGTTCAATTTTTTGTTCTTCTTGTTCAAGAGTCCTCATCCAATTATCAACCTGAGTGTAATCCGCACGCATGTAAGCCAAACGCATATTAGCGCTGATTGCCTGGATTTCTTTAATGGAAGCATCAATCGTTAAGGTGGCACGAGTCACAGTAAACGGATGCCGATATATTTTTTCAAGTAGGGCAATGTCAATTTTTTTGACATCAGTATTGGCCTGATTCTGTGCATTTTTCAAAAACTCTTGCGCTTTGCCTTCGGCAAATTCGAGTATCCATTGCATCCGTTCAATGAGGGGCTGTTGTTGCACCAATATTGACTTTTCAGTGCTTGCTAACAACTGCTGGCGTTGTTGATTACGCAAAATCTCGATTTGTTGCTGGGTCTGGATATACCAGTCTTTAAACAAAGATTGAGCGCTAATCACGGTTTGTTTTTCACCTAAAAAGCGTTCTAGCACGAGCTGAAAATCTTGTTTTATTTTTTCCACTTCATCAACAATTTGAGCGGCGTTAGTTTCCAATAAAAGGGGGTCTTCTTGATGCAGCAAGGTAGCCAGTTGTAACTCAATCGCCTTAATCCGGTTATCAATCCGCAGGGTGGCGGTACTCACCGTGTGCGGGTGGTGATAGAGCGATTCGGTGAGATCCGCCAAAGTTTGCATCTTATGGATGGCCAGTGCGCTAAGTATCGCTATCATTAGCAAAATAACACTAAAACCAATGGTTAAACGTACACTAATTTTCATATGATTAATTCCGGGTTATGCTTCATTTTCCATAAAATAAAGGTTTGCCTGTCAAGTAAACCAGGCTATTTTAAGCACCTCTCACACAGCTATCTAGGTCACACTAAGTCATCCGCGCTCCGAGGCGTGGTTATCTGGCACACGCTATCGCCAGGGAACCAAGCACTTTACCCATGATGCCTGTGTGGTAACTGCTTATATGATCTCCAATTTTAAATTCTCGTTCAAAAAAATGCGCAGGATTGGCCAAAAACAGGGCTTTTCGCTGGGAAACCCGAGGCGGCAACACGGTGCCGCCAGCAGTGGATGAATTCTGGTTAAAAATTGTAACCTAATTTTACAAACCTGGGGAGGGTTCATCTGCATTGAGTACAAAAAACGGCGCGTTCAAGGATGAGTGTTCACGTTATAACTATAGGATATTAAATGATTTTAATCCATGCAGCCGTATTGGGTAAGCGGCTTGATCATCGCTATTTAAGTCGGGAAAGCTGGCGGGTGATGGGCTAAATTTTTTTAAGATTGGCTGTAAAAAACATTTTTATCTGGCTACAATCCTGAGTGTGATCTGTCACAGCAATGCAATTATTGCCATCACTACTTTTACGCGCTGTCATCTATCCGCTGTTACACCAATACTGTCTTCCAATGACATAGGGATAATTTTTTGCTTATTAGAGTTTGGCAGACAGTTTGGTTAAAAATTCAAACAGCGTTTAAAACAAGCATTCCCTATGTAGGGAATTATGAGTATGCGGGTGACTAACTCATTGCAACTAAAACACCACTTCAAAGGAGTTTTTTATGCGTCAATCTCTGCATTTATTGTGGATAATCAAGCTATTATGTATCAGCCTGATCGCTTATGTGCCGCTCACTCAAGCCAGCGATGCTTTGGTATTGGCGGTACATCCTTATAGCACTGCGCAACAAGTTTTGAAGAAATTTAACCCGTTGGCGGACTATTTGACTAAACGTCTGCATCGCCCAGTGACTGTGCAAATTTCTAAAGATTATGCCGCACATCTCAATGAGGTGGGGCGTAATCAGGTAGATATTGCTTATATGGGGCCTGCCTCTTATGTAGAAATGGTGACAAAATACGGCGCTAAGCCGTTGTTGGCGCGCCTGGAAATTAATGGTAAACCGACTTTTCGCGGTGCCATCGTCAAAGCCGCTAACAGCCCACTGAATACGCTGGCAGACCTCCAGGGCAAACGTTTTGCTTTTGGTTCTACGCATTCCACCATGGGGCATTTAGTGCCACGGCATATGCTGTTGGAAGTCGGGGTGACGGTGGATAAGTTGGCGGCCTATGAGTTTTTGGATAACCATGAAAATGTGGTACTTTCAGTGTTAAGTGGTGAATTTGATGCGGGTGCGGTTAAAGAAGATGTTTTCAAGAAATACCAGCCGCGTGGTCTGGCCTTGTTGACTTGGACACCAGAAATTTCTGAGCATCTGTTTGTCGTGCGCAGTGATCTGCCGGAGGCCACGATTGAAGCCTTGCGTCAGGCTTTATGGACTTTGGCTCAGGAACCGGGTGGTGATTTGATTTTGCAGACTTTACAAGACAGTAGCTTGACCGGTTTGGTGGCGGTGAAGGATGAGGATTATGCCAATTTGCGTCAAATCTTGGAAGAGCTGAAACGTGCCAATATCAGCACGGATTGATGGTCATGAGCCGATTATGGCGGAGGCTTTGGATGCCTGAAACCGATTTGGATATGCGGCGGCGCTTGTTGTTGATTGTGTTGGGCAGTTTGGGCACGGTGATGGTGTTAGCCAGTGTCTTTATCGTATCTCAGCAGCGCGGTTTATTGATGGAAAATGAAACCAAACGGGCCGCCTTAGAAATCAATTTAATCAGTGAGTTTATCAGCGATGCTTTTCTGCGACGTGACTATGGAATGGTCAATCAGTTTTTATTGGACTGGAGCGAAAAGCGGGCGGATGTGGTGACTTTGCAAGCCGCATTGAAAAATGGTTTTGTGCTGGCGGATTACCAGCGCAAAGTACCGGCTGCCGAAGTGTTAAAGATGGAACGGCGTTTGACCTTTCCGAATGGCAATACACTCGATTTGGCGCTGGGTAGCGATATTGGGGAAATTGGCCATATCATGAGCCATTTAACCGGGTATTTGTTGGGGGTGTTTGCGTTAATGATGGCGGCATTTGGCAGCGTGCTTTGGACACTGCTGAATCGCGGCATCGTGCAGCCGATGCAATTACAAATCGCCGAGCGCACGCAAACGTTGAATACCGTGCAGTCGGAAAATCTGCGCATGAATGCTGAATTGGATGTGACGCGCAAGCTGCAAATGATGTTATTGCCCAGTCAGCTTGAATTGATGCGAATTACCAGCTTAGATATTGCCTGTTTTATGGAACCCGCCAGTGAAGTGGGGGGAGATTATTACGATGTTTTGGAAAAAGATGGTCATATTAAGATTGGCATTGGTGATGTCACCGGTCACGGTTTAGAAAGTGGCGTGTTGATGCTGATGGTGCAAATGGCGGTGCGCACGCTGTTGGCTTGTAATGTGACCGAGCCTAAAACTTTTTTGAATATTCTTAACCGTGCCGTGTTTGACAATATGCAGCGCATGAATTCAGACAAAAATCTGAGTTTGTCGTTGGTGGATTATTTTGAAGGCAAATGTCGCTTGTCCGGTCAACACGAGGAAGTGCTGGTGGTGCGCCAAAACGGACAAGTAGAGCGGATCGATACGCTTAACTTGGGATTTATGGTGGGCATGGAACCCGACATCAGTCATCTGGTGTCACATTTAGAATTGGCTCTGCATCCGGGCGATGGCTTAGTGTTGTACACCGATGGCATCACCGAGGCGATGAATCATCACCGGCAACAATACGGCGTTGAACGTCTGTGCCAGGTGATCACCGAACATTGGCAAGCCAATGCCAACACGGTGCGCGACGCAATCATCGCGGATTTGCGCGTGCATATTGGCGCACAGCCGGTGTTAGATGATGTGACTTTGCTGGTGATCAAACAAAGACCCTGATCAGGTGCGCCACGCGCCGTCTGATTGATTATCTCCCAGCGCATCCCCAACACTACAGCACCCAGCGACCTGCGTGATCTGCGCAGGCGCTGGCTGACCTTTGTCCGTTTTTCTTGACACCGCCAAGAGGTAGCCTGATGGCCAGTAAAATCCCCGTTCCTACTGAAATCGCCTATCACAGTCAGTCTAAGGTACTGGAGCTGACTTTCGATGATGGAAAACATTTTAATTTGACCGCTGAGTTTCTGCGGGTTTATTCGCCTTCTGCCGAGGTGCGCGGTCATTCAGCGGACACGGCGGTGTTACAGATGGGAAAAGCCGATGTCGAGATCAAGGCGATTGAGCCGGTCGGCACTTATGCCGTGGTGTTGCGTTTTGACGATGGCCACGACACAGGCATCTATTCCTGGGAATGGCTGTATTATTTAGGCACGCAGCAGGACACTTTATGGGCCGAATACTTGGCCCAACTAGCCGCTGCTGGCGGTAAACGCGCCCCGACTCATTGAGCCGTCAGTCACCCGCTTCAGTCGCCTGGTGTGCTGAAGCGGGTTTGCATTGTCCACCGAATTCCCGCCCAGTACCCGCCTGCCTGCCAAATCCCTGCTGAAAATTTTTTGTTGATCAGGTAAAGTGCCAGCTCTCGGCTGAAATTGGGTACAGCCTAAAAAATAACTTGATTTTGAGGAGTACAGTGTATGGCTGACGCTTGGATTGCCCCTTCGATTTTGTCTGCGGATTTTGCCCGGCTCGGTGATGAAGTCACCAGTGTGTTGGCAGCAGGTGCGGATGTCGTGCATTTTGATGTGATGGACAATCATTATGTGCCCAATCTGACCATAGGCCCGTTGGTGTGTGAAGCTCTGCGCAAGCACGGTGTGACCGCGCCTATCGATGTCCATTTGATGGTGAAGCCTGTGGATCGGATTATTCCCGATTTTGCCAAGGCTGGGGCCACTTACATCACTTTCCACCCTGAAGCCAGCGAGCATATTGATCGCACTTTGCAGATGATCCGCGAGTGTGGCTGTCGCTCTGGTTTGGTGTTTAACCCCGCTACGCCGCTGGATTATCTGAAATATGTGATGGATAAAGTGGATATGATTCTGCTGATGTCGGTGAATCCCGGTTTTGGCGGTCAATCTTTTATCCCGGCAACCCTGCCCAAGTTGCGTGAAGCCCGGCGTTTAATTGATGAAAGCGGTTATTCCATCCGCCTGGAAATTGATGGCGGCGTCAAAGTCAGCAATATTCGTGAAATTGCTGAAGCGGGAGCCGATACCTTCGTGGCAGGCTCGGCGATTTTTAACACGGCGGATTACCAGGCCACGATTGCCCAAATGCGCGCCGAGTTAGCTAAGGCAGGTAAGTAAATGCTAAAACGACCAGAATTAATTCTGATCGACTTGGACGGCACGCTGGTTGACAGCGTGCCGGATTTGGCGTTCTGTGTGGATGAAATGCAGCTGCGGTTGAATCTGCCACTGCGGGGCGAAGCTCAGGTGCGCCACTGGGTCGGTAACGGGGTGCCGCGTTTGGTTGAGCGTGCGCTGAGCGGTGAATTAGACGGTATGCCGTCTGCGTCCTTGTATGAGCAGGCTTATCCGATTTTTTTGGAACTCTACAACGACAACGTGAGCCACCGTAGCCGGTTATATCCAGGGGTGCGCGAGGGTTTGGATTGGTTGCGTGAACAAGAATGGCATCTGGGTTGTATTACTAATAAGGCGCAGCGCTTTACCCGTCCACTATTAGCGGCTTTAGAAGTGGACAATTATTTTGATTTGGTACTCAGCGGCGATTCTTTGCCGAGGAAAAAACCCGATCCGCTGCCGTTGCTGCACGCCGCTCAACATTTTGGCGTGTCTCCCGCACAGAGTTTGATGCTGGGCGATTCAGTCAGTGACGTGGCCGCCGCACGGGCCGCCGGTTTTCAGGTGGTGTGCGTGAGTTATGGCTATAACCACGGTCAAGATATTCGTGATGCCCAACCGGATGCCGTGATTGATTCATTTCTCGATTTACCCAAATTGTTAGCTTAAGAAAGGATGTCTTGTGAATGCCGAGCAGTTCCAACAACTAGCCGCTGATGGTTACAGCCGAATTCCAGTGGTGCGCAAAATCTTTGCTGATTTAGACACGCCTTTGAGTGCGTATTTGAAATTAGCCAAGGGGCCGTATTCTTATTTACTGGAATCGGTACAAGGCGGCGAGAAGTGGGGACGCTATTCAATTATCGGCTTGCCAGCACACCAAGTGCTGAAGGTTTACGGTCAGCAAATCCAAGTCTTTCAAAACGGTTTGTTGCAGGAAACTGCTGAAGTCGCCGATCCGCTGGCCTGGATTGAAGCCTACCAGCAACGCTTTCAAGTGGCACAAGTCACTGATGAAAGCCTGCCGCGTTTTACCGGAGGATTGGTAGGCTATTTTGGTTATGACACTGTGCGCTATATTGAGCCGCGTTTGTCTGGTGTAAACCACGTCGATCCGCTAGGCACGCCTGATATTTTGCTGATGCTGTCGGAAGAAGTGGTGGTATTTGACAATTTAGCGGGACACCTTTATTTGATTGTCCACGCTGATCCGGCCCAAACCGATGCCTACGTGCTGGCGCAACAACGTTTGGATCATTTAGCGGCGCAACTGCGTGAACCCCTGGCCCGCCCAGTCCAAAACCCCACGCGCAGCACGGTGCGAGAACAGGATTTTGTTTCTGGTTTTACCCAAGCCGGTTTTCAAGCCGCTGTCGAAAAATCCAAAGACTATATTGTGAATGGTGACATCATGCAGGTGGTGTTGTCGCAGCGTCTCTCCACGCCGGTGTCAGTGCCGCCCTTAGATATTTATCGGGTGTTGCGCTGTTTGAATCCGTCGCCTTATTTGTATTATCTGGATTTAGATGATTTTCATATCGTGGGTTCTTCGCCGGAAATTTTAGCCCGCTTAGAACACCGTGAAGTGACGGTGCGTCCGATTGCCGGCACCCGCCCACGCGGCAAAACTGAGGCGGAAGACCTAGCGCTGGAACAAGAACTGCTCGCCGATCCGAAAGAAATCGCTGAACATTTGATGCTGATTGATCTGGGGCGCAATGATGTGGGGCGCGTGTCCGAACTGGGTAGCGTGAAACTGACCGATAAGATGATTATTGAACGGTATTCGCATGTGATGCATATCGTGTCGCATGTCACGGGTCAATTACGTCCGGGTTTAGGCGCGATGGATGTGCTGCGGGCGACCTTCCCGGCTGGCACGCTGAGTGGTGCGCCAAAAATTCGTGCCATGGAAATCATCGATGAGTTAGAACCGGTTAAACGGGGCGTGTACGGTGGTGCCGTGGGTTATCTGGCTTGGAATGGTGACATGGATACCGCGATTGCCATACGCACCGCCGTCATCAAAGAGAACACCTTGCATATCCAAGCCGGGGCCGGTATCGTCGCTGACTCTGTGCCAGCCACTGAATGGGAAGAAACGATGAATAAGGCGCGGGCGATGTTTCGTGCGGTGAGCATGGCGGAGGCTGGACTCGAATAATTGTGTCGTCATCTCAGGCAATGCGTGTTTGATAAAACATGATTATTCCAGGAAAAATAGTATGTTACTGATGATCGATAATTACGACTCCTTTACCTACAATCTGGTGCAATACTTCGGCGAGCTGGGTGCGACAGTGCAGGTGGTGCGCAATGATCAAATCAGCCTCGCAGACATCGCAGCCCTAGCCCCGCAACATATTGTGATCTCACCCGGCCCCTGCACTCCTAATGAGGCTGGGGTCTCGGTGGCTACCATTCAGCAGTTTGCTGGTAAAATACCGATCCTGGGCGTTTGTTTGGGGCACCAGAGTATCGGACAAGCTTTTGGCGGTCGGGTTGTCCGGGCGCACAGCGTGATGCATGGTAAGGTATCGCCGATTTACCACAAAAATAGTGGCGTTTTTAGAGAACTACCCAGCCCTTTTCAAGCAACCCGTTATCACTCACTCGTGATTGAACAAGGTTCTTTGCCCGATTGCCTCGAAGTGACGGCCTGGACTGAAACGCCCGCCGGCGAACTTGATGAGATTATGGGGGTACGCCATAAAACCTATCTCGTTGAAGGGGTACAATTTCATCCTGAGTCTATCTTGACCGAACATGGTCATCGCCTGTTACAAAATTTTCTAACCCTGTCAGGCGCGAGTTCCTTGCGTTGAGGTAAGCAGTACGGTATGGCGACGACATCTCCTAAAATCACCCTGGGCGGCCTCGCTCGGCGTTTAGTGCTTGACGGTCTGATGGATGAGGCCACTGCCCAAGATGCCTTCCAAAAGTCCAGAGCCAAGGGCAAGACTTTTGTCAGCTATATCGTGGCTGAAAAGCTGGTGAGCAGCAAAGAGGTGGCCCACGCAGCAGCCCAAGAATTTGCGGTGCCGCTGGTAGATATAGAGGCGATGGAACCAGACCCCGATGCGGTCGAATTGGTCAAAGTCGAGTTACTTAAAAAACACAATGTATTACCCCTGTTTAAGCGTGGCAAACGCTTATTCATCGCCATGTCTGATCCCACTAACTTTCAGGCGCTAGATGACATTAAATTTCATGTCAACATGCAGACTGAAGCCATTTTGGTGGATGAAGAACGTCTTTCAAAATTAGTCGAACGCATTGTTGAAGCTGCCGAATCCCCCATGCCGGGCAGTGAAGAGGGCGGTTTGGATGAATTCGATGAAATGAATGAGGCGGAGGAAGCTAACAATGCCAGTGCCGCTACCAATGAAGAAACCACAGACGATGCACCGGTGGTCAAGTTTGTGCGCAAAATGTTGTTAGACGCGATTAAACAAGGGGCTTCTGATTTACATTTTGAACCCTATGAAAAATTTTACCGGGTACGCTATCGAATCGACGGCATGTTACGGCAGGTTGCCCGTGCGCCGCTTAATTTAGCAGGAAAAATTTCTGCTCGTATCAAGGTATTATCACGTTTAGATGTGTCTGAACGGCGCGTGCCGCAGGACGGGCGCATTAAGTTGCGTTTATCTAAAAACAAAGCGATGGATTTTCGTGTCAGCACTTGTCCCACGCTGTTTGGCGAAAAAGTGGTGATGCGAATTCTGAACTCAGATGCCGCTATGTTGAATATTGACCACTTGGGCTATGAGCCAGAACAAAAGCAACTGTATCTGGACGCTTTGGCAAAACCCTATGGCATGGTGTTGGTGACTGGCCCCACCGGTAGCGGAAAAACTGTGTCACTCTACACCGGGATTAATATTCTCAATCAGCCTGAAGTGAATATTTCAACCGCAGAAGACCCTGTAGAAATCAACTTACCGGGGATTAATCAAGTACAAATTGATGAAAAAACCGGCATGAGCTTTGAAAAAGCGCTCAAAGCCTTTTTACGCCAAGACCCTGATATTATTTTAGTCGGTGAGATTCGTGATTTAACCACCGCCAGTATTGCGATTAAAGCAGCCAGTACCGGGCATATGGTGATGTCAACCTTGCACACCAACGACGCACCACAAACCTTGACCCGCATGGTCGATATGGGCGTGCCACCGTTTGCGTTGGCATCGGCAGTGAATTTGATCATGGCGCAGCGCTTGGCGCGTCGCCTTTGTCCTAAATGCAAGATCAAGCTAACCGTCACTGAGGATATTGCTAAAGTGGGGCCTTATGTGTTACACGAAGGTGCGGTGAGATCAGAAGGTTTCTCAGCCGAAGTCGTACAAGAATTCATATCCGAAGATCCAAATACCCGGTTTTTATATGCTCCAAATCCACAAGGCTGCGAGTATTGTTCATCTGGTTATAAGGGGCGGGTTGGCATTTACCAAGTTATGCCTATTTCTGAAGAAATGAAGCGCCTGATTATGATTGGAAAGAATGCTATGGAATTAGCAATCCAGGCAAAGCTAGAAGGCATTCCTGATTTACGTGCTTCTGGCTTGAAAAAGACTGCGGATGGTTTAACCAGTCTTGAAGAACTTAATCGCGTGACACAGGAATAAGGAATTGTTATGGCAACCGCAGCGCTGAAACAGAAAACAACCGATATAAAACCTAAAGTCCCAAAAAAACGGCCTCCAGTGGATAAAGGGCCTAAAGAACTTATATTTTTGTGGGAAGGTAAAAATCGTTCTGGCCAGGTGGTGAAGGGAGAAAAATCGGCCGTCAGCGAAGCGATGGTACGCGCCTTGTTACGCCGCGAGGGCATTACCCCCAGTAAGGTCAAGAAAAAATCAAAACCCTTGTTTGGCGGAGGCGGGGGCGGCAGAAAAATTACCACCGCAGATATTTCTATTTTTGCCAGACAATTAGCAACGATGATGTCGGCGGGTGTGCCTCTGGTTCAATCTTTTGATATTGTTGGCAAAGGTCACGACAACCCTTCCATGCAGAAATTAATTTTTGCGATTAAGGGCGATATTGAAGCCGGGGGAACCATGGCAGAAGCGTTGCGTATGCATCCAGATTACTTTGATACTTTATTTTGCAACTTGGTAGAGGCAGGAGAACAAGCAGGTATTCTGGAGTCGTTATTGGGAAAAATTGCGACATATAAAGAAAAAACTGAAACAATGAAGAAAAAAATCAAGAAAGCCTTAAGTTATCCAATCGCCGTGATTATTGTGGCTTTTATTATTACCGCCGTGTTGATGATTTTTGTGGTGCCTGTGTTTGCGGATATGTTTAAAGATTTTGGCGCTGACTTGCCCATGCCCACACAGGTCGTGGTGGCTATTTCAAATGCTTTTGTGGCAAATTGGTATATTATTTTTGGTAGTGTTATTGGTGCTTCTATGGCATTTAAAGAAGCAAAAAAACGTTCTACCGCGTTTCGTCATGCGATGGAACGTTTGTCATTGAAATTACCCTTGTTTGGTGAAATTCTTAATAAATCAGCAGTGGCACGTTTTGCACGGACTTTGGCTACCATGTTTGCCGCAGGTACCCCCTTGGTCGATTCAATGGAATCAGTGGCTGGTGCGGCTGGCAATATTGTTTATTACGAAGCAATTATTAAAATACGGGATGATATTTCTACAGGTACCGCTTTAGCGGTCAGTCTGCGAGATGTCAACGTGTTTCCGAATATGGTCGTGCAAATGATCTCCATTGGTGAAGAATCTGGAGCAATTGATGCGATGTTGAATAAAGTCGCTGATTTTTACGAAGAGGAAGTGGATAACTTGGTCGATAATTTAAGTAGTTTAATGGAACCAATGATTATGGCTTTTCTCGGCGTGGTGATTGGTGGTTTGGTGGTTGCCATGTACCTGCCCATTTTCAAGCTGGGCGCGGTTGTTTGATATTTTATTTTCTTTGTACTTGGACTCCGATTTTTTTATGGACAGCCTGATTTTTATTGAACAACATCCCGTATTTTTTTTGGTGGCAGCAAGCTTAGTGGGGCTGGCTGTGGGGAGTTTTTTGAATGTGGTGGTGTACCGTATTCCCAAAATGTTGGATTTTGAGTGGCGCACACAGTGCGCAGAGTTGCTGGCTTGTGCGGAAAAGCAACCCACCCAGGCTGAGTATCTTAATTTAGCCTGGCCTGCTTCTCACTGCCCGCAGTGCGCGCATCCGATTAAAGCCTGGGAAAATATTCCAGTATTGAGTTATTTACTGCAAAACGGACGCTGTACGGCTTGTGACACACCTATTTCTCTGCGTTACCCGCTAGTAGAAGCGATTACTGCTTTGATTACCCTGTGGGTAAGCTGGCATTTTGGTTTAGGCTGGCCTCTGCTCGGTGCCTTATTGTTAAGTTGGACGCTGATTGCCCTGACTCTGATAGATTTTGATCACCAGTTGTTACCCGACAACATGACCTTGCCGCTGCTTTGGTTAGGTTTATTATTCTCTATTTTTCAAGTCTATACAGACATTCAGTCCAGCCTTATTGGTGCCATGATCGGTTATTTATTCTTGTGGTCGGTGTATTGGGGGTTTAAGCTACTCACCGGCAAGGAAGGCATGGGATACGGGGATTTTAAACTGTTTGCGGCGCTAGGTGCTTGGTTTGGTTGGCAGTCCTTGTTGCTGATCCTGTTGCTGTCTTCAGTTGTTGGGGCAAGCATAGGTATTACGTTGATTTTGTTACGCGGTCATGACAAAAATATTCCCATTCCTTTTGGTCCTTATTTAGCTTGTGCAGGTTGGGTTTATTTAATGTGGGGCAGCAGTTTGATGCACACCTATTTACAATGGATCAGGCTAGATTAATGCCGTGTTGTGGTACTGTTGGCCTAACCGGGGGCATCGCCTGTGGCAAGAGTACGGTTTCTGGCATTTTTTCTGATTTGGGAGTGCCAGTTCTTGATGCTGATTTGGTTGCCCGTGAGCTGGTTGCTCCAGGGCAGCCCGCCTTGGCAAAAATAGTAGAGTTGTTTGGTAAAGATATTTTGCGCCCAGATCACACGTTGAACCGTGTTCGTTTGCGCCAGCGAATTTTTAGCCATCCGCTTGAAAGACAACAATTAGACTCGCTATTACACCCGATGATCTATCAACATATGTGGATGCAAGCTGCGATGCTTGATACAATCTATTGCATTTTTAGTGTTCCCTTGTTGTTGGAGACCGGACAGAATGCCAAGCTACAGCGCATTTTAGTGGTAGATTGCGAACCTGAGATTCAGCGCCAACGCTTAGTAGACCGTGATGGTTGCGGTTCCGATGAGATCAACCAAATCTTGGCGGCCCAATGTGACAGGCAAACACGGCTTGCTTACGCGGATGATGTGATTCACAATAACGGCGATGTCTTGGTTGTCGCGCAGCAGGTTCAAGCCTTACATCAGCGCTACCAGCAGTTGTTCAAAACAGGGGCATGATGTTATAACAGGTCGTGGCGTTCCGTTTGCGCCAATACACACGATAATCGATTATTTTCTGCACAATGTCGTTCTCATTACCATTATGCTGACATATAAAAATAGACTTTGAAAAGATATTACGTTGGAACCCTCTGTTGTGAAAAATAAAGTGGTTTACGAACAGCCCTTAAGTGAGAGAGCGCGTGTTTGGTTGCGTCTTGAGTATCTGTTTGAGTGCCTCGCTTACCACATGAAAGGCCCGTCTTCATGGGACAGTCGAGTGACAGTTTCTAGTGTTATAGAAATTTTAGAATTTATTTCGCGCACTGACTTTAAATTAGAATTAATCAGGGATTTAGAAAAACAGACACAGGAACTGAATCGTTGGCAACAAATGCCGGGGGTTGATGAGACACGTCTTGCTCAAGTCTTAGAGCGGCTCGCTGCATTGATTTCAGAGTTGGTGACGGTAGAAGGGCAATATGGCCACGCGCTCAACGAACACTATTTGCTAGCCACAATTCGTCAGCGCAGCAATATTCCTGGAGGAACTTGTCGTTTTGATGTGCCTGCTTACCATCATTGGCTACAACAGAGTCCAAAACAACGCCAGATTGATGTCAACGACTGGTTCAAACATTTTTCCACATTGCGTGAAGCAGTAGAAATGAATTTGTATTTAATCCGACAAAACACTGTTCCTTCCCACGAAGTCGCAACAGCTGGATTCTATCAAGCAAAGTTAGATACTCGTAGTGCCTTTCAATTAATTCGTATTACGATGCCTGTGGATCACATCTGTTATCCTGAAATCAGTGGTGGTAAGCATCGTTTTACTTTACGCTTCTATGAGCATCAACAGCGTCAGTATCGACCGATACCCACTGAACAAGATGTGCATTTTGAGCTTTGCTGTTGTAGTGCGGCATAATACTATAAGCACACTGTGTGGCATAAATAGCAGTGTTTCTGAGACTTGGCGCGAGGTGATAAGTGTTCAAGCATAATGTTTTTTTCAAAACAGGATCTCACAGCGATGGATAAGACCTTCAAGATAGCCCTGTTTGGCTTGGCACCCAATGAACACAGCACATTGGGGAGTATTTTTAAGCTGGCCGCTTCGCGCAATCGTAGATATGCTTTGGTCGGCGATGCGGAACGAGCGAGTGCTGACATTGTGATCGTGGATGCTGACGATTCTAAGGCGCTAGAGGCTTGGAAGAGTTTCAACGTGCATCATGCTAAAACGCCAACAGTGCGAGTAACAAAGGGAGCAACTGGCGTACCTGAACCAGTTATTCGTCGCCCCCTTACCCTAAAGCGCGTACTGGAAATGTTGGATAAGGTAACGATTGAGGCACTCAAGTACGTTCCAGAATTGGTGGTTGGCGGCGAGGGTAGCTTAGATGCCGAAGCCAGTGCCGCACTTCAGGATGCAGCGGCTAGCGCAAAACAAAAGGCCAAGTCAAATGTAAAAGCGCTGGTGGTCGATGACAGTGCGGCTGTGCGCAAATCCATGGAAATCCAGTTAGGATTGTTTGGAATGCACATCGATTATGCAGAAACGGGTGAGGAAGCCCTAGAACATACACAAGTGACAACGGATTATGACATCATTTTCCTAGATATTATGATGCCAGGCATTGATGGTTATAAAGTCTGTAAGACACTTAGAGCTAACAAATACTTCAAGCAAACACCTATTATCATGTTAACTGGTAAAGGTTCTCGGTTTGATAAATTAAAAGGAACAATGGCAGGTGCCAGCCTTTATTTAACAAAACCAGTTGAACAGGGGCAATTGCAAGAAGTGATTAAAAAGTTTCTGCCGCAATTAGGCGAAGGAAACAGCTAAATGCTATGAATTCGGTGCTGCTGATTCATAAGCCCTATTTTGTATTGACGAGGAAACTGAGGGACTGTCAAGATGGCAATTAACAAAATACTGGTTGTTGACGACTCTAGCGTAGATCTCCTGAATCTTAAGAATGTTGTGTCTGACGCTGGCTACCAGGTGATCACAGCCAGTTCGGGCAAGGAAGCAATAGAAAAGGCAGCGATGGAGATGCCTGATCTCATCTTTATGGATGTCGTGATGCAGCAGATGGATGGTTATCAAGCTTGTCGTGAGATCACGCACAATGAGAAAACCAAAGCAATCCCTATCATTTTTGTAACCAGTAAGGGTCAGAAAGCGGATCGCATGTGGGCGGAAATGCAGGGAGGGAAATCGTTGGTGCAAAAGCCCTATACGCCTGTTCAGATCACTGACGAGATTAATAAATTCAAGTAATGTATTGACTATAAGCCGGTTCACAGCAGGATGTTTGCTGGCTTTTAGTCAGTGTCCTGCTGCTTTTGTCTATGGGGGTGTCATTGTTGGTTAAACTTAATGTTTTCTATTAACTTGCTTGTGTAACTTGTTATTTAGAAAAATTTTTACTACTCTATTGTGAAGCCCATCTATCGTAAAGGAAGTCACGTAATGGCATTTTATCAACCCACCAGAACATCCTTTCGTATTTTGTTCGTGCTGTTATTTGGCATGACGCTGGCCGCTTGTGACAAATTTAGCGGTGGCAGCCAAACTGATACCGGCGATGCTGGTGCCGAGGACGCAACCGCCAGCAGCACCGATACTGCCGCCAGCACCGCCGCCAGCACCAGTGAGGAGAAAGTAACGAATAGTGCTGATCTTCCGCAGCTTACCTTGGTCGTAGCAAAATATTTACCCTGGCTACCCTGGTTTATAGCCGCTCAAGAAAATATTTTTCAACAATATAATGAGGAATACAAAGTAAATATCAGTTTTGAAGAGAACAGTTATGAAGGCGCTATTAATAAATTTCTCAGCCGTGAAGCGCATGCTGTCATGATCACGAATATTGATGCCATTTCCAAAGTTGTTAGCCGAGGAGTGGAGTCTGATGTTATTCTTATCAGTAGTTACAGCCGTGGTAATGACGCATTATTAATTCCAGCCAACAGTGATGGCAATATTCAGGGTAAAAAAATTGCGCTCACAGAATTTTCAACCAGTCATTACTTATTAGATAGATATCTACTGAGAAATCAAATTGATTTTGATCAAGTGAGTATTGAAAACACAGCCGAGGTAGGTCTTTTTGATGCCTTAGACAAACCTAATATCGCAGGGGTGTCCACTTGGAATCCTGTGGTCAATCGCCTCATTAAGGAAAAAAATACGAAAGTACTTTTCTCCTCTCAGGAAATACCCAAAGAGATTGTTTACTTATTACTGGTCAACAGGGAAACACTGGAGCAACATCCTAACTTTGCTCGTGCCTTGTTGGCAACTTGGTTTACCGTGATGGAACGTTTACAAGGTAATCGGCGTGGTGCGACGTTAGATGCTCTAGCCGCTATCGAAAATGTAGAACGTACCGAATTTGAGTCTCTTTTTAATAATATTCTACTAGTTGACACACCTACCAGAGCTTTGTCTATTATTCGTGACCGCAGTATGCGAAAAGTGATGCGCCATATTCGCTTTTTTATGAAAAGACACAGTTTGGCCGATGAAACCGATGTGAGTAACTGGGTTTCTTATCCAGGCCGCAGTCCAGCCTTATTGCACTTTAACGCTAAACCGCTCCAGGATTTCGTGGCACCGCCTGAAATTACCGAAGAACTGTAACTGTTACACTCATGGTCTAGTTATGAAAACCAAGTGGTTGCGTCCCAGCGAGGCATTAAGTCGAGTTTTTATTCATCCTGATGCAGGTAAAAAAACAATTGAGCAAGAAACCATTATTCGTCGTTTGGGTTTTCTTGTTGGTGATATTGGTTTGTTAATTGCCGAGAAAACTATCAGTGAGCTGACGGATTATGGTTCAATTTGTAGCATTCCAAATACCGCATCTTGGTTTTCTGGATTAATTAACCTGCGGGGTAATTTAGTGCCGGTTTTTGATTTAAAAGTGCTACTTGGTTTAGAACAGGGAGAAGAGAAAAAGCGTATGTTGCTTATTCTTGGTCAGGGTGATACAGCAGCAGCAGTTCCTATTGATGAGTTGCCTGCTCACCAGTTTTTGAATATAGAAGACAAACTTAACAATCTCCCTGCTTTACCACCGATGATTAAACCCTATATTCCAAGTGGCTATGAACATAATGGGGAAATCTGGTTTAATTTTCACCATGATGCCTTTTTTCAGTCGCTTGGCAATAGAATTGCCTTATAAATTTGCTTTTCATCACCGAAGTGAACGGAGAGAAGCTGTATGAAGATTAGAACAAAAATGCTCTTGGGGTCAGCGGTACTGGCGGTAATACCCGTGGTAATTACTGCCTACCTGATTAACGGAATTGCGGTGCGCATTGGGGAGCAAGCACTTCAATTTGGAGCACGTAACCACATTAGCTCCATCCGGGATGCTAAGAAGCAACAAGTTGAAGATTATTTTCGTCTAGTCACTAACCAGCTCCAGTATTTTTCCAGTCAGCCAGCCACAGTGCAAATGCTGCGTGGATTTACTCAAGCGTTTCAAGATTTCCTACACGAAGCAGCCAGTTCATCACTTGAAGAAGGTCCGCCAGAACCAGGGGCAGAGACTGAGGCAGAAGCTTTGCCACTAGATCAGTATCGTGATGCGCTGGATGATTACTATACTAATGAATTCGCACAAGAATACGAGCTGCTAAACCCAGATCAAGCACCTAATATGTCGCGTTACTTGGAAATGTTAAGTGACACCACCGTTGCTTTGCAATATTCCTATATTGTTAATAATCCTAATCCACTAGGAACAAAAGAAGAGTTTCTTGCCTCTAAGGATGCATCTACATACAGTGAGTTACATAAAAAATATCACCCGGCTATGTTAGACTTCCTAACACGCTTTGTTTTCCAAGATATTTTCTTGGTAGACAACGATGGCAATGTGGTTTATTCAGTGCTTAAAGAAATTGAATATGCCACCTCATTAAAGGATGGCCCCTATGCTGCACTTGGTGTCGGACAAGTGTATAGCAAAATTAAACAGGCTACGACACCGGATCAGGTAGGACTTGTTGATTTTGCCCCTTATTTACCTTCTTACCAAACACAGGCGGCTTTCATTGGTTCGCCAGTTTTTGACGGTTCTAATCAAATAGGTTCTATTATTTTTCAGTTACCGATTGATAGAATTAACGATATTATGACCTACGACCGTTCCTGGCGATTGGATGAGTCTGGACGTACCGGTGAGACCGTGATCGTGGCAGAAAATGGCACGATGCGTAATGACAGTCGTTCCTTTGTGGAAGATAAAGAAAACTACCTGGTAAAAATTGAACAAACGGGTTTATCTGCGGATGTCATTTCAAATATGGATCAAAAAGATACCACTGTGGGTTTGCAGACGGTTGATAACCCAGGTACTCGTAATGCCTTGGCAGGCGTTACAGGATTTGACTTATTTGAAGATTATAAAGCTGAATTTGTTCTCTCAGCGTTTGCGCCGGTCAATGTCCCCGGATTATCCTGGGCGATTTTCTCAAACTTATCAGAGGATGAGTCACTGGAACAGTTGAAGTCCCTGCAAAAAGGGATTCAGGATCAGTCCGTGTATATTGGGGTGGGGGTGTTAGTAGGCGGAGCTTTGCTTGGATTTATCTTCTCGGTGTTTTTTGCTCGCCCTATTAATCACCTTGCTTCTATTGTGAGCCAGGTTGCAGAAGGTGACTTTACTGCCCGCGCAGTGATCAAAACCAATGACGAATTAGAAACCCTGAGTAAAGCTTTCAACGGCCTGCTTGATGATCGTCTTTCTCAACTTGCTAAAGCTGAAAAAGAAAATGAAATGCTCAATAACTCTATTATTGAACTGTTGAAAGCTTCCTTCCAATTAAGTCAAAGGGATCTGACCGTACAGGTACCTGTGACTGAAGATGTGACGGGGCCTCTGGCTGACGCTATCAACCAAATGGCAACTGAAACCAGTAAGGTTCTATTAAATGTCCGCAAGATTACTGACGAGGTGGAAACAGCATCGAGTCAAGTGAAAGCACAAGCGTACAACGCATCAAAAGTGGCCGAAGCGGAACGCGAGGTAGTGGCAACTACGATGGCCGAGCTTGCCGCTGCTTCGGAAGCTATGAATAAAATTGCTGAGGTGGCGCAATCTTGTAATGAAATTGCTGCTGAAGCAACTCGTTCCACCCAAATGGCGCTTGAAACAGTAACCAGTACCGTGAACGGGATGAGTGAAATTCGCGAAACCATCCATGAAACAGAAAAGCGTATTAAGCGACTTGGCGAACGTTCCCAAGAAATTAGCGGGATTGTGGACATCATTAATAACATCGCCGAACGTACCCACGTACTCGCCTTGAACGCCAGTATGCAAGCTGCGGCGGCAGGTGAAGCGGGCCGTGGCTTCTCGGTGGTTGCTGACGAAGTTCAACGATTGGCAGAAAGCTCACGCAATGCTACTTCACAAATCTCTGCATTGGTGAAGAATATTCAGGTAGAAACCAATGACACGATTGCGACAATGGATAAAACTATTGAGCAGGTAGTGGATGGCTCTAGACTGGCCGAACGTGCCGGTGAGCAGATGAAAGAAACTCAGGATACCACGGCTAATCTGGTTAAAGTGGTTGAACAGATTGCTATGGCTTCTCAACAACAGGCACGCATCAGTAATGAACTACGTGAACATGCTTTGTCAATTCAAAGTAGTTCTGAGGAAACAGGTCGGCAATTGGAAGAACAAACGATTCAGACCGACCGCTTGGTAGAATACGCAAAACAGCTTATCGAATCTGTGCGTGTGTTTAAACTACCGTCAGCCTAAGTCTGATACAAAATACAAAGCTAAGAATGGATTTTTTCATGCTTAGCTTTGTTATGTTTTCAACCCTTTAGTTTTTAGCGGTAAGACCATGCCTAATGCCGAATTGTTAGCGGCCTTGCAGCGTAAGGTCACAGAGAATGCTTACCTGCTGCATGAGGCTCTGGCAGTTGCCACTGTAGAAATCCCATCAAGCACACAATTTCCAGCGGCGATTAAGCAGTGCATTGCCTACATTCAAGATGTGTCTATCATGGCAACGCAGGCCCATTTAAAAGGCTTGCAAACTGTTTGTGTGTTGACCAATCAGCATTTGTTGCAAATTCTGGAACAACAACCGAACAATAAAGAAGCTGTTTGTTCAGAGTTAGAGCGTTGGCCACGTTTAGTATCTGATTACCTGTCTAATCCCAATCAAAATAAAGCTATTTCAGCGCTGATTAATCACCTGAAGAGTCCTGAATGGCTATCTCCTCTCATTGAAGACAAGTTAGATAGTATTTTAAACTTATTAAGACAGGATATTCCTGATGAGCTTGTGCTGACATTGACGTTTGACGATAAAAAAGAGAATGTTCTCCCCGTGTTTGAAAATGGATCAATGGCTTCGGATTTAGAGGTGGATACTGGCAACGTTACGATAGCTGAGCATCTTATTGATGCAGAACTTGAAGTTTTCTCTTCGCAAATAAATACGCCTAAACAAGAAGACCTGAACAGACTACCAGATAATGGATCATCTATGATAACCGATACTCATGAAGTGTCATGGGATGATTTGGCTCTGGAAATTGCGGGTGATGATGAACAGGCAGAACAGCGCTCTCAAACAGGTTTTGAAATAGATAATAATGAAGATTATTCAAATGAATTTGAGAATTTAATAGAAGACGCTGACTTAATAGATGCTTCTAAAATTAAAGACACTGAAAATAATGGTGCGCTCCTTCTCGATTCGGAGTCAAAAAATCACGCATTCCAAAATCATTTGGTGGAAAACCAGGAAATATCAGATATCGAAGAAACAGATATTTTTAGAGGTGCTGACTACGGTTTAAAATCGGAAGAAATTGAAAACCCTATTAACTCTAGCCACGAGTCTGATAAGGCATTATCTGATGAACTGGCAGATTTGTCAGCAGAATCTGACTTGGATATGCAGTCTCTGCAAGAAGAAAATAGCGAAGCTGATAGTGTTTTAGAAGATTTCCCGACAGAAATAGTAGTTGTTCATGATATGGAGGAGACTGGAGAATTTACCGATTTTCCTGTGCAATCAGATTTAGATGAATTATCTTTTGTAGAAGAAATTACTGAAACTAATTTTGGATTAGAATTGTTTGCCTCGACTGAAAATTTATCAGCGTCTAAAGCTGCTATCGCTGAAGAGTTCAAAGTATTTAATAATTCTGCGGATATATCAGCAGAATCTGTATTAGATGAATTTCCCTTGGAAGAAGATATCCCTGAAACTAATAATTTATTAGAATTAGAGGCGGCCCATTCCGAGGACTCTCTGACAGAAACAGCTTTTCTTGATGACACTGGAGAGCTTGAGGCACTTACTGACGTATCAGAATCAGAAAAAGAAGCTGACTTAGATGTATTATCCTTGGAAGAAGAGCTTGCATCAAGCCAGGATTTATTAAGCTTAGACACAGCCGATTCAGAAGATGCTCTACTAGCGAAAACAGTATTCTCTGACGAAACGGAAGAGTTCGAGGAATTGGCCGACTTATCTGCGGAATCTAGTGTAGATGAGTTGCCTTTAGAAGAACTCACATCAAGCCAGGATTTATCAAGCTTAGACACAGCCAATTCAGAAGACCTTTTAGCGGAAACAGCACTCTCTGACGAAGCGGAAGAGTTTGAGGAACTGACTGACTTATCTGCGGAATCCAATGCAGACGAGTTGTTCTTAGGAGAAGAACTGGCCGATTCAGAAGACCTTCTAGCAGAAACAGCACTCTCTGACGAAGTGGAAGAATTTGACAAAGCAGAAGAGCTTGAGGAACTGACCGACTTATCTGCGGAATCCAGTGCAGATGAGTTATTCTTAGTAGAAAACCCCACTGATTCAGAAGACATGCTAGAGGAAACTGCACTCTCTGACGAAGCGGAAGGGTTTGAGGAACTGACCGACTTATCTGCGGAATCCAGTGTAGATGAGTTGTTCTTAGGAGAAGAACCGGCTGATTCAGAAGACCTTTTAGTGGAAACAGCGCTCTCTGATGAAGTGAAAGAGTTCGGGAAACTGGCCGACTTATCTGTGGAATCCAATGCAGATGAGTTATTCTTAGGAGAAGAATCGGCTGATTCAGAAGACCTTTTAGTGGAAACAGCGTTCTCTGATGAAGTGGAAGAGTTCGGGAAACTGGCCGACTTGTCTGCGGAATCCAGTGCAGATGAGTTACTTTTTGAAGAAGAACTTACATCTTCAGAAGACACGCTAGAGGAAATTGCACTCTCTGACGAAGCGGAAGGGTTTGATGAACTGGCAGACTTGTCTGTGGAATTCAGTGCAGATGAGTTACTTTTAGAAGAAGAAACTAAAACTAATGAAAGTTTAGAAGAACTCACATCAAACCAGGATTTATTAAGCTTAGACACAGCCAATTCAGAAAATGCTCTACTAGCGGAAACAGTATTCTCTGAGGAATTGGCTGACTTATCTGCGGAATCCAGTGCAGATGAGTTATTCTTAGGAGAAGAACCGGCTGATTCAGAAGACCTTTTAGTGGAAACAGCACTCTCTGATGAAGTGGAAGAGTTCGGGAAACTGGCCGACTTATCTGTGGAATCCAGTGCAGATGAGTTATTCTTAGGAGAAGAACCGGCTGATTCAGAAGACCTTTTAGCGGAAACAGCACTCTCTGACGAAGCGGAAGAGTTTGAGGAACTGACCGACTTATCTGCGGAATCCGGTGTAGTAGATGAGTTACTTTTGGAAGAAGAAACTAAAACTAATGAAAGTTTAGAAGAACTCACATCAAGCCAGGATTTATTAAGCTTAGACACAGCCAATTCAGAAAATGCTCTACTAGCGGAAACAGTATTCTCTGACGAAACGGAAGAGTTTGAGGAATTGGCTGACTTATCTGCGGAATCCAGTGCGGATGAGTTATTCTTAGGAGAAGAACCGGCTGATTCAGAAGACCTTTTAGTGGAAACAGCGCTCTCTGATGAAGTGAAAGAGTTCGGGAAACTGGCCGACTTATCTGCGGAATCCAATGCAGACGAGTTGTTCTTAGGAGAAGAACTGGCTGATTCAGAAGACCTTCTAGCAGAAACAGCACTCTCTGACGAAGTGGAAGAATTTGACAAGGCAGAAGAGCTTGAGGAACTGACCGACTTAGCTGCGGAATCCAGTGCAGATGAGTTATTCTTAGTAGAAGACCCCACTGATTCAGAAGACACGCTAGAGGAAACTGCACTCTCTGACGAAGCGGAAGAGCTTGAGGAACTGGCCAACTTATCTGCGGAATCCAATACAGATGAGTTACTTTTGGAAGAAGAACTTACATCTTCAGAAGACACGCTAGAGGAAACTGCATTTTCTGACGAAGCGGAAGAGTTCGAGGAACTGGCCGACTTATCTGTGGAATCCAATACAGATGAGTTACTTTTTGAAGAAGAACTTACATCTTCAGAAGACACGCTAGAGGAAACTGCATTTTCTGACGAAGCGGAAGAGCTTGAGGAATTGACCGACTTATCTGCGGTATCCAATGCAGATGGGTTATTTTTAGGAGAAGAATCATCTGATTCAGAAGATTCTCTAGCAGAAACAGCGTTTTCTGATGAAATGGAAGAGTTCGAGGAACTGACCGACTTATCTGCGGAATCCGGTGTAGTAGATGAGTTACTTTTAGAAGAAGAACAAACTGAAACTGATGAAAGTTTAGAAGAACTCACATCAAGCCAGGATTTATTAAGCTTAGACACAGCCAATTTAGAAGACGCGCTAGCAGAAACAGCATTCTCTGACAAGGCAGAAGAGTTTGAGGAATTGGCTGACTTGTCTGTGGAATTCAGTGCAGATGAGTTACTTTTAGAAGAAGAACAAACTGAAGCTGATGAAAGTTTAGAAGAGCTTACATCAAGCCATGATTTATTAAGCTTAGACACAGCCAATTCGGAAGACGCGCTAGCAGAAACAGCATTCTCTGACAAAGCGGAAGAGCTTGAGGAACTGACCGACTTATCTGTGGAATCCAGTGCGGATGAGTTATTCTTAGGAGAAGAACCGGCTGATTCAGAAGACCTTTTAGCGGAAACAGCGTTCTCTGATGAAGTGGAAGAGTTCGGGAAACTGGCCGACTTATCTGTAGAATCCAATGCAGATGAGTTACTTTTAGAAGAAGAACAAACTGAAACTGATGAAAGTTTAGAAGAAATTATATCAAGCCAGGACTTATTAATCTTAGACACAGCTAATTCAGAAGACGCGCTGGCGGAAACAGTACTATCCGATGAAATGGCAGGGTTTGAGGAACTGACTAACTTATCTGCTGAATCAAATTCAGATGAGTTACTTTTGGAAGAGGAACTGACTGAATCTGATGAAAATTTTGAAGAATTTGCATCAGTGGAAACAGCTTTATCCGATGAAGCGAAGGTGCTTGCCAACTTATCAGAGGAATCTAATTTAGAGTCATTGGATGGTGATATAGCAGTATTAAGTGCAGATAATTTTGAACTCGAAGAAGATGATTTTGAGGGAATTGAACTTGAGACGGACGACTTGTCTGGTAATCTCTTTTCAGAAGATTCCTCTGCTGATGCGTTGTTTCAAGAAGAAGGTCTCACTACTGGACAAATAGAACCAGAAGATAACATAGAACACACACAGCAGGAACTAGACGAATTTGATGAGATAGCAGTAGATGATCAGGCTACAATTGCAATACTGCCGATGCCGACCGAAGCGCTTTCGGATATTTTAGTGACTATATCAGAAACATTGAGCGCAGATTTGGCTAGTTTAACTGATGCTGAAGATGATAGTGAAGAATTGTTGGAAGCAGTGGGCCAGTATTTGGAACATTTGCAACCTTTCTGGACAGCTGCAACAGAAACGGGCCATGCAGGATTAGAGACGCTCTGTCATTTTGTCAACGACAACCTGATGGCTGTGAGTATGCAGCCGCAGGCTTCACGCCAAGCAGTACAAACACTTTTTGAATTTTGGCCCGCATTAGCCCTGGATTATCTGCTGGTACCTGAAGAAAGTGCGGCGGATTTGGTCGCACACTTACAGCAGCCCGAATGGCCTGCACCGCTGTCTATTGAGCAAGCTGACGCCTTATTGGCTGATTTGACGCTGGTTGCTGAATCAGTCGGCTCGCCGCAAGAACAAGAAACTGAGCCAGATTTCGTGCCGTCTGCTGAGCTAGAACCGACTGTGCCTGAACCAGTCCTGTTGGAACCCGTGGACACCGCTGTGTTGTTGGAGCCGTTGAGTACGGCGCTGACGGGTGCTATTGATGCTCTGTCCAGCGCGTTGGCCAGTTTGGTCGGCGCAGCAGATGACAGCCTAGAACTACTGGAAGCGGCTGGTGCTTACAGTGAAGCCTTGCAGCCTTTACAGGACGCTGCGGAAGCGGCTTCCTTGCTGGGTGTGCAAGATGTTTGTGCGTTTTTGAATGACAACGTGCTGGCCTTGGGTACCTCCTCTCAACCTGAACGACAGGCCGCGCAAGAGACCTTTGAAGTCTGGCCTGCGTTAATGCTGGATTATCTGCTGGCACCTGAAGAGGGTGTTGCGGAATTAGTTGCGCATTTACAAAAGTCCGCTTGGCCTCTGCCGATGTCAGCGGAACTGGCGATGCCGTTGCTGGATGTGCTACTCGAATTTCCGCAACCGCTGGCAATAGAAAAACCGGAAGCTGGCGACGCAGATTTGCCTGTGGCATCGGCGCTAAGCCCTTCCATTTATCTGGGTTCCACCGAGATTATAGAACACCTCACCGCTGTTTTAACGGACGCAGCGGCACCCTTATCAACAGCGCTAGAGACTATCGTATCTATGGAAAACGCCAACGAACTCTTACTGGAAGCGGTAGACACCTATACGACGCATGTACAGGGTATTTGGGATGCCGCTGAGCAAGCCGGTCTGACCGGTTTGCAGGAAGTCTGTACTTTTATCAACGACAACCTACTGGCTTTAACGGCTGAAGAACAAGCCCAGCGACAGGCGGTACAGGCTCAGTTAGCGCGTTGGCCAGCATTGGTGTTGGATTATTTGACCGCACCGGCTGAATGCGCTCCATCGCTGGTTGAGCATTTACAAGACCCGCATTGGATTATGCCCATGCCTGCTGAGCAGGCCGCAGCTTTGCTGGATACGCTGTTACAAGGCTCGGTTTCTGGGGTAACGGCACTGACTGATGACGAAGCAGCCGCAGCGTCTGAACTGGACAGCGATGAGGAAGTTGCGGAAGAAGACAGTGACGGGGCAGCAGAAGAAGGCACGATTTCATTGGGCAACAGCGAAATGCTGGGGATGCTGCGCGGTGAAATTGAAGAGGCCAAAACGGAGTTAGCAGAAACCCTGGTCACGTTTTGCAGTACGTCCAACAGCGCCGAAAACTTTGCAGAAATCACTGAAAATTACACCGACTTAGTGGGCCGTTTAGCCGCCGCTGCCGAGATGGTGGGCTTGGGTGGTTTACAGGAAGTGTGTGAGTTTATCAGCGCGAACGTGCTGCAATTGGCGGGACAAGATGAAGCGGCCCGGGCCAAGGCGCAAGGCGCGTTAGCCAAATGGCCGGAATTGGTGTTGACCTATTTGCAGGCACCAAGAGAAGGCATTATTCCGCTGCTTAATCATTTGCGTGAATCCGATTGGCCCGCACCCTTGCCGGATGAACGGGCACACGCACTGCTCAATAGCTTATCCAGTTGTTCTGCAACCCCTGAAGAGGATGCGGAACCAGAACCGGGTCGTGCCACGCAAGCCACACCGGAAGATGTGGTATTGACGGTACCCGCAGACATTAATCCTGATTTATTTGCGGCGTTCTTGCAGGAAGCACCACAAAATGCGGCTGATTTTTCTGCCACTTTGCAGCGTATCATCAAAAATCCTGAGCCAGAAGATGTCAAATTGGCCCAGCGCATTGCGCACACGCTAAAAGGCTCGGCCAATATTATCGGGATTCGCGGCATCGCCAGTCTGGCCCATCACCTGGAAGACATACTCGAATATCTGTTTGAAAATCGGGTGCCGCCACCGAAACCCCTCACCGACACCATGATTGAAGCGGCAGACACGCTAGAAATTATGGTGAGTTCGCTCAGTGGCGAAGAAGAAGCGCCCAGCAATGTGATGGCGGTTCTTCAAGAAGTATTGGATTGGGCGAACCGGATCGACCAGGGGCAATTGAATGTCAGTGCGGAGGAGTTGGCGAAGCGCAAAACAGAAATTGCCGCTGCCGCCAGCGCCGCTCCTGCGCCCGCAGCGCCCAGTGCTGCCGCCGTTGCCGCCGCAGCGGCTGGTGAAGCGGCAGGCGCAGTGGGCGAAACAGAACAATTCTTGCGTGTCCCCACCCGCACCATTGATAACTTGTTGCGTTTGATTGGGGAAATGTCGATTTCGGTGGGGCAGATTCAAGAACGCCTGAAACACGCGATTAGCAGTACCAAAACCCTGAATGAACAAGAAATGACGGCGCAGCGCCGGGGTTACGAGCTAGAAACCCTGGTGGACGTGCGAGATGTAAGCGGACGCGGAAAGCATCGTCAAATCGGCAGCCTGAATCTTGAAAATGACAGCGCGACTGACGGCAAAAGCGGCCTGTTTGATTCGCTGGAATTTGAACAATACAACGAACTGCACAGCTTAACCCACAGCTTTATTGAAGCGATTGCCGACACCCGCGAATTAGGCGGAACCATTCTCAATGACTTGTCGGCACTGGATGGGATGTTTATCCATCAAGGACGCCTGAACAAAGAATTCCAGCAGATCGTGATGACTACGCGCATGGTGCCGATTAAGACCATCATGGCGCGACTGGAGCGGATTGTGCGGCAGACTTGCCGTGCCACCGACAAACAAGCTGATTTTGCAATGATTGGGGGAGACATCCTCATCGACGGTGATGTGCTGACCAAGCTGACCGACCCGCTGATGCACATCTTGCGTAACTCGATTGACCATGGCATGGAGACACCGCAGGAACGGGTCGCCGCCGGTAAGGTGGAGTCAGGTTCGGTGATTCTGCGTTGTTACCGTCAAGGGAACAACATCGTGGTGCGTTGCGAAGACGATGGACGCGGCTTAAATTTTGAGCGTATTCGTGGAATTGCGATAGAACGGGGTTTGATTAAAGAAAACCAGGATTTAACCCGCCGCGAATTGAGCCGCTTAATTCTTATCTCGGGCTTTTCCACCAAAGGCGGGGTGACCCAGATTTCGGGACGCGGCGTCGGTATGGACGTGGTACACACCAGTATCCTTGAACTCAAAGGCTCGGTGGAAATTGACTCTGAGCCTGGACAAGGCACAGCCATCATGCTGACCTTGCCGATGTCGCTGGTGACTGAACACGTCTTGCTGGTCGAAGTGGGCAAACAGCGCTACGCCTTACCCACTCGTCACTTGGCACAGGCTTTAACACCGGATTCTGGCGAGTTTCGGCGCACTGGCAACACTCTCAGCTTTCACATGGAAAAAAATGCCTATCCGGTGATAACGCTGGCCGAGCTTTTAAACATGCCGACTGTGCAGCCGGTGACTGACCACGAAACTCGCCCGCTGGTGCTGGTGAAAGAAGAAGACAGTGTGGCAGTGGTGGTGGTGGATGGCCTGCTCGACAGCCGTGATCTGGTGTCGAAAAATATGGGGCGCTATGTGCCCAAAATTCGTGGTATTTCTGGCGCATCGATTTTAGGCGACGGCAGTGTGGTGGCGTTGTTAGACTTGCCGGAAATGCTGCGTCAACCTTCGCAAAGCCTGATGTCAATGGATGTCGGCAGTGGTGGTTCACGAGAAGCGGCAGCCGATGTGCGCGTACCCCATATCATGATTGTGGACGATTCTTTGAGTGTGCGTAAGTCTTTGTCGCAATTAGTGGAAGACAATGGCTACGAAACCATGTTAGCAAAAGATGGCTTAGAAGCGATTGAACAAGTGGCGCAGCGCAAACCCAATGTGATGTTGGTGGATATGGAAATGCCGCGCATGAATGGGATTGAATTGACAGCGCATATCCGTGCCAATGAGGCGACCAAGGATATTCCCATTTTTATGATCACTTCCAGAACCACAGAAAAACACCGGCAGTTGGCAAAAGAAGCGGGTGTGACTGCTTATTTGACTAAACCGTATCAAGACACTGAATTGCTGGGACTGATTAATCAGGCATTGCGACAAGCGCGCTAACTGGTAGTTGGTTCCTGCCTACCCTTTCCTGTGTTTGGTCATGAGATAAATCCCGTTTTATGGTGCATTTTTACGTCTTGTTTGTTTTCGACAACTTACGGCTGTTAATTCCGCAGCACGAGATTCGTGTGGTTGAAATTGTCGATGACGTAGAGCTGCACGTAGAACCAGAAGAAGCCATGGCGGGGGTAATGGGCTGGGTGAATCAAGGTGAACAGCAATTTCCAGTGTTTAGTCTGAATCAGAAATTAGGTTTGTTTTCCTATATGCCACCACGACGTAAATATTGCGTCTTGTTGGAAACTGAAGAAGAAGCGGTGTTGGGCATTACTTGTGAAGAACTGATTTCCTTGGATGGCTATAAAGGTAACTTACACATGCAACCTTTGCCTGCTTGTATGCCGTTACCTTTTTCACCCATCACTGCTTTGGCGATTTATAAGAATGAAGTGTGTTGTTTAAGCTCAGCCGCAAATCTGATGCAATATCTGACTGCGCAGGCTGAAGAACAAATGGCGATGCTGGAAATGACAGAAAATTAAAGCCAGGTCGAGTCACACGGTGTTTGAAGGAGTAAGACGCAATGTTGGCTGAACAAAAAGCACCTGAAACAACTGTCTCGTTTGGATGGCAAAAGAAAGCAAAGCCGGTTGATGTCTACCGCGCTTGGATTTTGAATTTAGGCGACGATCTGAAAGCCGCTGTCTCTTTTCATGAAATGTCGCAGGTTATCATATCCCCCACCCTGTTTGATATTCCACTGACTGTCGCACACGCCCGCAAAGTATTGATTCGTGGTCAAGACATTATCCCCATGCTGTATTTACCGACTTTGCTTAACGCCAGTCACGATACCCCAGAAGAAGTAGAAACGCTGGGTTTGGTGGTGTTTCAAGAACAAGCCTATGCAGCTTTGCGCTATGCCGCCCTGTATTTACAAGCTTTGCCAGTGGCCGTGGAAGTCACTAATGCTCAGGCTTGTACCTTGCCGGAAGACCAGCCTTTATGGAATTTATTTGCACTTTCTTGTTTTTTGTATGAAGGCGAAAAGGTGCCGGTACTGGATTTAGTGGCATTATTCTCTGCCGAGCTGCTCGCCGAAGTTTCTTAAGCCTCTTTTTCACCGATTTACCCATCCGCCTGAGCTGCTCCGATGTCTAACCTCCGCGTTCTTTTTGTCACCCCAGAAGCTTATCCGCTGGTAAAAACAGGCGGATTGGGCGATGTCAGCGCCGCTCTGCCCGCCGCGTTGCGGCAATTGGGGGTGGATGTGCGTCTGTTATTGCCAGGCTATCCCGACGTGTTGGACACGGTACGGCCTGCTTACACCGATTTGACTTTACCGCTGTTGCCTGGGATTGAGGCCGCACAACTGCGCGTGGGTTTGATGCCGGATGGGGAAACGCCCCTGTATGTGTTGGATTGTCCGCAGCTTTATGCACGACCTGGCACGGCTTATCATGACAGTGAAGGGAAAGAGTGGGCGGATAATGATCTGCGTTTTGGCGCGCTCTCCAAGGCGGCTGCCTTATTAGGCAAGGCGGAAATTGCGCAACATCTGGATTTTAGACCCGATATTATTCATTGTAACGATTGGCAAACCGCGCTGGTGCCCGCCTATCAGCGCTACATGTCAGGCGTACATCCTTACACGTTGCTGAGCATACACAACATGGCTTTTCAGGGCGTGTTTGGGGCACAGTCGGTACCCGCTTTGGGTTTACCCTGGGAAAGCTTTAGCTTGTATGGCTTGGAATATTATGGGCTGATGTCTTTCTTGAAAGGCGGCTTGTACTATGCCGATTGGATTAGCACGGTGAGTCCAACCTACGCCGAAGAAATCCAAACTGCTGAATTTGGCTATGGTCTACAGGGCTTATTACACCAGCGGCATAGCCAATTGACCGGCATACTCAACGGTATTGATACCCAGCACTGGAATCCAACTGCCGATCCTCATCTCGTCTCCCCTTATAGTACCCATGATCTCAGCGGTAAGCGACAGAATAAAATTCACTTACAGGCCCGTTTAGGGCTACAAGCCAATCCCAATCTGCCCTTGCTGGGCATGATCAGCCGTTTGACACAACAAAAAGGCATTGATTTGTTGTTGCCCGTGTTACGGGAAATCATCGCTGAAGGGGCGCAAGTCGCTATTTTGGGCAGTGGTGATAAAACTTTTGAAAAAGCCTTGTGCAAAGTGGCCGAAGACTTACCCGGCCTAGTCAGTGTGACGCTGGGTTATGACGAAAGTTTGGCGCATCAGATCGAAGCAGGGGCGGATATTTTCTTGATGCCCTCTCGATTTGAACCTTGCGGTCTCAATCAAATGTACAGTATGCGTTACGGGACTGTGCCGATTGTGCGGCGCACCGGCGGATTGGCTGACACCGTGGTCGATACCACGCCACTGACCCTGGATGCGGGTACGGCGACTGGTTTTGTGTTTGAACACAGCGACCCCGCCACCTTGTTAAAAACCGTGCAACAAGCCCTGCTACTCTATCGCTATCCCGACACCTGGCAGCAATTACAACGCAATGGTATGCAACGCGATTTTGGCTGGACCCAAAGTGCGCAACAGTATCTGGCCCTGTATCAACAATTTCTGGATTGATGCCCAAGTTAGGCGGGGCGGGCACCCGGGTCTAAAGAATACAACAAGGCTTGCAGGATTAGCGAAACATCTCTTTTAACCCGCGCATCTACTTCAAACAACGGCGGATTAAGTCCCAGCGCTTGTAGTTTTTCGTGATAATCGGCCAGGGTTGGATGGGATTGCAAGTCCATGCGGGTGATCCCGATAGCCAATTTAGTGCTGCGGATAAAACGGTCAAAGGCGTCCAGAAAAAACACCATATCCTGCAACGGATCGGGGCGTGTGTTATTGATCAATAACACCAGCCCCAGTCCCCCTTCGCTTAAAATCTCCCACATGAAATCAAAACGCGCTTGCCCTGGCGTGCCAAATAAATGGATTTTATCTTTATTCTCTAAACGCATTTGACCGTAATCCATCGCGACCGTAATGCCTTTTTTACCGATATATCCCAAGGTTTCATTAGAACGGGCATCGGTTTTAACTGGCGGAATATCGCTAATCGCTTCAATCGCGGTACTTTTGCCCGCGCCTGAAGGGCCGGTGAAAATGATTTTATAATCACTCATGCGTCGGCCTCTCGCTCGGTCAAATGCAAGTGTGACAAAATGCGTTTGAATAAACTGCGTTTGCTGGCACTGGGATTTGGGGTTTTGCTTGCAGCTTCCTCGGCATGATGTTCGCCGCGCCGGTCTGGAAACGCCAAACCGACCGCCTGTACCGCACTGTAAAACGTAAACACATAACGTTGCGGCATATTTAATACCCGCGCCGTGTCTATCAAAGACATCGGCGAGTCGATCCACAGCGCCGCGATTCTCATGGCTTGCGGCGTGATCATCAACCGGGTGAAATTTGGCCAGCGCCGCAGAATAATAGGGGTGTGCAATGGCGTGTCAACGGGAATCCGGCCATGCGAAGTCCAGATTGCCACTTTCCACAGGAATTGATCCAAAAAATAGTGATAGAACGGTATATTCGCCGCCTTGATGTGACTGCCCAACTCGGCGGCGGTGAGGGGAATCATTTTTATATGGGCATGTTGCATCGGCATGAGCATCAGACTGCCCAGCGCATCTTCCTGCGTCGTACTCAACACGCGGTTCTGCTCAGGATTCAAGATCACTTCGCCCATTGCCCCGGACAAACTGACACGGCACTGCTGCTGTTTGGCGAGAGTCAGCGCCTGCTCCAGAATACCCTGAAAACGCCGACTGCGATCATAAGAAATGCTGGCCACCGCCGCTTCATTTTGGGGGTCTATATCGGGTAGATTGCCGCAGACCACTTCACCCGCATAGCTGGCAAATTGGCGGCTGTAAATCTGTTCCAGATTTTGGGTGGTGCTGTGTAACGCCCCAATGGAGGCGATGCTGGTCGGAGTCTGCGCCGATGAGGGGGACGGCGCTTTCGGGGTTGATGGCGGCAGGGTGGGCAGCACTGTCGCCGCTCGAACACGCTGCGTCTTCACTTGCTCGCCCAATTGCGCCAACAGTTTCAGCAGTTCATCAACCTTGACCGGCTTTTTAAGAAACCAGTCAGTGTGTAGTTTGGGATGCGCGTGCAAAGACAACACCAATGTCGGCATCTGGGGATACTGACTGCGGTATTTCCGCCACAGCGCCTCGGCTCCAAAACCATCTAAATCAAAAATACAGGCTTCTGCCTCGGCAGCCTCAACCATCCGATAAGCCGCTTTTGCCTGTTTTTGGAACACCATGTCGAACATGTGCCGCGCATGTTCATCCATGCCTAGCGCCATAATACCTACCGGATTGCTCTGCGCCTGTGTCATGTCACAAACTCGTTTGTACGGTGTCACGATAACCTTCCTTGCACAAAATGTCCGACTTTTAGATAACAGCCATCTTGCTTATAGCGGGCCAAAAAACAAAAAGGCCGTTATCATAACGGCCTTATATGACAACGCGCTTTAATCAGGACATGCCATCTAATTTTAATAAATTGTTATAGATGATAGTCGAGAGCTTGTGCATCTCTGTGACCGCCTGTTGCGCGCCTACTTCATCACCGGCCCGTTTTTTTTCTAAGACTTCTTTGCTCACTGTGTGAAACTGCTCATGAGGGTCTTTAATACTCTCAAACACCGCTTGCGCCTGAGCATTGGTCAAGGTCGCAATTTCTGCGCTGCCTTCGCCATAAATCCATTGGCCTAGCTTGCACTCGGTGTGACTACAAGCCTGAAAATCCGCTTTACCTTCCAAGGTATTACTGATCTTTTTTAAATATTGCACATGGTCGTTCAAACGCATCAGAAAAAAGGCTTTACCTGCCATAACTTTGCTCCTCGTTATTGCTGCGGCAATCAGCGATATGCCCGGAAAAGCCTACAGAACTTTAGAAATGGCGTCTGCGGCACGCTTAATATCCAGGAAAATTAAGCCTAACTTAGCCGTGGCTTTCGCCACCACGCTGACCACGGTATCTGGCCCGGCGTGGGCCATCACCACATAGCCTTTACTACCTTTGATCAGCACTTGCTCTAATTCACCACGGCCCAATTCATCAGCGGTACGCTCACCCAAAGAGAGCATAGCCGCCGCCATCGCGCCGATGCGATCTTCATCCATGGTTTGTGGTAATAAAGAGGCAATCACTAAACCGTCGGTAGAAATCACCGCCGATGCCTCAATATCCGCTGAACTCCCGCTGAGTTCGTTGAGGATACTGGTAATCATGTCCTCGCGCATCACTGCACTCCTTTTCCGTTAATTGATTATTTAATTAAACCAAGTCCAAATAGCGCATCTTGGTCTCAAGATATGTATAAAATCCAGGGAAGATGCTCTTGATTATAGCACACAGCCTGTTGAATTAATGACACAAACTGTTTCATTCTGGTTTTATTTCTGCTTACACCAGAAAAGGACAAACCCTGGCTGGTTTTTCTAGTTGACAGACTCACAATCGGCGACTTTCTCATCTCATCCTGTTGCTGGTTACACAATGCAAAATTGTGACCAAGTTGCGATTAACAGTCGCTTAAATTTAAGCACGGTGACGCTGGGTGTCGTGATATTTTTTGAGATAGACCAACAACAGCGAAATCGCCGCTGGCGTGATTCCAGAAATCCGCGAGGCTTGACCAATGCTGTGCGGGCGGTGTTGTGCTAATTTCTGTTGCACTTCCGCCGACAAACCACGCACCACACTGTAATCCAGCTCTAGGGGTAATAAAGTGGCTTCATAACGCCGTTGACGTGCGATTTCCAGCGTTTGCCGATCAATATAACCGCTGTATTTGGCCTGAATTTCCACTTGCTCTGCCACCTGCGCATCCAGCACACCGGGAGCCACTTGCGGCAAACCGCGCAGCTTTTCATAATTGATTTCTGGACGGCGCAGCAAGTCCAAATAAGTCGCTTCACGGCGCAAAGCCTGCCCCAGCATTTGTTCCACCGCTATATCGCCCGGCACGGCCCATAAACCGTGTAAACGCTGTTGTTCAGCCGCCACGGCTGCCCGTTTTTGATTAAAGGCCGACCAGCGCTGTTCATTGACCAAACCTAAATGCCAGCCCTGTTCAGTCAAACGCAAATCGGCATTGTCTTCACGCAGTAACAAACGATATTCCGCTCGGCTGGTAAACATCCGATAAGGTTCGCTCGTCCCCAAGGTGATTAAATCGTCAATCAGCACGCCGATGTAAGCTTCGTCTCGACCCGGTGTCCAGGCGGCTTCGCCCTGTACCTGACGCGCTGCATTCAAACCCGCGATTAAACCCTGTGCAGCAGCCTCTTCGTAACCCGTGGTGCCGTTGATTTGTCCGGCAAAAAACAAGCCAGCGATCTGTTTAGTTTCCAGTGAAGGTTTCAAATCTCGCGGATCAAAAAAATCATACTCAATCGCATAGCCAGGCCGGGTAATATGTGCTTGCTCAAAACCCCGAATCGAACGCACTAAGGCTAATTGCACGTCAAAAGGCAAGCTGGTAGAAATGCCATTTGGATAAATTTCCTGACTATGCAGCCCTTCTGGTTCCACAAAAATCTGATGAGAGTCCTTGTCGGCAAAACGATTAATCTTGTCCTCAATCGACGGGCAATAACGCGGGCCGATGCCTGCAATCACGCCGGTGTACATCGGCGAACGATCTAAACCACCGCGAATAATCTCGTGAGTACGTGCATTAGTGGCGGTGATATAACAGGGTAATTGACTGGGATGCTGCGCCGCTTGACCCAAATACGAAAACACCGGCACCGGCTCATCTCCTGGCTGCTCAAGCATCACGCGATAATCCAGACTGCGCTTATCAATGCGTGGTGGCGTGCCAGTTTTCAGACGATTAACCCGCAACGACAAGTCGCGCAAACGTTGCGACAAGGCCACCGCTGGCGGATCGCCTGCCCGCCCCCCCTGATAATTAGCCAGACCGATATGAATCCGCCCATCCAGAAAAGTGCCCACCGTCAACACCACTGCCTCTGCTTGAAAACGCAGACCCATTTGGGTGACGACCCCGACCACCCGATCTTGCTGCACCATCAGATCGTCCACCGCCTGCTGAAACAGCCATAAATTCTCTTGTGTTTCCAAAGCATGACGCACATAAGCCTTATACAGCGCCCGATCAATTTGCGCCCGCGTGGCCCGCACTGCCGCCCCTTTGCTCAGATTAAGGGTACGAAATTGAATGCCGCAATGATCAGCCGCCTGCGCCATCAAGCCGCCCAAGGCATCAATCTCTTTCACCAAATGTCCCTTACCAATCCCGCCTATCGCCGGATTACAAGACATCTGCCCCAAGGTGTCGATATTGTGTGTCAACAATAAGGTGCGCAGCCCCATCCGTGCCGCTGCTAAGGCCGCTTCTGTCCCGGCGTGGCCACCGCCCACCACAATGACCGCAAAACGTTCCGGGTATAACATCGCATCATCCTTTTGTCGTAAATTCGTAAGTAAACAAGAGATTATCTTAACATAGGTGGCACATTTGCTTCCCGTCGCCTGCGGCATTGCGGTAGGTCAGTCTTAAACCAAGGCTTCCACGCTGTACACCACGCGCAAGCTGTGGGTTTCTCCTGGTAGCAGACTGATGCGATTGTCCAGCGCATTGCCGCTTTCCACACAAACCATGCCTAAATGGCCATCCGGGCCAAAATCGCCCATTTTCTCAGCTTTTTCCACCCCCGGATTCCACACCACAGTAGACTGGCTATTTTGTTTATGAATGCGGATACGCCGCGCCAAACCGGGGTCTTCGATCAAACAATCGGCAGTGGTGTCGAGATACACCCGATCCACTTCGCCGTTGATCACGATGGGGCCGCTCTGCTGCTTTTCCCCGCCGCCTGCCACTTTGTCCACATAACGACAGCCTTCCAAACCCTGGATCGGCGACTGGCGAATGTCGCTGACCGCAAAATAGGTGTGTAGCGCCTCGCCCAGTACAAAAGCCGCGTCGCCCAGATTTTGGGTAGACAACTCAATGCACAATTCACGGCCCACCGTGATAGTGCTGCGCACACTGCTGGGATGTGGCCATTGCGCACGGGTAGCCTCGCTGGGCTGGAGACTCAACACCAACTGGGTTGCGCCATTGTCCAAGGCCGCGCTGCTTTCCACCTGCCAAGGCACGGTGCGGGCGAAACCATGACCGGGAAAACCCGTTTCCGTCTCATGCGGCCCAAACCACGGCCAGCACACCGGCACGCCGCCGCGAATCGACTTGCCTGGGGCAAATTTGGCGTAAGCACTCAACCACAGCACCGGTGGCTGGTCGTTTGGCTGCCAACTCATCACATGACCGCCGCTCAGAGCAATCAGCGCTTGGCCTTGGCTGTTAGCGATTTTCGCCACACACAGACCGCCAGGGCCGTTCTCGAAGCTAAGCTGGCCGGGCACTGCGAAACGGGCGTTAAGAGATTCTGGATGACACATCAGTTTGGACTCCTGAGAAAGTGAGATTTTTTATTGAATGACCGACAAACCACCGCCGTTCACGCGCAGAAAATCCTATCCACAAGTGCGGGGGTTGGTGAATGCTTAGACTGCATCCCATCACAGTTTAAACGCTTTTATAACCCACGGAAAACACAGAAACCGAGGTCACGGCGTTCGGCGTGGTTTTCGCTATGCCGAAGGGTAGCCGCTTGCCCTGAGCGCAGCGTAACATCAGGGATTAAATTGAAAACTGTGCTGGTAGAAAAGTAGCGGCTTGCCGATTCAAAGGAATGAGTGCTATAAGGCAAGTTGGCCTTTAGGAGTTTATCTTATGCGCAGACTGACCCACTATTTGTTCCTCATTTTGCTGGCTGGCTCACTGACAGCCTGTATTGCACCGCCGCCGTCCAGCCCTTCCATCACGGTTGACGCCCAGGTTGAAGCCGCTCAGGAAACCGCCAAGGCCGCCGCACCTGCACCCAGCGGCAGCGTCGCCGACAGCACTGTCACCAGGGGTCGTGCGGGCTTGGCAACCGCCTGGGGCGAAGATCAACGGGCACCCACGCATAGCGTGTCTTTCACCGCAGCTGATCCCAATCATCCCAGTCTCCTTGCCCAAATTTATTACAACGACACGATGGGCACGCAGGCAATGGCGAATAACCAGGTGGCTTTAAGTCGTCAGTGGTTTAATTTAGCCAACAATTTGGTGGCGGTGGCCCTATTAGATAATCAGCAGCAGCCGTGGCCTGGTGCCAATCAGGCGGGCAGACTGTTAGTGAGTGGTACGGCGGGTGAAAATTACATCATTGCCGTGCGTAACCAAAGCCAGGCACGCTTAAAAGCCCTGTTGTCAGTCGATGGCTTGGATGTGCTGGACGGCCAGCCTGCGGCGTATCACAAGGGTGGGTATATCATCAGTCCTGGCAATACGTTGATGGTCAGAGGTTTTCGGCGCGATCAAGAAACGGTGGCAGCCTTTCGTTTCAGCGGCGTGGATGAGAGTTACGTGGCCAAGCGTTATGGCGACACCAGTCATGTCGGCGTGATTGGCATCGCTTTGTTTCATGAAGCGGGTAGCGTGTTCGGCCCAGATTGGGCAGAAATCGAACGCCGTCGCCGCGCCGATCCCTTTCCGGGTAATTTTGCCAGCCCGCCACCGCCCTAAAAACAAGGTTTGACGAAGCACTATGCGGTGCGTTCCCTTCGACTCCGCTCAGGGAACGGAGAAAGTTGCACGCGGCGTAAGATTAAGCTTGGTAATTGCTGGAGGCCACGTCGCCGCCTACCCCGGTCCAGTTGGTGTGGAAAAATTCACCTCTGGGCCGGTCGATGCGTTCATAGGTGTGGGCACCAAAATAGTCGCGCTGGGCTTGTAACAAATTAGCAGGCAAACGCGCGCTACGATAACCATCGTAAAAGGCCAGTGCGGCGCTGAATGCGGGTGTGGGTATCGCCAATTCGACGCCCAACATCACCGCCTGCCGCCAACCCGCCGCCGCCCGCTGGATTTCATCGGCAAAAAAATCGTCCAACAGCAAATTCTCTAAGCTGGCTTGCTGGCTGAATGCGGTCTTGATGTTGCCCAAAAACTGACTGCGAATAATACAGCCGCCACGCCACATCAGCGCGATGTCGCCGTGATTTAATTGCCAGCCGTATTCCTGAGCGGCTTCGCGCAACAACATAAAGCCTTGTGCGTAGGAAACGATTTTAGCGGCATACAGCGCATCGTGAATCGCCGCAATCGCCGCCTCGCGCTCGCCGCGAAAGGCCACTGGCGGTGCGCCAAGACGCACCGCCGCCCGTTCGCGCTCGGCTTTACGCGCCGACAGGCAACGGGCAAACACCGCTTCCCCAATCAGCGTCAACGGCACGCCCAGTTCCAGCGCGTTAATGCCAGTCCATTTGCCGGTGCCCTTTTGTCCAGCGGCGTCCAGAATGTGATCGAGCAACGGGCTGCCATCTGCATCCCGCACTCCAAAAATATTAGCCGTGATTTCAATCAAATAAGAGTCCAGCACGCCTTGATTCCAGGTGCTAAATACCTGCTGCAAGGCGCTGGCATCCAAGCCCAAACCCACGCTGAGCAAATGATAAGCCTCGCCGATCAACTGCATATCGCCGTATTCGATACCGTTATGCACCATTTTCACATAATGCCCGGCTCCGCCCTCGCCGACCCACTGGCAACAAGGCGTATTATCTACTTGTGCCGCAATCGCTTGAAAAATCGGGCGCACCGTGGCCCAAGCCGCAGGATTACCGCCTGGCATGATCGACGGCCCATGACGTGCGCCCTCTTCACCGCCAGAAATGCCGGTGCCGATGTACAAAATGCCCTGTTCGGCCAGCAGGAGATTGCGACGCTGCGTGTCGGTAAACAAGGAATTGCCGCCGTCGATAATCACATCGCCGGTTTGCAGCAACGGCAGCAACTGCGCGATCAGATCATCGACAACCCGACCGGCCTTGACCATTAACATCACCCGACGGGGCGGCGTAAGCGTGGCAACCAGTTGCGCCAGGGTGTGACACCCAATCACTGGCGTATGAGCCGCCAAGCCCGCCACAAATTCATCCACTTTACTGGTGGTTCGGTTATAAACCGCCACGGTAAAACCGTGATCAGCCATGTTGAGCACTAAATTTTGCCCCATCACGGCCAGCCCAATCAGACCAATATCCGCTGTTCCCATGATTTTTGCCTCGTTGTGGTGAACACTTCAAATAAAATAACAGGATTGCGGTAAAAATGATGTAACTACCTGTCCCTCTCATCACTGGCATTAAGTTAAGCGGTTTGCCTGGAGTGCCAAACCGTAGACTTGCCCTGAGCGTAGTCGAAGGGTTGGCACACAACACGGGGTTTTGGGCGTCGTGTCCTGCGGGGCACAGCACCACGTGAGCGCCGCAAACACACGCGACGCTATGCCAAACTACGGTTTGGCACTCCTCTCATTTGCCTGCTCACGACGCATCAATAAATGTAAAGTCTCGGTTAAAACAGGAAACGTCGCAATCATCGGCTCACGGCACTGCATTAAAAATTGGTAGTGGTATACATGTAGTGCTTTTTGCTTTTGGTACCCGCATTCTTGCGTGGTCATAGCACTACATGTACAGGACTACCCAAATGGCGAAATACCCCGGCGATTTCGGCGGGGTCAAATCCATAATAGCCGCGCATGACCCATTCCAATTCCAGCAGGACGGTTTTTCATACCATCAGCGGTTCACCGGACTCCAGTAGAATGCGCGCCGCCTCATGCTGTTTTTGCGCTTCCGCGTCGCTTTGGTCTTGGACGTAATAACGCGCCAGGACATTGGTATCCAGACCAATCATTTACGCAATACGCTGGCCGGATCGAAATCTGCTGGAACCGCCCGCCGTCGGCTTTTCAACATGCCAAAGCCGCCCGTTGGAGTTTCCGTGGAAGCTGGTTTTACCCGCAACTCCACATGGTCGCCCACGATCTCGACTTCGAGTTGGCTGCCTTTCTGTATCCCCAACTGTTGGCGAACGGTTTGGGGGAGCGTGATTTGTCCTTTACCGATGACGGAAACTGTGGTCATAGATTTATCTCTGCATTGATTCACTGATAGTTGTTCAGTGTACATTATTTCACGGCCACCATTGCTTAACATCCAGGATAGCTTTTTTTAATGCAACAACCTCTCTCTCATTATGCGTGAGATGTTTTATTGAAAATAAAACATGATTAGCCGATTCGAGTAATTCATGTCTATTTTTTGGGTTTATATAAGATAATAATTTTTCCCAATAATTATAACTAAATAGCGTTGGCTTGTTAATAAAAAATGACATAAATGCATTAATCTTAGAATCCTTCCCTATGCTATCAATAGAATCTAATTCTGTAAAATACTTACCATGAAAATCTTCATAATCAGCTAAATAAGGAGCCAATTCGCCTAGTATTTTTCCTTTATTCCATTCATACTTCATAGACATGGCAACATCAAAGCCATCATATATAATCTTAGTTCTTTCGTTATTTCCCATGTATGGCGTTAGAGAACATAATGTAACAATCCTAATCCGTTCATCTTTTATATTTTTTGTAATAGTTATCATTCTTTCAAGCAAGTCAGGACAGTATGATAGCCTGCAAGAAATTCTTTTTATAATATAAGAAATTTCATGGTCATTTTTTGCATTTTCAACAGATTTCAATTCACCAAGATCAAGCCAGCGCCACATAAAAATAGGAAGATTATACTGTCTAATATCGGAGGATTTATCAGCAGAAAATAGACTTACTGCATTATCATGTTTTTCATCATCGGATATTGACAAGGATGAATTCAATGCCAGCATTAGAATTTCATGTTTTTTGTGTCCAGATAATGATTCTGCAAGCCAACACAACGCGGTAGCCATGTCATTTTTGTTCTCAAATGAACGGGCTAACTCTATGGATGTATTAAATAATTCAGGATGCAAATGTAAATATTTGGATAAATTAATCAATGCTGATTTCTGTCGATAAACACAATCAAATGATTTCGTTATTTTAAGCGCCCTGGCAAGAATGGCTTTGTCATTTCCTATATGATTAAAAATACATATTAAACAATCTCTTTCAAATGAATTGTTTTCAATTTCTTCTGCCAAGTCTATGACTCTATTAAAAATATTTTCATATCCTGTGGTTATTCCTGCAATATAACATAGCGCGTCACTACGTTCCTTCTCGTCAAGGATATTCTCTATTCTATCTAGTGTTTTAGACAATAAATCAATCTTTTGCTCTTCTTTAGGTAAGAATGTAATCAAAGTTTTTGCTTCATATTGGTCTAAATTTCTAGTTAAAATATCCATGAAATGAGAAAATATTTTATATCTATATTCATTCCAGGAAGTTTTTAAATTACGCATCCACTCATTTATATTGTTATCTAAAGCTGTATGGTCAACATATTTGTCCAGCGATTCAATCAGCAAGTCAGGAAAATTCTCAATATTACAGCATGTATAAATCAAAGAAGGCATTAGCAAGGATATATTATATTCCCCTTTTTGAATGCCCACAGCGTCTAATATGGTATTGCAGATTATTTTTTCTCTTAAAATACAAAGAGATAGAATCATCTTTAAAAAGGAATATATTGTTTCATTTTTGGCCGAATCTTTTTTTTCTAAATCTTTTTTTATTATTCCAAACGCATGACTAACTAGATCAACCTGCTCCCCAGACCGTAGGTTAATTAGTATAATACTATCCGTTAAATTTATAATATTTGAAATTGAATAAATTATCTCTAAGGCTTGCTGAAATAGAACCGTGTTATTATATAGTTTTGTTTTATAGACAAATAATGAAATAAAACGAGAAATCTGGAAATCATTTTTAATTGTCCTGGCTATATCAATAGCATACGATACGCATTCTGGATACATTCCAAAATATTCAGAAATATCTGTTAGCACATGGGCGCGTCGCCACTCATCTTCAATATTTTCCACCGACTGCAATATTAAAATAATCACATCCTTGCATAAGTCGTTTTTTAATGCTATATCTCGCAGGGTTGAATATACTGAAATATCATATGTATAACTTTTTGTTAAACCAATCACCTTTTTTAACAGTTCACATCTGTCTTTACCAGAAATGAAATCAGATAGCTGAATTAGACACTCGGCCTGTCTTGTTGGCTCGCTAAACTGCCATGCCATAGCCAACCCTTTGCGAAGAGGCCATATATTTTCTCTAACTAATTCAACTACTAATTTTTCAGATAAATTATTACATAATGAAAAAATACTACATCTAATTAACTCGCAACGTATTTCAGACGACAAGAGCATTTCACCGCGTCTGCCAGGTTCACATTTTCTATTCCAGGCTTGTATTGCTATTTGTATATTTTTTAAATCATCAAGAAAACCACCGTATGCACCGTCATAAGTCTCCCACGCAAACGGCCATCCCCGCTGCAACAAGGGCAAATAATGCCTATCCAAAGCCTCCCGCTCCGGTAACTCCGCCGCCCGCACATGCGCCACATACTGTTGCAACAAATACGGCGGGCATTCCTCCGGCTTCAAATCGCCGCTATTCAGCCGCGCCACGGTATCCGCGCCCCAATCCAAAAACGCCTGAGTGAGTTGCGCCAAGTGCTTGGGCTGGTTTTGCGCCAATTCGTCGCGGAAATAATCGCGCAGACGGGGATGAATCAGGGTTACGCCCAGGTTTTCGCCCTCGCCGCTGCGGGCAATCAAGCGTTGCGCGGCGTCGAGCATGACGCGCAGCGTCTGATTGCTCCAGGGGTGAGCCAGGCGTTGCAGCAGCGGTGTCAGTTCTTTGTCAACATGCAGGGGCGCATGGGCAAGCGCCAGGACTTGCAGCAGTTGAGTAAATTGCGCGGCCAGCTCCTCGAATTCGCGGCGGCTGGCGGCGAGGTTTTCCGCTTGCCAGACGCTTTTCTGATCCTCCAGCCAGCGTTTGAAAAAGCCGCTGAAACCGGGCTTGAGTTGGCTGAGTGCGGGCGCATCCAGGTCGGGACGGCTTTGATGTTCTTTCCAAAGCGTCACAAGCCACAAATACAGCAGTAGCGGATCGCCCTGGTCGGTGAGGCGGTAGAGTTCGGCAGTGAAATCCTCTTTGTCGGCCAGTTGGTCTAGCGGCTTGCCGAGTTGGATGACGGCCTCGGCCATAGCGATTTGAGCGAGAGTGTGGAGTTCCAAGATCGTAGCGCAAGCCGTAGTTTGCTTGTGCCAAGCTACGGCTTGGCACTCCAGGTCTTGCAGCCACGCCTGTCCGTTGTCGTGCCCCGGCTTGTGGCGGGCAGAAACCAAAATCAACAGGTTAGGCGGAATCTCGCGGGGCAGGATTTCGCGCAGAATCCAGCCGTTGATCGCCTCGTCCAACGCATCCACTACCAGCAGCCAGCGATTTTCCGGGCGTTTTCTGATTTCTTCCCAGCCTTGCGCCAGCTTGTCACGGTAGTCATCGCTGTCGGGCTTGGCTTGCGGCGGAAATTCCAGGTCAGGGAAATCGTCGCACAAGGCGGAATGCAACAGGCGCAAGCCGTCTATCTCGTTGGCGGTCTGGAAGCGAATGCTGAGGGGGAAGAAAAGCACGGAGTAAGGGAGAACCTCCCTTTGCGGGAGGTTATTCCTGGCCAGCACCCGTGCCAGCCAGTGCAACAGCAGGGCGGACTTGCCGCGCCCCGCGCCACCGGAGAGCAACAGCAAGCGCTGTTTGTCCTGCGCCAGCCAGGTATCCAGTGCTTGCAGCGATTCGTCACGCCCGACAAAGGGAATCGGATTGTCTGGGCGGGTGGCGTAGCTGCCGATGAACTCGGTTATCCGCCCGCGCAAGCGGAATTGCTGCGAGCGGTAGCGGGTATTTGCCCAGGCCAGCAGAAAATCCAGCGGACGGGCTGGATCAAGAGGCGGCAATTGCGGACGCGGCGGCAGCGGTGGAAACTCAATGGCATCAATAATTCCCGTCAACCGCGCATAGTCTTGGTCTTGTTGTTGTTCCGCATAGCGTAGCAACAGAATCGCTTGCTCGGCTTGCGAAACCTTTTCTGGCACATGCGAAGGATGCAGGCCATACCGCGCCATAACTTCCTGGAAGTGGCCGGAAGGCAGATTTTTCAGGCGTTCAAGAAGGTCGGTTTGCATGGAAAAGTTCAGAAAAGTTCAATGGCGTGGTTCTTGGTAACTATCTGCCCCCTCACGCTAACACGATGGGTCGCAGTAAAAACAACTCTTTTCAAGGTAGCGAACACATTCAAGTTCTGCTTGCGCAAAGTAGAAATCATCGACTGGAGCTTTAGCGCATCAGGTCGAGATTTTGGATGATGTGGTCGATGGCTACACGCGACTCTGCTGAGACTTCCATGAACATAAAACCGGTGCGATACAGTTCTGGATTGATGGCAATCCAGCGGCTGCGTGCTGAAAATTGTATGCACTCGTGTTCGCCTTCGTCCGTTTTATACACCAGTGCGGAGCGCAAATCTTCGACTTTGATTTCTAAGGCGTATTTTTTCCCAAGCTCGATACATTGCTGACTGAACAGCATAATGCCATCCGTGGTAATATCGGCGAGATGCCCCAATATCTCACCCTTATCTAAGTCATACACCGGCAAAAATAATAATAATTCCCGTCGCTTGCTGCGTCTGCGTTCTTTCATGTCTGATTCTTTCACCGCACTCGCCTGTGTGTATTATTTAGTTTAGCAAGAAACACGCAAAGCCCCGTCACCCAGTAGTCAGCAGGAGCCTTTGCACCAAAGAGTAGACCAGCAACGCCTACTGCTGCCTGTCGGTTATTATAAGCCCCCTTTTTTGGGAAATTAAAGCGATAAAACAGACTATTATGACAAATGGTGCATGGCATAAATTCTGCTGTCGTTCTAACATCAAGCAGGTAAAACGCCAGCGCCGTACCCAAGAGGCATGGCTTCCCTAATATTTTCAGCGACATGGTAGAATCTGACGCAGATGGACATTTTACCCACTTATCTCACCCGGCTCATCCAGCATTTTCAAATCCTAGACCGTGGCATTCTTTTGGCGCAACAGATGCGCGGTCTACATTTGGATGACATCTATGTCCCGTTGACTGTGCGCATTGAAGCGGGCATCACCGATATACCCGATAATATCAAGGACTTGGAATTACACCGCCAGCTACTCAAAGCCCAAGAAGGGCAAGAAGGCGGTATGGAATGGTTGGGGCGCGACCGCTACCCCACCCAAGCCGAAAGCGGTTTAAGCACGGATTTGCTGTGGAAACGTGGTCAACACTGGGTGTTGCTGGGCACACCTGGTGCGGGTAAGACGACTTTGCTACAGCATCTCACCCTCACCCATGCTCAGGCACTACACAGCGGCGTCAACGTGCGCTTGCCGATTTATGTCAGCTTAGAACGCTTTGGACGGGTCTGGCAAGCCAATCCTGCTTGGACCATCAATAACGCCCTGAGCCAGTATCTGGAGCAGATGGGGCCGATCTTTGCGTTTCAGACGCCGGAAGACAACCATCAGCTATTCGCAGCCTTGCATCAAACGCTGTCTGAACGCCGCGCCCTGTTGCTGTTTGATGGACTGGACACCATCCACGATGCCGCTTTGCGGGCGCGCAGTGGCGAGGCGATCAATGCGCTGCTACAACATTATCCGGGCAATCGCTGCCTGCTGACCGCCCGTCCCATCAGTTATCAACCCGGTTTATTGGGTGCCAGCTTTCGCATGGCCAGCCTGGAGCCGTTTAACAGCCGCCAAATTCATCAGTTTTTCCAGCAGTGGTTGCGGGCGATGGAGAAACAAAAAGCCAGCACCAGCCCGCAAGTGGCCCAGGATGCGGGTGCCTACATGCAGATTATTCGGCAAGCCAGCGCCTTCGTCACTGAACTCGAACAACGCCCTGGCATTTGCGAATATCTGCGCAGTCCGCTGCTGTGTACCCTGATGGGGATGATTCAGCAGCAAATCGGCAGCCTGCCCGAACATCAAGTCGATCTCTATCGGCTCTACATCGAAACCTTTATTCACCACTGGCTGCTCTATCAAACTGAGCAAAACGGCACGCATATTCTGCTGACTCAGGCGGAGATTCAGGGCGCACTGGAAGAAATTGCCCTGTATTTACAACAACATCATGCCGAAAATCACGGTCCGGCCCGTTTGTTGGAACAAGTGGCGCATCATTACTTGATGGAACAGCATCAGTTAAGCGACGCCGACGCGCAAGCCAAAGCGGTGCAGTTGCTGGCTTTAGTGCGCTTGGACATGGGGCTGGTGGTGCATTTTGGCGAAGAAGAATACGGCTTTTTCCACTTGGCTTTTCAAGAATACCTGGCCGCTTGTGCGATGACCCGCGACCCGCAGCGGATTGCCTATTACCTCAAACATTATTTGTTTAACCCGCACTGGCAAGGCATCGTCCGTTTAGCCGCCGCCCACCAAGGAATGTTGGATGAATCGCTGGGCAGCGCGTTTATTGCCACGATTCAGCGTTATCCGCATCCGCGTGAAGCGGATATGCACTACGCTTTTCGGATCGCCTTCCAATGTTTGCGCGACACCTGCGTCTCTTTTCAAACCGCCGATCTGATGTTTCAAACCGGGGTACATCTCTATTTGACCAGCCCGGTACTGCAACCGGCTTTGAATCGCTTGCTCAGAAACAGCGACAATTTACGCTATAACCCGCAAGCGATCACGCCCTTGTTTGCCGCCATCGACCACAGCGAACCGGCGATTCGCGCTAAAACCGTCGAATTATTGGGCAATTTGCGCGACGCCAGAGCGGTGCCGGTGCTGTTGGAACGCCTGGAGAGCGACAGCCATGCCCTGGTGCGTGGGCACGCTGCCGAGGCTTTGGGACAATTTCAAGAACCGCGTACTGTGCCGATTTTGTTGCGCAGTTTGCGTGACGACAAATCATTTTTCGTGCGTCACTGTGCCACGAAAAGTTTGGCGATGATACGTGACCCGCAGGTGTTGCCGAGTTTATTACAATCGCTACGTGATGAAGACCCGGTGATTCGTTCCCGCATCGCCGAAGCGCTGGGTCATCTGGGCAACGAACAAGCGGTGACTGAACTGCTGAAAGTCCTCAGCAAAGACACCCAAGCCACCGTGCGCTGGCGGGCTGCCGAAGCGCTGGGCAACTTAAAAGACCCCGCTGCGATGGCTCCCTTGCTGCAAACCCTGCAACAGGAAAGCAATCCAGTGGTACGCGGGCGAGCTGCCGAAGCGCTGGGCTATTTTCGCTCAGACACCGTGCTGGCGGGTCTGCTCAACGCCTTGCAAACCGACAGTTTTCCTGCCGTGCGCTGGCGCGCCGCCGAATCTTTGGGCTACTTACAAGACAGCAGCGCCGTGCCTGCGTTACTCAATGCCTTGCGCAAAGACAGCGACAACGCCGTGCGCTGGAGTGCCGCCAAAGCACTCGGCCAAATTAAAGAACCCAGTGCCGTCAGCGACTTACTCGAAGCCGTGCGCGCCGACCTGGATTCCTGGGTACGTTGGAGCGCTGCCGAGGCACTCGGACAATTACACGATGAAACCGCCGTGCCGGTGTTATTACAAGTCTTGCAGTACGACAAATATCCCTCGGTACGCGGCAAAGCCTGTCAAGCCTTGGGCTATTTGCACGAACCCATCGCCTTACCAGCCTTGTTTGCAGCGGCCCAGAACGCTCAGTCAGCCAGTGTGCGCGGTTATGCGGCGGAAGCCTTGGGCCACTTACAAGACCCCAGTGCGCTGATTCCTTTGATGGAAGTCTTGGGCAATGACACAGAAGCCACCGTGCGTTGGTACGCGGCGGATGCGCTCGGCAATCTTAAAAATCCAGCGGCGGTGCCCGCCCTGTTGGCGGCGCTACGCGAAGACAGCGATCTCAATGTGGCTTGGCGCGCCGCACAAGCACTAGAACTCATTGACTTAGGCTGCTTATTGTTATAAACAGCGCTCTTTGACACCACGCATCCAGCATCACCCAGCGGGCCACGAGTGGCCCGCTTTTTTAGGTTATAACGCAGCCCAAAGGAAACTCTCATGTATCCACCTCTGTCCCTCCCGGTCGCCCTGCGCGGTCTCCCCTCCTGGTTGCTGCTGACGGGCTTGGGCACTGTACCGTTGACGGGATTAGCCAGTGACGCGGCAACCCGGTGGATTCCCCACTTGGCCCAGGAAACGGCAGCGCCCGGCTGGAGTTTTGGGGCGGGCGGGCGTCTGGAAACCGCTATCATTCCAGAGCTGGGTCTTAACGGCGACACCCTGCCAATCCTAGGCTATCACGATGAAAACCTGTATTTCTACGGAGCCGCCTTAGGTGCGCACTTGTGGGCTTACGACGGACTCAAACTGGACTTCATCGGCCAATTTCGTTTTGATGGCTATAAAAACGATGACAGTCCGCTACTCAATGGCCTGCGCGAACGCAAAAACACCGTGGACGCGGGGCTAGGCTTGAGCTACGCCAGCCCGTACGGAGATTTGCGCTTGGAGGTCGTCGGCGACACGATGCGCCGTCATCAGGGGGTAGAAGCCAGTCTGTCGCTCAGTCGTCGCTACGCTTGGCGGCGCTTTTTACTGGAACCTTATCTGCAACTGGACTGGCAAAGCGACAAGCTGGTGAACTATTACTACGGCGTCAGCGCTGCCGAAGCCCGCCCCGACCGACCGGCTTACCAAGCCGAAGCGGCGTTTAATCCCCAATTGGGTTTTAACACCTTGTATCGCCTCAGTAAAAACCAACGGCTGTTAGCCAATATCGGTTTAACCAGTCTGGGCAGCGGTATTGGCGACAGTCCGCTGGTGGATACGCGCCTCCGCGCCTCCGCCTTTTTAGGTTATAGCTATGATTTTGGAAGCTATTTACAGCAGAGCCAGCCCGACACCCTATTGTCCTTAGGCTCGCCCTCGGACGCTTGGACGATCCGGGTATTTGGCGGTTTGGGCACCGACACCAATCTTGCCCAAATTCTGCTCGGTCAATGGGGCGACACCACGCCCGATGAACAAAGTATCGTCGGGGTAGAAATCGGCAAACCTTTAGTGGAAGATTTCAACGGTTGGCCGGTGGACTTTGTGTTAAAAGCCGGGGTGATTCGTCACTTTGAACGCGGTAGTCAAGCCGATTTCAATCAATATAATCTAGGCGTTAAGCTGTATTACAAAGGCTTTCCTTGGCGCGAACGGCTGCGCACGCGGGTGAGCCTCAGCCACGGTTTATCTTATGCCGAACAAGTGCCAATGATGGAACAAGCCGAGGCACGCGACCAACAAGATGAAACCGCCAATTGGTTGTATCACACCGATGTGGGTTTGGATTTGAACTTAGGCGATTTGTTCAGCACGAAATCCCTGGAAAATTGTTATGGCGGGATTGGTGTGTCACACCGTTCCGGGATGTTCGGTGCCGTAGAATTATTTGGTCGGATTTACGGGGGTTCTAATTACAACACCTTGTATATGGAATGTAAAATATAGGTGAGAGGTAACACTTACAAGATATGACCACCTAAACTCAGAATTTAACCTGACGCAACACTTAAAAACACCACACAAAAATCACAAAAGACACAAACACTGGTGTCCGTTTGTGCCACTTGTGTTCTTTTGTGTTATTTTAGTCGTTGCGTCACATTATTCAGAAGATAGTCCTGTACATGTAGTGCTATGACCACGCAAGAATGCGGGTACCAAAAGCAAAAAGCACTACATGTATACCACTACCCCCGTTCCAACGGGCAGGCACGAGAAATAACCCCAAACCAGGATAATTCCATGAAGACTTCCCTTTTTTGGCCTTTGTCCTGCGTGGCGGCACTGTCCGCCATGCCGGTTGAAGCGGCCTATTGGTCTAGCTACGAGCGCCTGGAATGGGGCAGCCGCAACGCCGACAGCTTTTATTGCCTGGATATTTTGGACAGCCAGGGCAAGATGTTGCGCCAAGCGGTGGCCTGCGGCGAAGGCTTGCATTCTTACTCGCCGCGTGTTTTAGACCTCGCGCCCGGCGAGTACCGCTGGAAAGCCTGGTCGGCGTCGGCGCGGGAATATGGCGCGGCGCAACCGGGCTTTGAAGGCGGCTTCACGATTCCGGCGTATTATTCCGCCGCCGCCCGCGTGACTTGGGGCAAGCGCGGCAATGACACGTTTTATTGCGTGGATGTGGCGCAACGGACTTCCGAAGGGCTGCAAATTCTCCACCGCGCCGCTGCTTGTGGCGAAAATCTGCATACTTGGTCGCCGCTGCATGTGAATCTCGCGCCGGGCAGTTACGAATGGTTTACGTGGTCGGCGTCGGCGCAGGATCATCTCAACCTCGGCGATAGCGCGAATCAAGGCTTGCACGGCTGGATTACGGTAAGCGCCACCGGCTCCAGCGAGAATCTGTTGGAATGGCAGCGCCGCAATGGCGACGCTTATTACTGCCTGGATATTTTCGACAGCCAGGGCAACATGGCTCGCCAAGCCGCTGCTTGCGGTGACGGCTTGCACAGCTACGCGCCGCGTGACTTGAATCTCCCTGCTGGCGACTACCGCTGGAAAGCCTGGTCGCCCTCGGTCAAGGATTATTTCGGGGCGCAACCGGGGTTTGAAGGCGGGTTTCACTCCAGCGGTTGCGGCCTGCCGTACCGTTCCGACGCCACCCAGGTGCAATGGGGCTGCCGCGACCAAGACCGCTTGTATTGCCTGGATTTATTCGACGCCAATGGCGCAAGCATCGCCGCGCCGCTGATTTGCGGCGAACACATGCACAGTTTTATCCCGCAACACCTGCAAAGCCGCAATCTGCCCGCCGGAACTTACCGCTGGAAAGCCTGGTCAGCCTCGGCGCGGAATTACGGCGCGGCGCAACCGGGCTTCGAGGGTGAGTTTTACTGGCAGCCGCCCGCGCCCATCACGCCCACCGCGAATGCGGAATGGCAGGCGGAATTTCCCCGCGCTCCCATCTACAGCCTGGATTTGGACAACAACGGCGAGTTGTGGCTGGGAACCTATGGCGGGGTAGAACGCCGTGGCCGCGACGGTAGCTTGCAACAAGTCATTCCGGCCAGCAGCGGCGGCTTGCCCTATCCCGCCGTGACCAACGCGCAAATGGACGGCAACGGCGAACTGTGGGCTGGCAGCCTCAAAGGCTTGGCGCATCGCCGCGCTGACGGTAGCTGGGAAGTGTTTGATTCCAGCAACAGTCCTTTGCCGAACTATGACATTGCCGGCGCTACGCCGATCCGCGCCGTGGCCGCTGATCCCAGAGGCGGCGCGTGGGTTGCGACTTATGCCCATAGCCAGGGGCAAGCCTTGCCGCCGTACCAAAACCTGTACAACTACCCCGGCCATTTGTTCTATTACGACGGCCACGGCAATTGGCAAGCCATTGATATTTCAGCGTCGCCGCTAAAAGATTCGTTTGGCGCGAGCGATACCAAGCTGTTCTTTCTGGCGGCGGACGGCATGGGCGGCGTCTGGATTGGCGGGCGCAGTTTTTACTGCAATTTCCGCTGCTACAGCGCTCCTGACAACGAAGGCGGGGTGGCGCATTATGACGGACGCGGCAACTGGCAATTGTTCACCCCCGCCAATTCCGGCATTCCCGGCTATAACGTCGGCGGCCTGAGCAGCGACGGCAACGGCGGGCTGTGGGTGGCGGTGAATAAATACGGCAGCGTTGACCGAACCGCGATCACGCCCAAACACGGGATTGCCCATTATCAGAACGGCGCGTGGCAAACCATCGAACTGCCCTGGCAGCAGGCGTGGATAGGCATACTCGCGATTGCTGGCAACCGCGACGAGGCATGGATCGCGATGCCGGGAGAAGGCGACAACAGCTATCAAATCGCCCACTATAATGCGCAAGGCCAGTGGAATCTGCTGAACCGCCCTGATACCGGATCGCCGCTGACGCCAACCGCCCTCATCACTCAAGTCTTGGCGCAAGGCGAGCAACTCTGGATGGGAAGCCAGTACGACGCCATTGCCTGGCATGACGGGCAACGCTGGCAACGCTATGGCCTAGCATCGCCGCTGCTGGACACGGAACATAGCTTGCCGGCGCAAAGCGTTTCCTCTCTGCTGCCCAATCTGGATGGCAGCCTGTGGGGAGCCTCTGGCCTACAATTGGCCTATTTCGATAGCAGCCGGGTCTGGCGTTTTCAAGCCTTGCCGCTACAAGACAGCCTCGGCCCCAGCGCCAAGCTGGCTGCCGGCCAAAACGGCGGGCTGTGGTTTGCCAGCCAGAGCGAACTTGGCCTGCGCACCGCCGATGGCCGGATACAAGCCTATTATAAAGCCGGAGAATCGCCGCTGCTGCGGGATATTTCGGCCTTCGCCGGAGAACCGCGTGGCGGTGTCTGGCTAGGCAACCGCGCTGGCGAGATTCAATACACTAATGGCCGCAATTGGCAAGCCACTAATCTGGCGGATCGCCTGACGCCGAACTCGGCGGGCATTCAATCCCTGGCGGCAGACGGCGATGCGCTGTGGGCTGGGACGCAAGGGCATTTGATTTGGCATGACGGCAAACAGGAATGGCGTGTCCTGCCGCTGCCGGCGGAGCTTGCGAGTTCTGCCGATACCCCGCTGTCCCTATTGCCCGACGGCCTGGGCGGCGTATGGCTAGGCACGAATTTCTCCGGCCTGTTGCACTACGACGGGCGCAGCCAGTGGTTCAAGTGGGAAGGCAATCCACTTAACTCCCTCCTTAGCATGAATAATATCAACGCCTTATCCCATGCCAGCGATGGCAGCCTGCTGGTCGGCCAGGGCGGCGGTTTTACCCGGCTGCGGTTCCGCTAAGGAATGAGGATTTAATAACTCCAGAAACTCGATAGTCCTGTACATGTAGTGCTATGACCACGCAAGAATGCGGGTACCAAAAGCAAAAAGCACTACATGTATACCACTACCAGTCAGAATAACTGACCCTTAACCCCATGAGCGATGCTGTTATGTGTGATTTCAATGCCCTTGCTACCCCCGGTGTACAGGGATTGCAACCTTATCAACCTGGCAAACCAGTTGAAGAACTCGAACGCGAATATGGTATTAAAAACGCCATCAAGCTGGCTTCTAATGAAAATCCGCTCGGCCCCTCGCCGCAAGTCTTGGCCGCGTTACAAGCCTGTTGTACTGCTGAGGGGATTGCCCGTTATCCAGATGGTGCAGGTTATCGCTTGAAACAAGCGCTGGCGCGGCATTATGGGGTTACAGCGGCAGGCATTACCCTGGGTAACGGCTCAAACGATGTGCTGGAAATCATCGCCCGCACCTTCGTCACCCCCGCCCAGGCGATCTTGTTTTCCCAACATGCGTTTGCGGTGTATCCGTTGGCAGCCCAAGCGATAGGCGCGGCGATGCAGATCACGCCAGCCAAACACTGGGGCTACGATTTGGAAGCCATGCAAGCCCAAATCGACGCCAGAACCCGCTTGATTTTTATTGCCAATCCCAACAACCCCACCGGCACTTGGGTCGGCAAAACCGCCTTGCGCCGCTTTCTCGACGCCGTGCCTGGCAATGTGTTGGTGGTGTTGGATGAAGCCTACGTGGAATACGTTGATGATCCTGACTATCCCGACGCTTTGGCCTGGTTGCCCGATTATCCCAATCTCATCATCACCCGCACTTTCTCAAAAGGCTATGGTTTGGCCGGGTTGCGCGTCGGTTATGCCATTTCCAGCCCGCAGATTGCAGGCTTGCTCAACCGGGTGCGTCAACCCTTTAATGTCAATAGCTTGGCTTTAAAAGCGGCGGAAATTGCTTTAGCAGATCGCGCCCATCTGGCCAAAGCCGTGGCTTTGAATAAAGCCGGTATGCAGCAATTTGTCAGCGCTTTTACCCAATTGGGTTTGCGTTATATTCCCTCGGTGGGTAATTTTATTTGTGTAGACACCGGTTGGCCGGGTTTAGAGATGTATGAAGCGTTGTTACGCGCTGGCGTGATTGTGCGCCCAGTGGTGAATTACGGATTGCCCACTCATTTGCGGATCAGTATTGGCTTAGAACAGGACAATGCCCGCTGCATTGAGGCTTTGAAAAAGCTGTTGTAATCCTCAGAGTTTTAACGATAGCGCGGGGCGATGCGCTGAGCCTGTCGAAGTGTTCCGTCCCCGCGATTTTCTGTTCCCACGACTGCATTCAATCTAACCCACAGCACTTTTTATATTTCTTCCCACTGCCGCAAGGACAAGGTTGATTGCGACCGATTTTGCCAGCGGTTTGATTAATTTGAGCAAGTGCAGGCAAACCAGTTTTACGAGGCACTTTTTGTAAAGTTTGTTCACGCAGCAAACGGATGCCTTGGGCAAATTCGGTTTGTGCGGCGGTGTAAAGTTGTTCTTTATCGGCAAGAATACAACGTTTAAAGAAAGTAATCGCTCGCACCAAATCCGCTTGTACGCCAATGCCGCGTAAATAAGCCAAGCCCAAATAATAAGCTGCCCCTGGATGATTTTGAACATCCGCCAGTTGTAGCCATTCCAAAGCTTGCCCTAAGTTTTTTTCGACTAAAAAACCATTAGAATAATATTTGAACAACACCACTTGGGCGTCAGCATCGCCTCCGTGTGCGGCTTGGCGATACCAGTGTAAAGCCTGGGCTTCGTCGCGGGCGACACCCAAGCCGTGGTGATACAGATGGGCCAATTTGAATTGGGCGGAGGGATAACCCGCCAATGCGGCTTTGTGGGCGTAGTAAAAGGCTTCATCCAGGTCTTGGGCCACGCCCAGCCCTTCGTAGTACATTTGCACCAAGCGGTTGAGGGCTTCCAGTTGATCCTGTTGGGCCGCCTTCATAAAGCATTCAAAGGCTTGGGCGTGGTCGCGGGGGCAGCTTTGTTGGCCCAGTTGTCCGGTCAACAAAAATTCGCCCAAGGTGTAAAGCGCGTCGGGGTGGTTGTGGGCGGCGGCTTGGCGAATCAGGTGTTCGGCGCGTTTGCCGTCTTCAGGCAGGCCATCGCCTTGCAACAGCATCAGGCCGAGTTGATACAAGGCAGCGGGGTGTTGATGGCGACTGGCTTTGCCAAACCAGTAAGCCGCGTCGTTGAGCAGGCAACTCAAATCTTCCGGCGGCATTGGCTTAACGGCGTGACCAGCGGGCTGAACTTGGCGGGTGGTGCGAAGATAGCGTTGACGTAGGCTTTCTGCACGCAGGCGAAAAATCATGCCGACTGAGTATTGGGCGTCTGGATCGTCGCGGATCACCGCATCGCCATACAGGGTATCGCTGTGTTGCTGCGCGGGTTCAATAAACACCGGCAGCTGCGCTGCTGGGTGCTGGTGCAGGGTTTCACCCAGCCAACACGCAATTTTGTAAGCCACTTTCAGGCCGAGCAGGGCGCTGTCGATGGCCGCTTTAGCCACGCGCAGGCCACCACCCGGATGCGCCCCTTTATTGCCTTCAACCCGTAGAAAATTCAGTTGTTCTTGCACATGATAGGGCAAGACATTGCGCAAATCCGGGGCGTTGATTTTATCGTAGAGGCTGAGTTGGGCGCTTTGCTTGTCGTCCAGATTAAAATGGCTATACACCAAATCGATGCTGGTTTGGGCGTAAGCGCGCAGCTTGACTAGGCTGTATTCCGGGTCTTCGTAACAATGCCGATACGCCAAGTCATAATGGCGATACAGCGCTGGAGACAAGGCTTGCACATAGCTCAGGTGGCGCTCAGGCATCGCACCGTTCCCCGCACAATCAAGGTTTAGGCGTTGCGCAATGGGCGGGGACTTCCGTGGGCAATTGTTTTTGCTGCCAAGTGCCTTTTTGATAAAACCAGGCTGTTTGTCCCGCGTAAGTCAATTGGCACAGACAATTGACTTCTGCGCAGTGGCCGAGATTACCGGTTTGAATGCCATGCTCAGGCAATAACACATCTCGCATAAACAGCAGATATTTAATCGCATAAGTCGGATAAATCAGCACTTCTGGGTCTTGGCTGCGGTGATAAATCAAAAACTGTCCTTGTTCACGATAGCCCTCTAAATCCCCGGCCAGCCGTTTTTGTTCCTGCGCCAGGGCGCTGAAGTTAGCCGCCAACAACAGCGCAAATCCCAGCCCGCCCAAGGTTTGTCTCCAACGCGGATAGCGCAGCATCCACTCGCCCAGCATCCACACCCAGGCCACCGCCGTCAGCAAAGCGGGTAAAAACAGGTAATAAGTGAAGTGATAGCGGGGAATCCGCCACAGAATCGGCAACAAGGGCAACCACAACACCAGCGTCCAGACCAACAACGGCCAGCCCAAACGACGCGGTGCCCGCCACAACAGGCCCAATACCCCCAACCAAGCCAGCGCCGCCAGTCCCCATTGCCAGGGCGCTGTCCAACCCATTTGTTGGGCATAAATCCAGGGTAACTGTAAAATCTCAGTCCAGCCGGTATGGCCTTCGGAATAAATGGTGGACAAAGTGGCTCCGCCCAGCATGTAAAAGCGCAACGGCACATACGCGAGTGCCACCACCGCAAACGGAATCAGCAAGGGCAAACGGGCACGCCAGTCGCGACCGGCTAACAGCAACAAAATCAACGGTAACGGCAGGTAAATTTCTTTGGTGGTGGCTGCCAGGGCATAACACAGCGCACCCACCAGCGCCCAGCTTAGCCGTTGTTCACGTTGGGCGCGCAAATAGGCTAACAAGGCCAGCAGGGTAAAAGACAAGCCTTCTAAATAATGGCGGGTCATTAAAAACTGGCTGACTTGTGCCACCGGCGCATTCGCCAGAAACAGCAACAAGCCCATGCTGGCCAGCCAAGGGGTTAAAGAGAGTCGCAATAACACGTACAACAGCACCAGCGCCACCATGAACGACAGCAAATGATGGGCATAATAAAATTGATGTTCTAAATCAAATAAATAGTAATCAACTGCGTAAGACAAGCCTAGCCAAGGCGTGTAAAATGGTAACTTGACGGTGGGATCATAAAAACCCTGCAAGGGATTGGCACGGTGAACATAATGCAGCAAGGCCGGATCATCAAACATCCACCAAGCTTCCAGCACTGGATGATACAGCAGCGCATAAAAACTCAAGGGAATCAACAGCGCCAAGCCATGTGCCGCCCATCCTGCCGCGACCTGTGGTGAACGCTGCAACGCCGGTAAACGGGCGAGCAAAGCATATAACAACATGGCAACTACCCAATAATATCCCCACCAAGCTGACATAAATTCCTTTTGTTTGTAAGTTGCGACAAGTTAATTCACTAAAACATCCGCAGATTAAGGTGTACCAAGACTGATTTCATAAAAGAGCCGGAGTTTGTCTAATTTAATTTGCTCCGATCACATACTTACTCCCTTGTTGTAACATCGCTCAACTCAAGCATCTCGGTGCATCTAGTTAGATATTCATCGCATCAGGGTCGAACCCATTGCAACACGGGTACTTCTGCTGCGGGATTGAAGCGCAGACGCGGGCTGTAAGTTTCCCAGCCCGCTGGGGAGGTGTAGCGCAGCACCACCTCAAACGGCGTAGTCAGCGCTTTGGGAAAAACATAGTGACCAGTGACGGCCAGTTTGTCCACTTGGGTAGCCTGCCGCGTAGGATTTCCCTTCGAATCCAAGGTCAACAGCAAGGTATAAAACCCACCCGCATCTTGCGGGTATGGCCCAAACGTCCAGGCCAGGGTGTCTGGCTGGGTTAAACGCAAGTCCAGTGACAAGGGTTCAGGCATTGAGCAATGGGCAGGAGCTTGCACGGGCAATTGTTGGTGCTGCCAAGTGCCTTTTTGATAAAACCAGGCTGTTTGTCCCGCGTAAGTCAATTGGCACAGACAATCGACTTCTGCACAGTGACCGAGATTACCGGTTTGAATGCCACGCTCGGGCAATAGCGCATCCCGCATGAACAATAGAAATCCAGACATAAAGACTCGATAAACCAGTACTTCCGGTGTTTGGCTGCGGTGATAAATCAAAAACTGCCCTTGTTCGCGATAACTGTCTAAATCCCCGGCCAGCCGTTTTTGTTCCTGCGCCAAGGCACTGAAGTTAGCCGCCAGCAACAGCGCAAACCCCAGCCCGCCCAAGGCTTGTCCCCAACGCGGATAGCGCAACATCCACTCACCCAGCATCCACACCCAGGCCACCGCTGTCAGCAAGGCGGGCAAAAACAGGTAATAAGTGGAGTGATAGCGGGGTATCCGCCACAAAATCGGCAGCAAGGGCAACCACAACACCAGTGTCCAAACCAACAACGGCCAGCCCAAACGACGCGGTGCCCGCCACAACAAAGCCAGCACAGCCAGCCAGCCCGCTGTCGCCAATCCCCATTGCCAGGGTGCCGTCCAGCCCATGTATTGGGCATAAATCCAGGGCAATTGCAAAATCTCAGTCCAGCCGGTATGGTCTTCGGCATAACTGCTCAGGACACCTCCGCCCAGCATGTAAAAGCGCAACGGCACATACGCAAGTGCCACCACCACAAACGGGATCAGCAAGGGCAAACGGACACGCCAGTCGCGACTGGCTAACAGCAGTAAAATTAACGGTAACGGCAGGTAAATTTCTTTAGTGGTAGTTGCTAAGGCATAGCACAGCGCACCCACCAACACCCAGCTTAGCCGTTGTTCACGTTGGGCGCGCAAATAGGCCAACAAGGCCAGCAGGGTAAAAGACAAGCCTTCTAAATAATGGCGGGTCATCAAAAACTGGCTGAATCTGTGCCACTGGCGCATTGGCCAGAAACAGCAACAAGCCCATGCTGGCCAGCCAAGGGGTTAAAGACTGTCGCAATAACACGTACAACAGCACCAGCGCCACCATGAACGACAGCAAATGATGGGCATAATAGAATTGATGTTCTAAATCAAATAAATAGTAATCGACCGCATAAGACAAGCCTAGCCAAGGTGTGTAAAACGGCAACTTGCCAATGGGGTCATAAAAACCACGCAGGGGATTGGCGCGGTGGACGTAATGCAACATATACGGATCATCCAGCATCCACCAAGCTTCCAGCACTGGATGATACAGCAGCGCATAAAAACTCAAGGGAATCAACAGCGCCAAGCCATGTGCCGCCCATCCTGCCGCGACCTGTGGTGAACGTTGCAACGCCGGTAAACGGGCGAGCAAAGCGTATAACAACACGGCGACCACCCAATAATATCCCCACCAAGCTGACATAAATTCCTTCTGTTTGTGGTGTAAGTTGTAACAAGCCAATCCACTGATCGTCCGCAGATTGACACAGATGAACGCAGATTTTATCCGCGTGTCTCCGCAGTTTTAAGATTCAATTTTTTTCAACAAGGTCTGCGTGACCAGACCAGTCAGCATCAGACCGAACAAAGCGGGCATATAGGCAATCGTGCCATTGACGGCACGCGGATGGCCCGTCTCGGAGTCATCAATGGGCGCATGTGGCAAGGGCTGACGACTGGTTTCGGTGGAATAAACCACCGGATAATTGGTGCGTGCGCCCATTTTTTTCAGCAAGGCCCGCAGTTCACGCGCCAAGCCGCAGCCATGCGTTTGATTCAAGGTAGTCAAGCGCACTTGCGTCACGTCCAGGCGATTGCCCGCGCCCATGCTGGAAGCTATCGCGACCTCGTGTTTCAGACAAGCCGCCACCAGCGCGGCTTTGCAAATGATGCTGTCGATACAATCAATCACAAAATCATAGGGCTGTGCCGTAACCAGCGCTTCGGCTTGGTCTTTGGTCATAAACTGGTTGAGTAACTGAAGCTCAATTTCGGGATTGATCTCGCGCAAACGGGCGGCAATCACGGCGGTTTTATCTTGGCCCAGAGTCGAGTGCAGCGCCGCTAATTGGCGGTTGAGATTCGACGGCGAGACCTGATCGTGATCCAGCAAAGTGAGGCGACGAAAGCCAATCCGCGCCAAGTTTTCGGCGACATAGCCACCGACTCCGCCGAGTCCGGCGATAAAAATAGTCTGATCGCACAGCCGCAAGCGCGTCTCGGCTCCCAACAAGATGTCAGTACGGCTGAATGCGTCTGGATGACAAACCACGGGCTTATTCGGGGGCATAAGTTATCTTATTAAATAAAGTCAAGGTATTACGCAGCAACGTGGCGGCAAGCTGCTGCGGATCGGTGTCGCGCAGCCGCGCCAAGGTGTGCAGCACTTCGGGTAAATAGGCGGGTTCGTTGCGCTGACCGCGCCGATTAGACAAGGGCTGGTCTGGCGCATCGGTTTCCAGCAGCAAAAACTCCAGCGGCAACACCGTGACCAAGCGCTGTAAACGCTGGGCACGCGGATAAGTCAACGGCCCGCCGACGCTCAGATAAAAGCCCAAGTCAATCAACTGGCGCGCCTGTTGTTCGCTGCCTGCAAAGCTGTGTACCACCCCGCGCAGGCCGGGATAACGCCGCAGTTGCTGCAACACCGCATCGACTGCGCGCCTGGCGTGCAGAATCACCGGCAAGTGCAGATCGTGGGCTAAAGCCAGTTGGCGGGTGAAAAACTGGGTTTGTGCAGCGACATCCAGTCCCGGCACAAAAAAATCCAGACCACATTCCCCCACTGCCACCGCCGGTTCTTGCTCCAGCCACACGGCCAGGGTTTCCAAATCCGCCGCCCGGTGTTCGGCCAGATACATCGGATGTAATCCATAAGCCGGATACAACTGGGGGTAAGCCGCACACACTGCGCGCAGCCGGGGCCAGTGTGCCGCGCTGATCGCGGGCACGATCTGCCCTCTGACGCCAGCCTGAACCGCACGTGCCCAAGCCAAGGGGCGGTCGCCATCAAAACTGCTGTCGTCAAAGTGGCTGTGCGTGTCGATCAGCATGGTTGACACCTCAAGGCGTGACGCTGGCGCTGGCTGCACAATCGGGGCTGGCGGGGGCAAGGCGCAGCGGACTGGGCTTATAACCCAAACGGGCTTCAAACACCACGGTGTTAGCCAACACATTTTGCACATAATTGCGGGTTTCTTTGAACGGAATCAGTTCTACCCACACATCCGGCGGTTGACAGCCCAATTCGCTGCGCCAGCGCACTGGACGCCCCGGCCCCGCATTATAGGCGGCGGTAGCCAGCATGTAATTGCCGTCAAATTTATCCAGCATTTGCCGTAAATAAGCGCTGCCCAAACGGACATTATTGGTTTCTTCAAAAATCTCATCGGCATTAGCCAGTTCTAAACCGATTTGTTTAGCCACTGCCATGCCGGTGGCGGGCATGAGTTGCATCAGACCGCGTGCGCCGACCGCAGAACTGACGCCGCGCATGAAGGCACTTTCCTGGCGTATCACCCCATAAATCCAGGCCAAATCCACGCCCTGTTCCTCTGCGCCAATTTGTAACACCTGGCGATAAGCCAGCGGAAAGCGGATGTCCAAATCGTTATAGGCCGGACTCTTGCCCGCCGTGACCAGCGCGCGATCCAGCCATTGCCAACGCGAGGCTTGCACTGCGGCGGCAGTGAGTTCATCTGGGCTTAGCTGTTCCAGGCTGGCTTGCCATTCGCGCCGTGCCAGCTTGTCCAGCCCTTGTTCATTGAATTCACGGGCACGCAGTAAACCTGGGCGTTTTTGCAGCAAAGCCTGCAATTGCGCCTCGCTCACCGACACCGGTTGATGATTCATCCGATACGGTGCGCCCACCCGGTCAGCGGCGAGAAAACCGTAATAATCACGTTCAGCCGCCAAAGCCTGAAACAAGCCTTTGGCTTCAGTGGGTTGGCGGGTTTCTTCTAAGGCACGGGCCAGCCAATAACGCCATTGCGGCGCGGCGCGGTCGTCTTGATACAGCTTGCGCACCAAGGTGGCGACGCTCGGCCAGTTACCGGTGCGTAACGCCAGCTGTAACCAAGTTTGGCGCAGCTCTGGATCAATTTGCATCGGGCGTAGCAAAGCGAGGCGATTCAGCGCTTGGGGATGGTTTTGGCGCAGCGCGGCTTGCGCCAGTGCTTGTTCGATGTCGGCCCGTTCGTACACCGGGAAATTGTAACGCCGTTGCCACTCGTTCCAGATGCGCACCGCCTGTTCCAAATCCTGTTGGGCTAGGCGTTTCAAACCGTTGCGCAACACCGCCCAAGTCTCGTTATCGTCGCTCTCAAAGCTGAGCTGCTCCAGACCTGCCGCCGGATTATTGACCAGCGCCAGCCACTGCTTCGCCAAATTTTGTAAGCGCGGCGCTTGAAGTTTTTTGACCAAAAAGTTGGCCAATCCCAAGCCCTTCTTGTCCTTATTGTTTTCTAAAGCCAAGCGCAGACGTTTCCAAATCAAGTTATCCGTCAACACCTGGGCGCGGTCGAGATAGTCAAACACCGCATCGCAATCAGCAGGTTGTGGGTGGGGCACTAACCACAGGGCAACTGCTTGCTGTTGGATGGCCTGACCGTTGCGCCCCAGTTGTAAATTCGCCCGCACTTGTTGACAGCGCAGGCTGGGATTTTTTTGCGGACGATAGGCCGCCAAAAAGGTGGTCCAATCGCCGTTACGCGCTAACAGGGCTAACCAATCGCTACGCAAACTGGCCGCCAGCGGTGCCTCCGCGTAACTGTCAAGAAACGCCTGGACTTCAGTGGACGAGGCTTGCGCCAAGCGTCTACTCAAATCCCGATAACGCAAATAATAAGACAGCGGATAATCGCGCAATTGTGCGTTCAGTTGCTGAAACGTCGCCTCGTCCTGCGCATCCAGCGCTTGCACGGCACTGCGAAACCAAATCCGTTGTTGCTCCAAACTGGCAGTCAGCCCGGCACTAGACCACAGTCCCAGCCACAACAGGAGCGATAAGCGGGCACTTCGGGAAATCAACAACATAATCACCTCGTGTCTCAAAAACAAAAATCCAGTACTGTCTGCCGAAAAACCTGACGGGTCTTGAAAGACCTATCAGGTTTAGCATTATCCCCTGTGTCATAAAAAACCGGGCTTGGTACAAACTCAAGTGGCGATAAGGGTACAATAAACGCTATTTTAACGCCGTGTGCAACTTTGCGTTCCCTGAGCGGAGTCGAAGGGAACTGAAAACTCCGAAAAACTTTTTCTGCCTATAGTAAAATCAATAACTTAGAAAAAACCGCTCTACCTAAAATCAATGACTTACGGACTTTTTCGGAGTTTTCAGAAGGGAAGGGAACACGCCGCCGGGCTTGTTTCCCGCGCCCTTCGACTCCGCTCAGGGAGCGGGAAACAGGCTGGTTTTCTGGGCGCGCGCGGAAAAAAGTCGCACATGGCGTTATTTTAATGTCTCCCTTTGTTTATCCACGGCCTCGTGCGCTGACAGCCTGCCGCAGCGCGTGGCACAATAGCACAAGTCTACTTAAGGAGAAGGATGTATGTTTGGCTTTTTCAAATCGTTATTGGGCCGCAATCCCAACGAATATGCAGAAAGTGGTGGCAGCATTGTGGTCACGGGTCAAGGCGGCAGCGGCCAACGGTTCAGCACCACCCTAGAACGCAACAATATGACGATGTTGCAACAATTAGAAGCCGCCAATCGTTACCGGGGCATCATCGAAGAATGCGCCCGCAAGTCCCAGTTATCGCCCGCTATCATTTGCGGCATTGGTTCACGCGAATCGCAATGGGGTTTGGCGTTACGGCCTGCCAATCCCGGCGGACGCGGTGATTTTGCCAAACGTGCGCCACGTGGCAACCGCACCACACCAGAACCGCCAGATGGCCCCGGTTATGGGCGCGGCCTGATGCAAATTGACTACGATTGGCATGAATTTGCCCGCACCGGCAATTGGCAAGAACCCCGCGCCAATTTAATGTATGCCGCCGAGGTTCTCAACCAAGCCCGCACTTTTTTTCAGCGCCAAGGCTTAGCCGCCAACACCATGACCCCAGCGATCATCGCCGCTTATAATTCAGGAGCCACCGCGACTTTCGGCTGCGTGCAAGCGGGTCAAGACGTAGACTGCAAAACCACCGGGCGAGATTATTCTCGCGATGTCCTCAACCGCGCAGGCTGGTTTCAATTGCATGGTTGGCGTTGAGGGTCGTGGGTGATGGCTGGTTCCCACGCGCCCTGCGTGGGAATCCGTAGCGGTGCGCCTTGCGCCGCGTGTTTGCTGATACGTTACACCGTAGAACCGTGTTACGAGAAAAGGCTAGAATGAGTTCTCCGAAGGCTTACCAACAGGAATCCCCCCATGCGTTTGCTGATTTTATTTCTTTTATTATCCCTCGCCGCCACCGGACTGGCGGCGGAAGAAGCGGCGGATCAATCCTTGCGCACCCTGCGCGGGCATGGTGGTAGAGTCAACGCAGTCGCCTTCAGCCCTGACGGGCAGATGTTGGTCTCCGGGAGTATGGATGCTACCTTAAAACTGTGGAACGTGGCTAGCGGCACGGAAATCCGCACTCTAAGCGGGCATACTGTGGCTGTCACAGCAGTCGCTTTCAGCCCCGACGGGCGGACGCTGGTATCCGGGGGGGTGTGGGGTAGGATGGGTACCTTAACACTTTGGGATACGGTCAGCGGCGCGGAAATCCGCACACTGATCGAGGAGCGTACTGAGCATATCTATGCAGTCGCCTTCAGCCCCGACGGGCGGACAATCGTATCTGGGAGCGAGAATACCTTAAAACTGTGGGATGCTGGCAGCGGCAAGGAAATTTACACCATTCAGTACCTTTATCGAATCTTTGCAGTAGCCTTCAGCCCCAACGGGCAAACCATCGTATCCGGGAGTTGGGATACCTTAAAACTGTGGGATGCCGACAGCGGACGGGGAATTCACACCCTCAGTGGGCAAACTGTTGGTGGTCCCGCACGTAATGTCCATGCAGTCGCCTTCAACCCCGACGGGCGGACAATCGTATCTGGCGGGGATACCTTAAAACTGTGGGACGCGACCAGCGGCAAGGAAATCCGCACTTTCGGCGGGCATACTGGGGATGTCAACGCAGTCGCCTTCAGCCCCGACGGGCGGATGCTGGTATCCGGGAGTATGGATGCTACCTTAAAACTGTGGAACGTGGCTAGCGGCACGGAAATCCTCACCCTGCACGGGCATACTGAACCAGTCAATGCAGTAGCCTTCAGTCCAAACGGGCGAACGCTGGTCTCCGGGAGTTGGGATAACACCTTAAAACTGTGGGATATGCAAGAGTTTATGCCAAGATTATTAACCTTCCCACCGCTGGCCCCCTCCTCATCCGCCGCCCTGACCGGCACAGAAATAGACACCATGCAGCGTTTGGGCGTGAAAGCCGCGTTTGAGGGCGAAAAACAGCCGCAGACCGTGAGCCTGAGCTTGACCCCACAACGTTTGGCGCAAGCCGAGTTTTTGGATTTCAGTCACTTAAACCTCAAAGCCTTGCCCAACTGGTTAGGCAAGTTTACGCAATTGCGCAAACTGAACCTGTCTGGCAACCGCCTGACCCTGCCCGCGCTCGCGCCGTTGCGCGGCATGGTGGTGTTGGAAGTGCTGGATGTATCCAACAATCCGTTGTTTGACCAATATTACGCGGGCATAGCGCCCTTGCTGCAACATTTGCCTAATCTGCGCAATCTCAACCTCGCCCGAACTGGCGGCAGTGCGGACAATTACGGCGATTTGTCGGCGTTGTCCAAATTGTTGGAATTGAATCTCAGCGGCAATCACATCGGCGGCTTGCAAGAACTCAACCTCAATCGCCTGAAAGCCTTGCGCGAGTTAAATCTCAGCGGCAATCTGCTCAACGGCGCGGATTTTTCCGCACTGGCCGGCGCGGCTGTAGAGGTTTTGGATATTTCCGGCAACGGCATTGCGGAACTGGATTTGGCGGGATTTAAGGAGAGCGGCATAAAATCCTTGAATTTATCCAAAAACAAATTGGAGAAACTCAAGTTATCCGACGATGTACCAGCATTGGAAAGATTGAACCTCAGCCAGCAAGATGAACACACCCCGCCGCTGGTTTTAGATGAAAACTTCGGCGAACCGTTTTGGTTGCAGAAATTGGTGGTTTTAGACCTGGATTCGGATACCCAAGTGCCGGAGATTTTGCAGAAGAAATTGGAAGCGTTGAAGCAATAAAGACCTGCCAGGTTTTGCCAGGACTGCTAGTCCTTTCTGCAAGGCAGTCCGCCAAACAAAGACCTGACAGGTTTTTAAAAACCTGTCAGGTCTGCTTTCCGGTTATATCGTCCTCTGCCTGACAGGGAATAGGGAGTGAAGTAGCCTGGATTCCACTAGGCTGCATCCGGGCTTACTTCGCTGCCAAATCTGACAAAACAACATCAGGAGCAACCGCTATGAAAACCTCACGCCGTACTTTCCTAAAATACACCGCCGCATTGCCCTTATTGGCTTTACCTTTACCTGGACGCGCCAATCCCGCCGGGCTTCACGCCGTGCGCTTTGTCGGTGGCATCATTTATGACATTGCCGTTGGCGTGGTGGCGGATTTGATTGCCGATGAGGTGCGCGGCTATGACTCCCGCGCCGTTGCGCAACAAGCCTATCAACACTACCGGGATTTGCCGGGCAACGAAGCCGCATTTAACCATCCGCTGTATAAACGTTCCGTGGTGCGTTTGGGACTGAGCGAAGGCCAAGAACATCCCACCCGGCAAATCGCTTTGAATCTGCACGATCCGGCGCAGTTGGCACGTTTCGAGAAATTAAAGGATTATCTGGCACAAAATAAAATCCGCGCCAAGCTGGCGGATTACGAATATTCCCATAAAGTCGGATCAGACACTGCGCCGGATGATTTGTTTACCCTGGATTATCTGGATATGGGTAATCACCAGGAACACCATTATCAGGAAATTATCCAATTGACCGGAAATACGGTATTCAGGCAATTAGCTGGGTAGGCTGGGCAAAACAAAAAGACGTTTTGTCCATCCCACATTTCTGGAGAAATCATGTCACTCACCATTCAAATGGCAAGAAAAACTGAACTAACAGAAATTTTCGCCATACACCGTGCCGCTTTTCCAGATGAGTCGGTTGCCAAACTTACTGCTGCCCTCTTGCTTGATCCGAGCGCAGCGCCAAGCCCAGCCTTTCGCTGGTGACTCTTGCTAATGATGGCCTGTCGGACATATCTTCTTTTCGTTACTAGCACTTGCCGGTGGTCAGCCTGTCTGGCCGCGTATTCTATTTCCCGATTGATGCGCTTCGCAAAAAGACGCTGGATGCAGCCTACCTGGGCTGGTCAGCCGCGCAAGTGAGTCAGCAGTTCCATGCCTTAAGGAGTGAGTTCTTAAGCGCCCAGTATATTATCCGTATTCATCTGCGGTTCAACGCCGTTTCAGTAACACATACACAGCGCCCGTGCCGCCATCTGCGGAACGGGCCGAGCTAAACGCCAGCACTGCGTCGATTTGTTGCAACCAGTGATTGAGTTTGTGTTTGAGTACGGGTTGTTTTTGGTGCGAACCGTAGCCTTTGCCGTGGATGATGCGCACACAAGTGATATAGCGTAACTGGCATTCGTGCAAAAACGCTGAGACTTCGGCGCGGGCTTCTCGCACCACAAAACCGTGCAAATCCAATTCTGCCATCACGCTGTACTGACCGCGCCTGAGTTTACGCAACACGCTTTGCTGCATCCCTGGGCGCAGGTACACCAGTTCTTCACCGGTTTCTAATTCCGCTGGATCGAACGCTTCTGACAACATATCGTGATGAATTTGGGCTTCTTCACGATAGCGCTGGCGGGGCACGGGTTTGGGTTGGGGTGTTGCAGGCGGAATCCGGTCACAGTGCAGCCGCCGCACATCCTGCATCAGCTCGCGAAACAATTGTGCGTCACCGCCGGATTTATCCATAGCTGCTTTAACCTGAATTGATATATCGGACTGGCGCTTGCGTTGTGGATCACTCTAATGAATCAATAACGCCACTTCTTCAACCGAACGATGCAAGCGGGCTTGAATAGAATCCCGAATTTCATTGGCCAGTTTTTCTAAGGTATTGCCGTCTTGTTGTAATGAATTGAAGATTTCTGCTTGTAAGAATGGCTGATTTTTTTCAATCTTTTCTTGCAAGCGAGTTTCAGTGATAAATAAACGCCGCATCCATAAGTATAAATCAGCATCCTGTACCCAATGTTTGGCCGCTTGTTGACCGCCTAAATAGCCCACGGCAAGACCACCAATCAAGCCCACGATCCAGCCGATTGGGCCGGTGGTGAGCAGGGCAACGCCTGAACCCCCGGCCAGTGTCGCGCTGATCAGGCCCACCACCACGCCAGTCAGCGTGGCAATGCCGGTGACGCCCCAGCGTTGGCTGGCTTTGGAGACTAATTGGCCGGACATTTTGGCGTGCCAATAACCGTTGGCTTGTAGACTGAATGCGGTGCGTGGAATGCCGTATTTGTCGCACAAGGGATTCAAATAGATTTCTAATTCGGGGGTTAAACTGTGGGTAAACCAGTGTTCTACCGCGCTGGCTAAATAAGGATGTGCCTGCGGGCCTTTTAACCAACTTTCAGTACGACCTTCTATGGCAATTTCCATATCCCGCAAGGTTTTCAAATAGCCTTGTTGCCAATCACGAAAGGCTGGCAATAGGATTTCTGTCGGTAAAGCTTCCATGAGAGCTTGGGCTAAGCGATGCAATAAAGGCTGCATCCCGGTTTCAACTAATTCATGCAATTTACCGCTTTGAAAGAACTGCTGAATTTCCCGCCGAAACGCCGCTGTTTTACGATCAATGCGTCCCGCCCAGGCCAAGCCTTTGGCGATAGATAATTCGGGTTCTTTGCCACGCACCACCAACGTTTCGGGAAATACCGCTTGGCATTGTTTGTACACAAAACCCATGCGCGACGCCCCACCCGTTAAAAACAAAAGCTGCGGCAAACCCGTTTTCTGCATTTGCTCACGAGCAGCGCGCAATTCGCGTTCAAAAGCCGCTGGCCAGCTTAAACCGCCAGACACTGGTGCGGCGAGTAGGGTTTGCATGTCGGCGCGAGTCAGTCGCACATCGAAGTAAATCGGGTCAGCCGTCGGCAGTTTCAGGGTTTCCAACACCGGCTCGTCGATCCAGTGGCTCTCATCGGCGATAGAAAAATAGGTTTCCTTGGCTTTCCGGCATTTCAGTTCACACATCGCTTCGTATTGCGGGTGGCTGTTGAAAATCTGCACCAGTTCTGCACGGCGTTCATGCGCAGCCAAGGTGTAATCGAAAATCAGGCGATCCAACAGCCCAGCACCCAGCGCGATGTCGCCAAAATCCATATAGTGTTCAGTGAGATGCTGCACGGCGGTGAAGTCGGTGGTGGAAGAACCGATGTCCACGATCAGCACCGCGCCTGCCAGCAGCGTATCGCCGGAGACATGTAGTTCCGCCGATTCTTTGGCATGGATAAAGGCCGCTCGCGATTCGGCCATGATCGTGATCGGCGTCATGCCCGCTTCGCGCAACAAGGCGGCGTAACGTTCGCGCACCAGCGGCGACCAACCCGACGGGCAGCCCACCACAAAATGGCTGCGACCGCGCCCCCGCATCAAGCCATTTTGTTTTAATAATTCTAGGATTTTAGTGACAAACAGCCGGATGGGTTCGCGTACTGCGGGATTTTCCAAATCCGCGCTTTTGAAACGAATTTTTAGCGTGTCTAGGCTGCGGGCGGTATAGGCTTCTTCGCCGATGATCACGCCCCGTTTCGGATGCACCGCCACCGCGCTGATGAAGCTTTTGCGGCTTTGCACATCCAGCACTTGCGGTTCGGTTTTGGCATCGACCACCGCAAGTGTCAGCGCTGATTCACCGTGGCCCAGGTCAAAGCCGATGATTTCATCGATCTCGTCGATCACTAACGGCCTATTCATCAAAACACCTTACTGGTTTGAAATTTGGGGAATTGTTGAACTAGACCACGGTGCCCCAGCACTGTTATCCTGTCAGTCACCTCGTCCTTCAAGGCGGGGAGCAATCTGTCGGCCTCTCTCTGTCGGCGGATTTTCATCTGGCAGAGGAGGTCGGATGTGGATTGAAACAAGGGGTATTCTCGGGTTCAATGACGCGACCACGGCACAGCAGGCGACTCCCTTTCAACAGCGCTGGGCTGAGGGTGCGATAACTGTGTTCGCTGGGGTCTAAGCTGGGCAGGAATTCAAACCAAGCGCTGTTCTGACCATCAAAATTGACTAAACTCAGCCCTTGCTCTTCCAATAAAATCGGTAGGGCTTGGGCTTTGCGCAGGGCTAAGCGGGCATCGTTGCCCAAACGGGCTTCCAGCATGTCCTGGTAAAAATCCAACAAGGCCGGATACTGTTCTAAGCCCTCTGCATCGGCAGCCGGAGTTCTCGCCAAGGCGGCGGTTTCTCCCAATACCTTGTCTAAAGTCAGCAAGCTGTCCCCCAACCGGGCCAGATAAGCCGACAAATTCACGCCGATGCGTACTTCAGTCTTGGCGGTTGCGGGCGCGGTTTTCAGCAACTGCCAGCCGTCTAACCAGCCCGCGCCCTTGCCCAGTGAAGCCAATAACAAACCCAGCAATAACAGGCCAGTCCACTCGCCGCCAGTCCACAACAAACCCAACAACAGCATCACACCGAGCAATTGCCCGGCGCGCCACCACAGTTTTTCACTGCGTAGCAAATGCACCGAGCGTTGCAATATCGGCGTGGCGGCAGGCGCATCGGCCTGCCACACTTGGCTGCGATCCGCACAAGCCAAGGTCGCCAGCGATGCCTTGAGTAAGTCCATCAGATAAGGCAGCAACCGTTGTTGGGCCGAGTCTGGACGGGCTTCTTCCAGGTATTGAAAGCGCAGGCTATCCAGAAACAAACGGGTTTCCGTCACCACTTTGGCAGGATCTGGTTCTGTACCCAAAGACTGAAGCAGGCGATCACGATGACGGTCAAACAGGGTAAGCAGGGTGGTGGTCATAAGCAGTCGGCAAAAACCCGGATTTTAACTGTTTACAGGCTGAGTGGGAAATTTTTGCTTGCGCCGAGGTGTGGGGGGTCTTTCAGGCTGGAGTTTGGGAATCTGCGTACTTGACTTGTCCACGAACAGTACGAAAGACTGACATAATCCGGGGTACTCGCTGAACGCAAATTAAGCGTGCGCGACGAAAAGATGTCGCGCACGCTACCGGGTTCTTGCTCAGCCAGACGCTTCAGGAGGTCATTGCGACCATTGATAAGGTCTATAATCAGGCTGGTATCGCAAAAGAACTGTCAGCCACGCCCCATTCCCCGCCACTGGCAACGGCGCAACTCGCTCACATACGCACCAGCATCAGCGATGCCGGCAAACGGCCTGACATCGCTCAAATCCTCGTTCACGGCATAACAAATTGCCCGTGAATGCCGTAAAGGATCGCGCTCTGCTTCGGTCGCCGGGCTTATCGAAGCGCGACGCTGGAACTGGCGCAAAATGCTATAGACCAGTTCGAGATAGTCATCGTCCAATTGGTCTATTTCCCGTTTCAGGGTTGCCTTAGTTACCATATTCATTTCTGTTGTTTTGCCTGGTAAGTCATACAATTTTTCGTATGTTCCTCATGGATAAACAGTTTAGCACAGGCGCAAGACAAAAAAACCTGGCAGGTCTTGAAAACCTGGCAGGTTTGGGAAACGGATAAGCTTCTTTGAAGGGATGTTAGGAATGGGAATTAAACAAATTAGCAGGACTGCCAGTCCTCAAAGGACTGGCAGTCCTTCACGGCTATGAAGTTTCGGGTGCTATTTAATCCCCGTTCCTTATCCGTTGTTGAATTAAGGATTTATGCCATAATTTTTCAATTTCCACATCAGCGAGCCGTCCGTTGTGGGCGAAAATTGCAAATCCACCCATAAATTCATGGTATTGCCGAGTACCGGCTGGTAAATCAAATTGGGAATGCGTAGCCCCAGGTTGGAATCCAGCGTGGCGGCGGATGCAGTGCTTGTGCCGTCAGTGGTGGGGCAGGATGTACTTTGCAGGCCGCGTACTTTGATTTCATACAGGCGGTCACGGTCATTGATGCCGGTGACGGCAGCGCGGTTGTAGGCGCGATTTGCCTCGCTCAGAGTAATGTTCGATGGGTTTCTGCTATAGCTAAATTATATAATTTATAAGGTAACGTAACTTCTAATTTTATCAAATTTAAAGTATTCACCTGACAAACAATCTCTGAATATCTGAGTGGCTTCATCGAATATTTTAATAAATGCAAAATTTTTTCTTACCCATGTTT